>Ga0172375_10004028_pt1 | contig 21989 bp, 27 predicted proteins | sample LakKiv1m_FD_114537 | JGI IMG/M metagenome (GOLD analysis project Ga0172375, IMG submission 114537) | Freshwater microbial communities from Kabuno Bay, South-Kivu, Congo - kab_092012_11.1m | ecosystem: Environmental > Aquatic > Freshwater > Lake | place: Democratic Republic of the Congo... | reverse complement strand
TCTGGCCATGGCGCTCCTGAGCCAAAGACAGGCGATGCTTATATCGTTCCTTATGATGGAGACCCGAATTATCTTGAAGTAACAGGTTATTCACTAAAAAGGCTATATGACAACCTCGGAAAACTTCAGGTAAAAGAAGTAACAGTTGTGCTCGATTCATGTTTTTCAGGCGCAGGCGGCAGGAGCGTTCTTGCAAAGGGAGCAAGACCGTTGGTGATGATAGCTGATATAAAAGCAATTCCATCAAATATGGCAGTTCTTTCTGCAACACAAGGGACCCAGATAAGCACATCGTCCCCTGAAAAAGGGCATGGCGTATTCACATACTATTTCCTAAAGGCATTAAAGGACGGCAAAAAGACAATAGCCGAGATTTACGAATACATAAAACCACTTGTTGAAGACGAAGCAAAACAATTAAATGTCCAGCAGAGCCCGAGCATAAGCCCTGATGTAAATAAACTGAAGGGAAGGTTTGGGTTAAGGGAATAGAGGCATTACAGTAAGGGTTGACGGCAGTTTGATGTATGATGTAAGATGTAGTTGGAGGTGACAGTATGGAAACTGCGAAGCATAGAACCCAGATATCCCTTGAAGACTGGCAGTATCAGATACTTCTTGAAATGTCAAAAAAGGAAAAAAAGAGCCTTTCATCAATCATCAGAGAATTTTTGTCTGAAAAATTTTCAAAGCAGGTTGTGAAGACAAAAGAAGACGCTGTCTGGAGCATTATTGGCATTGGTTCAGGCGATGGCTCTCCTGTGGCGCGTGAACACGACAGATTTCTTTATGCAAAAAGGAAAAAGAAATGAAAAGGCTATTTGTTGATACCGGGGCGTGGTATGCCCTTGTTGACAAAAGCGACCCTGACCATAAAGAAGCAGTATCTTTTATGGAAAAAAACAAGATACCGCTTTTGACAACAAATTTTGTATTTGACGAGACGGTTACTCTGCTCCGTAGCCGCCTTGGATGGAGCGTAGCAAAAGAATTTGGGCAGAAGCTTAAGGACAGTCGCTTTGCAAGCCTTATAGCTGTAAAAGATGAAGACGAGGGAAGGGCATGGGAGATTTTCCTGAAATACAAAGACAAAGATTTCAGCTATACGGATTGCGCGAGTTTTGCAGTAATGGAAAGATTGAAGATGGATGCCGTTTTCACCTTTGACAGTCATTTTAAGACAATGAAATTTAATGCCATGCCGGCATAATTTTTTTCAGGAGGCGGGATGAGAAGGATAGTTCAGAATTTTATTGTCATCGCGAGTCCTTCGTCTGTCATTCTGAGCGGAGCGAAGAATCTCATCGTTTTTCTCAGGATAAACTCTGCGTGGCAATCTGAAATAATGTGAAAATTACCTTGACCTGTTATATGAGCAGATGATAGGTTATTCTAAAGCGGTTGGAGGTGAGATTATGGCCGGAATAAAGGAAAGAATAATAAAAGAGGTTGATAAATTGCCTGAAGACAAGATTGCGGAGATATATGACTTTATTCATCTTTTCAGAATGGGTATTGAAAGCCAGAGAAAGGGTGTAAAAGATAAACGTCAAGCTGCTTCGAAATTTTTTGGTATTTGGAAAAACATGTCAGCTAAAGAAAATGCCGTATTTGATGAAATACATGCTCGCCGTCAGAGGACTTTTAGAGAACGAATTTTGTGAAAAAGTATCTGCTGGATACAAATATCATATCCTTTTATCTAAAAGGCGATGAGCGCCTTAAAGAAAAAGTTCTGAATAACATTGAATCGATTGCCATTTCCATTATTTCTTACTATGAAATAGTCAGTGGTCTTCAAAGCATAAATGCTGCTAAAAGAATTAATGAATTCGATAAGTTTTGTGCTCTCATAGACATTTTTAATCTCGACAAGCAGAGCATTTTAGCTTCGTGCAAGATTTATTCGACTCTTAAAAAATCCGGCAAATTGATAGACGATATAGATATCCTAATCGCCGGCGTCGCAAAGTCGAATGATTTTATTGTGGTTACTGATAACAAACAGCATTTTGAAAGAATAGAGGGATTGACAGTCGAGAACTGGAAATAATTCTTCTGTAATAGCATTTTTTTGAGGAGGTGGGGGATGAGAGGGATAATTTTAGCGAGTTTAATTTTTATTGCACTCGGGTTGCTTGCAGGATGCGTACCTCATTACAACATGCCTATGTCAGATGTTACTGCAACTCCACCTGACATTATCCAGAAAATACCTTTGAATGTAGCTATACTTATTCCTGATGAACTGGAAAATTTAACATTCTCCGGAGGAAATGCAGGTGAGGGCAGATACACTCTTCCTTTAGGCCAGATGGTAAAGAAGAATGCTTTCGATATGTTATCTCCTGCTTTCAATAAGGCAGTTCTAATAAAAGGCAAGCCCTATCCGCAAGATATTGATGCCATTATTATCCCGAAGTTTCATAAATTAGAACACTGGAGAGAAAGCGCAGGTACTTCCAGAATAAAAATTTTCGGACAAACATCTATTAAGCTTGCTGTTTATAATATGAAGGGGATGCCCATATGGGAAGGAATAATAAGTTCGCCTAAAGTTCCAGGGAAAACAGTTTCGCAGTGGAGTTTCGATTGGCTGGAAGCAACTGGGAGTGTATCCGCAGAATCAGTAGTTGCTGTTTTTCAGGAGGCTGCTAAGGTTTTATCTTCTTCGCGTGAAATCCATATGTTTGCTTCTGCAAAGGGGTTGTCCGAAACTATAGCTTCAAAGCCGTCAGCAAAGGAATTGCCCCTCGACAAATCCGACATCGGTAAGCCTTCATTTGGCGTAACCGATAGAATTATGTCCGGTAATGACCTTGCCGTCATCATTGGTATAGAGGGTTATAAGAGCCTGCCAAAATCCGATTATTCTCATGAGGACGCAAGGCTCGTTAAAGAGTATATAAAGGCACTCGGCATCAAAGAAAGGAACATCGAGTTTTTGACAGACGACAATGCTACCAAATCCGCATTTGAAAAGTCCTTTGAGGCATGGCTTAAAAACAAGGCAAAACCTGACAGCAGGGTGTTTGTTTATTACTCCGGTCACGGCGCGCCTGACCCACAAACAGGAGATGCGTATCTTGTTCCCTACGATGGAGATCCTAATTATCTCTCTGTTACAGGCTATCCATTAAAAAGACTTTATGACAATCTTGGAAAACTTCAGGTTAAAGAAGTAACAGTTGTCCTTGACTCCTGTTTCTCAGGAACAGGCGGCAGAAGCGTGCTTGCAAAGGGAGCAAGGCCGTTGGTGATGATGACCGATGTTACGAGTATTCCTTCAAATATGGCTGTTCTTGCAGCCACTCAAGGGACTCAGATAAGCACATCATCAACAGAAAAAGGCCATGGAGTATTTACATATTATTTTCTTAAGGCATTAAAAGACGGCAAAAAGACAATTGCCGAGATTTACGAATACATAAAGCCATTGGTTGAAGACGAGGCAAAGCAGTTAAATGTCCAGCAAAGCCCAAACATAAGTCCTGATGTAAATAAACTGAGGGGAAGGTTTAGTCTGAGAAAATGATGTGAAAATTACCTTGACTTAAAAGGCATGGGAGCGTAGGCTCATTGCTGAGGCTTTATTGTGATAAAATATCACAAAATCTGAGAGGAGGTGTTTATGCCGACAAAGACAATAAAACTTGAAGTCCCGTTTCAGAAACTTCTGAACGTAATTGACCAGCTTACGCCTGATGAGAAACTGGTTTTGAAAAAGAAACTGCAGAAAGAAAAAATTTCAAGCTGGCAGGAAAGATTCGGAAGGGCGTTACAATATCTTGGCAAAAGGAATGTTAAGTTCTCCGAGAAAGAAGTTTCCGAAGATGTTAAAAAAGCAATTGCCGAGGTAAGGGGCATTGGCTGCAATTAGGGCAGTCATTGATACCAATGTGTTTGTGAGCGGAGTAATCTCTCCAAAAGGCTCGCCGAGAAAAATCCTTGAGCTTGCAAGTGAGGGAAAATTCAGGGCAGTTACCTCTATTTCGATAAATCATGAAATTCTTGAAGTCCTTCACAGGGAATATATCTATAATGCATATGGTTTGACGGAAGAGATTGTTGATGATGTAGCGTCGTTCCTTTATGAAGGCGCGCTCCTCACAGAGGATTCTTATAGTATTCATAAAGTCAAAAAAGATCCGGATGATAATAAGTTTATTGCCTGCGCCATTGAAGGAGAGGCGGATTATATTATTTCAGGCGACGGGCATTTATTAGGTTTGAAGCACTATAAAGGCATTCAGATTGTTGATGCAAATGGGTTTTTAAAGATTTTGAAAAAAGAAATGTAATTTTTTTCAGGAGGTGGGGATGAGAAGATTAACTTTTATTTTTTTAATAATAACTCCTCTGATTTTTTTGTCTGCCTGTTCTACATTAGACACACAAGCATGGATGGATAAATACGGTGTCCAATCAGATATGATTGCAAGTATAGAGATAAAACCTCCTTCTCCTGAGATTCCAAAGCAGCTTGCAAGGTTTTCTGGAATATGGTGTGGAAATTTTTCATGGAGTGACTCACCTACTTGTCTGGCAGTTGAAGAGATTTATCCTGACAGTGCAATTGTCTGGAGGATATGGGGTGAAGACCGCAAAAAAAGATATACTCCTGGAGTGGAAAAACAAACAGCAAAGTTTACAAAAGACGGCGCACTTTTTCTTTATTTTACTAGTTCTGAACGTATAGACAGGGAGAACACATATAGTTTTAAGAAAGATAGCGATCAACTTGAGCTTGTTCAATCATGGGGAGTACAGGGAAGGGAGCGTTGGGATAGGGCAACTCTTACTAAGGTAGATGTTACAGTTATTGCAAAAAATACTAAAATAATTCCGACAGCACAACTACCTTCATATGCAGAAACAAAGCCAACACCTCTACCTGTTTTGGCCAGTACTACAGTTATTCAGCCGAAACAAGAACCTTCTTACAAGCCCCTTCCTCCTGTGCTTATGTATTCCTACATCGTGCAAGACTCCAACAACAACCGCATTCTTGAGGGCGGGGAGGAAGTAACATTAAAAGTAGAGATAGAAAACAAAGGCAAAGGAGAGGCAAGGAATGTTCAGGTCATTCTTTCAGGCAATCAGACTCTCGTTGGTTATCTTGGTGAAAAGAGCCTTGTCGGAGACATAAAAGCAGGAGAGAAGAAAGCAGCAGAGTTTAAGGCAGTTCTGCCAACCAAAATACCTGCAATAACAGCAGAGATTTCAATGGAAGTAAAAGAGAGCAGGGGATATTCGCCTGTTGAGACAAAGACGCTTAAGATAGCCATGAAACCTGCCGAGGCAAAAGAGATTGTAGAAGTAATCTCAGAGATTAATGTGGACGATATTCCGTCAAAGACTTTACATGCGCGCAAAAATGACTTTGCCATTGTAATAGGAATCAGCAACTATAGGGAAAAAATCATTGCTCCTGTCAAATACGCCAAGAAAGACGCTGAGATTATGGCAGGTTATCTTGAAAACATAGTCGGCATTCCAAAGACGAATATTAAAGTGCTTACCGATAATTCAGCTACAAAGAGCGATATTGAGGCTTACATGGAAGACTGGCTTAAAAGAAGGGCAAAACAGAACTCTACGGTCTTTGTCTATTATGCCGGTCACGGCGCTCCGGACCTAGAAGGCAATGAAGCGTATATTGTCCCTTATGAGGGACATCCCGATTTCCCGTCAAAACTATACTCAGTAAAAAAGATGTATGAGTCGCTTAATAAACTTCCCACAAAAGATGTAATAGTGATGCTTGACAGTTGCTTTTCAGGCGCAGGAGAAAGGGGCATTACAAAAATAGGGACAAGGCCCTTGGTTATATCATTAGAAACCCCGTTGCTTGCAGGCGGAAAGATAATGGTATTGGCGGCCTCAACAGGCACGCAGATAAGCTCTGATTACGACAAGGTTAAGCATGGACTATTTACATACTATCTTTTACGGGGTATGAGAGGCGAGGCAGACAAGAACGGAAACGGCATAGTTGAACTTGGAGAGCTTTATGATTATGTAAGGGCAAACGTATCTGAAAAGGCGTCTCTTGAGCTTAATAGAGACCAAACCCCTGTTCTGCTGCCGTCAACAGAAACTGTAAGCCTGAAACTAAAACTGCCGGTGGCTAAAATAAGGTAATTGAATATAATGAATATCCCCAAAGAGAGATCGCTTCTCCGCCGCAGGCGGCTTGCAATGGCGGCATTTCTTGTTTTTTATCTATTTGTGGCTTCGGTCTTTGCCTCCGATAAACCCGTCTGGGTTGAATCTGACGGCGAGGCTGTCATGGGTGAAGTTGAGACACAAAGAGAAGTTAAGAAGCGGGCAAAGATTGACGCCCAGAACAAGGCGATTGAAAAAGGGGTTGGTGTTTTTATAAGGTCCCACACGCTTGTTTCAAACGCGCAGCTTGCAGAGGATTTGGTATACGCATCTGTCAGAGGGAGCATCGAGAAGATTAATATTGTTAAAGAAGGTTGGGATGAAAAAGACAGAAATCTTTATAGGGTTAAACTCAAGGCTCTTATTAAACCTGTTTATCCTGAAAAGGGCGAAGGTATTTCCCTAAAAGTTTCTCTCTCCAAAACCCTCATCAAAGAAGGAGATGAGGTTAAGATTTTTTTTCAGACAAACAGGGATTGCTATGTATATATCTTTTCCGTCGCCGCTGACGGCTCTGTTACATTGCTTCTTCCTAATTCAATAAACAAAGATAATTTTGTGCTTGCAGGCAAAACTAATACATTTCCCACTCCTGAAAGCAAGATACGCCTGACGGCAATGTTCCTTCCTGATTTCAAGGGAAAGACTGCCGAGGAGAAGATTAAAATCATAGCCACAAAAAAAGAAGAAGAGTTGATTCCTCTTGGTTTTCAGGAAGGCGCATTCAAGGTTTATGATGCAAAGTCCACAGGCATGATAAGCGACCTCGTTAAGAAACTTAACCAGCTTGAGCCTGCTGACTGGGCAGAGGCAACAGCAGTTTATGAGATTAGGAAATAAGGAGGTAAATTATGGAAGATATAAGACTGCTTAAGAATCTCGGATTATTTAAAGGGCTTGCGACGCTTGACATTGTAAGGATAAACAAGTTAGTAAAACGGGTCAGTTTTGAGAAGGGGCAGGAGATTGTAAAGGAAGGGACGGCCTGCGATTCGATATTTTTCGTGAAAGAAGGCTCTGTAAGCGTGATGAGGAACGGCAAAAAGATTGCGTCCATCGGTTCGGGACATCCTGTGGGAGAGGTATCTTTTGTTGATAAGGGGTTACGGTCTGCGACGGTTATTGCAGATGCGGACTGCTCTTTGTTGAAAATGCCGGTAGCCGCGCTTGAAAGATTGATGAAGGAAGATAAAGACATGGCGTATAAGATATATAAATCTCTTGCCGTGACGCTTGCCGAGAGGCTCAGAAACACAAATGATACGCTTCTGTTGACAAAAAGCTAAGGTAGAAAATTACGACAGCGGCTGGTTTTGAATATCGCCGGTTTATTCAAGACGAAAGACAAGGGAATTCTATCTGCTCTTTGCCTATCGAATAATTCATTCCGATAATTCTTGAGCACCCAATAGATATTGACAATTTAAAATGACCATGGTATTATGACTATGGACAGAAATAAATAACCCTTGCGTGGGAGGTAATCAGATGGGCGTGACAGTTTCAAAATCAAGGTTTAAACCTAAGGCGTTAGAATATTTCCGTCAAATTGAAGAGACGAAGGAAGATATAATCATTACAGATCATGGGAAGCCTGTTTTAAAGGTAACGCCGTATTCGGAGAAACCGGCCAATATTCTGAAATCACTGCGGGGCAGTGTTTTGAAATACGAACGCCCTCTTGAGCCTACCGATGAAAAATGGGAGGCGCTCGGGTGATTGTTCTGGATACGCATGCGTGGATATGGTGGGTCAGTAATCCCGAACTACTTTCTGCCAAAGCAAAAACTGTTATCAACAATGCGATAGAAGCAAGCGAACTGTGCGTATCGTCTATCAGTGCGTGGGAGGTTGCCGTTCTTGTCGGTAGGGGACGGCTTCAACTTACAATGGGTGTGCGGGATTGGATTGCACGCTCGGAATCGCTTCCTTTTCTAAGATTTGTACCGGTCAACAATAATATAGCTATAAGGTCTGTTGAGCTTGACGGAGAATTCCATGGCGATCCGGCAGACCGGATTATTGTAGCGACAACGCTTTCCATAGGCGCTAACCTGATTACTAAGGATAAAAAAATTTTAAATTATCCCCACGTGAAAGCGCTCTGGTAATCGCCTGACCTTTCCCATCGTTAAAAAATAATCTACAATAACGTCTTATTGCTTTACATTTTTGTAGCATCTTAATTAAACTTATCTTATGACCCGCGACTATAATAAAACGGTAGAGATTACCGCTCTCTACGAAATAAGCAAGCTCTTAGGCTCATCCCTGAATTTAAAATCGAACCTGCGTTCTGTAATGCGCGTGCTCTCCGAATATCTCGACATGAAAAGGGGCACTGTCGCCCTGAAGAACAATAACGAGGTATCCATTGTTGCGGCGCATGGAATGTCAGAGGAAGAAATAAAAAAAGGAAGATATAAACTCGGAGAAGGAATAATCGGAAAGGTGGCAAAGCTCGGTTCTCCAATAGTTATTCCCGATATCGGAGATGAACCGTTGTTTCTCAACAAAACAGGAACGAGGGAAATGATTAAAAAGGAGAATATCGCATTTTTATGCGTGCCGATAAAATTTAAAAATGAGGTAGTTGGAGTGTTGAGCGTTGACAGGCTTTTTATCTCGAAGCGCATATCCTTTGAAGAGGATCTCAGGATGCTGAAGATCATAGCATCGCTGGTCGCCCAGTCGGTAAAGCTCCATCAGGAAGTCGAAAAAGAGAGGGAGGCATTTCTCGAAGAAAAAGAAAGCCTGAAAAGGCAGTTGAAGGGGAAGTACAGCATAGAAAATATGATAGGGCAGTCAGACAACATGCAGGAGGTCTTTGAGGCTGTTCACAGAGTCGCCCCATCAAAGGCTAATGTGCTTTTGAGGGGCGAGAGCGGAACAGGCAAGGAACTTATCGCAAAGGCGATACATTATATGAGCCAGAGGGCAAGCGAACCGTTTATCAAATTCAACTGCGCCTCGATTCCCGAGGGTCTCCTCGAATCAGAACTGTTTGGACATGAAAAAGGCGCTTTTACAGGCGCAATGACTATGAGAAAAGGCAGATTTGAGCTTGCGGACGGAGGGACTGTTTTCCTTGATGAAATAGGAGACCTTCCCTTAACGCTTCAGCCGAAGATATTGAGGGTTCTGCAGGAAAAAGAGTTTGAAAGGGTAGGAGGCGAAAAGACAATAAAGGTTAACGTAAGGCTTATCGCTGCAACGAGCAGGAATCTCGAAGAGCTTGTTTCGGATGGAAAATTCAGAGAGGATTTATATTACCGCCTTAATGTTGTGCCGATATTCATCCCGTCTTTAAGGGAGAGGAGCGAAGACATCCCTGTGCTTGTGGAGCATTTTCTAAAAAAATATACCGAGGAGAACAGGAAGTCCGTTAAGATTGCCCCTGATGTCCTGAATGTTTTTATGGATTATGACTGGCCCGGCAATGTCAGAGAGCTTGAAAATACTATCGAAAGGCTTGTTGTTATGGCAGGAGGAAAAAGCATAGCCAAATCCGATCTGCCTTTGAATATCAGAAACCAGTCAATCAAATCCAGATACGGCGTTCAGGCAAAGGACGCCCTTCCTTCAACTGTAGGGGATATTGAAAAAGCGAGGATTTTAGACGCCCTCAAAGATGCGGTATGGGTTCAGGCAAAGGCCGCAAGAATACTCGGCATTACCCCGAGACAGATAGGTTATAAGATGAAAAAATATAACATACAGCAGGCCTGATAAGCCCGATAAAGAGTCAACCATCTTTAGAATCAAATCCTTACATTTTCTTTGCAAGTTCTTTCCAGTTCAGGGACTGCAGAATTTGAACCTGCGTGTGGATGAGATTGTTTTTTATGATATAGGCTTTATAGGCTTTATCCGTCACTCCATAAAATGGAAGCATAATCGAAAAAGCCCGATTAGTATAATCTTCTATCGGCGTAAGCACATCATCTCTTCTCGTATAATAAGGATCTTCTCCCTCGGCGCATGGCTTATTGAAGACATTAAACTGCCTGCACGAAACAGGACGGACAGGATGGACAGAACAGGAAGATCCGACGAGAAAAGGACATGAGCTGCCTGTATGGCCGGCAAGCTGTGTTTTTAGGATTTCGCGCTTCGGCGCGGTTATTTTTTCTATCACATACCAGTATATCCCGACCAGTTCGAGAGGATAGACAGGAATGTCCTTATGCGTATGGCAGCACGAACCGCAGTCTTTTTTGCAAGCCAGTTTTACGCCGCAGCGTTCTTTGTTTTTGATTGCCTCTGAAACCCCCTCATCAATTATAGCGTAAGCGTCAAGGAGCATTGGAAGCCATTTAAATCTCGATTCCTCATGGAAATTAAGGCGCGCGGGATTGCGTTCATTTTTATTTTTTTGTGAACTGCCCATAACTATTAATTATTATAATAAAAATCCAAAGTTCCTGCCTGATTATAATCTCTTTGCAGCTCTCTGCTATAGTTGGAGGAAAACAAACAAAATTGTAATAACAGACAAAATTGTCTTATTGACGTGCCACGATTTTCTTTATAAATCAGCGGGTTTTGAGTTGGCATGATTCTGGCATTTACTAAGGCAGGTAAAAGAAATGAATTCGTTAAAAGAAAAAATCAATGAGATAGAGAGGGAAGAAATAATCAATGCCCTCAAGGAATGCAATTGGGTTATGGCGCGAGCCGCAAGGATGCTCGGCATAACCGAAAGAATGATTGGTTACAAGATCAAAAAATATGGTATCAGAAAGGAGGCTGACAGAGAGGACGCATTTGGTTTCAGCAGCAGATGGTGAGAGAGTAAAAAAGCAGGATTCCTGCAAATAAAAGATTCGGAGGTATGAGATGAGAAAGTTAAAAGTTTTGGTTTTGGTTGCTGTTCTGATGTTTTCGGTCAGCAGCCTTTATGCGGCGGAGCCGAGTGTGTCCGGCTCTGCTTCGGTTGATGTGATGAGCAACTATGTATGGAGAGGTCAGAAGCTGAGTAACAGCTGGGTCGTGCAGCCCTCAGTCGGTATCACTTACGGCAGCTTCGGAGCAAACCTGTGGTCCAACTATGACAGCGACCAGACCGAGCCCGAGGTAACCGGGACAACAGACTCAGGGCATGGAGAGGTAACCGAAACAGACCTGACCCTAAGCTACAGCCGGTCAATCGGTAAGCTTACTCTTGGCGGCGGCTATATTTACTATGCCCTCAACGGCGCCAACGACACACAGGAAGTCTATCTGTCCGCCGGCTACGATACCATCTTGAAGCCCACTGTTACAGTCTACTATGACTACGATGAGGGCGACGGAGCGTTCATTGTCGCCTCAATAGGGCACTCTTTTGCAGCATACAAGGGAACCACGCTCAATCTCGGCGCTTTGGCAAGCTACAACATCAACAACAAGGTAATGGAATTCGACGTAGACGGCAATGGCGAGAAGGACGACTTCAGCAACTTCTACAACGGAGAGGTATATGCATCGCTGAACATTCCGGTTTACAAGGCAGTGACCCTGACCCCCAAGATCGCCTACTCGTTCGCGCTGAGCAATGATGCAAAGAATGCGCTCAATGGCGCGAGCAATGACGGGCAGCAAGATATTTTATACGGCGGGATCAATCTTACCTTGAGCTTCTAACAGAAGTATATAAAAGGAGAAAAGAGTTATGAAACGGCTATTAAGCATACTATTAATATTGGGATTACTGGGAATTGCAGGCATTGCGTTTGCGGAAGAAGCGCAGACAACTGTTCCAGCAGCCGCAGCAATTGAGCAGGCAGCCCCTGCTCAGCCTGCTCCGGCTGAGGAGAAACCGCCTATCAAGGCTGAGGACGTTCAGAAAAACGCCAACTTTGTCTGGACCCTCGTTGCGGCCTTTCTGGTCTTCTTCATGCAGGCCGGTTTTGCTATGGTAGAGACGGGTTTTACGAGGGCGAAAAATGCGGTCAACATAATGATGAAAAACTTGATGGACTTTTCAATGGGATCCATCGCTTACTGGGCTATAGGATTCGGTATTATGTTCGGCGTTTCCGCTACAGGCTGGTTTGGAACCGACGGGTTTTTCTTCAGCGACTTTGTTAAAGAAAAAGATCCATGGCTTTTTGCTTTCTGGATGTTTCAGGTAGTTTTTGCGGCGACTGCCGCAACCATTGTTTCAGGAGCAATGGCTGAACGGACAAAATTCGTCAGCTATCTTATATATTCTGCTGTGGTTAGCGCGCTTATTTATCCCGTGTTCGGTTCGTGGGCGTGGGGTGGGCTATTCCACGGCAAGGGGTGGATCGAGAAGCTCGGCTTCATTGATTTTGCCGGTTCTACTGTTGTCCATTCCATCGGTGGATGGATAGCGCTTGCGGGTGCTATTGTGCTTGGGCCGCGTATTGGCAAATTCGGGGCCAACGGCAAGCCGAAGGCTATTCCCGGCCACAACATCCCGCTTGCCACGCTCGGTGTGTTCATTTTATGGTTCGGTTGGTTCGGTTTCAACCCCGGAAGCACGACTGCAGCAGTTGCGGATATAGCAAAGATTGCGGTTAATACTAATCTCGCGGCTGCGGCCGGAACCATTGGCGCGCTTTTGATTTCTTGGATCATGTTCAAAAAGCCTGATGCAAGTATGACCCTTAATGGTTCCCTTGCGGGTCTTGTGGCGATCACTGCCGGGTGTAACAATGTCATGCCTACAAGCGCAGTTATCCTCGGCTTCATTGCCGGTATCATTGTAGTTCTCTCAGTCGTGTTTATTGAGAAGGTGTTTAAGGTTGATGATCCGGTTGGCGCAGTCTCTGTTCACGGCGTCTGCGGCGCATGGGGAACCCTTGCGGCAGGCCTATTTAATGCCGACGGAGTAACTATGCAAATGATCGGTGTTCAGTTGCTTGGTATAGTCGCAGCGTTTCTATGGGCGTTTACCACAGGCTATATTCTCTTTAAAGTTCTGAAGGCCACCGTAGGATTGAGAGTAACTCCAGAAGAGGAGCTTGAGGGACTCGACATCGGAGAACATGGGAACCTTGCGTATCCTGACTTCCAGGTGCACCAAAGTAAAGGTTTATAAACGGAGGTATTATGAAAAAAATAGAAGCGATAATAAAACCGTTCAAGCTCGATGAAGTTAAAGATGCCCTTAATTCAATCGGAGTGCAGGGCATGACGGTTACGGAGGTTAAGGGCTTCGGAAGACAAAAGGGTCATGTAGAGCTTTACAGGGGGGCCGAATATGACATAGCCTTTATTCCAAAAGTCAAGATTGAGGTGGTTGTGCCTGATAGTCTTTTAGATAAGGCCCTAACTACGATAGAGAGCAGGGCAAAGACAGGCAAGGTTGGAGACGGAAAAGTATTTGTATCAAAGATTGATGATGCGGTAAGGATAAGGACAGGAGAAAAAGGTGACTCTGCCTTGTAGCCCGCAGTTATAAGCCGTAAAGCGGGGCAATTTCTATGCCCCGCTTTTAGTTTTTGCCTTAATTCTAACAAAAATGTAGCGACATAAATGTATTAAATTACAATTTTGTCGCTTATTTCCTGTCGGTTTCCTACCAAATTGTCTTATAAACCAAGAAATTGCAATCTGGCATGATTCTGGCTAAGCTTAAGTAAGCAGCCAGTTCTGCAAATATAAATAATGGGGGTAAAAATGAAAAGGTTAGTTAGTGTTCTGGTTTTAATGTTTTTGATGGGAAGCGTTGTTTTTGTATTCGGCGAAGAGCCTAAAGCAGAAGTTCCTGTCACATCGGTTATGACAGTAGGGGCTGAGCCGGCTGCTCCTGCTCCTCTAAAGATTGACACAGGCGACACTGCGTGGATGATAGTTGCCACAGCGCTTGTTATGCTGATGACTATTCCCGGGCTGGCGCTCTTTTACGGCGGGCTGTCAAAACGCAAAGACACGCTTAACACGATCGCAATGTCTTTTGTGACATTCTGCATAGTGAGCGCTTTGTGGGTGATATATGGCTACACCTTTGCGTTCGGAACAGATATTTCCGGCATCATCGGAAATCCTGCGAAGCTGCTTCTTGCAGGGGTAGGCGTCAACAGTATCTCAGACGCGGCAAAGACGATTCCTGAATATATATTCATAATGTATCAGCTTACCTTTGCGGCAATAACAGTTGCCCTTGCGAGCGGAGCTTACATAGAGCGGATGAAGTTTTCTGCGTGGGTTATTTTTTCGATACTCTGGATGACCCTTTCATATCTGCCTGTTGCTCATTGGGTATGGGGCGGAGGCTTCCTTGCAAAACTTGGAGCGCTTGACTTTGCCGGAGGCACGGTTGTTCATATTAATGCAGGCATTGCAGCGCTTGTAGGCGCGTTAATTCTCGGCAAGAGGCGTGAGATGACCCTTAAACCGAATAATCTGGCTATGGTTGTGACAGGCGCAGGACTCCTCTGGTTCGGATGGTTCGGCTTCAATGCAGGCTCTGCCCTTGCGGCCAATGGGCTTGCAGGCGCAGCCTTCATCAACACCAATACTGCAACCGCAGTTGCGGCTGTAGTATGGATGTTTACCGAATGGATATATTCTAAAAAGCCGACTCTTTTAGGCCTTGCATCAGGCGCTGTTGCCGGACTGGTTGCAATAACCCCTGCGGCGGGATTTGTGAATGTCACGGGCGCTATTATTATAGGCGCTATGGCCGGTGTAGTGCCGTTTTTTGCCGTTGCAATTCTCAAACCAAAACTCGGCTACGACGATACGCTTGACGCATTCGGAATTCACGGCATAGCAGGGACTCTCGGCGCAATACTTACAGGAGTTTTTGCCGACCCTTCCATAAATGAAGCTGGAAAGGGGCTGCTTTACGGCAATCCGGGCCAGCTTTGGACGCAACTCATAGCTGTTGGCGTGACAATCGTGTATTCGGCAGTTGTCACCTTTGTGATATTTGTAGTCATTAAGGCTGTTGTTGGCATTCGGGTTGATGTCGAGGAAGAGATCGAAGGCCTTGATGAAAGCCAGCATGGGGAGAATGCGTATAATATGTAAATTATGCTTAAAACAGGAGGAATTATGAAAAAGATAGAAGCGATAATTAAGCCGTTTAAATTAGATGAGGTAAAGGATGCCCTTAATGCGATTGGCGTGCAGGGCATGACAGTGACAGAGGTGAAAGGCTTTGGCAGACAGAAAGGCCATGTTGAGCTTTACAGGGGAGCGGAATATGATATCGCCTTTATTCCGAAGATTAAGATAGAGATGGTGGTAGCCGACAACATGGCGCAAAAAGCTGTTTTGACCATACAGGAAAAGGCAAAGACGGATAAGATTGGAGATGGCAAGATATTTGTCTCTGCCATAGAAGAGGCAATAAGGATAAGAACAGGCGAGGCAGGGGAATCAGCCCTTTAAGCCGCAACTGTTTCCTACAAAATTGTATTACCTACGAAAATGTAGGAATAAGGCTATCTGTTTGTTTTTTAATGCAAAATATCTTTCGGGATATAGGAAATCCTACAAAAATGTAGGATTTCCTATTCACCCCGTCTTCTAAATTCCCTTTAAAATCAATAAAATTATCCTTGGCATAGTTTTAGCTTTTAATTACACCCGATTCGACCCAAAAAATCCAACTGTCCGGGAGCCTAGAATGAAAAATAAGGTTATTTTGTTGTTTTGTTTAGTGTCAGCGCTGTTTATCCCATTAAATGCATCCGCACAAACCAGCGGAAAAATAGATTCAGGAGATACGGCATTCGTGCTCATATCTGCTGCCCTTGTCATGCTTATGACGCCCGGGCTGGCAATGTTTTATGGAGGCATGGTAAGGAGAAAGAATGTTCTTGGCACTATTATGCACAGTTTTATTGCCATAGCTGTTGTGAGCATTCAGTGGATACTTGTAGGTTACAGCCTCTCGTTCGGGCCTGATGTAAACGGGATGATCGGGAGTCTCGACTGGGCCGGATTAAGAGGCGTTGGCATTGAGCCTAATCCTGATTATGCCGCTACTGTCCCGCATATCGCATTCATGATATATCAGGCAATGTTCGCGGTCATTACTCCTGCCCTTATAACCGGCGCATTTGCCGAGAGAATGAAATTTTCCGCCTTCCTTGTTTTTACGGTCCTATGGTCAACAATTGTTTACGACCCTGTAGCTCATTGGGTATGGGGCACGGGCGGATGGCTTAAGGTTATGGGCACGCTGGACTTTGCAGGCGGCATAGTCGTTCATATTACCTCAGGAATATCCGCGCTTGCCGCCGCGATAATCGTAGGCAGAAGAAAAGGTTTTCTGCGGGAGCCGATGCCGCCTCATAACCTTCCCATGACGGTTCTTGGCGCGGGGCTTCTCTGGTTCGGATGGTTTGGTTTTAACGCAGGAAGCGCATTATCATCAGGCGGGCTGAGCGCAATGGCATTCGTTGTCACTCATATCGCCGCTGTATCCGCAACCCTTATCTGGCTTGTTATAGAATGGCTGCACCGCGGGAAACCCACAATGTTTGGCGCTGCGACAGGCTCTATAGCAGGGCTTGCTACCATTACGCCTGCCTCCGGCTTTGTCGGGCCGATGCCCTCGTTAATCATTGGCCTTCTGGCAGGCTCTGTATGTTATATCGCATTGAACATGAAAACTAAACTCCGCTATGATGATTCTCTCGATGCATTCGGGGTTCATGGTGTTGGGGGAATCCTTGGCACGCTCGGAGCCGGCCTCTTTGCTGAAAAGGTCATTAACCAGTCAGGAGCAGACGGATTATTTTTCGGGAATCCGAAACAGCTGCTTACGCAGGCAATATCCATAGGAGTTGTAGTTGTCTACTCTTTTACGGTTTCTCTTATCCTTCTGAAACTTATAGATTGGACTATCGGGCTAAGGGTTTCTGAGGAAGATGAAATAGCCGGCATAGATATAAGCCAGCACGAAGAAAGCGGATATACATTATAAAAGCTAAAAGGTTAGAGGCAACAGCTTGAATTTTTAACTCAAGACGCTGCCTGTTAATGCCGGGCAATTCCGGTTTTCTTTGCCGCCTCTGCCACGGCATGGGCCACAGAGACAACTACTTTTTTATCAAAGATGCTCGGTATGATGTAATCTTCATATACAATAGCCCTGGCAGCGGCAAATTTTACTTCTTCGTTCACTCCTTTTGCCCTCCTGACATCAAGCAAGCCTCTGAATATCCCCGGAAAACCCAGCATGTTATTTATCCGATTCGGATAATCCGACCTTTGCATTAAATCTCTTTATGAAAATGAATTGCAGAAAAAAACATAATCTGTATAATTAACTTAATGAATCACAAATTCGACACGGTCATTATCGGCTCCGGGCTTGCAGGTCTCATGGCTGCGATTGAGGCGGCAAAACACGGTTCGGTTGCAGTGCTTACCAAGCTGTATCCCACGCGTTCACATTCCACTGCCGCGCAGGGAGGAATCGCGGCTGCGCTCGGAAATGAGGAGACTGATAAGCCTGAATGGCATTTCTATGATACGGTCAAAGGCGGTGATTTTCTCGGGGATCAGGATGCGATTGAGGTAATGTGCGAAGATGCTATCAGGACGATAATTGAGCTTGAACATCTCGGGGTGCCTTTTTCCAGAACCTTCGAAGGCAAGATTGCGCAGAGAAGATTCGGCGGACACACAAGGGATTTTGGAGCTGCCACTGTAAGAAGGGCCTGTTATTCAGCTGACAGGACAGGCCATGCGATAATGTTCGCTCTCTATGAACAAAGCGAGCGTATGGGCGTCAAGTTTTTCAAGGAATTTCACGTGCTCGATATCATCATCGAAAACGGGAGATGCCTTGGCGTTGTAACGCTTGAGATACTCGGCAGCGGCGTGCATGTATTTCAGTCAAAGGCCACCCTTGTCGCATCAGGCGGATACGGCAGGGTATTCAAGACAACTTCTAATGCGCATGCCAGCACCGGCGACTGCCTGAATATTTTGTTTAATTCAGGAATTCCTCTGGAGGATATGGAATTCTTTCAGTTCCATCCGACAGGTCTCTACGGGCTGGGGATATTGATTACAGAGGGCGCAAGAGGCGAAGGCGGCATACTGATTAACGGCAAGGGCGAGCGTTTTATGGAAAGATATGCGCCTAGCATAAAAGACCTTGCTCCGAGGGATATGGTTGCAAGGGCGATAATTACCGAGATCCGTGAGGGCCGGGGAATAAAAGGCAAGGATTATGTGCATCTTGATCTGAGGAAAATTGATAAGAAGATTATCGAAGAGAGGCTGCCTGAGATCTCAACCTTCTGCAGAATATATCTCGGGATTGACCCTTCCGAGGCTCCTATCCCTGTGCTTCCGACAGCACATTATGCAATGGGCGGAGTCCCCACTGATATTGACGGAAGAGTGTTAATGGATGAGAAGGGGAATGCTGTCTACGGGCTTTTTGCAGCAGGAGAATGCGCTTGCGTTTCTATCCATGGCGCTAACAGGCTCGGGTGTAATTCATTGCTTGACACCGTTGTGTTCGGAAGAAGGGCGGGCCTTGCAATGGGAAATATTACAGGCAAATCAGGGAATGCGGAAGAAGCAGGCATTAATACCGCGAATAAATCATTGGAGGCAGTTGATAGATTGCTAAATGGAAAAGGAGAAGAGAAGGCAGCGGATATAAGGGCCGAACTCCAGAAGATTATGATGGATAAATGCTCTGATTTCAGGAATGAAAAAAAATTGGAACAGCTCATTAATGAGATACAAACCCTGAAGGGCAGGGCAATGGAGATTTCGATAAAGGATAAAGGTAAAAAGTTTAATACCGAACTCCTCGAGGCCCTTGAACTCGAAAGCCTCCTTAACCTCAGCGAGGTTATTTCTTCTTCCGCGCTGCAGAGGAAAGAGAGCAGGGGAGCCCACTCAAGAGAGGATTACCCGAAAAGGGATGATGAAAACTGGCTTAAGCATACATTGGCATTCAGGACAGATAAGGGCATGGAGTTCCGGCATAAACCCGTCACGATAACGAGATTCCAGCCCGAGGAGAGAAAATATTGAAGAAGTATTTTTTTAAAGTAAAAAGATTTGACCCGGAGAATGATGTTGTTCCCAGATGGGAGGAGTTTAGCATCGGGATGGAGCCGTTTGAAAGAGTCCTTGACGGCCTTATAAAGATAAAGGATACCCGGGACGGGGCCCTGACTTTCAGGCGCTCATGCGCGCATGGGATATGCGGTTCGTGCGCTATGAAGATAGACGGCAGGAACAGGCTTGCCTGCCAGACGCTGATTAAGGATTTGAAAGAAACAGTAACAGTGGAACCCCTTCCGGCCTTCCCTGTGATTAAAGACCTTGTCGTAGATATGGAGCCGTTCTTCAAAAAGAACGAGGAGGTCATTCCTTACCTTCTTAATGATGAGACTCCTCCTGAGAGGGAGAGGCTCCAGAGTCCCGAAGAGCAGCAGAAGATATTGCAGGCAATAACATGCATCATGTGCGCATGCTGCACTTCCGCATGTCCTTCCTACTGGGCTGACAAAATTTATCTTGGCCCTTCAGCCATTCTCAAAGGAGCAAGATTTATATTTGATACGAGAGACAGGGCATTGGATGAGCGGCTGGGCAAGATAACTCATGAGCACGGGGTATGGAGATGCCATTCCATTTATAATTGCGTTGAGGTGTGTCCCAAGGAGATTGATATAACAGGCTATATATCAAAATTAAAACGCCTTGCGATAAAAAAGGGCATTTCATGAGTGACTATAAAATTGAAAGAGATTCTCTTGGCGAAGTGAAGGTTCCCTCGGATGCAATGTATGGAGCGCAGACGCAAAGGGCAGTTGAGAATTTTCCTGTCAGCGGAATACGTTTCCCCCGTGTTTTCATACGCTGTCTCGGCATAATCAAAGGGGCGGCTGCAAATGTAAACTGCGAGCTTGGATTAATTGAAAAACAGAAGGCTGCTGCCATTAGTCGGGCCGCCGACGAAGTTACGGAGGGCAGATGGGATAACCATTTCCCTGTTGATATTTTCCAGACAGGTTCAGGCACATCCACGAACATGAATGCGAACGAGGTGATAGCAAACAGGGCAGCCCTGATTATGGGCAATGAACCCGGCTCATTCGCTTCTGGCGGGCCGATCCATCCGAATGACCATGTAAATTTGGGGCAGTCTTCAAATGATGTCATACCATCCGCTATACATCTAAGCTCTTATATTCAGATAAAAGAACTGCTCCTGCCTTCCCTGGCGCATCTTAGGGCATTACTGGAAAAAAAAGCTTTGGAATTCTCAGGGATAGTAAAGACAGGAAGGACGCATCTTATGGACGCAATGCCTGTTCTGCTAAGTCATGAGACAGGCGGGTGGGCATTTCAGACAGGCCAGGCAATAGAGCGCGTAGAATCATGCTTCCCCAGGCTGTCGAAGCTTGCGCTCGGAGGGACTGCCGTAGGCACAGGCATAAATACGCACCCTTCTTTTGGCAGGAAGATGGCAGAAAAGATTTCCGAACGCACCGGAATAAATTTTATCGAGACGGAAAACCACTGGGCCTCACAGGCATCTATGGATACATGCGTTGAGTTAAGCGGCCAATTAAAGGCGGCAGCCCTGTCATTAATGAAAATTTCCAATGACCTCCGTCTTATGAACAGCGGGCCGTTTGCAGGGCTTGCTGAAATAACCCTGCCTGCTGTCCAGCCGGGATCGAGCATTATGCCCGGGAAAACAAATCCTGTTATATGCGAGTCAGTGATAATGACCTGCGCGCAGGTCATTGGCAATGATACAGCCATAGCCATAGGCAACAGCAAGGGCGAGTTTGAATTGAATGTCATGATGCCGCTGATAGCTCACAACCTTCTTCAGTCTATAACCATACTCGGCAATGCTGCCCGTATGCTGGCTGATAAGGCAATCGCAGGTTTTACAGTCAATAAAAAAAGAATGTCGGAGATTGTCGGATTTAATCCTGTCCTTGTTACGGCGCTCACTCCGGTTATTGGATATGACAAGGCAGCAATGATAGCAAAAAAGGCCTATGCGGAAGGCAGGGATATAAAGGAAGTTGCAGCGGAGATAACGGACCTTTCGCCTGAAGAACTTGGAAAACTGCTTGACCCCCTGAAATTAACAGGGAAGTAAGGATGAGATACAAGCTGCATACGGGTTTTTTCGCATGGCTGCTCCACAGGCTTACGGGCCTTGCGCTCATTTTTTATATCTTTGTCCATTTGTATGTGCTAAGCCATATAAAGGATCCCGAGAAATTCGAATCGCTTATGCACTTGTCCAAAAACCCTCTGGCGAAGACAGCCGAGGCAGGCTTGCTCTTTCTCATTATTGCTCATGCATTCAACGGGGTAAGGCTTACGCTCATAGATATAGGAGTCCCGACGAGATACCATAAAGCCATTTTCTGGACAGCGGCAGGAATCGGAGGCGTTATTGTTCTTCACGGTTTCTGGTTTTTGGTCTTGGGAGGCGCGCATTGAGAGAGGCTATTGTCTGGTTTTTCCAGAGGGTTACAGGGGCCATCCTTTTTGTCGGAGCGCTAACCCACATGTATCTGATGCATTACAGTGGGCCTGAACACGTAACGCTTTCTCACGCAGAGGTTTTAAAAAGGCTTTCGAATCCTTTCTGGATTGGTTTCAATTTTATTTTCCTTGTTTCAGTTGTCTATCACGGCCTTAACGGCGTATGGGGAATAATAATAGAGTACGTGAGAGCAAAGAGGCTCCTTGCGTTTTTAAAGGCGGTTATATTTTTTTCTGCGTTGGTTCTGATCGCAACAGGAATTTATATCCTTACCGCTTAACCGGGATAAATTAAATTTCCACCAGCAATCCCCTATGAGTAAACAGCAGATAACTTTTTGTTTTTAGGGAAAGAATTTTAC
>Ga0172375_10004027_pt1 | contig 21994 bp, 21 predicted proteins | sample LakKiv1m_FD_114537 | JGI IMG/M metagenome (GOLD analysis project Ga0172375, IMG submission 114537) | Freshwater microbial communities from Kabuno Bay, South-Kivu, Congo - kab_092012_11.1m | ecosystem: Environmental > Aquatic > Freshwater > Lake | place: Democratic Republic of the Congo... | reverse complement strand
TTTTTTTAGTACTCGGTTTTGCCGGCATATTATTAATGTACACACAAAACCTTTTTACGTTTAGTTCAGACTCGGTTGATGTGTACACTCAATATTACAATAATACAATGGCTGAAAATATCGCCTCAAGCGCTGCAAATTTAGCATGTAATCAATTTTTTGTAACGCCAACATGGACTGCCGGATATTCCAATATACCATTCAACGGCGGAAAATTTAGCGCGACCGTTTCTGCTTTGGCATCTAACAGAAAAAAAATTACCGCTACCGGTACCTATGCCGGCATTACAAAAACGGTTGAAGTTATTTTTCAACCTTCAAGTTTTGCCCGTTTCGGATATTACGGCGCTATTATGCCCGGCAACCTTTATTATGTTACAGGAGATACTGTTTCCGGACCAATGCACGTGCAAGGTAAATTAAACGTTTGGGGGAGACCAGTATTTACCGGAAAAGTTACTACTAAAAACGGTTTAAAAAAACTTGACGCTTCCACCAATCCTCAATTTTTAGGCGGTTATGAAAGCGGTGTTGATTTGCCTCTACCCTCTACAATCAATACCGTTAGCGCCGATGCTGCTTCCGGCGGAAAAATTTTTTCTAACACGGATGTTTGGCTTACTTTTAATTCAAATGGATCGGTTGATTATAAAGTTGGCGCTTCAGGAACTTGGACAAATGCGACGCTTTCATCTTTTGCTCCAAACGGAGTTATCGCTGTTGATAAAGGAAACCTTCACGTAAAAGGAACGGTAAAAGGGAAAATAACTTTGGGCGCTACTCTTAGTTCAGGAACAGCAAACGGCAATATTTATTTGGATGATAATATTGTTTACAACACCGACCCAGCAAACCCGACTTGTACAGATATGTTAGGTCTTGTTGCTACTAACAATGTCATCATTGCAGATAACGCGGCTAACAAGCACGATATTAAAATTAATGCCTCTATTTTTTCGTTAAAAGGAGGACTTGCGGCGCAGAATTATAACTCCATCCCTTATAGTGGCACAATTCAACTTACCGGCGGTCTTATTGAATATCAAGCGCAGGCAACCGGAGTTTTTAATCCATACACTGGGCAAATAACGAACGGCTTTAATCAATCAATTCATTTTGATGAAAGATTTATGACCACCGTTCCTCCGTCATTTCCCAAAAGCGCCTCGTATGAAGTGCTCACTTGGTTTGAATAGAAAATTGACTATAATTATGTTGCTTCTCAAATAAATGGAAATTAATCTTTATTATATTTACATATCAAAACAAAAAAATATAACAGGAAGTATCATGTACAAAAAAACAAACACTCTGTTTTTAGGTCTTGTTCTTTTTCTTACAGTTTCAACTTTTTCCTTTTTCACAGGTTGTGAGAAAAAAGAAGCTCCGAAGCAGGAAGAAAAAACTGCGGAGACAGTAAAAACACCCGCAGAAACCACCGCTCAACCGGCTGCCGAACAACCAAAGGTTGAAGAAAAGAAAACGGTTCTTGATTTAAAAGGCACTTACTCAGGAACCCTTGATTCACGGGCTACAACACTCAAAATAACCGAACAGACCGAAACTAAATTCTCCGGCTCAATTACTATCAACTACAGAGAAATTAGAAAGCAAACTGTTTCTGGTGAATTCAACCCAGAGAAATTAACTCTTACAATGAGAGATACACAACACAGCAGATACGCGGGTACCTATTCCGCTAAACTATCCGCCGATGGAAAAACTATCTCCGGCACCTTTACCGAAAAAGTTGATAAAGTTAGTTCTTCATTTACATTAACTAAAAAATAATACAAAGGAAAAAGCAATGAAAAAATATTTTAGTGTTCTCTTACTTGTTATGGTAACGTTATTGGCGTCTTCTTGCACCGATTCTACAACCGACCCAACTACTCCAACCAAAGAATACGGTTCATTCTATCTTCAAACAACTCCTACATTCGCTCAATTTTTTGTTGACGCTGACACGCTGTTCAAAATTTCCAATGAAGATACGGTTAAAAATTTGATTGTTGGCTCTCATAAAATTACCGTAAAATATTCTGGTTATGCCGATACTACTTTTTATGTAGATGTTACCGCCAACCAATTAAAAACCGCCGCTGTTACCTTAACCCCGGCAACCGCAACCTATGGACCTATAAAAATTTGGGAAACAACCGGAACAACAGCTTCGCAGCCAAGCGGATTAATTCTTTCAACTGGCACAACCGCAAGCTCATCAAGCGCTCTAATTGATTTGCTTTATTATTCCAATTCTGCTACCATCACGTATGATTTAAGAAGTTCCGATTTGATCACCTCCACTGCAAGAAAAACAAGATTTAAAGCTTCCGGCGCAAAAGATATTAACGATGGCGTTTCTGCTCCAACTTATGACGCCGCAACTTGGACAAACAAAATTCCTGATAGAGATACCACTCAATATTATTATGTTTATGATAATGATGGTCATTATTCCAAATTTAAAGTAGTTTCTTTCGGTGATGTTTCCGGGCAGGAAGCGTATGTGAACGTTCAGATTAAATACAATAAAGCTGAATCTGAAAAACGTTTCAAATAATTTCTGTTTATTTCAAATAAAAAGCCGTGAAATCTTTCACGGCTTTTTTGTTTTAAACCGAATTAACCCCAAATTACGCATTAGAAAAAGTGACTGAAAAAGCAAAGGCACGGGATTTATCCCAAAGGCCAATAAACCATTCTCGTCTTTTTAAGGTAGCGCCATCTTGAGAATAACTTGATTACCGTCTCTGACCAAATATGAACCGATTGCATTGGTACTCTCTCTCTGCCACCTCTACTCCTTCTTCCAATTTCAACCAGTTAGTTTGTTCGGCAAGTTTTCTTTGTGCCGTGGCATACATAGGAACGGAAACAAGGTAATTCATCTTTTTTTCTTCCAGCAGCGAGAGAATCTCTTTGTTATAGAACCCGCTATCCAAGCGCACTAAACCAATACAATAAATGACTCTATGACTTGTTCAGCTTGATAGCCTCGATTTGAGCCTGGTTGAGGGAGTGAAGGACAACTTTTCAAAAACTGTTTTAGCCCGCTTTGATTCAACATATTCTTTAGCAGAACCATCCCGCCCCAAGGGGTAATTTCTTTATCTGTAAACTCGATTTTTAGCTCTTTCATCTGAATGTTTTTCTTACTGTTAGTATTTCGCTTTTCCTATTGCTTAACTTCTTAATTTATAATCACTTATCCAACCTTTTTTCTATAGCTACGCATTAGAAATTTTTTCAATCGCGTATTTGGGTTTAAATGTTTTCCAAATTGCGTGTGAGGGTGTAGTTGGCGGGCATTCAGTGAAAAAAAGAAGATTTGCAGTAAAGAAATAAGGGCAGAAGATTAATCGTTCTGCCCATTTCGTAAATCATTTCTGAAGATAATTCAAAACGGTTTCATTAAACTCATCGGGATGTTCGATCTGAAGCATGTGTCCGCAGTTATCTATTTGATGAAGTGTACAATTCTTCATGGTTTTGGCGCCAGCTTCAAAAACATCAGCGGTCGCACTTGGATTTAAATAAGGATTAGGAATTAAGCCGTCATACTTTCCATAAATAACTAACGTAGGCGTCGAGATTTTATCGAGTTTATCCCACGTTGGTTCGTCCAACATACCATTTACACTTCGAACAACAGCGTAAGAAAAATCATCGAACTCTTTTGCTTTTGCCATGCGTACGCGCTCTTCAACCATCCATTCCCATTTGTCGTTCCATGTATAAAAGTTCATCGAAAGATTTCTTCTGGTACCTTCTTCAGTAGTTTTTTTTACGCCGGCGACGGTCATAACACTGCGGAGCCAATCGCCTTCGCCTTGTTCAAACTCTTCAAAACCTGCCGGAGAAGCTAAAATTAATTTATCCAATCTTTCGGGAAAACGCATAGCGAAATTAATTCCGATTTGCCCTCCCATAGAATGACCGACATAAATAAATTTATCAATCTTTAATTCATCAACTAAACGTTTTATTTGATCGGCAAAAAAACTCATGTTGTAGAGGTAATAATCTTTTTGAGATTTTCCGTATCCGGGCAAATCAACTGCAATAACACGATAGCGCTTGGCAAGTTCGGGAATATTGTACCGCCAGAAACCGGCGTTGCTTGCAAGCCCATGAACAAGAACTATTGTTTGCTTTCCGGTTCCTTCATCTAAATAAGAAATAGAAGGATTTTCTAAAACTTTTTTTGTTGGAAATCCGTAATCGAAATCAGAAAATTCAATTGGCGGCATGTTGGTGTAGAGATAACCAGAACATCCGCACAGCAAAAAAGTTGTCATAAGTATAAATCCATAAAAATTTTTCATAGGTTTCTCCTAAAACATTAGCCAGCTAAGTGAAGTAAAAATAACAAACGGGTCTTTCGGTTTCTCGGAACTTCCGGTGTATTTAACGGAAGGAGATTTATAAAAATCGCCCAATTTTAAATACCCGGCGCTTAGCCCTAAGGTTAGAAAAACTTTTATGTTGTATTTCAATTCCGCGTTGATTTCAGAGCCGATGTATGAGGTTCCGCCGTTAGGGGTAACGTTTGAAATTGCCGTGGCAAAGCCAAATTTGCCGCTGAATTTATTCGGAATAATATCTTTTGAAAAAGAGAAAAATCCGGCAGTAACGCCCATACCCATGTTTGAAATATCATGCACAGCGGAATAATATCTGTTTACAACTTGCGGATCGGGGAAAAGCAATAGCGCTTTATGTGAACTGTAAATACCGGTTGGCGATCCCCAAATATTTCCGGTGATTACAGAGGTAATTTTTTTATCGGCAGCGCCGTTTTCGTCACCGGTTGTGTAAAGAGCTTCAACTGAAATTTTATCATTCGCTGTTTGCCCATATTTGTATGCTATCGAAGCGTTTGCTGCAACGCCAAAAATATCAGCATATTTTTTCGCCGATGAATAATCGCTTATGGTATCAACAGTTCCAAAATTTGCAATTACATAAGCGTCAGTCCACCATCTTCCGGCAAGAAACTCGCGGTTATAAGCTGCATGAGTTCCGAGCCACGCGATATTCGCTTCATATTTTTGCGATGGAAATCCGAGACGAACAGCGCCGTTGTATTGAGCAAGACCGCTGTTTAAGCCTTGCCCCAGAACAGAAATTCCGCCAGAGTTTTTCCCTCTATCCCAAACAAACCATGCATCAGCGCCAACTTCCAGCAAAGGGCGAACGCGTGATTCAACATCCAGCATCCATAAAGCAACATCATCATTTTCTTGGATGATATTTTCATAAAGCTGAAAATATCCGAAGCGCGCTTGAGTAGTTTCGTTTAAATTTCCGAAAACACTAATACCCACGGCTTGTGTTCCCCAAAAGGAAAGTTTGTACGAACTGTTTTGGTAAGTGCTAACTGCGTTTTGGTTAGGGTCTCGCACATTGTCGAACATTCTTTGCAAACCAACAACAACATTCCAATCTGAATTTTTCGGTTTTATATCAACGTTTGCAAGAAGCGTTTGCAAATTAACTTGTCCGCCATTTATGCCTCCGCCATTGTTTCCGCCAACGCCATAAGCGGCATCGCCCCAAGTCATGTCAATTTTAAAAAGACTTCTGAACGTAGCGGTTCCATCAAGAATTTGCGGTGTGTAAATAAACATTGGCACAAAACGCTGTTCAAAGTAGGAAGCAGTTTTATCGCTCGTGTTTGTTGTGTTCGGTCCAAATAATCTTCCGATAATTTGCCCGCGCAAAAGTTCGTTGGTTGGAGCGACATTAGAAGCGGTTCCACGGCTGAACCAGTAGCCGATAAATTTAAATTCCGGCGCTTTCGCGTCTGGAATTTTTTTTATCTGCGCATTTTGCCCATTACTATTTTGAACAACAAATAAGACGCACATAAGAAAGAGAAGCAGTTTAGATTTCATTTCCCATCTCCTAAAAAATCTTAATCATAATCTTAATCTTACATCACTGCCGCAATTGAGAAAAAGATTATGATTAAGTAGTAATAATATTTTTATTGTTTAACGTACTTTTGAACATAGATGGCATATTTAACGCCGGCGATGGTAGTGCTTCCAAATCCTCCCGCAGCGGTAGGAGCGTTAACGCCGGTTAATGCCGGCGAAGTTTGAATAACTTCGTAAGACATATTTGAGCCGTTGATAGCATAAATGCCGGTTGCGGTTACTGTTGAAGGCGTTGCCTGATTTGCTACGATGTTGTAAATCGTTGAGCCTTTTGTTACTGAAGTTGAAAGCGTATCTGTATTAGTAGAGCCAGGGTTAGTGTACGTTCCGGTAAACGTTGTGTTTACATTTGAACTATCTGTTTGAACTACTGTATAAGATTTGTTTTCGTTAAACGTAGCGACAATTTTTTTTACTTTGAACGGAGCAAGTTTTAAACCATAGGCAACGTTAGCTCCTTCAGAAACCCATGTGCCGACAATTGGGTCAACGGTTGGTGTTGGATTGGTTGTGCCGTCATCCTTTTTGCAAGATGTGAAAAGAACAGCGATTGAAAAGAACAAGACCATGAGAGACTTTTTCATAGGGACTCCTATTATTGATGTTATTGTGTTATTATTTGTTGATGAATTTTCAACAATTTCTTTTTGTCAATTTTTCCTGCGTCTGTTTTCGGAAGCGCTTCAAGAAATTGAATATATTTTGGGATTTTATACTTTGCCAATTTCCCTTTGCAAAAATCGAGGACAAAATTTTCGTTTAAAGATTTTTCACCGTTTACAACGATAAATGCTTTGCCAACTTCGCCCCACTTTTGATCAGGAACACCGATTACCGCCACCTCTTTTATGTCATTCATTGTGTACAGAAATTTTTCAATTTCTGCGGGATATACATTTTCTCCGCCGCTGATGTACATATTTTTTTTTCGGTCAACAACAAAATAGTAACCGTCGTCATCGCGTAATACAAGATCGCCAGTATGGAAAAATCCATCGGTAATCGCTTCCAATGTTTCTTTTTCTTTTTTCCAATAACCGGGAGTAACAACGGGAGATTTCATCCACAGCTCACCAACTTCGTTATTGCCGCAGATACTTCCATTTTCAGCTATAATTCTCGGTTCAACATAAAAATTGGGGAAACCGATTGACCCCTTTTTTCTGATTGCATCATCCTGGTGAAGCGAAAAACAATTTGGTCCCACTTCGGTTAAACCGTAACCTTGCCGGATATAAACTCCTTTTTCATGCCATTTATTTATCAACGGTATCGGCATAGGCGCACCGCCGACAATTGCATATCGGACAGAAGAAAGATCAACTTGATTAAAATATTCAAGATCAGACATCATCTGTAGCATGGTGGGAACGCCGAATAAAATTGTGGTTCGTTCTTTTTCCATCAACCTCAAAATTAATGCTGCATCAAAATTCTGAAGCAATGTATGTGAGCCGCCGTGAAGAAGAAACGGTGTAAACAAAACATTCCAGCCGCCGGTATGAAAAAACGGCGCATAACTTTGTGTGTGATCTTGCGAATTTAAATCAAGCCGTAAGCCTGTGTTGATAGCGTTCCAGAAAAGCATTTGATGATTGATCTTTACGCCTTTTGAAAGACCGGTTGTTCCGGCTGTGTAAAGTATCATTACTAAATCATCATTGGTAAAAATTCTTGACGGAGAAAAATCTTTTTCCGTTACTTCATCAATTAAAAAAGAAGTAATTGTTTCTATCTTCTTTTGAACCGGAATATGTTTTAGCGTTTCTAAATTGTTAAGCTGGGCAGAATATTCTTCTTCATAAAAAAAGATTTTCGGTTCAGCATCTTTTATTAGTGTATCTAATTCGCGCGGAGTTAACCGGAAATTAAGCGGAACCAAAATTGCACCGCACTTGATACAAGCTAAAAACAATTGAACATATTCGGCGCGGTTCTTAGAATAGACGGCAATTCTTTCGCCCTCTTTTATTCCGACTTCTTTTGCGAGAAAATTTGCCAGCGCATTTGTGCGCTCGTTGAACTGACGGAATGTCCACTCCAAATTTCTGTTGTATTCGCGCAAGAAGAATTTATTCGGCGTGTAATACGCCCATTTAGCAAGCCAATCAGTCGGCATCATTTTGAAGCCTCTAAACGTTTGCTTGCAATAAAAAGAATAATCGCAGCGATAAGAGCCGCCAACGGCGCTAACAATAGAGTTATTCGCATCAATTCCGGGTGAAGCGAAACATGCAAATAATCGTTCATCTTTCCAAAGAAAGGGGGAGCAATTCCGTAACCGATTACATTAACCGTGAAGAAATATAACCCGACCGCCAAGCCCCGCAAGTAAGGTCCGGCGATATCGTTTACATCCGCTGCCGCAGGTCCCAGCCATGAAAGCGTTAGCGCAAGCAGAATGGTGATGCAAATTATTTGCAGTGAAAGTAGTGATGTGTTTAATAAGATGAGCCAAACCGGAATACATAAAAAGGCAATCAAGCTGGTAAACTGAAGTCTTCCGCCGACTCTCTTTGCTCTAAATTTATCAGCAAACCATCCGCCGAGAATTGTTCCCGGAAGCCCGCCAACCAATGTTCCGATTCCAATCAACATTCCGATTTGAGAAATTGCTATATTTTGTGTTCTAACTAAAAATGTGGGAATCCAGATTGAAACAGTATTTGCCGATACAGCAAAAAAGGCATACCCAACCAAGATGTAGCGCAATGGGATATTTTGGAAAAGCAGCTTCCAATTTTTTTTCTGATGTTCTTTTGGCGCGTCGCTTATTCCTCTTAAAGGCTCTTTAAGTAGCAAAACTAAAATGACAAAGATCAACCCAGGAAAGCCTAAAAAGTAAAATGCGTAGCGCCAGCTCAGCGCATCACTGATCCAACCGCCAAAGAAAAAAGCAATGCCGGTGCCAATGGCAATTCCGGAAGAAAAAACGGCTTGAACAGTGGCTCGCATCTTAGCGGGGAAATAATCGCTAAGTAATGATAACGCCGCAGGACCTAAAGAGGCTTCGCCGATTCCGACTAACATTCTGCAAATGAAAATTGTCCAAAATCCTGTTGCAAAACCGGTTAAGCCAGAAAAAATACTCCATACAGTTAAACCAAAAGCGATCAATTTTTTTCTTGAAATTTTGTCAGCCATTCTTCCGAACGGAATACCGAGCGCTGTGTAAAAAATTACAAAGGAAGTTGCGCCGAGCAAGGCAAGTTCAAGGTCGCTAAATTGTAATGCTTTTTTTATCGGTGTAAATAAAATGTAAATCAAAACGCGGTCAACGAAATTCATCACATAAATTAAGGTTAACAGCAGCAAGGCGTACCACGCATAGAGTGTCGTTTCGATTTTTGTTTGGGTGTTGTTGCGAGCTTCCATAATTTTTTTTCAATATTTATAAATTGCGTTTGCAAAAGCTAATCCGCCGCCCGAACCCATAAAACAAAGGATATCTCCCTTGCGAAGTTTTCCTTTTTGAGCCGCATCGTCAAAAGCCATCGGAATACATGCGGAACCGGTGTAACCATATTTATCCATTATTGTATGCGCTTTGCTTCGTTCAGCTCCAAGGTTATCAAGAGTTTCCCAAATTGTGTTGATATTGATTTGCGTAAAAAAGTAATGGGCGATTTGTGCCGGTGTAATAGATATTTTATCACACGATTCTTTTATCATTTTTGTCCAAATCGAAGGATTGATTTCTTTCGGAAATTTTTTTACAAACTTTAATAAATGATCTTTTTCGTCAACCACGTGATGCGTTGTGGGAATATGAGTTCCACCGGCGTAAATTCCCATCCAGTCGCTGTATTGTCCATCGGTAAAAAGTGAACTTGTTAGAAAACCGTTGGCAGTGTTTTCCTCTGATTTCAGAACAACCGCTCCGGCGCCATCGGCAAAAAGTGTTACGGTTTTTTTGTCTTCCATGTTTAGGTATTTGCTCATTGCGTAAGCGCCGATTACCAAAACGTAATTATATTTTCCATCGGCTTGAATAAACTTTCCGGCTGTGTCCAGCGCGGTAACAAAGCCCGCACAAGCTGTGTTGATATCAAACGTTCCTGCATTCTTTGCTCCTATTCTGAACTGAACAACAGAAGCTGTTGATGGAGAAATATATTCGGGCGTATCTGTTGCAATTATTAGAAGATCAAGTTGCTCTGCCGATATTTTTGCGGATTGCAAAGCTTTTCTTGCGGCGTTTACCGCCAGGTCGGCGGTTGATTGATTTTTTTCACACCACCGTCTTTCTTTTATTGTAAGATTTTCTCTTAACCATGCATCAACATCTTCGCCTAATAATTCATTAAAGAAAGAATTTGGAATAATTCTTTCTGGCGCGTAAGAACCCGAACCTACAATTAAAGAATTTCTCATAAATTTTTCCAAACTAATTTAGCTAACCAAACCGCCATCTACGCTTAAGGTACTTCCATTAATAAAACTTGCTCCATCACTTGATAAAAAGAGATAAGCGTTTGCGATATCTTCAGGCAAGCCGAGTCTGCCGAGCGGAGTTTTTTCTTCAAGAGATTTTATAATATTCTCGGGAACCGTCTTGATCATTTCGGTTGCAATGAACCCCGGCGCAACCGCGTTAACCGTAATTCCTTTTCTGCCAAGCTCGCGCGCCCAAACTTTAGTCATTCCGATTATGCCGGATTTGGCGGCAACGTAATTTGTCTGCCCAAAATTTCCATACAGCCCAACAACGGAAGACGTGTTGATAATTCTGCCAGACTTTTTTTCAATCATAAATGGAATTACCGCTTTGGTGCAATTAAAAACTCCGGTTAGATTCACATCAACAACTTGCTGCCATTGCTCTGCGGTCATTTTTGCAAGCGAGGCGTCGCGCGTTATTCCGGCGTTATTAATCAGAATGTCTATTGTTGAAAAGATTTCAACCGCTTCTTTTGCGGCTTGTTCTGTTGAGTCAAGTTTTGTTACATCAACTTTTGTAAAGTGGGCTTTTGCTCCTTTTCCGGCAAGTTCATCAACCAATAAAGTTCCTTTCTCTTCATTAACATCCCAAAGAACAACGCAAGCGCCTTCCTCCGCAAATTTTAATGCCGTAGCTTTTCCAATACCCTGCGCTCCCCCGGTAATAATGGCGACTTTATTTTGAAGACGTTTCATGTTTTGTATCCTTTTCAAAGTTTCGAATGTTTGAAAAATTTCAAACGTTAGTACTAAAAAATTATTTTGGTTTCTTTTTTGTGTTTTTTGCGATCAGCTTTTGCCGTTCCACAATCCATTCGGCTAAAAAATTGCGGTAATGTTTTTCCATAAAAACGTAGAACTGTTCCATCTCGACAATTCTTTGCTGAATGACCTCAACGTTTTTTTTGTTGATCTCTTTTACTTTTGTATTTAAGAATTTTGCAATTCTTGTGTTATTTTTGATGAGTTCAAGATTGTTGCGGAAAGCATTTTCAAAGATTTCCGGTTCAACTTCGTAATAATCTTTTCTGTTGTTTTCTGGCGACCATGTCTTACGAATTAATTTCTTGTCGCGGAGCCGTCTAACTATTTGACTGATAGGACCTTTGCTTCTTCCAAGTTGTTTGGTTATTTCGTCCAACGAAAGCGGTTCGGGTGAATAGATAAGCAGTGCGACGATGTGTCCCATTAATTTATTTAGTCCAAAGGCTTTGTAAGCGTCTCCGAACCGTTGAATCATTTCTTTACGCACGCGTTCTTCGTCAGTCATACTCGTCAACTATATTTTTTTTACGATTAAAGCGGAAGCTTCGCCACCGCCAATACAGAGTGAAGCTAAGCCGTATTCGGAATTTCTTTTCTTCATTTCATAAAGAAGTGTCGTCAAAATTCTAGCGCCGCTTGCGCCAATCGGATGACCAATCGCAATTGCGCCCCCGTTAACATTTATTTTTTCTGAAGGCAGACCAAGGATTTTATTTACCGCCAATGAAACGACGGCAAACGCTTCGTTGATTTCATAAAGGTTTATTTGCTCTTTTGTTATGTTAGCTTTTGCTAAAACTTTTTTAATCGCGTCTGCTGGGGCGGTGGTAAATTCCATCGGAGCTTTTGCGGCGGAACTTTGTGCGACAATTTCTGCCAGCGGAGTAAGCCCAAGTTCTTTTGCTTTTTCGTCAGACATGATTAAGACTGCTGCTGCGCCGTCGTTAAGGCTTGAAGCGTTGGCTGCCGTAACCACGCCATTTTTATCAAACACAGGCTTCAGCGACGATATTTTATCGAAATTAACTTTTCCGGGTTCTTCATCAATATTGAAAATTGTTTCTCCGGCTTTTGTCTTAATAATTACATCAGCAATTTCATCTTTAAATTTTCCCGCTTTAATTGCCGCTAAAGAATTTTCATAAGATTGAACCGCAAACTTGTCAAGTTCTTGACGGGTAAAATGAAAATCTTTTGCGCAAGATTCAGCGCAATTTCCCATGTGAACATTGTTATAAACATCGGTTAATCCGTCAATTAAAATTGAATCGTAGATTGTTGAGTTTCCTAATCTATAACCGCTTCTTCCTTGTTTTAAGAGATAAGGAGCGTTCGTCATACTTTCTTGTCCGCCGGCAATGATGATATCTGCGTCTCCGCAGGCAATAGCTTGTTGGGCTAACATAACTGCTTTTAATCCGCTGCCGCACATTTTATTTATTGTTAAGCATTCTGTTTTTTCAGAAAGACCTGCGTAGATAGCGGCTTGACGAGCAGGGGCTTGCCCCAATCCTGCCGATAATACGTTTCCCATTATTACTTCGTCAATGAGATTTTTGTCTATTCCAGATTCTTTTAATAAAGCTTTAATAACGATGCTGCCAAGTTGCGGCGCAGGGAAATTACTTAAACTTCCGTTAAGCGATCCAACGGCTGTTCGCTTTGCATTGGTGATGACTACTTTTTTCATTACAATTCTCGTTTCGATGAAAAATATCTGTTTTCAGTGTTTGAAATATTTCAAACACTGAAAACTTAGCAAAACTTATTATTAAAGTCAATATTTTTTTACTGAACTAATCGCTGAGACAACTACATGGAAGATTTCGTTTTTCATTATATTTGAAGCAAAAATTTAAACGATATGGATCCAATAAATATTATCATCGGCATAAATATACTTGCTACGTTCGGAGCAAACGTTTCCGGCGCAAAGCAGGGCTTTAAGACTTCTATAACTCAAGTTAAAGAAAAGCCGAAAACCTATTTGCAGCATTTGCCTACAACGCTGGCAACAGTTTCTCTTATCGTGTTGATTGTTTCGCTTTTTCAAGTTGGGACGCTTTCTTACACTAAAACTAATTTTACTATTCGATTAACTGCTCTAATATTCTATCTTGTTTTTTCATGGGTGCAGATCTGGTCGTTTAAATTATTGGGAACCAACTACTCGCAGGATATTGTTATTTTGCAAAAACATCAATTAGTTACAAAAGGGATTTATTCTCTCGTGCGTCATCCACATTATTTTTCCCAAATTGTTGTTGAGTTTGCGGCAGCGATTGCTGTGTTGAGTTATTTGGTTGCTCCTTTAGCCGTGGCGCAGATACCATTTTTGTATTTGCGGGCAAAGCGAGAAGAGCAACTGTTACAAAAATATTTCAAACAAGACTTTGAAGTTTATAAAAAGAAAACCGGATTTTTTATTCCTTTTTTAGGTTGACACATGAGAATTGGTTTATTCTTTCTTCTTCTTTCGTTGGAACTGTTTTCTCAGCAATTCTATCCGTTGGTTATTAAAAATAGCAGCAAGGAAATATCGGTTGAAGCGTTCAGCAAAAACGGGCTTACGTATTTGCCGATTGAGACTTTTTCCAAAGAACTTCAGCTTAAATTTAAAACCAATTCAGGCGCACAACGGCTCGAGATTGTTTTTCCAAAGTATTTTTTAAAAATCTATTCGCGAAATTCGTTTGTTGTTCTCCAATCAAGAATTGATAAAAGCGAAAAAGTCTTGCAGCTTCCGGTATCTACAATCAGCGTGAAAAATCAACATTATCTTCCGCTTGAGTATGCGAAATATTTTTTAGAAAAATGTCTCGGTGGTGAAATTTCATACGAAAAGAGCGCTAAGTTAAGTGAAAAGACTGAATCGGAAGAAATTAGAGAAAACGAAAATCCCAAACTTGTTGCAAACGCTTTAAATATTTCAGTGAGCGAAAAAGCAAACGGAACGTTAGTTAAACTTACCGTCGGCAATAAAGTAAGCAAAGTAACGCACTCAATTTCTGGCGATGTAATTAAGATTTCTTTTCCCGCAATTATTGTTGATGAAAAGAAACTTCAGGAAAATTTTTCCAAAGGATTAATCAAAGAGGTAAGCGCCAAAAACACTAAAACGGGATGCGAACTTTATTTAACGCTGCGTAAAAATTATTCCGCTTATGAATTTATCGAAGAGCTTTTAGGGAAAGAATTTCTTGTAACTATTCACAACAAAAAGTTTACGACAAGCAGTGAAATAAAAAAAGAAAAATGGAATTTTGATGTTATTGTTATTGATGCTGGACATGGCGGTAAAGATTATGGCGCAATAGGCGTAAACAATACGGTTGAGAAAGATATCAATCTTGCAGTTGCGCTTAAAGTAGGAAAACTTGTAAATGAAAACTTAAAAGGGGTAAAAGTTGTTTACACCAGAAACGACGATCGGTTTGTAGAGCTTTACAAACGCGGAAAAATTGCAAATGAAAACGAAGGAAAACTTTTTATTTCAATTCATTGCAATGCGGCGCCAAAGAAAAAACGGGACCCGAACGGGTTTGAAGTTTATCTTTTGCGTCCGGGAAGAACGGAAGAAGCTATCAGTATTGCCGAACGGGAAAATAAAGTTATTGAATATGAGGAAGACCCAAAGCGGTATCAAAAATTGACAGATGAAAATTTCATTCTTGTAAGCATGGCGCACAGTTCCTCGATGAAGTATTCGGAAAAATTTGCCGATATGGTGCATCGTCAATTTCAGCAAAATATTTCACTTGCGCCGCGCGGTGTTAAACAAGCGGGTTTTTATGTTTTAGTTGGCGCCTCTATGCCAAGCGTGTTAATAGAAACCGGTTATGTCTCTAACCCAAGAGATGCGGAATTTTTAAAAAGTGTACAAGGGCAGCAACAACTTGCGCAATCAATTGTAAGCGCGGTTAAGTCTTTTAAATCCTATTATGATCAGGTAATTGACTCAGAATAAAAGAAATTATTTTTTAACTTAGCATATCAAATTAATATAACACGGAAAGTAAATGACCAAAACACAAATCTGGAGCGCGGCTTTTTTAGGAATTTTTATCATTCTTTTTTTTCTTCAAAAACTTGCAGGAACAGAGTATGGTTCACCTGCCGGCATGGGGATGAGCGAACCGCAAAATCAAACCCAAGCATCAACCGCCTCGGCTAATCTCAGCGGGAGCGATCTTATAAAGCAATTGAACTGCGTTGCCTGTCATGGTTCTGATTTGAAGGGAACAACTATGGCGCCGGCGCTAACGGGGCTAAAATCTTATTACGATAGAGACAAATTGATAAATTATTTGCGCAATCCAAACGATTACCTCAGCCAGGACAGGTTTAAAGAGTACAAAGATAAATTTAAGAACATTGTAATGCCAGCCTACGGAAATCGAGACGTAAAAGAGCTGGGAAAAATCGTGGATTATTTATTAGGCTTAAATTAACAAAAGATGATTTCTTCAACGCTTCATTGTTTTTTTGAAACATTCGTCTTAGTTTTGCAGTTGATAATGTAAAAGGAGAAAAACCATTGTCTGAGCAATTATCAAGTTTAACAGATGCAGAAATAATGAAGCGGATTGCGAATTATGATTCGCGTGCTTTAGAAACATTGTATAACCGCTATTCTCCGATTCTTTACACCGTAATAAAAAAAATTGTCGGCGATGTACAAGTATCGGAAGAAGTTTTAATTGATGTATTTGTAATTATTTGGCGGAAAATAAATTATTACAATACCAAAAACGGCGACGCCTATACCTGGCTTATTTCTGTAGCGCGAAATAAAGCAATTGATACTGTTCGGCGAAGCAAAAGTTTAATCCCAGATGAATATGATGAAGATTACGAGAACTTTTATATTGTTCCAAGGCTCTCTCCGCAAATTGATGATCTTGATTTGAAAACCGCAACAAGTATAAAAGACAACATAGAAAAAGCATTGAACAAACTAACAGATGCACAAAAGTATGTTCTCTTTCTTGGTTTATATGAAGGATTAACGCAAGCAGAAATTGCCCAGCATCTGCGCATTCCCGCTCAAACAGTTAAATCGAAACTGAAAATAGCGCTTGCCAATCTGAAAGATAATTTGTTGAAAGGAGGAGAATGATGAATACCGGAACGGGACACGATTTCGCTTCTCTTTTACACGCTTTCGCTCTCGGTTGTTTAGAGCGCGAAGATTATGATCAGATGATGGATTATTTTAAAAGTAATCAGGATTATCCATGGCAAGAACTCGGTGAATATCAAAACTTAGTGGCGTTGCTTCCCTCATTTTTAGACATTGAAGTTCCGGACTCACGGGTTAAAGATATGGTTGCTCGTAAACTTTATCGCTTACGAGACCAGCAGAGACCTCAACGCTCGACACAAGTAATTTCCCAAACTCCATCAGAGCAGCACAAAAATTTATTTCAAAGAATTGAAACCCCGGAACAAAAATTATTTTCGCAAATTTCCTCTCCTCTTTCTCCGGAAGAGATGCTTGAGTCTGAAACCTCGCTGCCCGACCAATCTTTTGAATCTCCGGCGGCGGCAAAGAGCAGCAAAACAATGGATTTTGAACCCGTTAAAAGTGGAAAAGAAGACTACGCTTCTCAACCCGAAAAAGAAAAGTCAGCTGTTGAAGATTATAGCTCGCCTTTCGGCGATGATGCGCTTACCAAAGATGACGACCCATTTACGAATTATTCATCATCCACTTCTGATACTACCGAGACAACATTTTCGAGCAATTTTGATGAAATGGAAAGTGGAAGTAAAGAAGCTGAAGAGCAAAAAGATGAATTCTCGTTTGAATCCTCTCTTTCGACGTATTCAGTAAGCGGTGAAACTTCCGCAAAAAGGGATGACGAGTTTTCTTCATTCACTTCGGAAACAATAGTTGAAGAGCCTGAAGCCGGTGTTGAGCGAGAAACGCATGTAGTTCAAAAGACGAGTTCGGGTGTAAGTTCAGTTGTTTTTGCCTTAACATTTATTGTATTAGCGGGAACAATTGCCGCCGTATATTATTATTTATCGAAAGATTTTAGAAGCGCTACCGATAAACAAACAGCAAAATATGAAACAATAGTGCAATCATTAAAAACAGAATTATCAAGCACAAAAGAGTTAGATGTACTTCTTGCATCAATTAATTTTCAATCGGTAAATCTAAAAAGCACGCCTAAAGCTGCCGGTGCTTACGGTAAACTTATGTTCGATTCGGTTTCAAGAAAAGCAATGCTTCAAGTTGTAAATCTTCCAGTGCTTTCGAGCGATAAAGTGTACCAACTGTGGATTATCTCTAACAATCAAAAATATTCTGCCGGTATCTATGCCCCTTCGTCTGTGCAAAAGTATTTTCCGGTTTCAAATTTTAGCGATTTAAACTTAGTTGGTTTAACCACTTTTCTTGTTACCGAAGAAATTTCGACCGGAGGAGAAAAACCATCGAAGGATGTATATTTAATAGGGCAAATCGTTTTCTAAATTATTTTTTAGAATGCGTTTGTTCATAGTAAAGAAAAAGAATTGTAGCCACCGCCGACAGCAAAAGCAGCCAATATTCTTGTACTACTTCTACAAGAGAAACAAAGAAGCGCGTTAAATTTAAATTTCCTGTAAAGACGCTAATAATAGTTGACGCTGTTAGCAAAATGGCTGCCATGTAAAAAACTTTTTTTCTTTTCACATCTTCAACAAAAACCAGCAACAAAGAAAATCCGATGATATAAAACGTCGCCGCAAAGCCTAGCGGAAGCGTAAAATCAATAAGGAATGACTCAACCAGAAAAGTAAAAACGCCAACCAGAAAAACCCCCGTTCCAATAAAAACCGGAAGGACATGTTTTGTTCCGAAGGAATTGTAAAAAATTAGTAAGCCCGAAAAAAAAGCGGCAAACGAAAAAATTGTTAGAAAGGAAATTTTAATAAATCCGAATACCTGCAAGAAAAGTGGCAGCAATATTAAAAGCGCGCTGTATTTAATAAAAGTATTAGAATGTATCATTGGCGCGGCAATTATAAAATTCGTTGCCCCATACTTGAAGCGACAACTTCGGCAGCAAATAATGCAGTTTGATTTTTATAATCAAGAATAGGATTTACTTCAGCAATTTCAAGCGAAGACATGCAGCCGCATTCGGCGATAGCTTCCATTAATAAATGAGTTTCGCGGTAACTTAAGCCGCCCGGCACAGGCGTTCCAACGCCCGGCGCAACAGATGGGTCAACGCTATCAACGTCAAAACTAATATGTATATGGTCAACGCTATTTTTAAATTGTTTAAGAACTCTCGAAATAATTCTGTGAATCCCAATCTTGTCTATGTCAGCCATTGTATAAACTTTTAGACCAATCGCTTTAATGTTTTTTCTTTCCAGCGGATCAATGCTTCGCGCTCCGATAACAACACAATTTTCCGGTTTAACTTTTGGCGCAAATCCATAGAAATGAGTGAGAGCTTTATTTCCTAAACCAAGAAGAGAGGCAAGCGGCATCCCATGAATATTGCCCGACGGAGAAGTCTGGTCGGTATTCATATCAGTGTGTGCGTCAATCCAAATTACGCCGAGCCTCAAATTATTTTTTTTACAGTAAGAAGCGATACCGGAGACAGAGCCAATAGCCATAGAGTGGTCGCCGCCGAGCACCAGCGGAAAATTTCCTTCCGATAAACTTTTTTCAACTTTAGTTGCCAGAGTTTCAGAGCGTTTAATAATTTCTTTTAGATACTTTAGCTGCGGGTTTCCTTGCGATTGCCGCTCAATAATTTCAATTTCAATATTTCCGTCATCAATGACCTTGTAACCCAAGTTTTGCAAGCGTTCGGAAATTTGGCTGATGCGCATGGCGGAAGGTCCCATATCAACGCCGCGTCTTCCGGCGCCTAAGTCAACGGGAAATCCAAGTATTTTTACAACTTTAGAAGGAAGCATAATCATTAACTATTTCCAAAAAAAATATTGTGAATAAAATATATTTGAAAAACAGGTTGTTACAAATTACTAAACTACTGTTGTTAAACCTCTTCAAAGCGAATCCAATTTTCTCTTGTCTTTTCAGCCTTTGCTCCGCCGGCAGTAAAGATAACGGTTGAACCGGGGTTAACAAGTTTTGTTTCGAGCAGCAATTTTCTTGCAAGAAAAATAGCAACGTCTTTTTGTTCAATTTCTTCGCAGTAAAGAGAAGTTACACCCCATGACAAACAAAGGGCATTAATAGTGTTAAAGCTGTCGGATAAAGCTATTATTTTGCATCCCGGTCTGTATTTTGAAAGTCCTCGCGGCGTTTTTCCGTTTGAGGTAAAACCAACAATTGCGTCAGCGTTTATTTGCCGGCTCATCGAAACAATTCCTTTGTTCATAGAATCAAAAAGATTTTCCTTTGTCTTTTCGGGAACGACATAATTGATATGTCTATGCAGAATGTGCTGCTCGGCATGCAAAATAATTTTGTTCATAATCTCAACGGCTTTTAGGGGATATTTACCGACGGATGTTTCGCCGCTTAACATAACAACATCGGTTCCGTCCCACACAGCGTTGGCAACGTCTGATGCTTCTGCGCGCGTTGGAACTGGATTGTTAATCATTGATTCAAGCATTTGTGTTGCCGTTATTACAATTTTCCCGATTTCATTGCATCGCTGAATAATATTTTTTTGCACCAACGGAACTTCTTGTGGTTCAAGCTCAACTCCTAAATCGCCGCGCGCAACCATAATGCCATCGGCAGCTTCTAAGATTTTTTCCAAATCATCAACTGCTTCTTTTTTTTCAATTTTTGCAATTACGGGAATTGTTTTTCCTTTCTGGGTTAGCCATTCTTTTAATTGATAAATATCTTCGGCTTGGCGAACAAAGGAAAGAGCAATAAAATCAACTCGAAACTGTAAAGCAAATTCTAAATCGCGAAAATCTTTTTCAGTTATTGATGGCGTTGAAAGTTTCATTCCCGGAAGGTTCATTCCTTTTTTCGGTTTTAATACTCCACCGTTAAGAATAGTGCATATCACAGACGTCTCGGTTTTCTTTTTTATTTGCAAGCGAAGAAGACCGTCATCAATTAAAATAATATCTCCAGTTTTAGCATCTTGCGGCAGCAGTTTATAGGAAGTGGAGACTTTTTCTTTTGTTCCCAAAACTTCTTCAATGGTTATTTCAAGTTCTTCGCCGGAAACAAGTTCATAAAAATCTTCGGCTAATTTTCCGATGCGGATTTTGGGCCCTTGCAAATCTAAGAGTGTGGCAAGCGGTTGGTTTGCCTCAACGCAAGCTTGATTAATGCTGTTGAAAAGAGATTCAAAAGAGGAATACTCTCCGTGTGAAAAGTTAAGGCGCACGCCATCAACGCCAACAGCCATCAGCGCTTTTATCATTTCCGTTGAAGATGTTGCCGGACCTAATGTGGCAAGTATTTTCGTTTTTGCAAAAATTTCCGAGTTGAACGTAGTCATTTTGTTGTCTTTCTGGTATGAAGTTGTTTTTTCTTTGGAGCGGCAGTTTTTTCCTTAAACGGATTTTTGCCTTTTTTGTACATATCTTTTAACCGTTGTTGTACTAACCCAAAAACTGTATCGCGTTCATAAATTCCATTTTTGTTTTTGTCGCCGGCTTTTACTTCCATCAGAAGAGCAATTCCTTCTTCAATTTTGGAGATGGCATAAATAGAAAATTCTTTTTTCTTTACGCTTTCAATAACTTCTTCATTCAGCATTAAGTCTTTAACATTTTGAACGGGAATAATCACTCCTTGGTTTTTTGCAAATCGGTTCATTTTACAAACGCTGTAAAATCCTTCAATCTTTTCATTTACGCCGCCAATCGGTTGGATTTCTCCCTTTTGATTTACCGAACCGGTAACCGCAAAAGATTGTTTTATCGGAAGTCCTGAGAGATTTGAGAGCAAAGCAAAAACTTCAGCGGCGGAAGCGCTGTCTCCGTCTATCATTCCGTATGATTGTTCAAAAACTAAATTAGCGGAAAATGAAAGGGGAAATTGCTGCCCAAACATTTCTTTGAAGTAACCCGAAATAATTAACACGCCTTTGTCATAAGTTTTTCCGCTCATACCGGCTTCGCGCTCAACGTTTACAATAGCTCCATTGCCTATCGCAACGGAGGCAGTGATGCGGGATGGTTTTCCAAACGCATAAAAGTCAGAGCCATAAACCGCCAATCCGTTTATCTGTCCGATTTTTTCGCCTGCGGTGTCAATGAGAATAGTTTTTTCACGGATCATTTCAGAAAGTTTTTCTTCGTAAAGCGCGTGCCGGTCTCTTGCGGAATCGTATGCTTTTTTTACAAAGTTTGCCGATACCACGTTTACGCTTTCTTCTTTTGCCCAAAAGTGAGCTTCGCGCACCAGATCGGCAAGCGCCGAGAAACGGGCGGTTAATTTATCTTTTTGCCCTGCATATCTTGCGGCAAATTCAAGCAGGCAAGCTATTGCTGTTTTATCAAACTCTAAAAGATTTTCTTCCTTGATTGTCTTTTTTATTACTCGTGCGTACTTATCAATTATTTCTCCGGTGCGCGCCACTTCATAATCGAAATCAGCCTTCACTTTAAATATTTTTTTGAAATCATCTTCATATTCTGCCAACATGGAATAAACATAATTGCTTCCGATAAGTATTACCTTTAAATCAACATCAATTGGCTCTGGTTTTAAGATTGAAGGTTGGAATTGAAAAAAGTTGTAAGAATCTTGAATTTCAAGTTTACGGAATGTTAAAATTCGCTTTAGAGTTTTCCAAACGCCCGGTTCATCAAAAATATGAGGAGCGTTCAAGACCAAAAATCCGCCGTTAGCTTTTAATAGCGAACCAGCTTTTATCCTTGTAAAA
>Ga0172375_10004026_pt1 | contig 21996 bp, 14 predicted proteins | sample LakKiv1m_FD_114537 | JGI IMG/M metagenome (GOLD analysis project Ga0172375, IMG submission 114537) | Freshwater microbial communities from Kabuno Bay, South-Kivu, Congo - kab_092012_11.1m | ecosystem: Environmental > Aquatic > Freshwater > Lake | place: Democratic Republic of the Congo... | reverse complement strand
TTATTCTGATGCATCCGGAGGTTTGGTTAACTATCAGAACGTAGTGTACGGTTATTACAGAGCTCCTTTAACTTTTGCTGATTATGATGCAATGCCCATGGGACAAGGAGCTACACAAATTTTAGATTTAGCTTTGCAGTGGATACAATCCACCGGTTTTGATTTTTCAACCTTATCCATAAATCAGGATGGAAGTATAATGGCTATTAATATGATGTACACCGGAAATCCGCCTAACTGGGCTCAAGGTATGTGGTACCATCAGGGCTATTATGGTGGCTTCAGCGCAAACGGTGTTCATACAGGTGCATACAATACCTCTCCTGCAAATAGTCCACTCACTATTGCCACTGTGGTTCACGAGAATGGTCATATGATTGGTAAATGGCCAGATACCTATAAATACAATGGTCTTACAGGTCCCGATGGTATTGGCGCCTTCGACTTGATGTGCTGGTATGGTGATTCCTATAATCCTGTCCCACCAAATCCTCATTTCTGGTCTAATGCCGGATGGGGAAATGTGGTGGATGTTACCTATTATAATGGTGTCAACTCAGATGTTGCAAATGCTCTTACTTGTTATAAATATATTAATCCAAACGACACCAATGAATTTTTTCTGATTCAAAACCGAAGCCAGACTGGTCGCAGTGCCTCCATCCCCGATAATGGATTAACCATCTGGCATATCGATCGAAATGGCGATAATCAAACGTTGCATCACGAAGTGTATCTGGTACACGCAAACAATGACTCAACAGTTCATACAAGCGCCTGCTTCCATTCGGGATTTAACAATGAGTATGGACTGGCAACAATTCCGCATTCAGCTTTCTTTAACGGAAACCCAAGTGGATTGCGGGTTTGGGACATCGGTTCCATAGCAAGCACTATGACTTATAAATTAGGAGCCGGTGTGGCTGCGCCTTCATTTTGCCTGGTGTACAATAACATTACCGGTGATAATAATTCAAATGGATTTTTAGAACCCGGTGAAACCGGAAATATTAATATTAATGCAAGTAATTTCGGACAAATTAATTCGGCAAGTGCTACTATTACCTGCACTTCATTTGGACCAAATGCAGGAATTGTTACCATAAATTCCCCCACTTACAATGCAGGAGTAATCAATGTTTCTCAAACGGTACCGGTCTTGCACAATGTTACTATCTCACCTACTACTCCTCTAGGTACAGTGATAGATTTAAAATTTGAAATTTCGGATGGTACGTATTCAAATTATATCACCAAATCATTTGTTGTCGGAGTGCAGGTACTCATGGCGAATCAGACAATTCAAACCTGCTCGGCTGTTTTTTACGATGCAGGTGGATTTGCGGCTAACTACAGTGATTTTACTGATTATGTTACTACGTTCACAACATTAAATCCTATAAATCCTATCGTGGCTGATTTTTCTATGTTTGATCTAGAATACGAAACCAATTGTAACTACGATTATCTTAGTATCTATGATGGCCCAACAACATCCTATCCATTGATTGAAAAATATTGCGGAACAAATTCACCAGGTATCGTAACTTCGACTGATGTTTCAGGTGCCTTGACTTTTAAATTTCATGCCGATGGTGGTGTTACCGGTGCCGGATGGCAAGCAATCATTACGTGCGATGGCTATACTAAAACTCTGGAAACAATAACAGAAAATAAATTTGATTTATTCCCGAACCCCTTTTCTTCATCAAGTACACTAAATTTTTTGTTGCCACTTCAAAACGCAACACTGAGTATATATGATATCATGGGCAAGCAAGTAAAACAAATTCAAAACCTAAGCGGAAAAGAAATCATTATCCAACGCGAAAACCTTAAAGCAGGTATGTACTTTTTCCGCATACAGGACAAGAGCGGGTTTGTAGGGAATGGGAAGATGGTGGTGGAATAAACCGTTATGAGTGGACACTCCCCCAATAACTCATTAACCCAATAACTTAATAACCCAATAACATAGTAACCCAATAACTTAATAACCCAATAACCCAAAAAAGTTCTCTCATGGCGTCCGATGCTTCTTGCTTGGTAAAGTGTAGTTCTTGCATGGCGTCCGATAGTTTTTCCTTGGTAAAGTGTAGTTCTTGCATGGTGTCCGATAGTTTTCCCTTGGTAAAGTGTAGTTCTTGCTTGGTAAAATGTAATTTTCTCTCAGTATTACCCGCCAACATCAACTAATTTCTTTATGCGGGAGTGTTACCATAAAACCCTGTAAGGGTTTTATATTAATAACCCTGTGCAAAGCGCAGGGAAAAAAGATACGGCAAAAACCCTGCCCTGTAAGGGCTATATAACTTACACCGGGTTTTGCACTTGTTTTATAAACCCAATTCCTGCGAAACAGAAAACACTTCAAAAATCAAAACTTAGCGAAGCGATACTATGAACACCATTTATAAAAAATAGTTGTTGAATCATTCTTTGTTCCAAATTCATTTTCATAAAAATTTCCTCTATTCCGAAATTTTCCGTAGGTTTGTTTCTCCAAAAATTATTTTATGAGCGAACATATTGACAAACCTGAATTGACAGGCGAAGCACGTTATAAGTTTAAGGAATTACTAGTGTATTCGTCTAACGAATGGATGGCTAATTCAACTAAAAAGTATCGTACTGTTTTCGAAAATAAAGAAACCACCTATGTTTATGGTGAATTATCTTTTTATAATAAACTATTCGATGAGCAGGATTGGGAAGCAACTTTTAATATCAAATGTTTTTCCTTAGATGGGAAAAATCGAAAAGAACTTTGTAATCTTGATTCCAAGAAAACAATCTCGAAAGAAGATAATATTGTTTTTGTTCGTGAGGGCTGGGGAAATGCTTCAGTTGGTGTTTTCTGGACACGAGGTGACTATTTGTGGGAGGCCTATATTGATGATAAATTGGTTGGTTCACGTAAATTCTACATTGAAGATGTTGGTTTGGTCACTGTTGATCAAAATCCGTATTTTGAAATTCAATCATTGAAACTCTACGCAAGTACCTACGATGGTGTTGAGCAGGATAAACGTGTTTATTTAAAAAAATTAAATGGTAAAGATACTCAGTATTTATGGGCCGAATTTTCGTTCATCAATAAATCAGAAAAAGATTGGTTCTGTGAATTGTTTTTTAATTTTTATGATGATGCCAACCAATTGAAAGGTCAAGTGTCAAGTGTAAAATACATTGATAAAAACCGCAAAGATGAAGTGATAGTCGTTGACGAAGGTTGGGGAAATTCTGTGGCCGGTTCTTGGGTGGATGATAAATATACTATCGAAATTGTTTTTATGGATACATTGGTGGCAGTGGCTTCTATCGAAGTTGGCAGCGAGGAAGAAGAAGGCGAAGTTCCCATATATACCACCAGCGATAAAACGAAATTAGTTGCTGCCTCCACAACCACTATAAAAGAACCTGAGTCTATTGAAGAAGTTTTGAAAGAGCTTAATTCATTAGTTGGTCTGGAACAAATGAAGAAAAAAATCACCGACCACATCACATATCTCAACTTCATAAAATTACGTAAAGAGAAAGGGTTTAGTGACACCGAAAAAGTTTCTCTGCATGCCGTGTTTACAGGTAATCCGGGAACAGGCAAAACAACTGTGGTCAGATTACTCGGACAGATGTATAAAAAAATGGGACTGTTAACCAAAGGTCACGTTGTTGAAGTTGACCGCTCTGATATGGTGGGCGAATTTATCGGACAAACGGCTCCTAAAGTAAAAGAGTTGATAACTAAGGCACGCGGAGGTATCTTATTTATTGATGAAGCTTATGCTTTGGCCCGTGAAAATGACGATTCAAAAGATTTCGGTAAGGAAGTAATTGAAATTATACTCAAGGAGATGTCCGATGGTAAAGGGGATATAGCCATTATGTGTGCAGGTTATCCACATGAGATGGAAATCTTCCTGGAATCAAATCCTGGAATGAAATCCAGATTTTCCTATTTCTTTAATTTCGAAGATTATCTTCCTGAAGAATTATTCAGTATTGCATTGCTGGCTGCTGAAAAGCGCGGACTTGTTATTTCGGATGCAGCCCAGGTTGTTATTAAAAAAGCGCTTGTTGATGCGTATCGTGACAGGGATCGTACGTTCGGAAATGCGCGTTATGCTTATGCAATAATTGATGAAGCAAAAATAAACCTTGGATTGCGTCTCATGTGTTTGCCCAACTTACAGGAATTGTCTAAGGAAGCACTTTCAATAATTGAGCTTGCTGATGTTGATACAATATTTAAATCCAAAAATAAAAAACAATTGGATTTGGCTGTAGATGATGAAGCTTTGCGTACAGCTATGGCGGAGTTGAATAAAATGATAGGAATACAAAACATTAAAAGCGAAATTGATGAATTGATACGATTAGTAAGTTATTACAGAGAAACTGGAAAAGATGTATTGAATAAATTTTCCTTACATAGTGTCTTTATTGGTAATCCGGGAACTGGAAAAACTACCGTTGCACGTATTATTGGTAAAATATACAAAGCCTTAGGACTACTCGAAAAAGGTCATGTTGTTGAGTGCGAAAGAGAATCACTGGTTGCAGGTTATATCGGGCAAACCGCAATCAAAACAAAATCAATGATTGAGCGAGCAAAAGAAGGAGTTTTGTTTATTGATGAGGCTTATGCTTTAGCTGGTAGTACAAAAGACGATTTCGGGAATGAAGCAATTGAAGTTATTCTTAAAAACATGGAGGATATGCGTGGAAAACTTTCTGTTATTGTTGCCGGTTATCCTGATAATATGAACGTTTTTCTGGAATCAAATCCGGGTTTGAAGTCTAGGTTTGACAGAACTTTTACCTTCAATGATTATTCTGCAGATGAACTCTATAGTATTGCTTTAATTTTACTTTCGAACGAAAACTTATCCCCTGATGCTGAAGCAGAAGAGCACCTAAAAAAATACATTGCAGGTATTTATTCAAACCGTGATCGCTATTTTGGAAATGCACGCACCATCCGAAAGATAATAGAAGAGTCAATTAAACATCAAAACCTTCGTATGGCTTCTATTCCATCTGCTCAACGAACAGCTGAAATGCTCACAGTACTAACTTTAGCTGATGTTATAGAATTTCAACCCGAAGAAAATAAAAGTAGAGTAACACTTGGTTTTAAAAAATAATACTGAGTATTCGATTCTAAATATCTGCACATGAATTTAAAAAAGTTTTTTGCTTTTTCTTATTTTGTTTTGACAATTGTACATTCATTTGCTCAGTCAGTTAGTCAGCAGGAAGTAGGTATCCCACTTATCCGAAACTATTCTCCGCGTGAATATAAAGCGTATTCACAAAACTGGGAAGTTGTTCAGGATAAAAGAGGTATTCTGTATTTTGCAAATGGTGATGGAGTTTTAGAATATGATGGAGTTTATTGGAAGCTGATTCCTATAAAAAATAATTACACAGTAAGCGACATTGCGATAGATGAATCAGGGACTATTTTTACCGGTTCTAGTTATGAGTTAGGATATCTTTCTCCAGGTGATAAAGGAGGGTATAAATATTATTCTCTAATTGATAAAGTTGATAAAAAGGATCGAGTGTTTACTTTTATTCTTAATATTTTTATTACAAAACACGGAGTCTACTTCCATACAAATGATAAGGTTTTTCGTTATGCTGACCATAAAATAAAAACTTTTAGAATTGGTCGACCTAGCAATTGTTTCTTTGTTGATGAACAAATTTATATTTGGCAAAAAAATATTGGCATAAGGCAAATAGTTGGCGATGCCATTAAACCGGTGCCTGGCGGGAATTTGTTTTCTAACCTTTCCGTTCATAATATTTTATCTTTATCGAAGAGCCAATGGTTAATTATTTGTCGTGATGCAGGCATGTATTTACTTGAAATCAATTCAAAATCATCCAAAGATGTTAAACTAATGCCATTTAAAACACAGGTAGATAATTTTATTATTGAAAACAGAATAACGGATGCCACTATTTTAAAAAACAATAATCTTGCTCTTTCAACTTCACGTGCAGGTAGTGTGATTATTGACCGCAAAGGGAAGCTTGTTCAGGTGCTTAATAAAAACAGTGGCTTGTTAAATGAAACAAATTATGGTAATGGGCAAGATAATCAACAGGCCTTATGGATAGCTACTGACAATGGAATTACGAAAGCCGAAATTGGCTCACCCTTGAGTTTATGGAGTGATGCTTCTGGAATTAAAGGAAGCGTTATGTCCACCATTCGTTTTAATAATATACTTTATGCTGCAACATGGCAAGGTGTGTATTATTTGACGAATACAGGTAATTCTAAAAATATTGATAGAGTTTCCTCTATGGTGTTTAAGCCGGTACCTGGTATTGAATCAGAATGCTGGGATTTAGCGATTATTAGAAATCCTACAACAAAAAAAGAAGAAAAACTGATTGTAGCAACAAGCAATGGAACATACGAAATTACAGGAAATACAGCAAAACAAATCACAAAAGGAAATTGTTTTAAAGTCCTTCAACCAATAAATGATCTTGATAAATTATATATCGGCAAAGATGATGGCCTTCACTTGTTTTCTTATGTCAATGGGAGTTTTAAAACGGAAGGAAAGTTGCCAACTTTTAGCACAAAAACATTGTGCTTGAATGAAGATAGTAGAGGTCGAGTGTGGGCCGGTTTTGAATTCTCAGGTGTGGTATTGATTGAGTCATTAGATAAGGAAAATGATAATAAACCATCTTCTGAATTTGAATCTAAAAATCACATTCGATTTTTTGCTTTTGATTCACTAAGGAAATTTCCATCAGCATCAAGCATTTCGATAATTGAAAATCAAAACAAAATATTTTTTCTTACTGATAAAGGAATTTACTCATACAATGAGAGTGTAGATCAAAATACTCCTGGTAAAATTAGTAAAGACGTTAATTTTTCAAGTTTGTTTGTTGATAATTCGCTTTATATAAATATTACACGTCAGGATAAAAAAAATAACATCTGGCTTCAGATTTCTTCAAAAAAGTATGGTGAAAAAATTATTGGATTACTTTATTTTTCAAAGGATAATAAATTAAATTTTAACACTATTCCCTTTAAGCCAATTCCTAAGATGGAAATTCTTTCCATTTTCCCTGAGGATAATGGCATCACATGGTTTGGCGGTGATGACGGTTTGTTTCGATTTGATGGTAATATTCAGTTTGGATATGATATACCATTTCAAACACTAATCAGAAAAGTAATCTTAGAAAAAGATTCTGTTTTATTTGGAGGAAATTATTCTATAAAAAATGTTGATAGTACTAGGCAAAATCAAATAGTGTATTATCAGCCGGATAGTTATAAACCACGAATTTCGTACAGTAACAATTCAATTACATTTCAATTTTCAGCCCCAAGTTTTTACGATGAGCAATCTAATAAATTCAAGTATTTTCTGGATGGGTTTGATAAACGATGGTCAGATTGGACATCGGAAACCAAAAAGGAATATACAAACCTACCTCATGGAAAATATAAATTTCATGTAAAGTCAAAAAATATTTTTGATTATGAAAGTTCTGAAGCTATTTATGAATTTGAGATTTTGCCACCCTGGTACATGACCATTTGGGCTTATATTTTTTACATTATTATTTTCGTATTTATCATTTACCTGACCATTCAGTTTACAGGAAATCGTTTACGAAGAGCCAAAATTCATTTAGAAGAATTAGTGAATGAAAGAACTTCGAAAATTGTTTCTCAGAAAAAAGAAATTGAAAAAGAAAAAGAAAAATCAGATAAATTATTACTCAATATTCTTCCATTTAAGGTTGCTGAAGAACTTAAATCTACTGGTTCATCCAAAGCGCAACATTATAAGAAAGTTACGGTAATGTTTGCCGATTTTTCCGGCTTTACATCAATAACAGAAAAAATGGAACCTCAGGATTTGATTTCAAAATTGGATAAATATTTTGTGTTTTTCGATGAAGTCTGTGTGCGCCATAATATTGAGAAGATCAAAACAGTGGGCGATTCGTACATGTGCGCTGGTGGGATTCCCATTTCAAATGACACGAACCCTGTGGATGTGATGCTTGCAGCGTTGGAGATTCAGGATTTTATTGAACAAGAACTTGAAACACAAAAAGAAATTAAATGGGATATCCGTATTGGTATTAATACAGGAGAAGTGATTGCAGGGGTAGTTGGTAAAATTAAATTTGCATATGATATTTGGGGAGATGCTGTGAATATTGCTAGTAGAATGGAATCTTCTGGGAAACCCGGCAAAATAAATATTTCAGGGGCTACCTATGAATTAATTAAAGATTTTTTTGTGTGTACTTATCGAGGTAAGATTCTAGCAAAGCATAAAGGCGAAATAGATATGTATTTTGTTGAAGGGATAAGAAAGGAGTATTCTCATGATGATAAAGGTCTGTATTTTAACAAAGAATTTATTACACAATATGAACAGATTCTTAAGCACAAAGCAATTGATATTGAAGAGCCAGTAAAAATTGTTTTTCATCAAGTTAAAGAATATATTCTAAATATCCTTCGGGTAGAATTACCAGATAATCTCTACTATCATGGTGTTCATCATACAGTGGACGTTTTAGAATCGGCTGAGCGACTTGCAGAACTTGAAAATATAAATGGGGAGGACCTTCTTTTATTAAAGACAGCAGCTTTATTTCACGATATTGGTTTTTTAGTGCAATACAAATGTAATGAAGAGGAATCGGCTAAGCTTGCAAAAAAAATACTGCCCCAGTTTAATTACAATGAAGACCAAATAGAACGAATTTGTAATATGATTATTGCAACCAAGATACCTCAGAAACCCTTAAATTTGCTTGAAGAAATCTTATGCGATGCCGACCTTGATTATCTTGGAAGAGATGACTTCTATAAAATAGCATTGACCTTGCAACGCGAATGGAATGAGCATGACATGCCTAATACGCTTAAACAATGGTACGTCCAGGAGCACAATTTTTTATTACAACATCATTTCTTCACAAATGCTGCAATTTCCATTAGATTAAAAACCAAAAAGAACCATTTATCGGAAATAAAAGAAGTTCTATCACACTAATTGTTTGAAGTATTCATTTTTTTATTACTTTTGCAAAATAAATGAAATAAGAAAATTGTAAATTATATGAAATCTAAGAAGATAAATGATGTAATCCTTGTCCCAACTGATTTTTCAAAAGTAAGTAATTATGCAGTTGAGCATGCTGCAGGAATCGCAAAGTTGCTTAATTATAAAATTTGTATTGCACACGTAATTAATAAAGATACGAAATCTTTATTGAGAAAAGATAAACAAGGTACAGCTACAGTTCCTCAGAAGCTGGAAATGATAGCCCGAGAGATTGAAGAACAATATAACATTAAAACATCCAGTATTGCACGTGAAGGAAGTATATTTACTACCATCAATGAAATTTCTGAAGAAATAAAAGCAAACATGATAGTTCTAGGAACTCATGGCAAAGTTGGCGTTCAGCATATTATTGGAAGTTATGCTTTGAAAGTAATCACTAGTTCTTCTGCTCCCGTGATTGTTGTTCATAAACGCCATTTTGAGCATGGTTACAAAGACATAGTATTACCCCTGGATGATTCGCTGGAATCAAAACAAAAACTTAAATGGGCTATCTATATTGCACAAATATTCAACTCGAAAATACATATCTATGCTCAGAATCAAACGGATTCATTGCTATCAGCAAAAATTTCAAGTAACTTAAATCAGATAAAAAAAATCCTTACCCAAAATAAAATTAAATATACAGTACAAATTTGCGAAAAATCAGGAGGTAATTTTGCTAAAAGGGCAGTTTCTTTTGCAAACTCGATACGTGCTGACATTATTGTAATTATGACAAATCCTGATCAAATTTTGCCTAGCTTTATTTTAGGACAATGGGACGAACGTATTATTTTTAATGCCGCACATGTTCCTGTTATGTGTATAAATCCAAGAGATTTTAATATTACGATTGTAGGTTTGTAATAATTAAATAGTAACAAATAGTAAAACCAATATATTATGGAATACATAAAGAAAAATATTATTCTTGTTCCCATCGACTTTACTGATATGGTCGAATACGCAACAGGTCATGCTGTGGGAATAGCACAATCATTGCACTATGAAATAATTTTGTTACATGTGATTAATAAAGAAACTAAATCTCAAGTTAAAAAAGGCACATTAAGTTTGGATGATGTCAATCAAAAACTTGCTTTAATTGCAAATGATATAGTTCAAAATCATAAAATTAAAACGTCCTATATAGCACGCGAAGGAAGCATCTTCACAACCATTAGTGAAATTACTAAAGAAACTGGTGCCAATATGGTTATCATGGCAACCCATGGAAAAGTTGGTGTTCAAAAGGTGGTAGGAAGTTACGCATTTAAAATTATTATTGCTTCACCGGCTCCGGTGCTTGTTATTCAAAAGCGTAAATTTGAAAGTGGTTATAAAAACATTTTAATTCCTCTTGATGATTCTTCCGAATCAAAACAAAAAATAAAGTGGGCTATATATATAGCTAAGAAATTTAAATCAACCGTTCATCTTTTTGCAATGAAAGAAACAGATGATTATTTAAAACGAAAAATAATTCACAATGTAAAACAAGTTAAAACCATTTTAGCCCAAAATAATATTGAATGTACAGATAAAATTTCAGATAAAGTCAGCAATTTTACTAAACAGGTGAACGACTATGCCAGCATGATTAAAGCTGACATGATAATGATTATGACTAACCCCGATCAATTGCTCCCTAGTTTTATTCTTACGCCCAATGATGAGAAGGTGATTTATAATGAGAATAAAATTCCTGTCTTGTGCATCAATCCTGTTGATTTGAATATTACCGTTGGCGGATTGTAAAATTTTTGCTTTCGATAGCTCGCCACATCTATTGGTAATACATGTAATCTTTCATGACTAAAGACGAAGCCAAGTTACGTATTATTGAACTCACTAATGAGATTAATTTTCACAACCACCGTTATTATGTCCTTTCAACTCCCTTAATAAACGATTTCGATTTTGATCAATTATTAAATGAATTAATTTCTCTCGAAAAATTATTTCCCGATCTTCTTGATATAAACTCCCCCTCTCAACGGGTAGGTGGTTCTGTTACCAAAGAGTTTAAGCAGGTTGTTCATAAATATCAAATGCTTTCTCTCTCTAATACCTATTCTTTTGATGAAATACAGGAATTTGATGATCGTGTTAGAAAAGCTATTGGTGATGACTTTGAATATATTTGTGAGTTAAAATACGATGGCCTTTCTGTTGGATTAACCTATGTAAATGGAATTCTTAAACATGCTGTAACACGTGGCGACGGCCTGCAAGGCGATGATATTACCAATAATATAAAAACCATACGAAGCATCCCATTAAAAATTAAAGGGTATCATATTCCCGAAGAGTTTGAAATCCGTGGTGAAATAATTATGCCTCGTGCTGTTTTTAAAAAACTGAATATTCAGCGTGTCTTAAACGATGAACAGCCATTTGCAAATCCTCGGAATGCTGCTTCAGGTAGTATTAAAATGCTCGATTCCAAGGAGGTTTCAAAAAGAGGACTTGATTGCATTTTGTATAACTTCTTATCAGAAAATAATGAATTTACAAATCACTATGATAGTTTACGATCTGCAAAAGAGTGGGGTTTTAAAGTGTCGAATCACCTGCTGAAATGTAAAACAGCGGAAGAGATTAATGAATATATCACTGATATAAGAAACCTACGTGACCAATTACCATTTGATATTGATGGAGTTGTTATAAAAGTTAATAATTTCAAACAACAGGATTTTTTAGGAAATACATCCAAGTCTCCACGTTGGGCGATTGCATATAAGTTTAAGGCCGAACGTGAGAGAACGCATGTTCTTTCTATAGATTATCAAGTGGGGCGCACGGGTGTTATAACTCCGGTTGCTAATCTTGAGCCAGTTCAGTTAGCTGGATCTATTGTTAAACGTGCAACACTGCATAACTCCGACCAGATTTCCCGATTGGATATTCGAGTGGGTGATTTAGTTGAGGTTGAAAAAGGGGGTGAGATTATTCCAAAAATTATCAATGTTGTTTTGGACCAAAGACGTTTGGATTCACAGCCAACAAATTTTATTACGCATTGTCCGGAATGTACGACACTTTTGGTTAGAAGTGAAGGGGAGGCACACTTTTTTTGTCCAAATGAATTAAAATGTCCTCCGCAATTAAAAGGGAAGCTTGAACACTTTATTAGTCGAAAAGCTATGAACATTGAAAGTTTAGGTGAAGGTAAAATTGAAATACTCTTCGAAAATAAAATTATTCAAAACATAGCTGATATTTATGATATTGAATATAACAAAATAGTTGGTCTCGAAAAAATTATCCCTTCTGAGGATTCTGGAAAGCCCAGGAAGATTAGACTTCAAGAAAAAACTTGTAATAAAATTTTAAAAGGGATTGCAGATTCTAAAAGTGTTCCGTTTGAGCGTGTTTTGTTTGCTTTAGGAATTCGATTTGTGGGTGAAACGGTTGCAAAAAAATTGGCACACTATTTTCGTTCAATATTTGCAATTCGTTCTGCAAGTATTGATGAGCTTGTTCAAGTGGAAGATATCGGAATTCGGATTGCAGAGAGTATTATTTTGTATTTTAGTAATGATGAAAATAAAAATTTAATTGAACGCTTACAAAAAAGTGGTTTATGTTTTGAATTAGGTGCGAATACCTCTTTAATTTCTCAAAAATTAACCGAAAAAATATTTGTAATAAGTGGCGTTTTTACTGCTTTTTCTAGAGATGAACTGAAAAAAATGATAGAACAAAATAATGGCAAGGTTGTCTCGGCAGTTTCAGCGAGCACTTCTTATTTAATTGCAGGTGAAAAAATGGGGCCTGAAAAACGACGCAAGGCGGAAAAACTTTCAATTCCAATAATAAATGAAAACGAATTTATAGAAATGATTAAATAATAAAAACTAGTATGAAAAAAAACATTTTTCTTTTATCCATCATTGTAGTCATTGCATGTGTATCTTCTGTGACAATAGAACATATCAGTTATACTGATATTAATTCAAAATATGCAATCACAGGTCCATTAGGTCTTCCTTTAGGCGAAACGTTTGAATGTGAAGTGAAAAAAATAGAAACGAATACAAAGCAAAATCTGCCAAGTGTTCAGGTCACTTCAATCAATGGCAAAAGTTTTGAAAAACCTGTAGCGATGACTTACCATTTGTTTTTAGGTGCCGATAAAATGGAGATTGGTAAAACATACAAATGTAAAGCTTATCAGGATGGAGGATTTACCGGAACTCCTCAAGCAGTATTAAAAGAGATTATGGTGCAATCAACAAATTATTTTTTTCAGGTAGAATTAGTGATTTATAAAATAAATTAAATACGCTTTAAATTTTCCTCCAGTTGATTTATTTCGTTAAATAGGTTCGATTTTAATGTCTCATAATTTATCGAATATCCTTCTTCTTCAATTGAAGTAACAAACTCTTTATGTTCTCTGCCTTTTCGATAATCAGGTTCTTTTAAGGGATGAGCGATGTATTTTTCAATGAGTTCAGTCCTTTCTGCAACATTTAATACAGCATGATAAAATACTTTGTCGGGTTTCCTGTAAATAGCAGAGCCGAGTATTTTCTTTTCTCCAAGCGCAATATCTGAAATTCCTCTTTGGATAGGCCCTGAAACACCTGATTTTTCAAGTGCTTGAATAATGGAGGTGTTGATGATGGAAAAATATTCTTTCGGATTTTTTAATTTTATGGTTTTGAATAGTACTGAAATTACAAACATGTTGGGTGTGAGAATAACAGTTTCACCACCTGAAGATCTTTGATAAACAGTAATCCTATCTTGAATTACATTTGCTGTTATGATTGAAGTTTCGACTTTGTTGCTTAACCCTAAAACAAGGTATATATTATCTGGCTGCCATATACAATAATCAAATTTCTTTTCGCTATTGAATATCAAAAAGTCGGGGAGGTCGTATCTTTTTACTTCTATCATTTCACTATTCCTTATTTGTGTATTGGCTTGTCAATGGCATTAAATCCTGCTTCCATAAATATTTCTGAAACAGTTGGGTGGGCATGTATGGTTTGTGCAACATCGTAAACCGTACCTTCTATTTGCATATAGGCAGCGGCTTCTGCAATCATATCTGTTGCATGTTCTGCAATTATTTGAACTCCTAAAACTTGTCCATATTTTTTATCGGATAAAATTCGTATTAATCCATCGGTATTATTTTCAATAAGTGCTTTCCCATTTGACGATAATGGAAATTCGCTCAGTTTGTATTCTTTTTTAATATCAATAAGATCCTGCTCTGTTTTTCCTATTTGAGCCATTTCAGGATACGTATAGATATTCAATGGATAGTTTTGAATATTAAAAGAAGATTTAATTCCTTTAATTTTATTAATGACGAAAATACCTTGTGCCGAAGCAACATGAGCCAAATAAGCTCTTCCGTTTACATCGCCAATTGCATAAATCTCTTTATGATTTGTTTTTAAATTTTCATTCGTCTGAATAAAATTCCGTTCATTCAACTCAATCGGAAAGTCCGCTTTTGGTAACACTGCTATACGTTCGCTGCAATTAATCAGAATATCACATTTAATATTCGTACCTTCTACACTTATAAAACCATCTTTATAATTTTCCTGCACTTCTGCATAAACAATAGGAATATTCCATGAATGAAATAAGTTAATTATATATTTTGTGAAAAATAAATCGGCACCAGGAATCAGATTTTTATCCGGGCATATCAAACTTACATTTTTATCAATCATGTGAAAAAATTCAACCATCTCAATGGCGACAGGTCCCTTACCGTAAACCACTATATTTTGTGGTAATTGTTCAAGAGATAATAGATTCTCTACTTGAACAATAGTTTTATCTGAAAAATTATTTTCGATTTTTTTGGGATAGGAACCTGTAGCCACAATAATATGCTCACATTCAATCATGCGGTTTTGAACAGAAATATTTTTACTGTCATGAATTAAAGCTTCTCCAATTATTATTTCTACTCCGTTTTTTTTAAGTAAATGTTCAACACCAAATCCTAATTTCTTTACAATTTTGCTCGCCCGATTTTTTGCTTTTTCCCAATTAAATGAAAGTTTATTTTTGTCTATACCATCAACACCAAAAAGTTCAGCATTTTTAGCTCGTTGAAACATTTTTCCGCTTTCAATAATAGCTTTAGAAGGGATACAACCCCAGTTTAAGCACATACCGCCTAATTTGTTTTTTTCAATCAGTGCCGTTTTCAAACCTAATTGGCCTGCACGAATGGCTGCAACATATCCAGCAGGTCCGGCTCCGACTATTACAACATCATATTTCATTTTTTTATAGTTTTAAAAATTCTAATTAATAATCATTGAAACAGGATCAGCTAGATAGTTTATAATTTCATTTAAAAACCTAGCAACTTCTCCACCATCAACAATACGATGATCTACAGATAAAGATAATGGGAAAAACTTTCCTTTCATAATTTCATCATTTTTAAAGATTGGTTTTTCAAATAAACGACCAATACCCAATATACCTGCTTGCGGATAATTTATAACAGGGACGGCAAAAAGTCCGCCAATAGTTCCATAGTTAGTAATTGTAAATGTTCCGTCTTTCATGTCATTTATTGAAAGTTTGCGGTTGCGGGCTTTCTCTGAAATCATTCCGATTTTTAGTGCGAGTTCTTTTATCGAAAGCATATCTACATCTTGAATAACCGGTACCAGTAGCCCGTCTTCTGTATCAACTGCTATACCTATGTTGTAGTAATTTTTGTATGCCATCCGATTGTTCTCAAAGTCGAGTTCTGCATTTAAAGAAGGATATTTTTTTAATGCAAGCGCAACAGCTTTCAAAATAAAGGGCAGATAACTTAATTTAATATTTTCCTCTAAAAAAAGGGCTTTGTATTTTTCTCTTATTCTAATTAACTCAGTGATTTCAACCTCTTCGTGAACGGTCATGTGGGCAGCATTTTGCTTAGAGAAGATCATGTTTTTTGCAATCGTTTTTCGCAATTGTGTTAAGGGTTGGTAAGTGATTCTTCCTTCTTGTAATTGCGGAATTCGTTTTGCTTGCTCTTCTATTCGTTTTGAACTTTCGAAATATTTTTGAACATCACCAGTCATCACTCTTCCAGCAGGTCCTGTACCGGTAACGAGGTTAATATTTACATTTAATTCTTTGGCCATGGCTCGTGCAACAGGCGTTGCCAAGACTTTTTTAAGAGTTAGAACAGGATCTGTTTTTTCTGATTTCACACCTTCTTCACTGGCGGGCATATATGCATTGTTTCCTGCAATTTCGAGGGTACCTACTACTCCGGCACCTTCTTCTTTTATAGGTGCAACGAGGTCCTTCTTTACTTCTTCAGCTGAGTCTGATCCCATAATACCTTCAATTTCTATCTCTACAAGGGGTTCTCCCACTTTTACAATCTCACCTATTTTCCCGTAAATAGCAGCAATAGTGCCTGCTTTAGGTGATGGTATATCCGTAACCACTTTGTCTGTTTCCATTTTTAAAAGTGGATCACCTAAATTTATCTGTTGTCCTTTTACGACATACCATTCTGCAATAGTTCCTTCATCAAGTCCTTCGCCAATATCAGGAAAATTAAATATGTATCTCATAGTGTTTAAGATTAGTATTTAACAAGTCTTTCAAGTTCATAAAATATTTTTTCAGGTGTTTGCAAATAAAAATGCTCACCTCTTGGAAGCGGTACAATAGTATCAAATCCCGTAACTCTTTTTGGTGGCGCTTCTAAATATAAAAATGCTTCTTCATTAGCAATTGCTGTTATTTCAGCTGCTACACCATAAGTGTTTGGTTCTTCAGTAACGGTTAACAACCGCCCGGTTTTTTGCACCGATTTTACTATCGTATCTTTATCTATAGGATAAACCGATCTTAGATCTATAAGTTCTACACTTATATTTTGTGATTTAGCAAGCATCATTGCTTTTTGAACTTCACGTATCATAGCACCATAAGCCACAATTGTAATATCTTTTCCTTCTGTTAACACTTTTGCTTTTCCGATTGGAATTGAAAATTTTTGTTCGGATACTTCCTGCTTTATGGCTCTGTAAATACGTTTTGGCTCCATAAAAATAACGGTATCATCACTTTCAATGGCTGAAATTAAAAGACCTTTTGCATCATGCGGAGTTGAAGGAATTACAACTTTAATTCCGGGAATATGCCCATAAATGGATTCCATACTTTCAGAATGATGTTCCAATGCATTGATTCCACCACCATAGGGAAAGCGAATGACCATAGGCGTTTTATATTTTCCACGTGTACGATTATGCATACGTGATGCGTGAGAAATGATTTGATTAAATGCCGGATAAACAAATCCACAAAATTGCAATTCAACTATGGGTCTTAACCCTGCAATAGCCATTCCTATTGCTGTTCCAACAATTCCTGATTCAGCAAGAGGTGAATCAAAGACCCTTGCAGCACCAAATTTTTCTTGTAAACCTTCAGTAACTCTGAATACACCGCCTTCAACACCCGCATCTTCGCCAAAAATAACGATGTTCGGATCTTCTTTTAATTTTATTTCAAGGGCATTATTAATGGCTTGAACCATATTCATCACACTCATTTTTGTTGCTCCTTCCATTTTAAAAATTTCTCAAATTCCAATTGCTGAATTTTAAGATCATCCGGTTTATCCACGTACAAATAGTCAAAAACATCGTTAAGTTTTACTGCAGGTGTATTTTCTGCTTCTTCAAAACTCCGGTTTATTTCTTTCTTGTATTCATTGACTAATTTCTGTTCCTCCTTATCACTCCAACTGTTTTTACTTTTTAAGTACAAGCCAAGTCTTTTAAGTGGATCCGTATGGCTCCATTCTTCTTCTTCTTTCACGCTTCTGTATTTAGTGGGGTCATCGGAAGTAGTGTGGGCACCTTTGCGATATGTAAAAGCTTCAATGAGTATGGGGCCATTTCCTTTTCGTGAATATTCTGAAGCATATTGCAAAGCACTTAACATGGCAAAAAAATCATTCCCATCCACTTTTATTCCGGGCATTCCATAAGCAATAGACTTTACTGCAATATTAGTAGAAGCAGTTTGTTGATTGAATGGAACTGATATTGCATATTGATTGTTCTGAACAATAAAAATAACAGGTACCTTCCAAACACCTGCAAAATTAAGTGCTTCATGAAAATCACCTTCAGATGTTCCCCCATCGCCAACAACTGCAAATACAACATCTTTTTCGTTTTTTAACTTTATGGAGTAGCCAATTCCAACAGCATGCAACAACTGCGAAGCAATGGGTACAGAAATTGGCAATAACTTTTTTGCACCCCGAAATGCCGTTCCTTCTTCAAAACCCATGTAATACATGAAAACATCTTTAAGAGTAGCTCCTTTAGCAAGCCATGCACCTAATTCACGGAAAGCAGGTACCAGCCAGTCTTCTTCATGCAATACTCTTGCTAATGCAGCAGAAACGGCCTCTTGTCCCAAATTTGGTGGATAGGTAAACATGCGTCCTTGTCGTTGATAGCTTACTGCCATTATGTCAGCAGTACGAGCGAAAAGCATTGCTTTTTGTGCATTGAGTACTTGTTCATCCTCAATCTCCGGCTTCCATTTAAAATTCATTACATTACCATCATTGTCAATGATAGTAAGCATTTTGTCATCAATTGGATTATATTCTTTTAACATTAATTAGTAAAATTTTATTTAGAATGATTATAAATAACAAAAATTATTCCAAAAATAAAATCAATCATACTGAAATTTTAACATGCGAAAAAAATTTTCGCAGTATATAAAAAACAGTTAAACTTTAAAAAGATCTAAAGGAAAAATAATTTTTATGTTTAGTCAATCAATGCCTTTCGTGGAATTAGCTTGCCTTTTGGTTGAAATATTTTCCCATCATATTTGATAAAATAACTAAGTGGAGAATTGGTAACAGGGAATTCTCCTTTTAGTTTATTAGTAGTTTCGTCACCTTCAAATCCGAGGAAACTATATTTTGAATAATGAGTAATTTTTCGTTTCAAGCCATCAACCATTTTTTGTTTATTAGTACCTAAAAAACCATTAGTAAGTAATTTATTTTTGGGATTTTTAAAAACATAAACCAAGCCACCTGTCTTTTTCAATGTTTCCACTTGTTCTAAAGTTGCATCGGGTAAATAACCTTTATAATTTTGAAATACAGTAAGATTTGCTGCAAATTTATTATCGAACCCTACGATCCATGTTGATTTATCAGGCATTTCAGTAATGTCAGTATCGTAAATAATTTCTAAATTATTACCTTGCGCATTTTGTGTTTGCTTCCATTGATCTGCTAGTGCTGTGTAATCTTTAATAAAGGGGCTGTTTTTCGGAAGTATCATGATCACATCTTTGCTCCCTAAAATTTGAGAGATGGTTGGGGGCACTTCCTCATTATCCAAACGCCTGAAAACGTTGAATTGTGGGTCAACATCTATTCGAAGCGGACGTTTTTCGAGTGTAAACAAGTAATTGTCGCTACGTTTAGAAAGAAGCACATTGTTAACAACTACCGAACCTTCATCCGTAGCTTTTCCATCGCCTTCTAAATAAAAAACGACGGGGATATATAAATTAAACACATCTTCTTTTTGTGTTTGTGAAATTGTAAATTTGATCATGTATTTACCGTTATCCGGTGAAACACTTACATTTGATAGTGCTAGAGTTGGCGCGCCTTTTCTGAATACCCACTGATCAAAAAAGGGTTTAAGATCTTTACTGGTTACTTGCTCAAACGAACGTTCAATATCAGAAAAAGAAGCAAGTTTAAATTTATTTTCAAAGTTAAAGATCGAGATGGCTTTTTTGAAAACATCGTCACCAAAATGATATCGTAACATTTCGTAAATCATTAAAGATTTTCCATATCCGATAGCTTCTTCAGCAGAGTTATTGCGGTTCAAAAACTTCGAAACAGGAATATCGTTGGATTCATTTACAAAATCGGTATATTTTTGTAAAGTTGTTCTTCGATATTCATTGGCTTGCCCTTGTTGTTCTTTAATTAAGTGGTCAGCCATATAAGCGGTTAAACCCTCACACCAATTTCCTTTACTGCTATTCACATAAACGCTATTGCCCCAGTAATTATGTAGGAGTTCATGCGGATAGGACGAAGTTAAAATAAATGGAAAACGAATAATTTGTTCGCCTAATAGCGTAAACGATGGCATACCGTAACCCGTTTCCCAAAAATTTTCTACTAAAGTGAATTTTGAATAGGGGTAAGGACCGATTAATTTACTGTACATTTCAATGTAGTCAATAGTAGCGTTCAGATATTTATTTGCCATCGCTGTATCAGGTTTGCGCAGCTCCGCCTGTACTAATATGTTTTCAACTTGTTTATTGTACTCAATCCATTTTGCAGCAACAAGATATACTTCATCTACAGGGTTTGGTGATTCATAGCGAATAATTTTTTTATCTTTTATTTTTTCATTTCTTGTTCGTTTGCCTTGCGAAATCACACCCCAAGCGGAATCTATTTTAGTAGTTAAATTAAATGTAAATAAATTATCATTAATAGTCGGAACCCATTCGGTTGAATTTGCAAAATATACACCGTCATCAGAAATGATCCCTGATACTTCGCTAAATCCTCTTGCGTATTCTGCAGCTCCTGTTCTTATTTCTCCTGTTATTTTTCCACTATAATGAATGGGAATAATAAGGATCTGTTGGTTTGGGTTTATTGAATTGATGATATACCGCTTATCCTTTACGTCAGAAGTCGAATTACAAACATACGATTTAACTTCAGAAATAATCAATGATGGACTCATGGATTTTACTTCAAAATTACTGTTCAAATAAAATCCCAATGTGTCTTTTGGATTTAATTTTAAACTTGCAGGAATTCGAATAGTGTCCGTGGCATCAATACTCTTTGTTTGAATATCAATTCTTACATTGATTTCGTGATGCACGTACTGTGCCTGCAGTTGTATACAAGTCATCAGAAAAGTAATGATAATCGAGTTTTGGAAAATGTTTTTCATAGTGTGTATATTAAATAAATTTATTGCTCGCTTTGATTTAGCAAACCTACATAAATTTTTAAAATGCTACTAACAAATAAAGACCAACACATTTTCTTTATTTTTAAAACAGAACTATAATGTATGCTTTAATAGTTTATGATGATCAAAAAATTTTTTTATACACATGGCAATAGGGCGTTGTACCTTTGTTTTCATAATAGTTCTGATGATAATCTTCGGCGATCCAAAACTGTTCAAAGGGTTTTAACAGAGTGGACACTTTATATCCTTTCTCTTGCAATATCTTTATAACTTTTTCAGCAATTTCTTTTTGAAGTTTATCACAAAAAAAAATCGCTGAAAGATATTGTTCTCCAATATCGGGTCCTTGACCATTGGTTTGTGTAAAGTCATGCGTCTCGAAAAAATATTGACAAAGTTTTTCGTAACTAAGTTTGGATGGATCATAAACTACTTCGATAGCTTCCAGGTGTCCTGTTTTTCCTGAACAAACCTCCTTATAAGTGGGTTTGTTTTTGTGTCCTCCTGTATAACCTACCGCAGTGGATACTACACCGGATAGTCTATCAAAATAATATTGAGTTCCCCAGAAACATCCTGATGAAAATAGTGCTGTGTCCAAAATTAATTATTTATTAAGCCAGCACAAAGATAATAGAATTGTAATTTACAGAGATCTGTTTTTTTGGTTTGATGTCAATAGCGTCCTAAACGTTTAAAAAAAATTAAAAATAAGAGAAAGTATTTAAGTATCTCAAATTACCTTTGAGTTGCAAAACAAAAAAAACTTTCTCTCATGACAAATATAAATTTATTTTCTCAGATTATATCCAAACTTGACCGTAATATTTTTTCTAAGCTTGTTA
>Ga0172375_10004025_pt1 | contig 22000 bp, 23 predicted proteins | sample LakKiv1m_FD_114537 | JGI IMG/M metagenome (GOLD analysis project Ga0172375, IMG submission 114537) | Freshwater microbial communities from Kabuno Bay, South-Kivu, Congo - kab_092012_11.1m | ecosystem: Environmental > Aquatic > Freshwater > Lake | place: Democratic Republic of the Congo... | reverse complement strand
GCCCTTACAACCGCAGCCGGAAGAAGGTTCAGGGCTTCGAGCTGCCCGACCAGCACGAATATTCCTCCCCACAACTCTCCGGCCCCCACGATAAGAAAGCTTCCGCAAGCGACCAAGAGCGCGGCGACCACGTAACGAGCGATCCGCCAGTGTCGGCCCTCCCATGCGCGTGCCGCGTGAATCAGGTCACCCTGGGTCGGTACATAGGTGATTGTCATGAATCGGTCACCGATGGTTCATCCATGAAATCTAAATTCCGGGAAACCCGGCAACATAGCACTGTCTTCATCCACATGGGCTGCTTGTTCTCAGCGTCCTTCCTTCTGCCGGGGGTTCGCCGGTCGGCATTCCGCTGATCTCTCGAATGCTCTAATCCTGATTGCTCAGCTCGCTAGTGACGGAATTGCCCGAACACGGCCTTGCGAGATGCGGTACGGATAACCGCGAACCGCAATCTTCGAGGCATGCTGCGCCCCAACATCACGACAGAATCTTGTCCTCGGAATGGGAATTCAGGGAGGAAGACCGGCCTTCGCGGTCTCTGCGTCCTCCGCGGTTGGCCTTACTTTCGGCCTTTTCGAACTGCACGTTTCTTCTTGTAGGTAACAGCCGGTTCCTGAATGCAGTAGTCCGGCATATAAACCGGGTAGCCGTAGCCGGGACCGCACGGTACCCCGAAGGGTATTCCTCCGCCGTATCTCCCCTGCCACTCAGCTAGTTCCGAATAGCCCACACCTTCCAAACGAGGCTCCTGCCGACTCTGAGCAAAAACAGGAGCTGACGCAAATGCGCTCACGAGAGCCCAGATCGGGACAGCCACGAATACAACCTTCCAAGACTTTTTCATCACTGATGACTCCTCACCACGTGGACGACCTCCGGGAACTGCCTACCTGTTCAAGAAACACGAGCCGTGACGCAATGGTACGAGAGTGCAAACGGCAAGTCAACAACGAAAGGAGACGGAATATGCAAACAGGGAAGCGAGAGAATGTTCTTGAGGCTGGGGGGGGGTGGAGCGTTGCTAAGACCGGAATCAGCTTTCGCGGCGCAAGAGAGATTGCGAGGGTGCCCCTCGATCTGAAAGTCGTTGGAGAAATCCAGGAAGCATTCTCGGTATATTTCAGGGGCAGGTTGGATGGTAAGCCCCCGGCTTGCCGGGGGCTTATTTCATCTTTCGTACTTTGTCATCGTAGCCGCTTCTTGACGACTGTCACCGACCCGAAGGCGGCCTGAGGCTCTAGTTCACCTCCGGTCTCGTTCGTGGACTAGAAGGTAACGAGCAGGTTGGTTTCTACCGCGATCAAGGGATCTATGCCCCGGTCGTGGTTGATTATGGCATTCGCCTCAGTCCCTGGATCAGGGATGGCTGCTCCGTTGGCCAGGGTTCGGATGGCGGCGGTGTTGGGGAAGGCGGCTCCCCACCAATTACCGGGCTTCCAGTAGGCTACGGTGGTATTCCAGGCAAGGTTTTCCAGAAGCTTCCAGCTTACTCCCAAGTCAACCTCCCAACCGATCTCGCGGTAGTGGTCGGGAACGGGTCTTCGTGTCGCGGTCCCGAGCTGGTAGGCTCTAAGGTCGTTGTTGGTGAAGTGACGCGCCTGGTAACGGTAGTCACCGCCGAACGTATAGGCGTTGGGCTGATCGCGCCAAGCGTACGAATAGGTGCAGGAAAGGTTCAGGTTCGAGGCGATCGCGTGGTCATACCTGATACCGGCGTGGTGGAAGTTAGTGGGCTGTCCGGCCCCTTCGGCATCCCAGCCGTCGCCGGTGCCGTACATGTAGTACATCAAGTAGCCCCACTGCTTCATGAAGCAAGCACTGGCACCCTGTTCCGCTGCTGCGGCATCTTCAATGGTGAACCTGGTGCTGGGGTCGTCGCCTGTTGCACGCACATAACTCACCGTAACTTTGCCCGGACCGGAGAAGACGCCTGTCTCTACCGCGTACAACCACGCTTTGTCATCTTCTTGCTGGTTGACCACACCACCGGGGGTTCCGGTGCCGCGGCCTGACCGCCAGCGATTGAAGGAATCCACTTCTCCATTGAAAAAGTACCGACCATTGAAGTACTTGACGGCGCCGGCGAGCCGGTACCGCATGATATTGTCACTGGGAGCCGCGCCGGAAGACAAGGCTCCGAGCCGCGAGTCAACGTTGGGAGACTCCTTTTGACGGTAAGAGTCGGACAGGAATTGCACGACCAGCGGTCCGCTCTTGTAAGAAATCTCACCCTGTGCCGGTATGAAGTAGTTTCGGCGGTCGTCGTATCTCTGGGCAGAGCCGTCCTGCTCGTTCCGACTGGGGGAGGGCCCCACGTTCCAGGTGGATTGCTCACGGGCAAAGTACGGGCTGAACCCTATCTTGATCGGGCCGTATTGTGAACTAACGCTGAAGGAGGCCGAAGACCGATTGCAGGGATGTTTCCAGAGCCCAATGCCGAACCCGCTGGTCTTATATCCTATGCTGAAATCCATCATGGGGGTCTTGATGCCCAGCTTGAGCCACTGGAGCGTCACATACGTGTTCGGTACGTTCGCGGCCGTAGGCCGGTCCTGAATCGGCACGTACAAGCTGTTGACGTATCCTGGGCTTATCGCGGCAGGCGCGTTGAGCACGCCCGCGACATACGGCTGGCCGTCGGAGTAAATGCCGAGCGACGTGAAGTTCATCGACGCGGCGATGGAGATGGCCGGGTTGACCTTGATGGTTGGGTACAGGGTCATCCGGTAATCAAGTTTGTTCATGTCTGCGCCGAAACGATTCTCACCAGCCACGACGCCAAGAATGGTGCCGGCGTTGCTGATGCGGCTGGTCGTCGCCCTGGTTGGGAACAGGGACAGGTGGTTGATTCCCAGATCAACCTGCCGGCCCATTTGGCCGAAGATGTCGGCGTTGCCGGTTCGGGCCCAGTAGACGTATCGCCACTCCAGGTCACCCTTGGTCTTGAATTCGAACGCAAGAGCAGGCAGAGCCGCGGTGAGGCAACACAGCGTCAAGGCTGCCAGTACAAAGGTCTTCCTCATCTAATCCTCCTTTCCAGTTACACCCAATGAGCATGCCGGACGCCTAATTCTTCCCGGATTCGAGACAATCCACTCCATTAGCACCCGAATCGCGCAAAGAACACCGCCAAAGGCTGCTCAACAGAACCGATCACACTTGTATGAAGCTGTTTGGCAACACCCTAGAGGGTCTTTGTTAAGGAATAATTAGCGTAAAGTTAATTCTGCACGCCGGAATAAAATAATGGTCACACCGCAAGGAAAACCGCCGGAGCCGGTTGCAAGACCTTTGATCAGCGTTACGCGCGCGAAATCGCGCATAATCTAACTACACGTTTTTCTGGAATAATATGTATTCGTGACTCGTCGGAGGTAAGGCCGGTGAGTAAACGCGTGGTGTTTCTGACGGATGAGCAGTGGAGGAAGATCGAGCATCTAGTACCAGAAAGGCCGGTTGGCCCCAAGAGCGGCCGTCCCCGGGCGGATGATCGCTTGGTGTTTGATGGCATTCTCTGGGTTCTGAAGACAGGAGCGAGATTGAGAGATCTTCCGGACCGATATCCGAATCCTTCAACCTGTTGACGTCGCATGAGAGAATGGTAAGAGGCCGACATTCTCAAGGACATATGGCCCGGTTGGCCTGTGTCATGATAACGTTGAGAAGATGTCTGTGAGGTTTTGCAACCAGCCCTCGCGTAATTTCCAACCGCTGTTTTCAGTTGTGTACCGATTTCTCGTATGAGATGATCTTGGGGGTCCTTCTCTTGGCGATACGACTTTGCCGTAAAGACCCTGGATTCCGCCGCGTCGAGGGATGGAGCACACTCCGACAAAATGTGAATAGATAAATCGAGTCGAGTTTCCGGATTTTTGCAGGAGGCCACAATGAGCAATCCGCTTGATTCGGTACGAACCGCTTTCGATAAGGCTGTCGGGCCGCATCGGAAAAGACAGAATCTTATGGCTCAGCTGAAAGAACCGGATGTCGGTAAAGATCGCCGTGCACAGCTCGTGAAAGAAGCGGCCCAACTTGAATCAGAGTGGATTGACGCTTTGATTGGCCTTTGGAAGGCTATGGAGGAATCTTCCGTTCTCCGGGGAAAGAAAGGGGCTTGAGATTTCCCCGGCTATTCAATGACATCACCGAAGGTTCTCCGAACTCGATGATCTCGGATCGGCTCGGTGGGAATATATTGCAAACGCGTCACCACTTTGCTAGCGTGTTTATAAACCCTGGACTTGGTACCCACGACGGTCTGACCTTCGATTGACGCCGGTGGCAAGAGTTTCATAAGCTTGCTTGCGCCCTGGGAGGGGGAATATGCCAAACTTACCACAGTTCCGGTTTCCACGACTCATAACTGGCAGAAGAGCCCAGGTAGTCAGTACTGTCTGCGTGCTCGTGGTCGTTCTCGTGCTATCGGAGCAGCCGGCCTATGCTCCCGCGTGGTTCGGGGGGAACGTCTGGTCCGGGAATCCCCCGCCGTCACCGGGGAATGTCACGGGAAAACCGCCATCTCTCCTAGACGTTCCGGATGAGTTCGGTCCAAGAAGAACTACGGAGGAACCGGAGGCATTCCCTGAGGAGACCGGGCCTGCGCCCGTTATACCCCGGGTTGTGGCCTCAAGAGTCACAAGGAGTGACCGGATACGAAGCGAGACCGAAACGGTTACGCCGAACCGCCAGCGACTATTCCTTACCAAAACCGCTGTAGACGTTTCCAGAAGTTTTCGCGAACAGGCTTGGGCCAATCCTTCCCACGTAATGAGAATCGCGGAACGATCTCTGACGGCAGCCACCAGAGCTCGGGACCCACTAGGAGAACGCAAGGCGCTCAGGGATTCGGGCGCGATTTGCTACCTCACGGGCGAATACGGTCGGGCTACGCAGTTCTATGAGCGAGCCCTGCAGAAGGACAGAGACCTTCGTGACCTCAGTGGTGAGGCGATGACTCTCAACAGTCTCGCAGCGGTGGATAGAGCCGCGGGCGCTCACAGAAAAGCCGTAGGAACCTACAAGAGGTCACTTGAGCTATTCAGGGACGTCAAGGACCCAAAGGGCGAGATCATGGCTCTCAACAATCTCGGTGTTGCCTACGACTCGTGGGGCAGGTACCAAGACGCGTTGCGATCCTATCATCAAGCTCTCGAAAAATCCCAAGGAGTGGACGAACTGAGTGGGCTGGTCCTCGAGAACATGGGGACCTTGAACCGGGACTGGGGCGTGCATGAGAAGGCCGTAGAAAACTTCAACAAAGCCCGGGATCTTATGGTCAAGAATAATGACCTTGAAGCTCAAGCCAGACTCTCATCCCTGATCGCGGAGGCTTACCGCGACAAAGCAGTGTACGACAAAGCCATCCAGAACTTCAGCGAAGGTATGGAAGCACTCAAAAGAATGGGGATGCCCGTTAACTGGTTTCAGAAACGCATCGGCGATATCTACCTCGACATGGGAGATCATTTACGAGCGGAGCCGTATATCCAACAATCTGGGTTCGATTCGTCGTTCGCAAGGCTGTGCCTGGTCAAGGGCGACCTGGGTCAGGCGAAGCTCGCCTACGGGAGAATGCTGCGCAACGCCCAGCAGCGGCAACTTGATGAAGAGATTTTCGCCGCACGTACGGGCCTGGCAAGGATATATGAAGCGTCCAACGATCTTCCGAGAGCCGGCGAAAACTACTCGAAGGCTCTCGACAGCGTGGAATCGCTCCGTTGGTCGCTTCTCGCGACTGAGAGGAAGAACTTCTTTGCCGGTAAGATCGAAGGCTTTGGTGTCTCCGATCCCGCAAAGGGGCTGGTCAAGTTGCACATGCTTCAAGGACGGGCATCCGACAGCTTCTATCCCAGTGAGACTATTCGTTCGAGGTCCTTTGCCGACAATGTTTCACGAAGAGCCGACGGTGCATATTTCCATGTTCCGGCCGACGTACTCGATCAGGAAGAGGAAATCGCAAACCGGGTCGCGTCGCTGCAAAAGGCACTGAGACTGGTCCCCAGACAGACTTATCCCGAACGCTACGAGCGCATTTCCGCGCTTATCGCTGAGGCCCAACGCGAAATGAAGTCCTTTGTGGAGAAGCTAAGAAAAGATCACAGAGAATACGCGGCGATAAAGTATCCGATTGCAGGCAGATTTGAACAGGCTGCGCTCAGTCCCCAAGAGTATGTTGTCTATTTCGACCTCTTGGACGACGGCATCGGCGTCAAGCTCGTCAGAGGACGAACCATCCTAAGCAGTGTTTACAAGAAGCTCGATGTCAAACAACTGGAAGCGGACGTTCAAAAGTTTCTCAAGCCTTTCGCGTCGGTTCGGCTATCCCGGTTTGATCCCCGACTAGCACAGAATTTGTACAGGACTTTGCTGGCTGATTCGCTCGCGCAGATTCCCCGGGGCACTCCCCTGCGAATAGTGCCGGATTGTTTTCTCGCGCAGTTACCTTTTGAGATCCTTGTAACAGGAGGACAACCAACTTGGAAGAAGGCGGCATGGGGCGAGTATCCCGAGGGGCTCACATATTTCGGTGACGTGTACCCGGTTTCCTACTATCCGTCCCTGTCAGCGGTGAATCTGATCAGGACCATGGGTAAAGTCAAGCAGGGCGGGGATCGCGTCCTGGTACTGGCCGACCCGGTATTTGACCTCAAAGACCCGAGAGCCGGCAAGGAGGAGCAGGCACTGGCAAGAGGCGATGAGCCGGAGGCTGTTACCCTCATGGGAGCTCTCGATCGGATGCCGGGAAAGGACGTCCTGTTCCAACGTCTACCGTTGACGGGCCAACTGGCACAAGAAATCAGTGAGCTTTACAAAGACCAGTCGGACATTTTCACAGGATTGCAGGCATCAAAGGAAAATCTGCTTAAAAATGTGGCATCCAGGCTCGGTGAATACCAGACAGTGCTTTTTGCTACACACGGGATTGCAAACAATGACGTTCCGGGTCTTATGGAACCGGTGCTCGTTATGACGCTCGTTCCCCATGGAACCGACGGATTTCTTACCATGACCGATGTGATGTCGCTGGACATGAGCCCCGGCCTGGTCGCTTTGGTGGGCTGCGAGACAGCGGTGGGCCGGCACCTTGCCGGTGAAGGGGTCATGAGTATGGGCTCGGCATTTCAGTATGCCGGAGCGAAGTCGGTAATCATGAGCCTGTGGTCAGTGGCGGAAGAATCCTCGGTCTTGCTGATGGAAGAGTTCTTCAAAGGCCTCAAAGCCGGCAGGACCAAGATTGAGGCGTGGAGCGGAGCGAGACGAGCGGTCCGGGATGCAGGCTACGACCATCCGTTCCTATGGGGAGCATTCATTCTGGTTGGCGAGACCGACTGAGCGGTGGAAGTTGACGTTACTCCGGTCCGTTTTGTGCGAGCAGATCCGTCCGGCTTCTCGTGGGATGCTTTGGTGCCTGGTGATTTCTGTGCGTCTCCGACCACGGAACAGGGCACTAAAAGTTTGTCGTCATCTGCATGAACAATCCTATCACAGGGTCAATCTTTCGGTTGGGATTCACCCCCCAATTGTTGGCGGGTCCGGGAGTATCCCAGTCCTGCACTCCTCTGTCTATGCACGCGTAGTTGAACCAGCGCCCCGGTCTCCAGTATCCAAACCGGGCGGTGAAATTCCAGGAATCAAGGAAGTCCCAGCCCACTCCCACGTTCACCTCCCATCCCAGGTCATTATCGGGAATGGTTGGACATGGTTCGGTAAAGGTGCCTCTGAGTCTATGGTAAACCGCGTATTCCTCGAAAGAGTACAGGCCAAGGTTAAGGAATCCCCATCCATAACCATGAGATGTTCGCGTGGCGTGGAACCCCGTCGCGAATAAATTCAGGTTGGCCGCAAGAGAGTAATCAATGCGCGCAGCCACACAAGACGCCTCGTTCATGTACGGATTCCAGCTGACGTCCACTGCGTTGATGCCCGCGCCGTAACTCCCGCTCAAAAGCATACTGTATTGCGAGAACATGGTCGCGTTTGTCAGTATCCCATCCTGAACACGCGGCTGCTTGGAGACGAAGATCCCGTGCCTCAGATCCCGGCCCGGCAGGTATGCGTAGAAGAGAGTCGCCTTCGCAGGACCCGAGATCACGCCCAATTCAGCCATCCAGCGCCATGACTCTATGTACTTGGGAGCAAAAATGCTCCCGCCGCCATCGGTGTTCTCCGGTGTTCCGTTAAAGGTTCCATCGAGAGACCGCCCGACCTTATCCATCCGGCTGTACCAGTCCAATTCGGTGTTGAAGAACGCGCGGCCATTGTTGAATTTCAGGTATGCCCATCCTTCGTTAATGTGGGTGTCCACCGGTGGAACCTGATAGCGGTAATTTGCCCAAGGCGTCGCGGGGCTAAGCTCCGGCCCCTGATGCAGGCTTGTATCTATGCAGCCTACCCCGAATTCGCTCGTCGCATTTGCATAAGTTACCGACGCGCGGATCCTGTAGGTCACGGTACGATTGTTGTCGGTGCGATTCCCATACAAGGTCTCCCCAACCCATGGCCAGGACCAACCGGGATACACCCCTGTCGTGATCTCGCGGCCATCGTACCACGGCATGAACCCCAGACCTATGGCCAAGGGGCCATAGTCGGCCCTAAGAACCAAAGATTCGTCCGTCGTGTTGGACGTTCCGTCGTATTGGAGACCGCATCCCACCTCCAAGGGACGCTTGCCGTAGAAAACGGTTCCCCACGGAGTTCTGGCATAGAGCGACCACAGGGTCCAGTGACCCGTCGCGAGCGGGACCCCGACACCTTGGGAGGTGCCAACCAGGTAGTTCTCCCCGTTCCAGATGTTCCAGGGTGCTATCCTGTACCTTCCGGTAACGCCCACTGAAGGGTTGATTTTCACGTGCGGATAAAAGGTAGCGCTCATGAGCGCTTGGGATCCCTTGCTGCCTGATGAAATACGCAGGCGGTACCCCAACCAGCCATTGTAGGGCGCGTAGTAACCGATGCCCCCATCCTGGCCGCTCCGGTCCACATCATATAGGCCGAAGAAGCCGTCGTTGCCGAGCTGAACCGCGGACTCGTAACTCCAGCAGTAGTTTCCCGAGAGCTGAACTTCATAGCCCAGGACAGGACCGACCCCAATTGTCACGATTGCCATTGCGATAATGAACCGTCTCATTGGACGCTTGAGGCCCCCTCTCTTGAGCAGTGTTCCAAGGCCCTCCTCGTAATCGCAGGTCTTGGACTACATCGCCCGGACGTGAACGGTCCCCCCCGTGCCGTTGAAAAAATGGCTCGAACCGTCAACTTTGATGACACACTAGATGGCGGTTATTAAAACCCACAAGATTGGATTAGGTCAAGGAAATTCGTAGTCGGAAGTTGCGGCGGGTCCGGGGATGGCCGGAGCACGCCCCCAACAGTGCGGAGGATTTGTGGTCAACAACCAAACAGGGCTTTCCTAGGCCTTTACGGCAACATCGGCAGCCAGCGAACTCTTATTCGTCCGGGCTGGACTGTTACCATCGCCCCACGCGCCAAGTCGTCGCTACAATGGAAAAGAACCTTATTTAGGCTTGCCGCCTCTTTCCCTCGCAATCCTTCCATACGAAGGCGGACGACAGAAGGAGATGAGGCTCCGGAGAGCGCCAGTACGGCATGAAAATCCGCGTCCAAAGTTACTATGATACGGTCTTCGTCTCTCGCTTTCTGAAGAATAGCAGCATCGTCGGCAGAGGAATAGCCGATGTCGCCAACGTGAACAGCGTCAATTCCAGCTTCACGCAGCAAGATCGCCGTGGAACGCGGCAGCCCCTGATCAAGCAGCAGTTTCATGGGTTAATGGAAGTTCGACAACACGGTCGTCTAAGAACGCAGCTGCATACAGGAGGGCCTGACGAATGTCCTCGTCGTCAAGTTCAGGATATTCACGGCGCAATTCTTCTCGGTCGGGGTAAAGAGCTGCCAACTCTACTACACGTCGAACGGTCAGACGCATATTTCGTATGCAAGGCCGTCCGCTCATTAGGGCGGGATTGACGGTAATGCGATCCAGTTTCATTTGGCCATGCCTCCCTCTACAAGTTTAGTGCACACCGTAGCCACCTGTGCCCCTTCGTCCCTCCCTCGACTTTCTTTCTGATCAGCCGACCCTCTATGTCCTCATGGTACCGGATGAACTCTTGGGTGTCAAACAGAAGGAGGTCTGCTGCTGGGGACTGGAGGTCTCAATGACTTGACCGATACGGTTGCCGGTGGTCGCCACATCGTACGCCGCTTGCGAAGGTGTTGCTGCGGTACCACGGATTGCTGAGAGGAGATCATTCCTCCCTCCTCTCAAAATCCTCACAAAATCCCTGGAGCACTTCCAAGGGGATTTCATTCTGTTCTATCGTATCAACGATCGTCGTGCCGTACGTGTCAAGCAGGTCCCCGAACACATTGATCCGAGCCTTCTTCTCGTACGCTTTGCCTCGCTTGATGTGGACGTTCAAGTCAATATTCACCCAGAAATCATCCCGCTCGGTCTCAACCGCGGTCAAGAGCGTCCTGACCACCCAAGCCATTGAGCGTGCCACAATTACTTCATCGAGCGCTGCAGGTATCTTTATCCGACATGCCAACGAGGGAGCTTGAACCTTTCCGGTCGACCGCGGCGATGGGAAGGTTGATGGAATGTACGCGGTAATGCGCGCATGCCTGTCCAGCACCCTCCCGGCCTGGATATGCGCATTCAGCTCCACATTGATCCAGAAGTTGCTCTTGGCCGTTTCAGTCCCTTTGACGAGAGCGTCAACCACCACGGCTATGGCTTGGGCCAACGCTCTCTTGTCCAGAGTCGCCGCAATTCTTTCTCGCTGCAAACCATAATCGTTCGTCATTAGTAACCCCCCCGAGGTAGGTGTGAAACTCTTTTCCCCAGTCTAACCGGAAAAGGTCCTTTGTGAAAGCCAAAAATAAGATTTAGAATCGTTGCCAAGAGTCTTGTCCGATTTGTTGTTCAAGGGACGCCCTTGTCGAAGGGGGCTTTGGTGGAGCAGGCATCCTGCCTGCTGAGGGATGGCGGGCAAGATGCCCGCCCCACCAGAGCATAAGAATTATCGGGCATTATTTTTGGCAATCCCTATGACTCATTTTGGCTCCGCTTATGCCCGTCATGCGTCCAATCTCGTTACCGACCCCTTGGAACAGTGCGGCCCCATCAACCGAGAAGTCCCGTGCCCTCATGTCCTCGCTCCTCTCCCTGAATTCTTGCTCTCTCCATGGTACCAGGGACGTGCGTCAAATGAGGTCAATCGTCCGAAAAATTCCTGGAAGAAATTTTCAAACTCGCACGAATTCCAAGGACAGCTCGCTCAATTTGCGAGGGTGTCCCCGCTCGGATCTTGCCTATCTTGAAATGAATGGTCGCAAGAAGTGATCAGAGGCTATCGAGGAAATCCCGGGGGGGATACCACAGAACCAAGTCGTAGTGCGCGATGCCCCCCGGTAATTGCAAGGACGGTGGGATTCTTCCGGACATCGCACCGAGAATGAGCTTTTAGGGGGGGGCATGGATCGCGATGCCGGCTCCTTGGCCTCATTCAAGCTCAAGGACATCCCCTGTCCCACAGAACTTCACGCGATCCCCGAAGGTTCTCCAAAGACGGGCTGCACCACGCATGCCCGTGCAGTGAAGAGGAACGATGAGGCGAGGATTCCATTTCTCGAGACCGGTCACGACCTGATCCAAGGGGTCATCGGCGTAGGAGCCCAAATGAAGCCCGCCGATGATCTTGAGCACCTGCTTCTCACCGGTGATTTCAGCGGCATGTTTCAAAGTATTGAGTAAGCCTGCGTGGCAGCACCCGCAGATCAAATGGAACCCGGCTCCGGGCCTTCGAATGACGATGGCCTTGTCATCCGCCACCTCGTCGGAGACATACTCCCCGTGCTGTTGCCGCAAAAGCCCCTTGTGCGAGTCTTTTTCGAAATCGAAAAACCTTGTGACTTCCCCTGATAAAATGATGTTGGGCGTAAGAAAGAGGGGTTCCTTCGACTCTATGAACTCCAGATCCCGAAGTCCTTCCCTTGAGAAAGGGATACTTATATCCCGGAAATGAGGCTGACTGTTCGCCCTTGGAACAAAGGTGGTCGGATGGCCGATCACCCTGACCCTCCTGTGGAGCCGGCGAGCCAAGCCCTGCAGCCCGCCTGAATGGTCATAGTGGCTGTGGCTCAATACAATAGTATGAAGCCGGGCCCAGTCAACCCCCATTTTCTCCGCATTTCCGAGAAGGACATCTGAGCTCTGGCCGGTGTCAAGAAGGATGAATTCGCCGTCCCCCAACTCCGGGCTTTCGATGGTCATGGAAAACCCGTGTTCGCCCAGATAGGGACCTTCTGTAACGACGTTGTCTACAAGTATTCGCAATTTCCACCCGGGGTCCGTCATAAATCATCCCTTCAGCTTATGATGAAACCGCCGCGGTACCCACTGTCCCCGCGGCGGCAGGCGCACATTGTCGGGTTACTGGGAAATCAGCACTCCGATAAGGACGATGTAGAAGAGGCCGGCGACGATGGTGCCGGCCGTGAACACCCAGTGCGGTTTGATCAGCGACCGGGTGGATTCGCTGTAAAAACCGGGCAGTACCTTGGCGGTAAGATATGCCACGGCAAAGGCCACGACCGGCAGCAGGAAAGTCCCTTCAACCCAGGCCGCGGCCTGCAAGAAATTGACCGGCACCGCGTTGAAGGCATATACCAAGAAGAAATTCGCACATGTGCCGTAGAGAAACCACATCCTGTAACGCCACGATCGGGAGATCTTCTTGTAACCCCCCCAGTTGGGAAGACAAATCAGGATGAGCTTGTTGATGGTACGGGCGTACCCGTCGTAAATGGTTGCCATGGTGCTGTAAATCACTCCGAACGCGCCCAGAAGGTAAAGCCACTTCGCCCAGGGGCCAAGCGTCTCCGTGAAGGTTTGGGACAAAGTCTGGACGAATTTTAGCCCCCCTGGAGCCTGTTGCATGGGATGGAGAATTACAACTGCAACCAGAAGATAGAAAAACGTTACCACAATGGTCAATGCATTGGCGCCCCACAGGCAGTCATGAAACGTGACGTGAAGCCAGCCCCTGATTTTCTCCACGGTGGAGACATCCAGATTTTTGAGTTCGTCATACGTGATGGACGTCTTTTCCAGTCCGTCAAAGTGCTTGCCGAGGCCGATTCCTTTGGAAAGCACCCAGTCGGAATACCACAGACTGTTCACAGCGCCGCATCCCGCAAAGGCCATGGCCGGCAGAATTTCGACCATGGGAATGGTGGAGATGTTGTAATTCTTCACAGCCCATTCGGGAGTTACGGAAGGGATGCGAAACATCAAACCCTCGGCAAGTTCCCTCAGGGGCGGGAAGACGGCTATGCCTATGATGACCACGCTGATTGTGAGAACCGCCACCGCTACCATCAGAACCTTTTCCAAAATGCTGTACCGGTTGGTCCATGAGATAGCAACAAAAGAGACCATGATGACGATGGACCAAACAAAGGGCGTAGATATCCCGACCAGATTTTGGAAGATGATGCCCACCATGGCCACGAGCCCGCCGATGTGCACGGCCCCCAAATAAAGGGCAACGAGGAGAAGGATCCAGGTCAACCATTTCTTTGGCCCCGGAATCAGGGCGAGACCATCGAGAATGGTTGTCCCCGTGGCAACGGACCATCTGCCGATCTCATTTACCATGAAGTACTTCAGGGCAATGGCAAGAATCGGCATCCACAGAAACATCATACCATAAACGCTTCCCACACGAGGGATGAGGACCAGCTCACCGCCGCCGATCGCAAGTCCCGCCCAGACGATTCCCGGCCCGACCATCCCGAGAATGGCCAGTCCCTTGGGCGCTTGACCAAGTTCAATCTGTCTTTGACCCATAGTACCCTCCTTTCCTTCCTCCGAATCATGGTTCAGCAGTTCTCGCCGCCGCGTTGATGTAAGCACTCAGCCCGTTACTCGTCCGGTGTTGTCAGTCCCGCCTTTTTTAGCTCGCAAACTGCGTTGCCGAGGTGTCTCCTCATCAAGGTCTGTGCTTGATCTGCGTCTCCTCTTTCGATGGCTTCGACGATAACTGCATGTTCAACCACTGTCTTATCCCCTCTTCCCTCAACTCGCAGGCTGGCTTTCCACCCCTCGAGGAGCGACCCCGTAAGGGTGCCCATCAGGACCGTCAAGGTCTTGTTGCCTGTTGCCGCTGCAATCAGTTGGTGAAGTTGCGTATCGGCTCGAATCATGCCGACGAGGTCCTTCCGCTCATTGGCTTCCTTGAACCTTTCGAGCGTCTTCTTCATGGCTATGATCTGGTCCTTTGACGCTCGTTGAGCGCAGAAGCCTGCGGCGTTCGGTTCGATCAGCATCCGGACCTCGAAATGTTCGAGAAGAGCCTCCTGATGAACGGAGAGCCAGCGTTCAAGAGGCACAAAGATGGAATGATCCGGCTGGGCCACGAAGATTCCCTTGCCGGGTTTGACCTCGACGAGCCCCATCATTTCCAGAACTCGAAGAGCTTCCCTCACGGCGACCCGGCTGATCCCCAGGAGTTCCATTAGACGTCGTTCCGAAGGCAAAGAGTCCCCGGGCTTAAGTTGCTCGGACGACAACATTTGGCTGATCTGTTCTACGGCGAGGTCAGAGACTCTTTGTTTCTTGATGGTTTTGAGCATATGGCTGAGACCTCCTGAGGTATACTGGTCCTACCAGTATACCTATGTTTCCACCTTCACCGGAAGAACCTGTCAAGCCTTTTCACTATCCCGTCAAAGTCTTTTCCCTTGAAGAGGATCCTAGAGAAGAGCGGCGCTAAGATGGGGGGGTTTTGGCGATTTCCGGCGACACCATCCTCAATTTGAGCTGGTGTCCCTGCTCAGATCTTGGGGATCTTGAAATGAATGGTCGCAAGAAGTGATCAGAGGTTATCGAGGAAATCCTGGGGGGATACCCTGATCTCTTCAATGGCGCTCAGGATGTCGAGCAATCTCTCCCGCTGACTTCTCATAAAGGAGTCGCCTCGTTCAACAACCGATCGCGCATGCGTGGACGAAGACCCTCATCGTCAACAACGTCCACAGGGCAGCCGAGAAGTTCCCGGAGTTCTCTAATCAAAGCCGCGTGCTGAAGCAGGCTTGTTTCAGGATCGAAACTGACCAGCAAATCAATGTCGCTGGCATCATCGGCTTCCCCGCGCACCACCGACCCGAAGACCCGGACGTTTCGACCGCCGTGACGTGCCGCAATTTTCAGAATGTCTTCCCTCTTTTTTTCTCAAGACAGTTGCAATGTCCATTTCAGAGCCTCTCACCGACCGACTTGCGGCACTCCCGCTTATATGGGACACGAGCGTTGCCGGTTTCTTTAAAGGTGGCCGATGAAAGGCCCAGTGTCAAGCAGAAGAGGGTGCAGCGCCTGTAGAACTCGAATTCCCAGTTTCCAGGCGGCAGTAGAATATCGCAAGAAGTGATCAGAGGTTATCGAGATGTCGCTTCAAAGGTCGTCATAATTACCCTGGAAATCTCCGGAGGCGGGAATTCCTCAAGTTATAGCTCTGTGGCCTCCTTGAGATTGGCCACGGCTTCCTCCAAGGTGTAACCTTGGCTCACAGTTCCTACCTCGGGGCACTCGGCCACGAAGATGTCTTCCTCTTTGTGAACAACCGCGGTGAAAGTCCGTTCAGACATGGAATTGTTACTCCCGCACATGATAATATACGCGGCGGCAAAAGGTTTCAATGCCATTTCAGCCCGGGACATGAATCGCAGGGAGAGGCGGCTTTACTATGAAGAAGAAAATCCCAAAATTCGAGAATGAAGACCAGGAACGGGATTTCTGGGCAAGCCACGACTCAACCGAGTACATCGGCTGGGAAAATGCCAAACGAATGAAATTCCCCAATCTTATAGCAGTTGCCAAAAATAATGTCCGATTGGATGGCCGCCGCCCGGGAGACTCCCTCACTTCGGACAACGCAGAGCCGTCAAACCTTCGTTCGGAAGCCCCCAGGTCGGCGGGGCGAACCGGTCAAAACTTCCGGCAACTGCTATAAGCCGTCCACCAGGACAATCTCCATCCGCCTTCCCGAATCAATGCTCGAAGACCTGAAGATGCTTGCCAACAAGCGAGATGTCACTTACCAATCTTTGCTGAAGATCTACCTCGCGGAGCGAATAAAGGAAGAGATGGGGTAACGAAATCCCGGGGACACAATAGTCAATGTGCAATACCGAACAGGAATGGATTCGGTTTTACCCAAACCGCCAAGACCCCAAATATAAACTGACGCGTCAAAGACCACTAATTTGCAGGTAGTCATACCAGCAAAGAAGGAATAGTGCGACGCCCGCCACAACTGAGATTACGTGAGGAAACACGACGGCCCCGTATAACCACGTTAGGCTGTAGTTGGGCATAGATTGGAGCCTTTCCGGCGGCGGTAACGGTCCGCTCCGCTTGCCGCTGAAGAATCTCGGGGCCATCCACCACGACCATGAAATGAGCGGCGAGGAAACCTTGATTTCCTCTGGACCGGCCTCGGCGAACAATCCGTAACACGCCACTTCAATGTCGCGCATTCGTAAGTAAAAACGCACTTGGTGTCGCTTGAACACGGCCTCAATGGCCCAGAATCCCGCACCACTGAGAGCGGCGACAAGGAATAGGCCGATGTGACCCTTCTCAAAGCCCAAGGCGATTGCTGCAAGGCTCAGAGTGACTCCCCATCCTTTTACCGTCAGCAGGCGTTTGTCAAACTCCGTCACAGCCTCGTAGACCTTGAAGTATTCGGTCATAAGATCTTTCCGAAGTTGCTCCGACGCCATCTCGCTCCCTCCCAACAGTGTTTCGAATTCTGGAATTCTGGGAACACCGTACTCAAGTTACTCTTCGGCCGTCATGGCCATTTGCTACGCCGTGAAGGACGAGAAGGGCTGCCTACCGTTCCGGGCACACTGAGATCACTTGACATGCGGCGTCTTGTCGAGGATGTCACTGTAGCGTATCACCTTCTTGTCTCTCACGGTTTGCATGTCTTCTGCTCTGATTTCGTATTCCAGGACAATATCTTTACCCACGTAGCGGCTGCGATCCACCGGAGGTTTTAGTTTAGTAATTTCGAGAATCGCACCCGGATGGATGACGATGTCAGCACCTGCTCCCCAAGTTACGGGAGCACGCTGTCGCCCCTTGGGTATTCTGGGTAGACCTTCGTGGTTCCAGCCATCGAGCCCTCCAGAAGAGACAACATAGGGTACGTGAATCAGAAGAGACAAATAGGGATATTTTGCGAGACCAGTCCCTTCATTCGCTAATCCGATGATCAATTCGAACGACACATATTCTTCACCGTGTACCCTCATGAGTTCTACTCTTGACAACTCCGTGTAAAGGCCCAGCCTTGGCTTTCTTTTTCGGAAGAAGCGGTCGGACACCTGGCTATGTGTCATTCTATAAAAACTATCTCCACTGCGCACCCAATATCTGCTGTCTAGGGCCGACATGTGAGGACCTGTTTCGCTCTCCGGAATTAGGGAAACGGCGAAACCTTTGTCCGCCTTTTCGTCAACGTATACGACTCGATGTCGAACGCCCCTTACCTGCGGATCTACAAACTGGCCGGTTAGACTCTCAAGCTTGGAGAGAAAGCGTGACACACCGTCGATCGGTTTGGAATCTTTTGCACAATTCACCTGCGCATCATTCCTTGGAGCATCGATCCCCCAGACCACGAGGCCGCCATTGGCGTTGCTGAAGCCAGAGAGTGCCTTTGCGAAGTTCTCCCTGTCTTCTCTCTTCATGCTGGCTGATCCGACTGTCTTGAATTCAAGATGAAGGTTTTCCTGCTCCTTCTCGTGCACGAAATCCTCCATAGCTTGTCGATCCAATGTCTCGAACAGGTCTTCCAAGTCCATGGTGTCAGGCCGACCTCATATTTCCATGATGCCCGAGAATCCGTCTCACTCTGACGGACTTCTAATCTGAACGGGCGAAAACCGAACTCAATAATGGAGATGGCCACAATGCCGTTGCTTCGTTTTTTGCGAAGGAAGACATGGTTCAGGGCTTCCTCATCTCCCGTTCCGCACCCACAGCTGTCCCGATTTGGGCTACCTCTGGATTGCGTCAAGTGCCCGATTCTGCCGCTATTGCAGTCATCGTGAGCCCTGATAACCTTGCCGTAGACCGGGGTTCCCGATTCAGGGAAGGGGGGATCAAGGGCGACCACGAAGTGCTCATTGACAATACCCGCTGCATGACGAACGGACTCGCCGCGACAGACCTGACGAGTACAAATGGGGAGGCCAATTCATTGATCGGGTTGTTTCTCAACAATATCCTTTGGTTACCTCGAACCGAAAATACCCCAATTTCGCCTCCAAAGGGTGCGGAATGTGAGCTGAAGAACTGTGAGCTGAAGGACTTCGATAACAAGACTAAAGCAGCGCCGCCTATTGCACCAAAGAAGCCTGCGACCCAATTGGCCGTAGCGCCCATATCTTTTCTCGAACTCCGCAAAAACATCCAGATCAATGTTGGCATGAAGAACATCAAATGTTTCGTTTCAAACGTATTAGAAAGCCAGACAATAATGAAGAGAACAGCAAGGGCTAAGAGGCTTGCATAGAACAAAAAGACTTCAACTTTGGAACCCTTTAGGACAAAAGCCTTCGATTCCAGGTTATCGCCTTCATTGTAGCAGTCTGCAAAAAATCCCATCACCTTCCTCCTACATTCCTTGGTGGAAGTATCGTCACAATCGGGGCTAGAGCATACGCGAGGCTGGGCATGGGAAAGGCACAAGATACTTGTAGGCAACACCGTCCTCTTTTGCCTTCGGGCCCCCTCGCTCCCTGCCCGCATGCTCTCACCGTCGGCTTTTTTCTGGTCTCTTTTCTTCACCTCTCCAACCGTACTTAGCCACTCTCACAGCGACAAACGCTTGACCCCTACGCCTTCCGCGCATCGGCTCGCTTTATGCTTGCTCGTTCCAACCCTCCCTCTTTGGTGCCCGGTTTTTTCTCGGTGCACGCGGCCTGTTGTTTGCTGTCGAAGTGGCCAATAACTTGGCAATGTAAAGCAGAAGAAGGTCTGCCGCCTCCGATTGCTTCTCCCCGTGGCGTGCCGAGTTCATCCCGCAGCAGCCGCCAGAGCAATCCTTCCCGGGAGACACGCTAACACTTCAAGAGAGTTCTTGTCAATAATTTTGCAGGAGGCGGCCGGAACCCTGATTACGACTCATGGTCTCGCAGATTTTCGTAGGTGATAAAAGACAATTATTCCAACTGGCCCTCCCCATGCGTGTTTCCGGCCATAGGTTCCTGATCGCTCGCGAGTCTTCAGGCATGACCGCTGCCGTTGATTGCCCATTTGGGTAACGTAATGACAATGACCGGCGGCAACTGCATGGGAAAGTTGGGCACTTCGCTGCGCTCCGCTCGTGGCAGTCCCTCAGTCAGGGATTAAGTATGGTCTCCCCAGATCCCAGATCTTACTTTTCGGATTTCTTGAAACTGATGGCAACGCCGGCGCCGCTGTCGTTAAAGGTTGTCTCGAAATTTCTTAGGCCCTTAAGATAGTCGGCATAACCGCCCAATGCGAAGCCGCCATGCCCGCGATCCGAGACATTATGCGACGTGTAGCAGCCTCCGACGACCAGCTTCGGCGCCACAGCGTCGAAATATTTTTTGTACCAATCCTTATCTGCATCGGAGAAGACGAAGTCGAATGGTCCCTCTAGCTTCGGGACGAGCTCGTGTGCATCCGCGAGTCTCGCATCTATGTATTTCGAAAGACCGGCTTTCTTGAAATTTTCCAATGCCTTTTTGTATCGCGATTCATCAATTTCCACTGTTATCAATTTCCCGCCGGTTTTGCTGAGCGCCCAGGCAATCCAGATTGTAGAACGCCCGGTCGAGGTGCCGATCTCCAGCGCCTTCGTGTAATTGTTCTTGATGATGATGTCGTAGAGCAGCTTTCCGTCTATTTCCGGAACGTTCATATCGTGCCACTCTCTTGCGTGACTGTCCAGGAACGCCCGCACTTTTTTGTCCAAGGCCGCGGCTTCCTTATTATCTTGTGCAAAGACCGGTATGACGAAGGCCAAGAGCAGTGCAACAATCATGAGGTTTGCAGTCATGAGCTTTCTCATATGAATGTACCTCCAGGAAGAGGTGAGTGGACCGGTTTCTCTCCCTACTATAAGTTGATGTTTGTTTCTCTGCAATCCCGCGATCCGCGGACCTCATAGCGGATTGGCGGCAGATCCGGGTGAATTAAGTATGGCGTCCCCTGAATTGCCGGATTAAAGGCGAACGTAATCGGAACTCCCGATCACCGCAATGGAGCCGGAACAAGTCCGGCGTCGGGCCGAAGATCGTAGAGCCTCATGCCGGCGCCCCAATCTCTGTGCGAGTCCCACAGGGCCGCATCTACGAGCTTTCCGTTGGCTTGGACCCATTCCGCGATGGGTCTTACCGCGGCTTCAGCACCCAGTTTTCGGCTGATGACCGACAAGTCGCCCAGCATAGCGAAGCGGGCCTGGTTCGCGTTGACAAGCAGCGCCAGTTTCTCCGGAGTCAAAATGGGGTCCAGTCCATGAAATCCTCCTATGGCCATCACGGCCTCGCCGGTGCTGATGATGATCGGCGCCGCAAGACGCGTGCTCGATGTCGCCACTACATATCGTTCGTGGCTGCGGTTGGTTTTGAGGAAGCCGGCCAGTTTCGCGACGTCCATAGACTTCCCGAACCCGGTCCGATATGCGACTGCATGGCCGTACACGGGAAGAAGCCGCACCACGTCCGCAGACGGGAGCACACCGTGGCCCGGCACGCACACACTGCTCAAACTCCACGCCATTGGCAGCGCCAGCAACGACAAGAGTCCTACACTGAACATGCCCGCTGCTAGAGCCCGAATGGCGCGGCTCCAGGTTCGACGACCGAGTATGACGAACAGTCCTCCGGCGGCCACACAGGCACCTGCAAAGAGCGCCGTGTGAAGCCATGTCAGCCAATGACCGGGCCATCTTCCCATAGAGATGAGTTCAGCTATCGAGTCCAGCATCCGGCCAGAATTCCAATTGAGCGCACCGGCTTCGACATGCAGCTGCCACGCTGCCGTCAACAAGAATGTAATGGGCACAAGGACGGCGACCATCCCCTTTTGAAGGTATCGCTCCCACAACGCGGCCGCACCTATACCGGCCAATGCAGCCAGCGGGGGCGCCATGGTGGCAAGATAATACAGGTGCATTATACCGCCTGCAAAACTGTAGACAACTCCATATGTGACGGCCCAGCATAACCAGAGCAGTAACGCCGGGTGCTCCGGCGCAGGCGGTCTACGCAATCGGTTTCGGGACGCACCGAGCACGAGCCCTATGACTGCCAGTGGGACCAACCACCCGACCTGGCCTGCCAATTGACCATCGGCAAGTCTGAGAGGTCCTACCGGAGCCCGAACGAAAAGTCGCGTCCATATGCTGCGAATCTTGGCCTCTATAGTGGTTGCTGCACCATCAGTCGGTTGAACTTCGATAGGCACCGACTTGCCGGGTCTGGGATCGCTTCGGCTAGTCTCTGCTAGTTTCGCCGGAGGCACGAACCGCCCGACCGCGTACGGGCCGACCGCGAGTTCCAGCATCGAGTTCTTTTTGGTGGTCCCCGCGAATGGCCGGTGATCTTGTGGTGTCAGATCGTAGACAATCACCCAGGATAGGGACACAGTGACCAAGACGATGGCGGAGATCGCTAGGTCCGCTAAGCGCCGGCGCAGCGCCACGGGTGCGCCGAGGAAGTAAACCAGCCAGAAAGCCGGTAGGACAACAAACGCCGCGAGCATCTTGACGTTGAATGCTATGCCGATAAGGGCCATGGATAGAAGCCTATAGTTTTGCACTTTGTGGATCACTAGGCTGATATTGTTGTTGATTCCCTTGAAAAACATCGGCGTTCCTGCCATAGACGGTTTGGCAAAAAACTGGGGGAGGAACGCCGATGCGCAAGG
>Ga0172375_10004023_pt1 | contig 22007 bp, 18 predicted proteins | sample LakKiv1m_FD_114537 | JGI IMG/M metagenome (GOLD analysis project Ga0172375, IMG submission 114537) | Freshwater microbial communities from Kabuno Bay, South-Kivu, Congo - kab_092012_11.1m | ecosystem: Environmental > Aquatic > Freshwater > Lake | place: Democratic Republic of the Congo... | reverse complement strand
GCCCGGCAAGGTCAACCCTGTGATCCCCGAGTGCGTGGCGCAGTGCGCCATGCGGGTCATCGCCAACGACGCGGCCGTCACCCTTGCCGCCGCGTCCGGCCAGTTCGAACTGAACGCCTTTCTGCCGCTCATCGCCGACGCGCTGCTTGAATCGCTGACCGTGCTGCGCAACGCGATTGTCCGCTTGCGCGAGGCCTGCATCGAAACGCTCGAGCCCGATCCCGCGGCTTGCGCGCGCCATCTGGAGGCCTCCACCGCCGAGGCCCTGCTGCTCGTGCCGGCGATCGGCTACGACGCCGCCGCGGCGCTGGCGCGGGAGTCCCTGCGCACAGGCAGGCCCGTGCGCGAGCTGGCCGCCGCGCACGGGGCCGGGGGAGCGGGGACGCATAAGCGTTAACTTGTTAGCTGGCGAAGGCGGCAAAAGAAGCGGAAAAGGTTGATTATGAAGACAGCGACACACGCGGGCCTAAAACCCCGGTAAAACTGGTTTTTCTGGTGCCTGGGGAGGGAGTCGAACCCTCACGCCGGATTACCCGGCCTCGGATTTTAAGTCCGGTGCGTCTGCCATTTCGCCACCCAGGCGTGAATCGCACAAAAAGGATGCTTTTCCGGGATCATTACATCAGGTATCTGTTCACGGGTCAAGCGGACAACCGATTACGGCTTGTTTCCCGCGCCCGCTTTCCGTATGCTTGTCCACATGTTTTCGGGGTTGGTGGCGCGAACCGACCCGAACCCGGAGGATTCCGCATGTTCACAGGCACCTATACCGCACTCGTCACTCCCTTCAACCAGGACGGCTCGGTCGACTTCGGCTGCTTCCGTGAGCTGATCGCCTGGCAGATCGCCTCGGGCGTGGATGGCATCGTTCCCGTCGGCACCACGGGCGAGTCGCCCACCCTCGAATGGGACGAGCACCTGAAGGTCATCGAAACCGCGATCGAGGCCGCCGCCGGCCGCGTCCAGGTGATCGCCGGAACCGGCGCCAATTCAACCGCCGAGGCGCTCCAACTGACCCGCAGCGTCCTGAAGATGGGCGCGTCCGGCACCCTGCAGGTCACGCCGTATTACAACAAGCCGAATCAGGAGGGGCTCTTTCGCCACTTCTCCGCGATCGCCGATCTCGGCCTGCCCGTCGTCCTCTACAACGTGCCGGGCCGCTCCGCCCGCGAGATCGCCGTCGAGACGGTCGCGCGGCTCGCCGCCCATCCGAAGATCGTTGCCGTCAAGGAGGCGGGCGGCAGCGTCGAACGGGTCAGCGCCATCGCCCACGCCTGCGACATCACCATCCTCTCCGGTGACGACGGCCTGGCCGTGCCGATGATCAGCGTCGGCGCCGTCGGCCTGGTCAGCGTCGCCTCCAACGTCGCGCCGCGCGAGGTCTCCGACATGGTTCGCGCCGCCTGCGCCGGCGACTTCCGCGCCGCCGGCGCCGCTCATCGCCGCCTCCATCCCCTCTTCCGCGACCTGTTCATAGACACCAATCCGATCCCGGTGAAGGCCGCGCTGGCCCGCATGGGCCGCTGCCGGGAGGTTTACCGCCTGCCGCTCTGCGAGCCCTCCACCAAAATCCGCGAACAAATCGGCGCCACCCTTCAGGCGCTCAAACTGGTGTAATCCGATGACGACAATCGCCATTCTCGGCGCCGCCGGCCGCATGGGCCAGACGCTGCTCCGTTGCTCCAGACGGTTCCCCGGTCTGCGCGTGACCGGCGCCCGCGAGCAGGCCGGACACCCCGGCCTCGGCCAGGACGCCGGCATCCTCGCCGGCATCGGCCCCCTCAACGTCACCCTCGCTGACGCCTGGCCCGCCGACGCCGCCGCCGTCATTGACTTCACCTTCCACACGGCGGTCGCGGACAATCTGGAGCGCGCCGTTGCCAGCCGCCAGGGCGTGGTCCTCGGCACCACCGGGCTGACCGAAGCCGAGAAGGCGTGCGTGGCCGCCGCCGCAGAGGCCGTGCCCATCGTCTGGGCGCCGAATTTTAGCCTCGGCGTGAACCTTTTGCTCGACCTCGTCCGCCGCGCCGCCTCCGTCCTCGGCCCCGCCGCCTACGACGCCGAGATCGTCGAAACGCACCACCGGCTCAAGAAGGACGCGCCCAGCGGCACCGCGCTGGGACTGGCCGAGGCCGTCGCCGCCGGCCGCGGCGTCGCCCTCGCATCGGTCGCGGTCTGCGGCCGTGAAGGCATCACCGGCGAACGGCCCCGCGGCGAGATCGGCATCCACGCCCTCCGCGGCGGCGATGTCGTCGGCGACCATACCGTGCTCTTCGCGGCGGAGGGCGAACGCGTTGAATTCACCCACAAGGCCTCGTCCCGCGAAGCCTTCGCCAACGGCGCGCTCCACGCGGCGGCGTGGCTGGCCGGAAAGCCCGCCGGCTTGTATACCATGCGAAATGTGCTGGATTTGTAGGAGAACGTCGAACAGCGAACGCCGAAATAAGATTTTTGAACAGGTTGCCACGCGATGTTCAGTGTTCTCTGGCGAAGCCCAGGAGAGCGTCGAGAATGGCAGCGCAAACGGAGCCCGATGAGTCATTCCTTATCCGATGTTCCGCGTTCACCGTCCGGCGTTCTTCCCGCCGTCTCCGAGTCCGCCCTCTCGCTCGGCAGCAACCTCGGCGACCGGCTCGCGCGCCTGCGGATGGCGCGCGACGCCCTCGCGGCGCTGCCGCTTACCCGGCTCGTCGCATCCTCGCGTGTCTACGAAACCGAGCCGGTCGGCGTCCCCGAAGCGTGGCGGGACGCCGCCTTCCTGAACGCCGTGGTCGTGGTGGAGACCGGTCTCGCGGCAGCCGCTTTTTCCGACGCCATCCACGCCGTCGAAACCGCCCTCGGACGTGTGCGGGGCGCCGACCGCAATGTCCCCCGCACCATTGACATTGACATCCTCTACTTCGGCGATCTCGCGTCCGACCGCCCCGACCTCCGGCTTCCCCATCCCAAATGGGCGAGCCGCCGCTTCGTCTGCGCTCCGCTCGCCGATGTCCGGCCCGGACGGATCCTCCCCGGCCAGACCCTCCCCGTTCGGGCCATCCTCGCCGCCCTCCTGCCGCGCCCAACCGCCACGCCCGCCGCAGAACAGTGGGAGGAGTGACCCCGATCACCAAACCGGGGCTTGCCTGCCGTCCTCCCTCCGATTACACTTGCCGACAGAGGAAAAACGCTTTTCCGAAGTGTCTCGCAGAAGGGAGCCGCCATGTCCGCCCGCATTGACCCGTTGACCGCGCTCAGCCCGCTCGATGGCCGCTACGCGCCCCAAACCGACGCCTTGCGGCCGATCTTTTCGGAGTTCGGCCTGATTGCGCGCCGCGTCCGCGTGGAGATCGCCTGGCTGCGGGCGCTGTGCGACGAACCCGGCATCCCCGAGGCCCGCGCGCTGACGGCCTCCGAGACCGTCCTGCTCGACGAGATCGCCGCCGGGTTCTCGCTGAAGGACGCCGAGCGCGTCAAGGCGATCGAGTCCAAGACCAACCACGATGTCAAGGCGGTCGAGTACTTCATTCGTGAGCGGCTCGCCGCCACATCCCTGGCCGGCCTCTCCGAATTCGTCCACTTCGCCTGCACCTCCGAGGACATCAACAACGTTGCCCACGCCCTGATGCTGCGCGACGGTCTCGCCGTGCTCCGCGACGCCCAGGACGCCCTCATCGCCGCGCTGGCGGATCTCGCCGCGGCCTCGCGCGACGCGGCCATGCTGGCCCGCACCCACGGCCAGCCCGCCTCCCCGACCACGCTCGGCAAGGAGCTGGCGGTCTTCGTCCTGCGCCTGCGCAGGCAGTCGTCCCAGCTCGCGGCGCTCGACCTGCCCGCCAAACTGAACGGTGCCGTCGGCAACTACAACGCCCACCACGCCGCCTACCCCGATGTCGCCTGGCCGGCCCTTGCCGCGCGCGTTCTCGAACGCGCGTTCGGCTTGCGGCAGAATCCGCTCACCACCCAGATCGAACCGCACGACGGCATGGCCGAGGCCTTCGACGCCCTCGTCCGCTGGAACACGGTGCTGCTCGACCTCGATCGCGACATCTGGTCGTATATCGCGCTGGGGTATCTCGGACAGAAGGCCGTCGCCGGCGAAGTCGGCTCCTCGACCATGCCGCACAAGGTCAACCCGATTGATTTCGAGAACAGCGAGGGCAACCTGGGCCTCGCCAACGCCCTGCTGGAGCACATGGCCCGCAAATTGCCGGTCTCGCGTCTCCAGCGCGACCTCACCGACTCGACCGTCCTCCGCAACATGGGCGCGGCCTTCGGCTACTGCCTCATCGCCTGCCGCGCCACGCTCAAAGGCCTTGGAAAGGTGCGCGTGAACCCCGCCCGGATGGCCGCGGATCTCGACGCCGCCTGGGAAGTGATGGCCGAGCCGATCCAGACTGTCATGCGCAAGCACGGCCTGCCGAACCCCTACGAACGGCTGAAGGAGCTGACCCGCGGCCGGACGATTGACGCGGCCGGCGTGCGTGCCTTCATCGCGGCGCTCGAAATCCCCGAGGCCGACAAGCAGCGTCTGCTCGCCATGACCCCCTCGACCTACACCGGGCTCGCCCCGGAGCTCGCCGCTCTCGCCGCCCGCGGCTGATCCCGGCCGTTCGCCGGCCGTTTCCCGGCGCGGGGGCCGGGCTGGTCTCAGAGCCCGCCGATGACCATCGAGCCGAAGGTGGTCAGCGGCGCGGTTTCGCGGAAGTTGTCAATCACCTGCCGGATGTCGCCCACCAGCCCCTGAATCTCGGTGTACAGCTTGTCGTCGGCCGCGAGTTTGCCCAGCGTCCCTTCGCCGCTCGCCAGCCGCTCGCTCACGGTCTTCAGGTTTTCGGTGATCGAGACGATGTTGTCGTAGACTTCGCCGTTCTCGCTCATCAGCTTGCCGAGCGTCCCTTCGCCCGCGTTGAGCCGCGCCGCGATCTCCTTGATGTTGCCGACGGCGGCGGCCAGGTCGGCGTAGAGCGCGTCGTCCTCGCTCAGCAGCTTGCCCATCGTTCCCTTGCCCTGCGCCAGCCGGCCGGAGACCGTCTCGATGTTCGCAAGCGACGCCTTGAGACTGTCGTAGACCGCGCCATCGTCGCTGACCAGCCTGCCCAGCGAGCTTTCGCCCCGATCCAAACGGCCGGCGACGGCCTTGATCGAGGTGGCTGTGTCGGCCAGGTCCCGGTAGAGCGTGTCGTCCGATCCCAGCAGTTTGCCGAGCGTCCCTTCGCCCCGTTCCACGCGCGCCATCACGGTTGCCAGCGACTCCGCCGCCCGCTTGAGGTTCCCGACCAGCTCGTCGTCGCCAATCAGCCGCTTGATCTCGGAGACGGTCTCGCCCAGATCGCGCATCCAGTCGGAGGGCGCGATGCCCGTGAGTTCGGCGTCGGGCGGCAGCAGGTCGCCCGTGCCCTCCTCCAGGATGAGGTAGTTCCCGCCCAGGAGCGAACTCGACGCGATACGGATGGCGTAGGTCTCCCGCAGGCGGACGGTCTCGTCAACCCGGACGCGGACTTCCACGCCGTCCGGCCGCAGCACGAGCTTCCGGACCGATCCGACCGGCATGCCGCGCACCACCACATGGTCGTGCATCCGCAACCCGCCGACCGAGTCGAAGCGGATGGTGTAGGACTGCCGGGCCGTACCCTTCAGGACATCCATGCCCGAGATCACGATGGTGAAGAAGACCAGCAGCGCAAAAACCGCCAGAACAAAGGCGCCGACCACCCACTCGTGAAACGTTCCATTCGTCCGATTCATGGAGAACCTTCCTTCCGTCCTGTCTGCGTGATGAACTGCGCCTCCAGAAACTGCCGCACGTCGGGGTTCTTCGAGGCGATGAAACCCGCGGGATCGGCCAACTCGACAATCCGGCTGTGGGAGAGCATGGCGATCCGGTGCCCGATGGAGAGGGCGCTGTGGAGATCGTGCGTCACCACCACGCTCGTCACGCCGAGCGTGGCGTTCAGCTCCTTGATCAGGCGGTCAATCGTGCGCGACGTGACCGGATCCAGCCCGGACGTCGGCTCGTCATAGAGCACGATCTCGGGGTTGCGGACGATCGCGCGGGCCAGGCCGGCGCGCTTCTGCATGCCGCCCGAAATCTCGGCCGGCGACTTGTCGCCGTCCTCCTCCAGCCCGACCCGGGCGAGCACCTCGGCCACCCGCCTGGCGATCGCGGCGCTGTCCATCGCCGTCTTTTCCTGGAGCGGCAGCGCGATGTTCTCGGCGACGGTCATCCAGCCGAGCAGGGCGCCCCCCTGGAAGAGATAGCCAAACCGCTCGCGCAGCCGCCGCAGCGCCTCGCCGTCCGTCCGGCTCACGGCCTGATCGCCCAGCCAGACCGTCCCCGAGGTGGGCGTCATCAGCCGCACCATGTGTTTGAGCGTCACGCTCTTGCCCGTGCCCGAGGGCCCGACGATCACGAACACCTCGCCCCGGGCGACCTCGAACGTGAGGTCGTCCAGAATCACGCGCCCGCCCAGGCGCTTGGTCACCTGTTCGAACCGGATCATCCGTTGTAAAACCCCCGTGTGACGAAATACCCGAGCACCAGAATCAGCAGGAACGATTTCACCACCGCGCCGCGGGTCGCCCGGCCGACCCCCACCGCTCCCTCCGTGGTGGTGAACCCCTCGTAGCAGGAGACCCCCGCGATGACGATGCCGTAAATCAGCGCCTTGAGCAGCCCGACGTACAGGTCCTTGGCGCGGGCGAACTCGAGCGCGGCGTCGAAATACTGCGCCCAGGTGATGTTCAACTGGGTGTTGCCAACCAGCGCGCCGCCGATGACGCCGACCACGCAGGTATAGAACGAGAGGAGCGGGGTCATCACGATCATCGCCCACATGCGGGGCGTCATCAGAAACCGCACCGGATCAATCGTCAGCATCTCCAGCGCCGCGATCTCGTCGTTCACCGTCATCGTGCCGATCTGCGCCGCCATCGAGGAGCCCACGCAGGCGGAGAGGATCAAAGCCGACATCAGCGGCCCCATTTCGCGCAGCATCGTGACCATCACCGCCGATCCGATGTAGATCTCCTGGTTGAAGCGGCGCAGCTCCAGGCCGGTCTGCAGCGCCAGGATCATTCCCGTGAAGAGCGCGACGATCGTGATGATCGGCAGGCTGGCGATGCCGGCGACGAAGAGCTGCTCGACAAACGCCGGCCGTCCGCGCCGCGTCGCGAGCCGTGGCGCGCCGGCGATCGCGCGCGCGACCAGCAGGGTGGCCCGCCCGACGTCCTGCACGGCGGCGGAAACCAGACGCCGCGCGCGCGCCGCGCCGTTCGCCGCTGCGGGATATTCCATGGGTTCGCGGAGAATCATGGCTGCCCCTCCTCGCCCGCGTCCGGCACGCCCGGATCCGAGATCCGCAGCCCCAGCACGCGCCACTCGCGGGTGCCGTCCGCCGCCGCGCGCTGCCAGCTCACCAGACCCGACACCTGGCCGTAGCGCCCGCCGCGCGGCGTCTCGCCCCAGCGGACGAGCCCCCAGAGCAGATCGGTGTCGCGCGCCGCGCCCCCGCCGCCCGTCCGGACGAACCACGTCCAGAACGGCGCCCAGTTCCGCTCGATGCCGCCGCCGTTCCGCATCGGCCACAGCTCCAGCAGGCGCAACCGGAACCGGCCGTCGCGCGCCTGGTACGACCACAGCGGCCAGACGCGGGTGTAGCGCTCGCGCGCGCCCCCGCCGCCGTCGCGGCCCTCGTCCGCGCGCTCCTCGGAATAATAGAACGGGAAGATTTGATCCGAGGCGAACCGCGCGCCGGGTCGGCTGCGGCGCTCGAACTGCGCGATCGGCCACAGCGCATAGGTCTCGTTCCGGACGCTGTCGCGCAGCGTGTGGCGCTTCCATCCGTAAACCGGCCAGTACGACTCGCGCGCATACCCGGGGCCGGTCTCGAAGACGAGAAACGGCCAGGGCGCCCGCGTGCAGGTGGAGACGCCCATGCGGTTGGAGACCGAGCCATGGTAGATGAAGGGAGGCAGCGCCATCCACGAGCGCTCGGCCTCGGTCTCCACCCGACCGTAGACCGGGAACAGCATCTCGGCTTCGCCCCGGCGGCCCTCGCGCTCGAAGACCTGCCGCGTCCAGAAGGGCCAGAAGCAGTACGAGCGGACCGTGCCGTCGGTTTTCGCCGTGCCGTAGAACGGGAAGAAGCTGTAGCGGAGATCGCCGTCGTCGCGCTCGGCGCGGCGCACCAGCGGCCAGGGCATGAAGCGCCGTTCCGTCTCCGCCGTGCGGTAGCGGAGGTAGAAGGGGAAGAGCACGAAGCGGATGTCCTGCACCAGGAAGAGTTCGGGAATATCGCCGTAAAAGGGGATGACCGCGCCATACGATTCGCCCGCGCGGGTGCGACCGCCCAGATAGACGGGGAAGAGCCAGCGGCTCGAACGGGAGCGGGCGTCGGGAGCGTCGGCGCCGTCCGACCAGCCGGCGATCAGCACCCGGCCCGTCTCGTGCGCGCCGCGCCGGAAGAAGGAGGCGGCGGGCCAAGCCACGTCGCAGACGCCTGAATCGTCATCTGGATCGGAACGGGATGTGAACAGGGGGCGAATCGCGCGTGTCTCGATCCCGGCCTCGTCCCGGCCGAACTCGACCAGCGGCCCCAGCCGGAAACGCCACGGCGCGCTGTCGGCAAGGCCCGGCGCGGCGAGCAGCGCGCAGGCTCCGAGAGCCGCCAGAAGCGGGCGGATCGGATCATTCGGGGGGTGGGCGCCTCGCCGCATCCGCGGACGGGAAGCGCCGTCCGCGCCGCCAGCCATCCCGCCCCTCGTTTGCCGTTGGTTCGAAGCGTTCACCCCGCGTCTCCCTCACAGATTCTGGCGGAAATACTCGTGGATCCGGCTGCCGCAGCCGAAGGTCTCGGCGATGAGGGCGGCGCGGATCCACATGCCGTTGCGCATCTGGCGCCAGTACATGGCGCGCGGATCGGCGTCCACACAGGCGGCGATCTCGTCCCGCCGCGGCAGCGGGTGCATGATCACGCCGGTGGGCTTCAGCAGTTTGAGCTCGTCGGCGCCGAAGGTGAAGCGCGAGATGTCAACGGCCGCGCTCTCGCCCGTCTTCTCGTCCCACTCGTCCTGCAGGCGCGTCATGTAGATCGCGTCGGCATCGGGAATCGCCGCGCGGAAGTCGTCGGTGAGCTGGAAGGCGGCACCTTTGGCTTCCAGGGCGCGCACGATGTCCTCGCCGATCTGCAGCGGCTGCGGCGCGACGAAGATCTGCCGGATGTTGGGGTAGAGGGTCAACAGGTGCGAGAGCGAGCGGACGGTGCGGCCGCGGGCGAGGTCGCCGACAAACACCACGGTGCGGTCGCGCAGGCCGCCGCCGCGCTCGAAGCTCCGCAGCAGCGTGTAAATGTCGAGCAGCGCCTGGGTCGGGTGCTGGTCCTTGCCCGATCCGGCGTTGATGATCGGAACCGGCCGGTCGGAGTTGGAGAGCGCCCAGGCCATCCGCTCCGCCAGCCCCTTCTCGGGCGAACGCATGACGATCAGGTCGAAATAGGAGCTGAAGGTGCGGACGGAGTCCTCCTTGGACTCGCCCTTGAACTCCGATGACGTGGCCGTGTCGCGCACCTCGCCGGTCTGCACGCCGAGAATCTGGCAGGCCGAGAGGAAGGAGAGAAAGGTGCGCGAGCTCGGCTGGGAGAAATAGAGCATCGCCCGCCTGTGGCAGATCAGGTCCTTGAGGAACACCGTGCCGGCGCGCGTCTTGGCGATCTGCCGGACGGCGTTGGCCAGCGCGGCCAGCCGCCCCAGCATCGCGACGTCGAACTGCTGCGTGAAGAGCGTGTGGAAGGGGGCGCCGTCGCGCTGCATCAGGTAGGGCGTCTTCTCGGCGACCGGGAGGGCGCTGAAGGCCGCCCAGTCGAGATCGAACAAGCGTTTCTGCATGGCATCCTCCATCAGGCCAGGGCCGACACAAAGAGCGCCTTGATCGTATGCATCCGGTTTTCCGCCTCGTCGAAGACCTTGGAGTACGGCGCCTCGAACACCTCGTCGGTCACCTCCAGGGCGCCGCAGTCGCGGGTCGCCTCGGTCTGCGTGTCATGGAAGGCGGGCAGGCAGTGCAGGAAGAGGAAGTCGCTCTCGGGAACCCCGGTGGCCCGGACCAGCGCGCGGTTGACCTGATAGGGGCGCAGCAGCTTCAGACGGCTCGCCTTCTGGTCCTCTTCGCCCATGGACACCCAGACATCGGTGTAGATCACGTTGGCCCCCCGGACGCCTGCGTGCGGGTCGGAGACGACCGCGACTGTCGAGCCGTTGGCGGCGGCCGAGGCGCGGGCGGCGGCGACCAGCGTCTCGGCGGGCGCCAGCTCGGGCGGCGTGCAGTTCACATAGTGGACGCCGGCCTTGGCGCATCCGCTCATCAGGGAGTTGGCCACGTTGTTGCGGCCGTCGCCCACATAGGCCAGTTTCAGCCCCTTGAGCCTGCCGAAGGCCTGCTTCATGGTCATGAGATCCGCCAGAATCTGCGTGGGGTGAGCCTCGTCGGTGAGACCGTTCCAGACCGGAACGCCGGCGCAGCGGGCGAGGGTCTCGACGGTTTTCTGGTGAAAGCCGCGGAACAGGATACCGTCGAACATCCGGCCCAGCACGCGCGCGGTGTCGGCCACGCTCTCCTTGCCGCCCAGATGGATGTCATTGCGCGTCAGGTATTCGGCATGGCCGCCCTCGTCGCGGATCGCGCAGGAGGCGGCGCAACGGGTGCGGGTCGAGCTCTTCTCGAAAATGAGCGCCACCTGCCTGCCTTTCAGCAGGTCGCCGCGCGTCCCGCCGTCACGGCGGGACTTGAGCGCCAGGGCCAGATCAATCAATTCCAGCATCTCCCCGTCCGACAGATCGGAGAGCGTCAGCAGCGAACGCGCCCGCAGCGCGGGATTCCAACTCAGTTTCATAGCCATCCCATCGTCTTGCACCAGAAGGATGTTGCGACTATCGCATATTTCACCGCGGTTGTCCATGCCGTTGGGTGTATTTCAACAAGGCGGGGTCCGCCGTTTCTGGCGGACCGCAAGCCCCTGCAACGGGTGGCTACTCTGCCGGCGCGTCGGCGCGCCGGAAGCGGGCGTACTCCTCCAGCCCGGCAAGGGAGCGGAGGCGGACCGCATATCCCGCCTCGCGCACCGCGGCCAGCGGGTTCAGGCCGCCCGCGACGACCAGACCCGCATGGCCGTCCGAGACCGGGATGCCGAACAAGGGCTGGTTCGGGCGTCCGATCGCCAACAGCCCGGTGAGTCCCTTGCGGCGCAATTCGGTCGCCAACAGCTCGACATCCGCGATCGCCACGGCGGGGATCTCGCGGAACCCGGCGCAGATGAGTCCGTTGCCGGTGCGGACGGCGTCGCGCACCTTCGTCATCCCCGCCTGAATGAAAACCTCCAGCGGATCGAGCGTCGTTCCCCGATATTCGATGAGATCCACAAAGCGGATCGCCTTGCGGTCGCGGATCTCCAGCAGCCCCCCGAACCGGGATGCCAGCGGGATGCAGCGTCTCAGGAAGATGCCGCTGAAGGTCACGCTGCAGACCGTGGCGATGCCGGCAAAACCCTCCGGCACCACGATGCCCCCGAGCATCTCGCCCGTCCGGGCCACAATCATCCGGGCGCCCACGCCAAACGGGGAACGGAACACCGGCCGCATCTCGGCCAGCGCCTGCTGCAGACAGTCCCGGTGGAGCAGCGCCGTGTTGGCGATCACCGTGCCGGCGCCGGTCTTCACGTCAAACGCCATCGTGTAGGTCATCGTGTCCACCTTGGCGGAGACCAGTCCCACCTTCAACAGCACGTCCGACTTGCCCAGCTCCTCGCGCCCCGCGCGCGTGATGACGCGTCCCTTGCGCCTGCTCGCCAGCGCCGTCAGCCCCTGCCGGTCCAGCTCCAGCAGGTGAAACCGCACCGTGCGCGCGCTCAGATCGAGCCCCGCCGCCAGCAGCAACTCGACGATCCGCGCCGCCCCGACCGGTTCGCGAACGTCCGCCAACACCTTGAGAATCGCGCCCTGAACCCGCTCCACCTTGCCCGCCATCGCCGCCCCCTTTCGATCCCTGGTTGCCCCCGTTTTATCAGATATACGGCAGTTCGGCCATTAAAATCGTATCCCACTGCCAAATACCCCCTTTTCCAGGCCGATCTTCGGCTGTTAATATATATCCACTTGCCGTAATTGGCTTCCGCGGTTGGAAGCCGGCCACAAGTCAGGATCGCAACGCATGAACAGTTACACGCAGGGTGTGCTTGAGGGGGTCCTCAAGCGGAATCAGGAACAAGCCGAGTTTTGTCAGGCCGTCGTGGAGGTGTTCGAGTCCATCGCCGGTGTGATCGAGCGGAACCCCGCCTACGAACGGCACGGCATTCTGGAACGAATTGTCGAGCCGGAGCGGGCGATCCTCTTCCGGGTTCCCTGGTTTGACGATCAGGGCAAGCCGCGGGTGAACCGGGCCTGCCGCGTGCAGTTCAACTCGGCGCTGGGGCCCTACAAGGGCGGGCTGCGTTTTCACCCGTCGGTGAACCTGTCGATCATCAAGTTCCTCGGCTTCGAGCAGATCTTCAAGAATTCGCTGACTTCGCTGCCCATGGGTGGCAGCAAGGGCGGCTCGGATTTTGACCCCAAGGGGAAGAGCGACGCCGAGGTCATGCGGTTCTGTCAGTCGTTCATGACCGAGCTGTTCCGCCACATCGGCCCCGACACCGACGTGCCGGCGGGCGACATCGGCGTGGGCGGGCGCGAGGTGGGCTACCTCTTCGGACAGTACAAGCGCCTCGCCAATGAATTCACCGGTGTCCTGACCGGCAAGGGATTGAAGTGGGGCGGTTCGCTGATCCGTCCCGAGGCGACCGGGTACGGCTGCGTCTACTTCGCCCAGAATATGCTGGCCACGCGCAAGCAGGATTTCAAGGGCAAAGTCTGCACGGTTTCCGGATCCGGCAATGTCGCGCAGTACACGGTCAAGAAGCTGAACGCCCTCGGCGCCCGGGTGGTGACGCTCTCCGACTCGAACGGCACGATCGTGGATGCCGACGGCATCAACGCCGAGAAGCTGGCGTGGGTGATGGATTTGAAGAACGGCCGGCGCGGCCGCATCTCCGAGTATGTCGCGCATGTCAAGGGCGCGAAGTTCCTCGAAGGCCAGCGGCCGTGGTGCGTCCCCTGCGACTGCGCCTTCCCCTCGGCCACGCAGAACGAGCTGACCGGCGAGGACGCCCAACGGCTCGTCGCGAACGGGTGCAAGCTGGTCGCCGAGGGCGCCAACATGCCCTCCACGCCGGAGGCGGTGGATGTCTTCCTGAGCAAGGGGATCCTCTACGGGCCGGGCAAGGCGGCGAACGCCGGCGGCGTCGCGACATCGGGGCTGGAAATGTCGCAGAACTCGATGCGCATTTCCTGGTCGCGCGAGGAGGTGGACGCGAAACTCAAGGGGATCATGAAGACGGTGCATGACAACGCGCGCGCCGCCGCCGCCGAGTATGGCCAGCCCGACAATTACGTCATGGGCGCCAACATCGCCGGTTTTGTCAAGGTCGCGGATGCGATGATTGACCAGGGGCTCGTGTGATGGCGGCGGAGCGCGGCGTCTCCGCCGCGCTCCGCACGCCTGGCGTTCTCGCCCGCCAGCGTCGTGGTATTGCCGGCATCCTGCAACTGCCCCAGCATCTTGGTGTACGACAACACCTGTCCTGAATAGCGGCAGGCCAGCTCGAACAGCCGCCGCAGGAGCGCCGGTTTGTCGACACGGGTCAGCAGCAGCAAATCGCGGGAGATCGAGGTCTCGATCAGGCTGTCCAGGATGTAGCGCGTCCAGCGCGCCGGTTCGCCGATGAGCGGGGCCGCACCCGGATAGCCTCCGCACCCCGAATCGGGGGCACCCTCGTTTCGGTGTTTTTCTGGGATCGCGGGCATTCCGCCCGCACCGTTGACCGTTACGCGTGCTTCCCCAGGCGGGTGTAGCAACAGATTCCCCGTCCCCGGGACTTCCAACGCTCGGACCGCTCTTCAAGCGCCTTTCTACTTACCGGGCGTCACCGGGTCAACAGGTCACCGGGTCAGCACGCTGCGTTGTCCTCCGCTCTTCTCACGCTCGTACACCAACGGAAACTTCGATGCCAGAAAGAGCGGGTAGTAGTGTTTGTGCAGGCGCGGGTCGGACCCCAGATTGCGACCGCTGAATACGGCGCAGAACGGGGGACGATATTTGTCGGCGAAAGATTTCAGGCTCTTGGCTTGCGTGACCCAGCCGGATTTGACTTCCACAGGAACCGCCGCTGCGTCCACTTCGCAGAGAAACTCCACCTCGGCGGTTCCTTCCCGCCAGCATGCGTACGGCTCGTGCCGGGAAGCGCGGAATTCCTGGGCCACGAAGTTCTCGGCATAGAAGCCTTTGTAGGTGCCGTAGTCGTAGTCGAGCACGCTCTTGACCGGCAGTTGGCTGAGCGCGCCGAGAATACCCACGTCAAATACGAAGAGCTTGAAGAAATTCTCCTTCTCGTACGCGCGGAAGGGAAGCAAGCCGCTGTTGGCGATCGGCACGCGGAGGATCAGCCCGGCGGCCTCCAGCCAATCAATCGCGCCCGCCATCCGTTCGTAGCCCTTGAGCCCCGGGAGCACATCCTTGAACACGAACTTCGGCGCGGAACCGCTCTGATCGCGGCCGAGCTGGGCGGGGATGTTCCGCCAGAGGCGATCGAGATGCATCGCGTTCTGCTTGCCGCAGTGCTTGGCCATGTCGGCGACATAGTCGGAAATCAGACGGGTCTGTAGCGCTCTGACTTCCTGAAAGGCCGTAAAGAGATTGTCCCGGTTTCTGACAAAAGTCGCCACCACTTCCGGTAGACCGCCGGTGGCAAGATAGAGTTTAAATTCCTCCCAAAGTTTGGCGTGCAGCGCTTCGGAGAGAGGGGCGAGATCCTGAATCGCCGCGAAAGCCTCGGTAAGCGTGGAGTTCCCGCCGGCCATGAGGAACTCTTCGAACGTCAAGGGCCTCATCCACAACTCGTCCACCTTCCCGACGGGAAACGAGCTTTCACCCAAATGGACACCCAGCAGGGAACCGGCGGCGCAGACCGCCAATTCGGGCATCTGCTCGGCGAAGTACTTCAGACTCGTCAGAGCCCTTGGACATTGCTGGATTTCATCCAAGATCAGCAAATCGGACCCGCGGTTGATGGGAAGACCATGCTGCAGCGCGATGTCATGGAGAATATGGATCGGATCGAGGTCTCCAGAGAACGCGGAGGAGAAACTCATCTGCTCTTCAAAGTTGAGGTAGTGTACGGCAGGGAAGGACAATTGCCCAAACTCTTTCAGGGTGAATGTCTTACCAACCTGCCTTGTCCCCTGTAGCAGCAATGGCTTACGTAATGCCTGCTTCTTCCATGCATCAAGTTGTTTTGCAATTAGGCGTTTCATGGTTGTCAATATACCATAAACAAGAATAAGTGCAACCACTTTATTTATTGGCGCTGGGTGCTTGGCCCCCGTGAAGCAGAACCGAACGAAATGGGGAATATCGGTAGTTCATTGCGGAAGGAAGAACGTTGGAGGCGGATCTTGCTCACGGTGCGATGGAGAGGATGGGAAGCCGTTTGCCTGGTGGCGCGCAAGCGGAACCTTGAGTCAGACAAGACCTGTGCACCAGAGACAAGTGACCCTGAAAACCATTGACCCTGGAAACTCTCGAATGGCCCGTGAGGATCCGGACGCAGGCTCACTCAACCGGCAGCCAGCGGAAAATGAACCAGGCCGCAAGCATCGCCAGCATGATCCGGATGGCCAGGCGGCGCCGGGCGATCTGCTGGTCGTCGGCCGCCGACCAACGGTGCTGGCGCAGGCCTCCGGCGAACATGTAATGAACGAGCCGGCGGGGGCGGCGGCGCCAACGCTCATCCGGCGTGGTGACGAACATGCCGCGGTCGTTGGAATCCTCGCGGGTGTCCAGGCGCCACACGCGCTGCGCGCCGCCTCCCAGCAGCACCTCCGCCGTCTCCCGGCCGTACCGGAAAAGCGTTGCCTTGTTCCGTGTCATGATCGGCCTCAGGGGATGAGCAGGATTTGTCCGGCGCGCACCCGTCCGCCGGTGTCAATCCGGCTTTTGTTTGCCTCCTGGACGCGGGGCCATTGCGCGCCGTCGCCATAATGCCGTTCGGCGATCCCGTAGAGCGTGTCGCCCGGCTGGACGACGTACGTCCGCAATTCCGGAGTGCGCCGGACTTCCCGCGTCGCGGCAACCGGCGGGTTCGTGTCGGCGGCGCGTGGTTCGGGCGGGGCGGTCGCGGCGGGCTTCGTCGGCTCGTCCCGGGATCCACCGGTCGCAGCCCCTCCCGCCAGTGCGGCCGCCTCCTCGCGCGCGGCCGCGAGGTCTTCGCGTGAGATGGGCGGCTGGGCGCGGCCAACCGGTTCGCGGTCGTCGCGCACGGGCGGGGGCCGCGCGGCGGCCCCCGTGACCGAACGTTTGGGCGGCGGGGAGACGTCCGAAACCTGCATCTTTTCCACCAGCCTGCGAAGCCGTTGCGTCTCGGCTTGCGACTCCCGGAGGGTTGCGGTCAGCGACTCCTTTTCCGCGGCCCAGGCGGATTTTTCGCCCTCCAGCGCGGCCACGCGCCCGTTCAGCGTAGCGATTTCCCCCGTCAGCCGGGATTGGGCGATGCCGGCAATGTCGCCGATGCGCTGCAACAGTTGCGCGGCCAGCAGTTGTTCAGCCAACTGCATGCGCCCCTTCACCATCTCATCCTTCTCGCCGCCCGGGCGCAGCGCCAAATACTGACGGTAGTGATAGATCGCCCCGATATAATCCTGGCGGTGGTCGTGCAACAGCAGCGCCAGATGGAGATGCGCCGAGAAAAGGCGCGGCTGATCCAGCAGCGCCGCCTCATACCGCGCGATCGCCTCTTCCAGATTGCCGACCCGTTCGCTGCCGATCGCCCGCGCGAACGCCGGGGAGGCGCGATCGCGCGCGTCGGCGTCGGCCACCGACGGCTTGCACCCCCACACCGGCAGCAACGCCAGAAAAGCTATCGCCCACTTGCCCGCGCTCGCGACCATGCCCGTGCCCCTCCCAAACACACGGGGGACTATACACAACACCCTCCCAAACGTCAAACCAACCGAGAAAGAAGGGTTTTGCGGTGCGAGGCCTGCGCCCCTCCATTCTGTTCAAGGCCATGCGAGAGCTTCCTGTGGGAACAGGAAGATCTCGGGCCACGCGCAGGCGTTTTCCTCGTTGAGCGTCAGTGTGGCGGTTGTGTCGGCATCCAGTTCGAACGGGGCCCACCAGTAAGCGGTCACTGAAGGGGCGACCGGCTGCGCTGCGGGGGTCTTGACCAGGATCATGCCACAGAGCAGCCACGGGCCGGGCGCGAGCGAACGGAATCGGCGAACCCCATCCTCCTCGGGCGGCGCCCGGTGGGGCAGATGCCTGCGGATGAATCCATCCACCCAGACCGCCGCTGACCTGTCAGCCGCGTCGAGCGCGCTCTGCCGATCGCGCAGCGACCGCTGGAAAGTCGGCTCGTGGCGGACGCCGTGGCGTGTGACGACCGTCGGCAGGCCGACGATCGTCTTCGGCGCCGTCTCTTCCGCCAGGAGGTTTGCGCGGGCGATCAGGGCATCCCGCAGAGCGAAGAGCGCGCGCCGACAGGAGGCATTCAACGGACCGAGGGCGATGACCGCAGGCGTGCCCGCGGCCCTGTTGTGACTCGCGACAACGCCCAGCGTTGCCGGCAGGCGCGCCAGCGTGAGGGGCGTCTGCCCCAGGACGATGCGCTCGCCCGCGCGCGCGGTGAAGGGTCCGTGGACGCCGCCGCCCGGTGAGACCAGGGTGAAGGCTGCCTCGGCCGGATCGCCCACCCGCCGCAGCGTGTAGGAGTTGAGGGCCGAGCCTACAACGGCGCCGGTTTCGAGGCGGAAGGGACCGAAAACCTGTCCGTTCTCCGTTTGGAGCGTAAAGCCCGTTGGATCAAACCCGATCGCCGTCTCGCGCATCTCCAGCTTCGGGCCGGCGACCAGAAGCGGCGGCGTCCGGGTCACGACGCGCGGCTCGTCGTCGAAACCGCCCGAAAACACGCGGTTGATGCCGTCGGTTCGGCGCACCGTGAGCTGGGCGCCGGCATCCATCCGCAGCAGCGTCGCGAGAGAAAGGATGAGCAGCGTTTTAAAATGCCTGTTCATGGACGGCTTCCCGGCCCCCGCCCGCCGGTAGCCCGTGCAACACTGGCTACCGGCGGGCGGGGCGCGCTTTCTTCATGTGCAGGACAGGGTTAGTTTGACACTGGCCAGGGGGTTTCGCAAGGCAAAAGGGATCGCGCAGCCGACGCAATTCTAACTGCGAATATGGCGCGAATACGGTTGCGGGGCGCGGCCGGATGTGCTATCTTGGTCCCGCTTTTTGGGGGCGACCGGTTTCGACGGGATGGTTGCAACCCAAGCTGCGCGCCGAGGACTCCTGCTTGGCCTCGTTAAACACGCGGGAAAACACACAACAGCCAACGATAACTTGGCTCTCGCGGCCTAACGTTGCCGCGACGTGGGCGCCCTGATGTCTGCTGGGGGACGTCCGCGTAATTGAGCAGGCCCTGTGGGCGTCCGGGTGGCCGGGGCGCCAGGCTTGTACTTTCGTGGCCGCTGGCGGCCGGGGCAGTCTGTTCGGGGACGTTCCCGGTCGTGAGAACAAATCCCGGGACACGCGCGTAGACGCTTGGAGGAAGCCGTTTCGGACGGGGGTTCAACTCCCCCCGCCTCCACCAATTGAGCGCCTGACGGGCCGTCAAGGCCGAGCACTTTCGGCCTCGGGCGATCTCGGCGGCGCGCTCATCCCCTGGAGCGTCGGCGCGCTCGCCGATCGCGTCAGCGCCTCGCCGCGGCTTCCCGCCGCGCTCGACCGGCTCGGCGTGTCGCTTACGCCCGACCAGGCCGGGTTGCGCGCCGCCTTTTGCGTGGCCGCCCTGTTCCCTGTCCTGATCGCGCTCCTCTTCCGCCGGCTGGGACGGAGCGAGGCGGGGCGGTGACGGGAGGGCGCAGGCGCCGCCTCGCCCCAAACCAGACGGGGATGAAAACGGCCATAGGCTGTAAGGCTGTAAGGCTGTGAAACTGTGAGACTGTAAGGTTGAAAATGAAGAGGTTACAGTTGAGTTCACCCACAGCCAATGGTGGACAGACAACACTTGCATAAGCTCTTGCTTTCCAATCCTTACAGCCTCACAGCCTAACGGTCCTCTGCCCTTTTTAGGATGAATCCCATTTCCGGGTGGCCTGCCTGTAATCCGGGTGCGCGCGTTTTCAGGTTGGCGCGCGGCGGAGGGTTGCGGTAAGATCATTCCCGTTTCGTTTGCGTGGAGACCCGGGTTATGCGGAGAAGAAGGCCGGACAACCGTTGGGGCGCGTCAGCAGCGCCGGGACAGGCCGGTGAAAGCCCGGACGGCGCCGCGGTGGAGCGGGAGACGCCTTCTCCGTGGTTCGCCGCCGGCGAGGCGTTGCGCGTCTGGCGGGAGATCAGCCGGGTCGTGTGTACCGTGCCGGGCGAGGCGGCTCTCTTGCAGGCGGTTTGCGATGCGCTGGTCACGCTGGACGGTTGCGCGCGGGCGCGCGTCGGGCTCCTCGATCCATCCGACCCGTGCGTGGTGCGGTTTGCGGCGTCGGCCGGCCGTTCGTCCGGAGCGCCGCACGAAGAGGCGTTCCGCGTTGACGGGGAGGGCGCCTCCGACGCCCTCCCTCTCGTTCGCGCGCTGGAGACCGGCGAACCGGCCGTCTGCTCCGTGGCCGTCAACACCTTCTTCCGCCTCTGGTTCTCGTCGAGCGACGGCCGCGGATTCTGTGGCGCCTTCCCCCTGCGCCACGGGCGCGATCGCTTCGGCGTGCTGGCGCTCTTCTCCCCCGATCCGGTTTTCTTTTCCGAGGGGGGTGTCCGGTTCCTCGGCGAACTCGCCGACACGACGGCGCATGCGATCGGCGCCCTGCGCCAGCGGCAGTCCTGCGGGGAGTCCGCGCGCGCGCTGCGCACCGCCGAGACGCTGCTGCAGGCGGCGCTGTGCGGCTCGCCCATGCTGCTGACCGTGCGGGACACGGAGGGGCATCTGACGCGGGTGCTCACCGGCGGGCAGGCGCTGCCGCCGGGCTTCTCCCGGCAGAGCACGCTGGATTTGTGTCCGGCGGCCGGCGGGGAGAGGCCGCCCGGGGGGCTCGACGCGCGCGACCTGCGCCTCCTGGCTGGCGGCGGGCAGAACCAGGAGGAACGGATTGTGACGGCGCCCGACGGGGCGGGACGGTCTCTCTGGGTCAACCGGGGCCCCCTGTTCGACCCGGAGGGGCAGCCGCTCGGCCTGTATGAGGTGATCCACGACATCTCCGATCTGCGCCGCGTCCAGAAGCAGGCCCGGCTCTACGCCGCGCGTTACCACAACCTGTTCCAGGCGGTGAGCGACGCCTGCGTGATTTTCACCGCCGACGGCTCGATCGCCACCTGCAATCCGGCGGCCGAACGGCTCTTCGGGGCGGCGGCGGAGACCTTGCGCGCCGCCGCGCCCGAGCGGTGGCTCCTGCCGCAAACGGCGTCGGGCGAGGACGCCGCCGCGGCGCATCGCCAGCTCATCGCGCGGGCGCTCGCCGAGGGATCCGTCATCTGCTCCATGCGCTGCAGGCGCGTGGACGGCCCGGCGTTCGACGCCGAGGTGCGTGCCGTCCGCTTCGACGATCCGGGACGGCGCCGGGTGCTTGCGTCCATCCGCGACGTCTCCCGGGAAAAGGAGGATGCGGCGCGCCTGCTGCAAGTGACGCGGGCGCGGACGGTGCTGAGCAACGTCGGCCAGGCGATGGTGCGGGCCGACTCCGAGGAGGCGATGATTGCCGGCGCGTGCCGGGCCTTGGCCGGCGCGGGCGGGTATGCGCAAAGCTGGGGCATCCGGCTCGACGTCGAGTCCGGCTGCCGTCTCCGCGTCGTGGCCTATGGCCGTCCCCTCTCCGAGGCGGAGGAGCGGCAGCTTCAAGAGGAGGGTGCCGACGGGGTCTTCCCGGAGCGCCATGCGCTCGCACGCGCAATCCAGAGCGGGTTGCCCGAGGTCTGCCGCTGCCACGAGTCCCGCGACACCATGCTGTGCCTCCATCTGGGCGGGGTGCCCGCCGGGGTGCGGGCCTGCGCCGCGGTTCCCATCTGGGACGGAGCCACGCTCTACGGCGCGCTGGCGGTCTGCGCGACAGTGGACGACGCCTTCACCGAGGAGGAGTTCGAGTTTCTCAAGGAGCTGTCGCGCAATCTCAGCCTCGGCATCACTGCGCTTCGGGCGCGCCTGGCGCGCCTGGCGGCGGAACAGAAACGGCACGAGACCGCGGAGCTGTTGCGCAACGCGATCGAGGGATCCAGCGATTTCATCTACATCGTGGATTTCTGGGGGCGGTACCTGCAGTTCCTGAACCGCGGCGGCTTGAGACGCTACGGCATCGACCCCGACCGCGTGGTGGGGCGGACGGCCACGCAGGTGTGGGGCGTCGAGATCGGCCGCCATGCCATGGAGCGCCACCAGCAGATTCTGGCGCGCGGGACGGTCGTGCAGGAGGAGGAGACGGTGCTGGCCGCCGATGGCGGCGCGCGGCAACTGTGGGTGACCAACGGGCCCCTCCGCGGCGAGGACGGCAGGCTGCAGGGGGTCTTCGGGATCCTGCGCGATGTCACCGATTTCCGCCGCGCCGAACGCGTCCTGCGCGCCAACAGCGAACGCCTGGAGGTGTTGCAGGAACTGGTCGGCCGCCGCTTTGACAGCGAAGACGACCTCATCCGGGCGGGACTCGCCGAGATCATGCGCATCACCGGCTCGACGGTCGGCAGCTTCAATACGGTGGCCGACGGCCACATGCGGGTCACCATGCAGATCCGGCAGGGCGGCGAGACCCTGAAGGCGCCCTTCCTGTCCGAGGGCGCCATCATGCCCCTGGCGGGGACGCCCTGGGCGGCCTGCGTCGAAACCCGCAAGCCGCTGGTCACCAACGCCGCCGCGGTCAGCCTCGGCGACGGCGCCCTGCGCTTCACCCTGAACCGCCAGATTTGCGTGCCCGTG
>Ga0172375_10004020_pt1 | contig 22010 bp, 16 predicted proteins | sample LakKiv1m_FD_114537 | JGI IMG/M metagenome (GOLD analysis project Ga0172375, IMG submission 114537) | Freshwater microbial communities from Kabuno Bay, South-Kivu, Congo - kab_092012_11.1m | ecosystem: Environmental > Aquatic > Freshwater > Lake | place: Democratic Republic of the Congo... | reverse complement strand
CATATGGCTCTTTACAGGAACTAAAATACTTCCTAACATTCTCACGGGATGAAGGCTATATGGATAAAGTTGCTTATGATGAGATGTTAGGACTGGCCGAGGAGTGCTCAAAAATGCTATGGAAATCTATTAAGACCTTGGAAACAAAATGCTAACAGTTAAATCTTTATTTTTGATTAGTTCGTGGCATCAGATGATTGGTTGTTGTTTATTGGGATCATGCCTATGAACGTCATCCCAAAAAGTATTCAAGATCTAATAGACGAATTAGCAAAATTACCAGGTGTTGGACCCAAAACAGCCCAACGATTAACTTTCTATCTTTTGAGGGGCTCAGAGGATAATTTAAACCATCTTGGTAGTGCTGTTTTGAGTCTAAAAAAAGGAATTAAGTACTGCTCGGTTTGTTGTAATTTTACAGACGAGGAGATTTGTCGAGTTTGCAGAGACCGCGATCGAGATGATGAAATTATTTGCGTTGTTAGCGAACCGTTGGATGTTGTCGCCTTTGAAAAAACAGGATTTCGTGGCACTTATCATGTCTTGGGTGGGATTATTTCCCCCGTCGAAGGAGTGGGACCAGAAGACTTATTTATAAAAGAGCTAATTGATAGACTAAAAAACAGCAAAGTCAGTGAAATCATCCTTGCCACAAATCCAAATCTAGAAGGCGAGACAACCGCCCTATATCTACAAAGATTAATTCAACCTCTAGATATTAAAATTACTAGGATCGCCCGTGGTCTTCCTGTAGGAGGAGATCTAGAATATGCTGACGAAGTTACTCTAACTCGTTCGATAGAAGGTCGTCGCGAATACTAATATTATTCACTATAAACCGTTTTGCCTCTATACTATTGACATAATCCTAGTTTTTTAAAACAGAAAAGAGAAATTAAAGTGCAAAATTTTTGGCGTGTTATTAAATTAGCCAGCTATTACAAAAAACTAACATTTTTCCTGGTAGCAATATTGTTGTTAGCGACATCGTTTGATTTGATCCAACCGCAAATCATCAAACTTATTTTTGATCTCATTGAAGGCCAAATCAAAGACGGTACTTCTTTCAGCCAGCTCTCTAGCCAATATTGGCTCTATATATCTTTGTTTGCCATAGTCATTACCTGCCAAGCCCTTTCTAATCAGCTAGATAATTATATCGGTAGTATCTGGTATAACAAAACAAGGACCAAGCTTATTAACAGCGTCTTTGGCCATATTACAACTCTATCACTAAGTTTCTTTGAGAAGAATCCTGCCGGCAAAATTAAGGAAAGGGCTGACAGGGGAACTGAAGAGCTTTTAGATACAGCCGAGGGGCTCTATTATGAGATACTCCCACAGGTAATATACATATTGGTTGCAATATACTTCTTATTTCGTGTCAATGTTGTCTTTGGGATGATTTTAATTATTGGCATTCCTGTGTTTGTATCCATAAGCCTTATTTTTATGAAAAAGCTTAATAAATATCAAGATAATTTTCGTACTTCTGAAGAAATGTCCTCCTCAATAGTAATTGAGACATTTGTTAATATAAAAACCGTAAAATCATTTGTAACAGAAATTAAGCATGCTCGTGACCTAAAGAAGCAATTGGATATATCGCAAGATAACTCGATAAAGCGTTCTTACGCCTGGGTAATAATGAATTTATGTCGGTACTCAGTCGTTAATACAGCTCAGATATTGATTTTAGGTTTTGGAGTCTATTGGGTACTAAACGGAAAAATATCCTTGGGCGGATTTTCTTTAGCGTGGGCATACACCAATAGGTCCTTTTCTCCCCTGTGGTATCTAACACGAGTCGTCGATAGAATGCAGAAAAACTTGAGAAGCGTCAAGAGAACATTCGAGATACTTGATACCCTACCTGAGATTACTGATACAGCTAAGGCAAAAAATTTAAATGTGACTAACGGAGAGATCACCATAAAAAATCTAAGTTTTGGATATAGTGATGCTGAAAACACAATTCTAAAAAATCTAAGCTTAACTATACCAAGTAACAAATCAATCGCATTTGTCGGTAAAAGTGGTGTGGGTAAATCTACTATTATTAAGCTATTGTTACGGTTTTATGATCCAAACAAAGGTTACATATCTATTGATGATCAAAACATTAATAGCGTTACACAAAAATCATTACGTCAAAATATCGGCGTTGTTATGCAAGATTCTGCCCTTTTTAACGATACTGCTTTGAATAACATCTCTTATGGAAATATGAATGTTAAAAAGAAAGATGTTGTCGGAGCCGCCAAGAAGGCCAACGCACACGAATTCATTATGAATTTGCCACAAGGATACGATACCATCGTTGGAGAAAGAGGAGTCAAATTATCTGGTGGAGAACAACAAAGAATTAATATTGCGAGAGCAATATTAAAAAATCCTCCCATTCTAATATTAGATGAGGCAACATCAAGTCTAGACTCAGAAAGTGAAAAGATGATACAAGACGCTCTTTGGAAATTAATCAAAAACAGAACTACTATTATAATCGCCCATCGTCTATCAACCGTTATGCGGGCTGATTTGATTGTCGTCCTAGATAAAGGTAAAATATCTGAGATGGACACTCATAGTCAATTGCTAAAGAAAGAAGGAATATATTCTAATCTGTTTAATATTCAATCAGGTGGTTATTTAAAATGAAAATATTTAACACATTAACTCGAGAAAAAGAAAATTTTACGCCCCTAGAATCGAAACACGTAAAAATGTATGTTTGTGGCCCGACGGTATATGATAATGCTCACATCGGGAATCTTCGCACATATATAAACACTGACCTTTTACGAAGATGGCTTAGATATTCTGGCTACAAATTAACTGAGGTAATGAACATTACTGATATCGACGACAAAACAATCAATAAATCACTCGAAGAAAAAGTACTGATCAAAAATGTTACTCAAAAATATGAGAAACTGTTCCTTGAGGATCTGAAAAAATTAAATATCGAGATTCCAGAAATTATGCCGCATGCCACAGACGAAGATGTTGTCAAGCAAATGATAGTTATCGTCCAAAAGCTACTCGACGATGGCTATGCCTACAAGTCTGATGATAACTCAATTTATTTCTCTGTAAAAAAGTTTAAAGATTACGGTAAATTGTCAGGTATTGATTTATGTAATATCAAAGATGGTGCTAGGGTTTCTCAAGACGAATATGAGAAGGAAAACGCCCAGGATTTTGTACTCTGGAAAGCTTTCAGAGATGGCGAGCCAAGCTGGAACACGCCATTTGGCAAAGGAAGACCAGGGTGGCACCTAGAATGTTCTGCCATGAGCACTAAATATTTGGGAGATACCATTGATATTCATGCTGGTGGAGTTGATTTGATCTTCCCACACCACGAGAATGAGATAGCTCAAAGTGAATCGTTTACGTGTAAGCCGTTTGTTAACTATTGGTTTCATTGTGAACACCTTATGATCGAAGGGCAAAAAATGTCAAAGTCTCTTGATAATTTTTATACACTACAGGACATAGTGGATAGATACAATGTTGAGCCATTAGCCTTTCGAATGCTATCGCTTATGAGTCACTATCGAGAAAGACTAAACTTTACAAAAAAATCTATTGAACAAGCTCAAAATACATTAAACAACCTACGTGAATTCGTTTTACAAAACATCGAAACAAAAGGTCCTGGGACCATTAACCACAAATTAGCAAATGAATCATTTGAAAGTTCGCTCAACGATGATTTGAACACACCTAAAGCTATCTCGGTCCTATTTGATTATATAAAAAGCGTAAACACTTCCCAGGCCAATGGTCCAGAAGTTTATGATTTTATCATGAAACTAGATAAGTTTATGGGTTTAGAATTGGATAAAGTCAAGCCAATCGTGATTCCTGCTAGCGTAAGCAAGCTAGTCAGAGAAAGGGAATTATCTCGAAATAACAAAGATTGGACTCTTTCCGACAAAATTCGCACGGAAATAAACGCCCTTGGATATGAGGTTGAGGACACACCCTCCGGCCCTAAAATCAAGATAACTTAATGAAATTCTCCTGGAGCACACAAAAAAGGCCTATTATAGCTTTAGCCCCTATGGCAAATATTACTACACTTCCTTTCCGCTCTATTTGTAGAGAGATGGGCGCTGATATTACCTATACTCCTATGCTCTCATCTAACGCTATTATTCATAATCCAGAAAAAACACTCAATATTGCTTCTTTTTTGGAGTCAGAACAGCCTGTCATAGTTCAGATTTTTGGCTACAGCGGTGATTTGATTGCCAAGGCGGCAAATATCGCTCAGAATGGCTTAAAATGCGCTGGAATAGACATAAATATGGGCTGTCCTGCTCCCAAGATCACTGGAAACGAATGTGGTTCAGCCCTACTCCGTGATCTAAACAAATCTACTAAGATAATTGAAAAAATTAGAGACAAATATAATGGGCAACTATCGGTAAAATTACGACTTGGCTGGGACAAGTTTGAGGTTCTAGACTTCGTACAAGGACTAGAAAAAATTGGGATAGATGCTGTTACTGTTCATGGCCGAACTGCAAAGCAAGGATATCGAGGAGATGCCAACTGGAAAACAATTAACGAAATTGCAGATTCTGTCCAAATCCCCGTGATTGGTAATGGCGATATAAATACCTGGAAAATAGCCTATCAGAGACTGAAAAACACTAGTTTGGCTGGGGTCATGATAGGTAGAGCATCTCTAGGAAACCCATGGATATTTAGAGAAATAAAGGATCGAAAAAGCTCTGTGATTTATTGCAATGAATTGATCCGTGTAATCAATCTGCAGGCCAAAAGATATGTTGACTTTATTGGAGAAAAACAAGCTATGATTGAGTTACGAAAGCATCTTGGTTGGTACATCAGGGGCTTTGACGGAGCACCAGAAATTAGAAAAAGAGCCGTATTAATTAATAGCTATAATGATTTAACTGAAATATTAACCATGTTAGAATCTATACATAATGCTTGAACAAGTACCAATTAAACCTAAATCAATTAGAGATTATCGGGGTATCGTTGATGACAATCTTATTGAAGAGATTCATTCCCTTGCCAGAAAATTGACTGATCTTCGTATTTTACATATTAATGCAACAAGATTTGGTGGGGGAGTAGCAGAAATATTAAATAATTATATTCCCTTACTCCAAGATCTCTGGCTTGGGACTGTTTGGCAGACAATCGTCGCCGATGAAAAGCTATTTGAAGTAACAAAGTCTTTTCACAACGGCTTACAGGGTAAGAAATGTCACATTGACGACAAATCAAGAAATACTTATGAGAAATTTAACTCTAGCAACGCAAAACTTTTGGAAGGTGACTGGGACATTATTGTAGTTCATGATCCACAGCCTTTGGCTATACCTTTTTTTGTAAAAAATAATAAATCAAAATGGTTGTGGCGTTGTCACATTGATGCTTCTGACGCAGACCCCAATGTTTGGTCTTTTTTAAACCCATATTTAAAAGTCTATGATGGAGCTATCTTTAGTCTAGCCAGCTTCATCCCGGATAACTTTCCTATCAAGAAGCGTTATATAGTCCCTCCCGCTATTGATCCGTTGTCTGAGAAAAATAAGATTATAGACCGAAAACTCGCACTTTCAATAGTAGAGTCTCATGGCATAAATATAAAAAAGCCTTTTGTCACGCAGGTGTCAAGATTCGATCCATGGAAAGATCCCTTAGGAGTTATCGATGCCTACCAGTTGGCTAGAAGAAAATTTCCTGGATTACAACTGATACTAATTGGATCGATGGCAAATGATGATCCAGAAGGTTGGGATGTATATAAAAAAGTGATCGAAGCTAGCAAAAAGGACAAAGGGATATTCATCTTCACCAATTTAGATGACCTAGATATCAATGCTTTTCAGTCTGTTTCGGATATAATAATTCAAAAATCTATTAAGGAAGGCTTCGGCCTTACTGTAGCCGAAGCTATGTGGAAACAAAATATGGTGATTGGTGGTGATACAGGTGGAATACGCTTACAAATAATTGATGGTGAGACAGGCTTTTTGGTTAACAATATTGAAGAGTGTGCAGAAAAAATTATCTACATACTTCGTAATCCTAAAATCAGGGAATCTATATCCATCAAAGCAAAAGAACATATTCGTAAGGAATTTCTGATTCCCAGACTTTTGAGAGATGAGTTAAGGATATACGCCAAATTGCTTGAAAAATAGTAGAATTTAAACTAAAATTAGACGGTTATTTGTATATTGGGGAGTCGCCAAGTGGTAAGGCACCGGTTTTTGGTACCGGCATTCGGGGGTTCGAATCCCTCCTCCCCAACCAATAAAATGTTCTCACTTCTGTGAGAATTTTTTATTGACAGGAGGGTGAAAGGCCTTCTTATCTCTTTTTATGGCACGATCCATTCAAGCCAGATGATTAGAATAATCTGACTTAAATTTTTGTTATTAGGGTTCATTTATCGTGCAGACTCAAGTATAATATAAATTAAACAAATAATTTCATTGGATTAATTTTTGAAAAAATATCTCAACTTGTTGATAAAACAAATCAAGATCTCCTATATACTAGGTTTTTTTTATTTTGTACTTGCTTTTAAGTTACTTTTTTTTGCAAATGACAATAGCTTACTGCCGTTTCCCGAAGTCGCTCTTTCGTTTATGGCCTATAATCTTATATTCGTTGGCATACTGCTATTGCCAGCCTTATTTTTATATAAAAATCAACGCAAATACTTACTCACTATTGACATCCTATTGACTGTTATGCTTTTAGCAGACTCTGCTTACCTTCGGTTTTATAATACACTACCAGTATTGGGCCTTGTCGGATCTACTGGACTATTAGTAAAACAGGTTTCTTCTATTGCAAAGTTATTTAACTTTTCCGACATTATCTATCTCCTAGATTTCATATTTATACTTTCAGTATTCTTTCTATCGAAAAAGATTTCATTGCTAAAAAAGCTCATACCGACGATACATAAGTTTAAACCCAAAGTAGCCATTTTTATCGCCTTGATTGTTTTGATTCTTATGTCTCTAGTCCTAGCAAGAGATTCACAAGCTAGATTGCCATATCTTTATGGTCATATATCAGAAAACAAGGTTGTGGCCAAAAACATAGGTGTTTTTGGTGCACACGCTATAGACATATCAAGAAATTTTGAGATATTTTCCAGAAGCCTTACACAGGAAGAAAAAAATAAAGTTTTTTATAACATTGATAAATATAGACAAAAGCCTACGTTGAATAAGTTTTCTGGCGTTGCAAAAGACAAAAGAATAATCATGATTCAGTTTGAATCGCTAAATAATGCTTTAATCGGAGCAAAAATAGATGGACAAGAAATAACACCCAACCTTAATCAACTCGCTAAAAGCTCAAGCCATTTTAATAGCCACAATTTTGTCATTGGGGCTGGAGGTACATCTGACACTGATTTTTGTATAAACACCTCACTTTATCCGATTGTAGATTCGTCTGTTTTTGTAAAGCATGCTAGAGATAATTTTACCAGCCTAGAAAAAGAGCTTACGACTGCTGGGTACAAAAATTATGCTTATCACGCTAACAGTCGGGGCTATTGGAATAGAGACATTGCCTTCAAATCATTAGGTTTTGATGAATTTTTTGCAGGGGACGATTACAAAACAGGATTAAATTTAAACATGGGTCTAAGCGACAAGGATTTCTTTAACCAAAGCTTTGACATTATCAGATCAAAACCAGTCAAAAGTTTTCATTATTTAATAACCCTGACTAGCCATTTTTCCTTTGAATTGCCAGATAGCGAGAAGCACCTTTTGTTAAAAAGGGGAGCGTTTTCTAGCCTTAGCGCAGATTACCTGCAAAGCATCCACTACACAGATAGCGCCTTGGGCGATTTTATAAACAAGCTGAGATCGGAAAATATTTACCAAGATTCATTGATTGTTTTGTATGGTGATCATTCGGCAAAATATGATGTTTTACGCTTAGATTCGAGTATTATTGACCCAAATACCGAATCAGGTAAATATGTTCCCCTTATGATTAAGCTCCCCAACCAAGAGAATGGTGAAGTAATTACTACACCAAGTTCCCATTTAGATATTATGCCTACGATATTAAATCTATCTGGTGCATCTCCTGTTTCTCCTATGTTTGGGATTGATCTTTTTAGTGGCAAACCGTCCTCATACTTTACCTCGTCAAATGAAAATAATTTTGAGAGTATTCTTATGGATAATTACAAATATCTTACCACTGACAAATCATCTACCTGCAGTAAGGAAGAAGAAGGATCTTATGTTGAGGTTAATCCCTCTGATTGTTCAACCATAATAGATAAGAGAAACATTATCCAAAACAACATGAACAAGCTCATCAAGTATAATCTTTTTGATGACTATCTAAAGCAAAACTAACATTCATAGCCATACAAACTATATGCTTAATATAAGAGTATGATTACCGGTCCTTGCTAAACTCAATCTTTATAATTTCCCTTATTTGTTTTTCAGGGCTGCTTGTGCTGCCGCTAGCCGAGCAATCGGTACTCTAAATGGAGAGCAAGAGACATAACTCAGGCCTTGTCGCTGGCAAAAATCAATTGATTCTGGGTCTCCACCATGCTCACCGCAGATACCTAGCTTTATTTCTTTTCTGACCGATCTACCTCTTTTGGCTGCTATCTCGATTAACTGACCCACACCAATCTGATCCAAGGAAACAAATGGATCAATTTTTAATAGGCCTAGTCTTATATATTCAGGCAAAAATTTTGATGCATCATCTCGTGAAAAACCAAAGGTCATTTGAGTTAAATCATTGGTACCAAATGAAAAGAACTCTGCTTCTTTTGCAATCTCATCTGCCATCAAAGCACCTCGTGGAACTTCAATCATCGTACCTAGGCTATATTTTATCTCAGTTTTTTGTTCCTTAGAAACATCTTGCGCAACTGCTTTGATTATTTCTTTTTGGGCAACGAACTCCATCACATCTCCGACTAATGGAATCATTATCTCTGGCTCAGTTTTAAAGCCAATCTTATTTACTATGGCAGAGGCTTCTAGGATAGCACGAGCTTGCATAGCAGTAATCTCTGGATATGTGTTGCCCAATCTACAACCCCTATGCCCTAACATAGGATTGACCTCGTGGAGCGATGCTATTTTTTTCTCTATCTGAGCCATAGATTTGTTGGTTTCTTTTGCTAGCCCAGCAATTTCTGCTTTTTCCTTAGGCAAAAATTCATGTAAAGGAGGATCAAGCAGTCTAATTGTTGCTGGTAGCCCTTTTAGCTCTTTAAATAAACCGACAAAATCCTCCCGCTGGTAGGGGATTAGCTCGCTTAAAGCTGATTGACGTTCTTCAAGCGTATCGGCTAAAATCATCTTCCTGATAGAGAAAATTCTTTTCTCATCAAAGAACATATGTTCTGTCCTACAAAGGCCGATACCTTCAGCGCCAAATCGGACGGCAGTGCTTGCATCCTTGGGAGTATCAGCATTTGTTCGTATCTTTAGCTTTCGATATTTGTCAGACCATTTCATTACCTTTTGAAAGTCTCCTGAAATATCAGGTTCTGAGACATCAATTGCCTTTGCGTAAACATTTCCAATCGAGCCATTCAAAGATAGTATTTCTCCTTCTCTAATAACTGTTCCGTCAACTGAGGTGATGGTTTTGTTTTTGTATGAGATGGTAAGTGATTCACAGCCGCATATACAACATTTTCCCATTCCTCTCGCAACAACTGCCGCGTGAGAAGTCATTCCGCCACGAGCCGTCATAATACCTTGAGCTGCATTCATGCCAATCAAGTCCTCGGGTGAAGTCTCTACTCGGACCAATATAACCTTATGTCCTTCCTCCGCTAGATCAAATGCTCTCTCTGCGTCAAAAACAACCTCGCCAACAGCTGCTCCCGGGGAAGCTGGGAGTCCCACAGCAAATGGGCTTACCTTTTTTTCCGCCTGTGAGTCTAGTGTTGGATGTAGAAGCTGATCAAGCTGAGAAGCATCCAAGCGAAGAATTGCCTCTTTTTCTGTTATCAGCTTTTCTTCTACCATATCGACAGCAATTTTTAGTGCTGCTGCTGCCGTTCTTTTTCCGTTTCTTGTTTGAAGCATATAAAGCTTGCCTTCCTGAATTGTAAATTCCATATCCTGCATATCTTTATAATGCTTTTCGAGTCTAAGCCTAATGTCATCTAGCTCCTTGTATATGGCTGGCATCTCCTTTTTTAGATCGTCCATGTTTTGTGGGGTTCTCACTCCTGCGACAACGTCTTCTCCTTGAGCATTCATCAGATATTCACCATAAAATTTATTCTCACCTGTCGAGGGATTCCGAGAGAAGCAAACACCAGATCCACAATCATTTCCCATATTACCAAAAACCATAGCCTGAATATTTACCGCCGTCCCCAAAAGTCCATAGATATTATTAAGCCTTCTATACAAAACAGCCCTATTGTTATTCCACGAGCCAAATACTGCCGCGACTGATAGCATCAGTTGATCAAAGGGATTCTCTGGGAACAATTTTCCTGTTTCTCTTTTAGTTATTTTCTTAAAAATATCACATAGTTCCTTTAAATCTTGTGCTGTAAGTTGTGTATCTACTTTTACCTTTTTGCTATCCTTAAAATCGTCCAGTGCGTCAGAGAACAGGTCTGAGGAAACTTCCATTACGACATCCGAGAACATTTGTATAAAACGGCGATATGAGTCCCAAGCAAATCTATCATTGCCAATTTTTTGAATAATACCATCTACTACCTTATCGTTTAAGCCAAGGTTTAGGACCGTATCCATCATACCTGGCATCGAAGATGCAGCTCCAGATCTAACAGAAAGCAAGAGAGGATACTGGGTACTACCTAGTTTTTTCCCCATCGCTTTTTCTAGTTTTTCGATGTTGGTTTTTACTTGTTCCTCGAGATTTGCTGGCATTTTTCTTCCGGCTTTATAAAATTCGTCACATGTTTCAGTAGTAATAGTAAAGCCCTGCGGAATAGGTAGTTTCATATTTGTCATTTCTGCTAAATTTGCTCCCTTTCCCCCTAGTAGCTCTTTCATCTCCTTGTTACCCTCGTTAAAAAAATACACGTACTTTTTTCCCATACTTACTCCTTATTATTTCTTCAAAATAAATTACCCGATGGGCAATTAAATTAGTTTATCAAATTTTAAAAAATATTTGAAGGGTATATTGTTTCTACCTTTTCTAGATATATTACTTGTATAATATATAATCCGATTGAGAATCAACCTGAATTGATGATACAATTTTTTATATGAAAATATCCAAGAAGAAAAAACCAAAACAAACAAAGCAAAGTCCAGAAGTTACACTTTCACGAGAATTTGTCGACGTTGTTGACGACCGGGAAGTAATACGAGAAAGCAAGCTACGTTCCTATGTCTTAAAACCTTTAAAAATAATATTTAAAGCTTTTACCTTGATAATATTGTCTTTAATTTTTATCGTCCTTTTTACGGGCTTGGGTATATATCTGAAATATTCTAAAGAGTTCGAAAGCGTAAAGCCTCAAAGTAATTCTACCCAGCTTATTATTTATGATAAAAACGGAAAAGATATCTTCCGCGGTTTTGGGGCAGCAGAACCACAGAGAATTCAGCTATCCCAGGTTCCAGATGTGATAAAAAAAACAACCTTAGCGGCAGAAGATATTGACTATTACAAGCATGGAGCAATTGATTTTAAATCTATTGCTCGTGCAGTCTACCTAAATTGGCAGGACTCAAAAAGCTCTGGCATTAGCAAGCTTAAAGACCTTCTAGAGGCTGACAGTTACACACAAGGTGGATCTACTATCACACAACAACTAGTCAAGAATATCTATCTAACTCAAGAAAGAACATTCGATCGCAAGATCAAAGAAATGGTCTTTGCGTATAAACTGGAGTCCAAGTATTCTAAGGACCAGATTCTTGAAATGTATTTAAACGAGATTTACTACGGCGAACAAGCGTTAGGGATTAATAATGCTGCCAAAATATTTTTTAATAAAAATATTGATGAGCTAAATCTCGCAGAAGCGAGCATGATAGCTGGTTTACCTGCAGCACCATCAATCTACACCCCCCTAGATGAAAATAACACCCAGTCTTCAAGGAAAAGGCAAGAATATGTACTTCAACAAATGCTCTTAGCTGGCTATGTCAATATCGATGAAGCCAAGTCCGCTGCCAATGAATACATAGAATACTATGGTAAAAATGAGACTTTTGACAAATACCCATTTTTTTCTCAGTTTGTGAAGGAGGAGCTAGAGAAAGAGCTAAAGATGACCAATATAGAAGATAAAGGATATCGCATTTACACTAGCTTTGATCCAGCCAAACAAGAAATTGCAGAGCGGCAAGCAAAAGCCGGCATTAAAAGCTTGTCTAGCAGGGGAGCGACAAACGCCGCCGTTGTCATTGCTGACCCCAAAACAAATCAAATTATGGCCATGGTTGGCGGGATCGATTGGGAGAAAAGTAAAGTCAATGTTGCCACCTCGGAAAGACAGCCCGGATCTTCGTTCAAACCAATCGTTTATGCGACTGCGCTGGAAAATAATTATACCGCGGCTACAATATTGAATGATAAAAGTGTAAATTTTGGAGGAAGCCCTCCATATATTCCAAAAAACTACAATGGAGGATACTCCGGCTATGTAACTGTCAGAAATGCCTTAGCAAGATCATTGAATGTGCCTGCTGTAGAAATGGCAAAACTTGTTGGAACTGATAAGGTCGTTTCTATGGCCCATCAACTTGGCATAAGCTCAATCAATCAACCCGTAGACAACTACGGCCTGTCGTTAGCCCTAGGTTCGGCAGAGGTTCAGCTTCAAGACATGGTTGAAGTATATTCTAGCTTTGCCAACCACGGTGAAAAAATGCCACAAACAGCAATCACAAAAATTCTGGACAAAACTGGACGAGAGGTGCAGATTACATCAAGAAAGAAGCAACAGGTAATCAGCACCGAGGTTAGCTATATCATAACTAGTATTCTTTCAGACAACAAAGCTAGATCTGCAACCTTTGGTACCTCTAGCCCATTAAAAACAGATAAAACCACAGCCGTAAAGACTGGAACCACCGACAACTACGCTGATTCATGGACTATTGGTTACTCCCCTGATCTAGTAGTTGGGGTATGGATGGGCAATAATGACAGAACTCCCATGAGAAGAGTGAGCGGTATCGAGGGAGCTGCCTATATCTGGCATGACATTATCACAGAGTGCCTGAAAGATAGTCCTAACAAAGAATTTGAAAAACCATCCACAATTCAAGAGGCTTGGATCAACTCTTATAATGGAGCCCTATCAAAATACCAGGGAAAACCTAACACCCTAGAATATTTTAAGCCAAATACTGTCCCAAAGGATAAGGTAGACCTCTCCTATCTAAAGCAATTTTAGCCCGACATGAACACTTTCCATACAAAAGGCGTGATTTTAAAAAGGATCAATTACGGCGAAGCTGACCGGATTATCACGGCTTTTACTGAGGTTTTTGGAAAAATTAGCTTCATTGCCAAAGGTTCACGGAAGATAAAAAGCAAAATCGCGGGAGCTATTGAGCTCTTTTATATCTCAGACCTAGTACTCTCTAAGGGAAAAAACTTATATATTCTAACCAGCTCAAGTATTATCAAGCCCTTTACCCCAGAACAAGATTTAGCAAGTATTAAATTAGGTGGCTACATCGCAGAAGTTATACTCAAAACTGTGCCAGAGGATAGCCCAAACACAAAAATCTATTCCTTACTCGAGGAAGTCTTTGGGGGCTTTAATAAAAACATTAACCCCCTCCTTCTAATGGCTTTCTTCTCTATTCAATATACCCAGCTTTCTGGTGTCTCTCCTAACCTAGAAACTTGTGCCAAATGTGGCGCCAAGCTCTCAAACAACATCTACTTTAGTAATAGTGCGAATGGTTTGCTTGATCTGAAATGTTCTCATTTGCACTATGACTCAAAACTAATTGAAGTTAACACGATTAAGGCTTGGCGATATATGACTACAAATAATCTTATACAAGCAAGCAAGCTCAATGTTCCAACCAAAAATATCGAGGAACTTAATAGTTTTTCGTTAGATTACCTGCAAAGAACAGCTCAATTAACCTTCAAGTCTAATAATATCTAGTTTGATTTTTCAATTACAAAAAGTTATGATGACACCATGAAAAAAATTTCTGACAAGTTAGGTCTGTCAGAGTTTTCTTGGAAGAGGCAAGATTTTGTTGACAATGGTGAGGAGATACCATTGCTACTCGAGAAGGACAAAGAGCATACCTATGGTGAGCTTATTACAGAAAAGGAGATATTAAGCTGGCTACTGGAAACAAATAAGGTCTTCAGACTAATTAATGAGACCGATAAACCTGTTTTCGACAGGCTGTACTCTGAATACATCATTGACCTTGAATATTTAAGCAGGATTGGAAAGATCAAGAAAAATCAAATACCAGAATTGAAGGAAATCCTAAACTTTGATTTAGAAGGAGTAATATGAAAAAAACCGTATATCCAATGGACAAAATTGTCAGCCTATGCAAAAGACGTGGATTTATTTTTCCTGGCTCTGAAATTTATGGCGGACTAGCTAGCACATATGATTATGGTCCTCTGGGTGTAGAGCTAAAAAATAATATCAAGAGAGTTTGGTGGAAATATTTTGTACAAGACCGAGAAGACATAGTCGGGCTTGATGGTGGGATTATCTTATCTCCGAAGGTGTGGGAAGCAAGTGGCCACGTAAATGAGTTTAAAGATCCTTTAGTTGAATGCAAGCAGTGCCATCATCGGTTTCGCGCTGATAAGCTAGAGACTAACAAGTGCCCTGATTGTAATGGAGCGCTAACCAAAGAGAAATTTTTTAGTGGCATGTTTGAAACCACAATCGGCCCCATCAAAGAAGAGGGGATACAAACCTATCTCCGTCCAGAGACTGCCCAGGCTATTTTTATCAATTTTAATAATGTTCTTAACTCAACTAACATTAAGCTACCTTTTGGTATTGCCCAAGCAGGCAAGGCCTTTAGGAACGAGATTACAACCGGCAACCTGACTTTTCGAACAATCGAGTTTGAACAAATGGAAATTGAATATTTTATTTCTCCCAAGTCAGACTGGAAAAAGGTTTTTAACAACTTCCTAGATAATATGCACACCTATGCAAAAATGGTTGGTATACCAGAACAATCGTTATTTAACCACGACATACCTGAAAAGGAAAGAGCCCACTATTCAAAGAAAACTATTGATATTGAATATGAGTGGCCTTTTGGCCGTGATGAGCTATGGGGATTGGCCTATCGAACAGACTATGATCTAAAGAAGCATTCAGAGTTTTCTGAACAAACACTAGATTATTTTGACGAAGAGATAAAAGCGAAATATATTCCTCATGTTATAGAACCTTCGCTTGGTGTTGATAGAACCATGCTTGCAGTTCTGGCTAGCGCCTATGATGAAGAGGCTCTAGAAGGTGATGACGTCAGAATAGTGCTTAGGCTAAAACCCGAAGTCGCACCTTATAAAGTGGCAATATTCCCACTTCTAAAAAACAAGCCAGACATAGTAAAAAAAGCTCGTGATTTATATATGACTCTTAAGAATACTTATCCAGCCTTTTGGGATGAAAGAGGAAATATTGGTAAAAGATATCGCTATCAAGACGAAATAGGTACACCTTACTGTGTCACAATCGACTTTGATACGCTTGATGATAATACAGTCACAGTTCGCGACCGTGATTCTATGAAACAGATCCGTATTGACGCTGATAAGTTGAATCTTTGGCTACAAAACAACCTTTAATATTTACTGATACAAAGCCATAATAAAGTTGTTGACAGGTTGTTTTTAAAATAGTAGAATTTGGTAACTAAAAAGAAAGATTTAGGCGTCTGTGACAAGCACCTATTTTTTATTCTCACAAAATCAAGGAAAGCGAAAGGATTACAAAATGGAAACAAAAAAGATTTATTTAACAAAAGATGGTTTTGAAAAATTAAATATAGAGTTTGAGAAATTAACCGGTAATGGTCGTCGTGAAGTCGCTGACTTGATCAAACAGGCCAAAGAATACGGTGATTTGAGTGAAAATTCGGAGTATGCTGACGCTAAGGATCGACAAGCTTTTACCGAGGGAAGGATTGCTGAATTAGAGCATATTCTAAAGAATGCTGAATTAATCGACGACGATCATTCAAACTGTGGTTCAGTCAAAGTTGGCTGTACTGTAAATGTTGAGCTTGAAACCGGTGAGATGGAATATAGAATCGTTGGGTCATATGAAGCAGACCCAGAAAAAGGGTGGATTTCAAATGAATCACCGCTTGGCCAGGCCTTAATAGGAAAAAAGTCAGGAGACGAGATAGAGGTTGTCGCTCCGGTCGGAACAATCAAGTACAAGGTCAAGAAAATTAAATAATGCAAATGAAGCCCCTTCAAAAGCCCACAGCGGCAACGCCATAAGGGGTTTTTTGATGTTATAGGTTTTTTCTTGGTTCAAAGTCTTGTTTCTGCTATAATATCAAAGTAAATAAGGGAGATTCATGCTTGATATTTCATTCATCCGAGATAACGTAGATTTGATTAATACTAATTCTAAAAATCGCGGAAGCCTCATTGATATCGAGGCTTTCTTAAAGATAGACCAGGAGAGAGTGGACCTTATCAAAAAGGTTGATAGTCTTCGTAGTAAAAAAAATCAGGTCAAGGGGAAACCCACCAAAGCCGAGCTTGTAGCATTAACAAAAAACAAGCTAGAAGAGGAGTCTTTAAGGGCTAGCCTCACAAAAATCGAGTCCAAATATTTTGATCTTTTGATGCAGATTCCTAACATCACTCACCCTGATGTTAAGATTAGTAATAACGAAGATGATAACCCTGTCTTGGAGTGCAAGCACAAGCCCAAAAAATTTAATTTTGAACCCAAGGACCATGTCTATATAGGAAAAGATCTAGATTTAATTGATTTTGAACGAGCTTCCAAGGTTTCTGGTTCAAAATTCTTTTTTCTCAAAAATGAAGCAGCCCTACTCGAGATAGCTCTAACACAATATGCAATAAAAATAGCCATTAAGCATGGTTTTACACCTTTTATTACCCCCGATTTGGCAAAAAAAGAGATTTTAAATGCTATGGGCTATAGTCCCCGAGGCGAATCGACTCAAGTGTATAGCGTGGAAAACACCGATCTTTGTCTAATAGGAACTTCTGAAATAGCAATGGGGGGCTATCACAAAGACGAGGTATTTTCTATTAATGATTTGCCAAAAAAATATGTGTCTCTTTCTCATTGCTTTCGAACTGAGGCTGGAAGCTATTCCAAATTCTCAAAAGGTATATTTCGAGTTCATCAGTTTACTAAAGTCGAAATGTTCATTTATACTACTCCTGACAAGTCAGAGTCTGCCCATCATGAAATTTTAGAGATCGAGAAAGAAATATTTGACGGCTTAGAAATACCTTATAGAGTGATCGATCACTGCACTGCAGATCTGGGATCTCCTGCATACAGAACTTATGATTTAGAGGCTTGGATGCCAGGCAAACCAAATAAAGATGGTTCGATGGGTGACTGGGCTGAGATAACCTCAGCTTCTAATTGTACTGATTACCAGGCACGAGCTCTTAATATTAAATACATTGAAACGGATGGTTCAAAAAAGCTTGTCCACATGCTAAATGGAACCACTCTCGCTGTCACTAGGCCCATTATTGCTATTTTAGAGAATAACCAACAGAAGGATGGTTCGGTTATAGTACCGAAAATATTACAAGAAGCATTAGGGAAGAAAATAATTCAAAAAGGGAGGGAATAATGCAAACATCGATTATCGGTCGCGAGCTCGATCTGGATCAAGATATAAAAGATTACACCCAGAACAAACTTCTTAAACTTGAGAAATTTAGAAATGATATAATCGGGATTGATCTTACTATAGAGGAGAATCATCACAAAAAGGTCAAGCAAAGCGCTTTTCTTGCCAAATCATTAGTTAAGATTCCAGGGAATGATATTAATGCCGAAGCTTATGGCAAGACCCCTTTCGCAGCAGTAGACGAGCTAGAAAAAAAGTTAGCTAGCCAACTTAGAAAAACTAAGGAAAAAAGACTTGGAATAAAACGGAGTAAGGAGTTTTTGGGGAAATTCTTTAGAAAGGAATAATATTAATGTCGATATTAAACAAGGTTTTTGGCGGTGCGAATAAGCGCATCATCAATAAATATGATGCTGATGTTCAAGAAATAAACGGTCTAGAGGACGCAATAAAAAAATTATCTGACGATGAAATACGCCACCGTATGAACGAAATCAGATCAATAATTAGCACAAAAACCGATGATGAGTTCAAAACCGGCAAGGACAACCAAGTACTTAAATCAAGTGAAAATAAAATCCTTGCCCTTCATTTACATGAGGTCTTTGCCCTAACCCGTGAAGCTGCCTGGCGTGCGCTGGGTCAGCGCCACTTTGATGTCCAACTAATAGGTGGCTTAGTTCTGAATGAAGGCCAGATCTCTGAGATGATGACTGGAGAAGGAAAGACCCTTGTCGCCACTCTACCGGCAACTTTGAATGGATTAACAGGTAGGGGTGTTCATCTAGTTACGGTTAATGACTATCTGGCAAGACGAGATGCTGGCTGGATGGGAAGAGTCTACAATTTTTTAGGACTAAGTGTTTCGGCGATAATACACGATGCCTCGTATCTATATGATGCAGACTATATTGATGAAAATGCCCTTGATGAAAAAACACAGCATTTACGCCCAGTTACTAGAAAAGAGGCTTATAATGCCGATATTACCTATGGCACCAACAATGAATATGGGTTTGATTATCTTCGAGATAATATGGTGCAGAATATAGATCAAATGGTTCAAAGAAAACTTCACTATGCTATCGTTGATGAGGTTGATTCAATTTTAATCGATGAGGCTAGGACTCCTTTGATTATTTCTTCTCCAGCCGAAGAAAGCACTGATAAATATATCCAGCTAGATCATCTGGTAAAGCAGCTTAATCGAGACAAAGATTACCTTATCGATGAGAAACAAAATGCTGTGTCTCTTACCGATGCGGGGATAGCACACATGGAGAAACTTCTCGGGGTCACGAATATTTACGAAGAATATGGGATTGAGAACGTTCATCACATCGAACAAGCACTCAAGGCAAATGCCCTTTTTAAAAAAGATAAGGATTATGTTGTCAAAGATGGAGAGATTATAATTGTTGATGAATTTACGGGTCGTCTCATGCAAGGACGTCGCTATTCAGAAGGATTACACCAAGCAATTGAGGCCAAAGAGGGCGTCGAGATTAAAAGAGAGTCATTAACACTAGCTACAATCTCTTTTCAGAACTATTTTAGAATATACGTCAAACTATCAGGAATGACTGGTACTGCCATCACAGAGGCAGAAGAGTTTGCAAAGATTTATTCGCTCGAGGTAATCTCAATACCACCTAATAAAGAGAATATCAGAGAAGATCTTTCTGATTTAATTTATAAAAATGAGAAAGCAAAATTTCTCGCCGTAGTAGAAAAAATCAAGGAACTTAACAAAATTGGTCGGCCAGTTCTGGTGGGAACAGTATCGATTGAAAAAAACGAGTTATTGGGAGATTTGCTTAGAAAGGGGGGCATCAAGCACGAGCTTCTAAACGCAAAGAACCATGAAAAAGAAGCAATGATAATCTCTAAGGCTGGCTTTAAAAATGCTGTCACTATTGCGACTAATATGGCCGGTCGTGGCACAGATATTGTCCTGGGTGATGGAGTAAACGAGCTTGGTGGACTATTTGTAATAGGCACCGAGAGACACGAATCTAGGCGTATCGACAACCAACTTCGAGGTCGTACCGCCAGACAAGGTGACGCAGGCTCTACGCAATTTTTTGTCTCCCTAGATGACGATCTCATGAGAATTTTTGGTAGCGAAAGAGTTGGATCTATAATGAATCGGCTCGGACTTCCTGAAGATCAGCCAATCCAGCATTCTATGATATCAAAATCACTAGAATCAGCTCAGAGAAAGGTAGAGGGACATAACTTTGATATCAGAAAACATCTTGTTGAGTACGATGACGTTATGAACAAACAAAGGGCTTATATCTACAATCTAAGGTATGCCTCTATGAGTGAGGATAGCCTAAAAGATAAGGTCATAGAAACTTTAAAAGCTGAGGCCGAAAGTATTGTTGATAGCCATATCTCAGTCCAGACCGACACCATCCAAACAGAAGAGATCGAAAAAATCTTGAGTGCTATCACTGGACAAGCGATATCTTTAAAGAAGGAGTTGATTAACAAAACTTCCGAAGAATCTAAGGATATTATTTATCATCAACTCGAAAAGATATACCAAAGAAAGGAAGAGAAAACTGGTTCAGATTTGATGCGGATTTTAGAAAAAGCCCTATATCTTAGAACGATTGATATGTTATGGATTGATCATTTGGACGCTATGGATCACCTCCGAGAGGGAATTGGCTTACGCGGTTATGGCCAGAAAGATCCATTAATTGAATACAAAAATGAATCATACAAGATGTTTAAAACTTTGCTTGCAGCGATAGATTCTGAGATTATTAACCTAATATTTAAAGTGGAAATCAGTCCTCAATCAGGTGAAGAAAGCGAGACCAGAATAACCAAGGCCGCCAAGAAGTCTACCCCCCAGACGAATGAAGCTGACGCCAGGTCCAGGAAAACAACTACAAAGGACAAGGTGGGTCGAAATGATCCATGCCCCTGTGGAAGTGGTAAGAAATATAAAAAATGTTGTGGAAAGTAAATGGATCTCCAAAATAAGGCTGAAAAGATTGCTGGTAAATTTGATTTACCACAAGGACTCCGATCTCTCGGTGAGGCTTATTTGGTCGGAAACGTCGCCTTAAAAACAACCGTTAAGCCTGATATTGATATCCAGATATACTCACAGCCATCCGACTGGGAACCAAATTCTAGAAAAGTCATTACTTACTTTGCTGACCTAGGCCTTATAGACTTTATCTCCAGAGAACTAAAAGAAAGTAACAAGCATCTACTTTCTTTTAGTTATATCGAGAATAATCTTCGCTGGACAATTGACATTACTCAAACAACAAAGTCCTCTGACTATCTTTCTGATGCTTATTGTTTTTATCTGGACTATCATCAAAGATTTACCCCAGAGAAAATTGAGATTATTAAATATTTAAAGTCATACTTTCTAAACCAAGGGATGTTACACAAAAGTATGTCATTTTTTATCTATCAGGCTGTTATAGATGAGAATGCAATAACGGTTGATGACATATATAAATATTTGGATAAAATAAACATTAAAACAAAGAGGTTCAAACAATGATAAAAGTTGTTTTTTTTGATGCAATAGATACTTTATTTAGACCCTATCCTGATAAAATTTCTCTATACCGTTCCAAAATTTATGAGATTACTAAAATGGAGGTTTCTGAAAAAGAGATGATTAGCGTCTGGGATAGTATTTTAGAAAAAACCGAGAAAGCAGCCTCCAAAGAATTCGGAGAAAATAGTTATAACGCCTGGGACAGATTTAATCAAAAAATATTATCAGTACTAGGCTATGACGGGGATATAATCATGGCTGGCAACAAATTGCTTTATGAAGTTTGGTCAAATCCAGATAACTTCAGACTATACGAAGATGTTATTCCCACCTTGAACCGTTTGGCAGAAATGGATTTAGTTGTGTCTTGCATCTCTAATGAAAGTAAAAGTTTGCATAACTTTTTTGTTCATTTTAATATCAAGCAATATTTTCATAATCTGATCATATCAGAAGAGGTAAAAATTGAAAAACCAAATCCCTTAATCTTCAAAAGGGGACTCGAGCTAGAAAACGTCACGCCAAATCAAGCCCTACATGTTGGCGATAGTCTTTTGAGTGACTACTACGGGGCCAGAAAGGCTGGCCTAAAGACCGTTCTCCTTGACCGAGAGAATAAATTTAGAGAAGATGTAGGT
>Ga0172375_10004019_pt1 | contig 22010 bp, 15 predicted proteins | sample LakKiv1m_FD_114537 | JGI IMG/M metagenome (GOLD analysis project Ga0172375, IMG submission 114537) | Freshwater microbial communities from Kabuno Bay, South-Kivu, Congo - kab_092012_11.1m | ecosystem: Environmental > Aquatic > Freshwater > Lake | place: Democratic Republic of the Congo... | reverse complement strand
ATAAATATAATAGCTATGCTTAGTTTTTTCATATGTTTCTTGATTATACCATGTTATATGAATAAATCACTTGATTTTACCTATCCAAAAAAATAAGCATTCCTAACTTTACAATTCGTGCCATGCATCATTTGTAAAGTTGTCCCGCTGCGTCGGCGGGCCATAGCCCGCCGACGCAGCGGGACAAGGTTAAATCAAAATGCGGGATTATAATAGCCCATCTTGAGGCCGGGAAAAGATTTTCTTAGATTGGAGATTATCCGCCTGACACCTATCGTTTCAGGGGGATTTGCGGGATATTTTATAATTTTGAAATATTCGAGCGGGTCGAAATTCAGGTTACGCCACTGGATCATATTTATCTTATAATAACTTATAAATTTTTTTACAGCTTCGTATTCATCTGCTGAATCTGTAAAGCCAGGCATTGTCAGATAATTAATCGATACGAAGCCCTTCTTTCTTTTGGCTATTTTTATAGACGATAAAACATCACAAAAATCATACCCTGTTGGCTTATAATACCTTTTGTAATATTCCGGCCTGCAGCTATTCATGCTGACCCTGATACTGCTTAAGCCAATATCAAATAACCTGGAAATAGATTCAGGCCTGCTGGCATTAGTATTGATATTTATAGAGCCCTGGCTGGTTTCTTTTCTTATCAACCTTATAGACCTCTCAATCAAATCCGCCTGAAGCAATGGCTCGCCTTCGCAGCCCTGCCCAAAACTCAGCACTGTATCTCTTACCCTATTAATATGAAATAACGCCACATCTCTTATCTCTTCTGGCGTTGGCGTAAATCTTATCCTTGGCTGGGTATTTAATGAAATACAGCCCGCGCAATTGGCATTACAATGCGGGGACACAGGCAGAGGGCATTCTTCTCTTGATAAGAAAAAATTCTGGGCGCCAGGACAGTCGTAGGCCAGGGCGCAATCAGCAAGATGCCTTATCAGCCTGTTGCGCGGAAATATCTTTTTTATTTTTATCGTATTGTCCTTGACCAGATCGAGATTAATAAATCGCGGGTCATGCCTGGTAGACCTATCTACCCTGACTGCGGCTACATATATTCCGCCTTTATAAAAACCAGCCGCAGTATAGCAGAAAAGCGGCAGGGCATCTGCGCCTCTCCCGCCACCCCGCAGGTGGATTTTGCTCCACCTGCGGGATGGTAGTTGGTAAGCCGCGCTATAAGTAGCTGTAAATGCCGGAGGCATAAACACAGCAACTGCAAAATAATTTTCTAAGCTTTCGAAATCGCCTGTATCTGGATTATATCCGGCAGGTATCCTGCCAGGCAGCATAAAAAGCTTGCTGCCTTTAGGCATTCTGGTATACTCCCGCCTGTCTATCCTAAAAAGACATCCCGCTTTCATGCCGACAGCTTCCAGGCCAGGTATATCGAAAATCCTGCCCGACCTATCTGAAACAAGCGGGTTAAACACGTTATTTAGACGCGAAGTCTTTGCCTAATTCCTTGACTACATAGACACGGCTCAACTTGCCTTGCGCATTGTATTTATATATCTTAGACTCATCCCTGTCAAAAAAATAAAAATTGCTGCTATCAGCTGAAAAAGATACGCTTGGCGGGATATTTATCTGGCACGCGCCTTTTTTCACGCCCATTGAAAATATAATCCACGCGCACAGAAAACCAATTGAGAATATTAGAATCTTTTTTAACATATAAACACCTCTATGTTAGGGACATGGGACATGAGTCATGGGACAAGGGGATGTGATAAAAACATTGTTTTTGCTCCATCCTTGTCCCTTGTTCCATATCCCTTATCTCATGTCCCTTGTTCCTATATCTTAAGCGAGCTTCTTGCAAGAACTTCTTTCAATCAGCTCTGTCGAGAGCATTATTCTCTTATTAGACTTTATCTTATTCTGTATAACCTGGTTTAATGTCTGGGTAGCTAACGCGGCCATCTTCTGCAAAGGCTGCCTTATTGTTGTAAGAGGCACAGGGCTGTAGCTCAAAGCCAAAGGATTATCATCAAAACCTATAATTGACATGCCGCTGGGAACGCCCACTCCGTTTTCCATGCACACCTGCATAGCCCCGACTGCCATCTCATCGCTTGCGGCAAATATGGCAGTAGGGGGTATCTTAGAGCATATAAGTTCTTTGGTTAACACTCTCGCGGATTCCCTCCCAAAATCTCCATACTTAATATAGTCCTTCCTTTTCTCAATATTATGCCTCTCCAGTGTTGTCAGATAACCGTTCAGCCTATCTATGGCTACCTGCGTCTTCAACGTCCCTGTAATAGTGGCAATCCTGGAGTGCCCTAATTTAATAAGGTACTCAACCGCGTCCATGCTGGCCCTAAAATTATCTATGGCTATGCACGACACAGGAAGATCCTTGGTGTAATAATTCATTATAACGCATGGGAGCCCTGCATCCACAACCCCGTCTACCTGCTCTTCATTGCCTATGATATCAGAAAATATCACCCCTTCTACACTGGAGATATTCAAAAATGTGTTTCCGTTAGTCACATGCAGCAAGAGATCCATCTTCATGCGCTCCACCGCAATGCCGACGCCCTGCAATATCTGAAGCGCATAAAATGAATGGAATATATCTGTATACCTAGGGATAACAAGCCCTATGGCATTATTATTCCGTTTCGACGCAAGGCGCTGAGCGCTCATATTAGGCCTGAACTTCAGCTTTTTAATAGCTATCTCCACCTTGTCCTTGTTGTATTTCTTTACAGATGACAGCTTGTTAACCACTCTCGATACAGTAGCTATTGATACGCCCGCCTCTCTTGCCACATCCCTGATATTTTTTATGCTCATTTTAATCTCTCCCCTTCCGGACTCAGGATACCGGCAGTAACGAATATCAAAAGATTCTTCCTCGTTGTGCTGTCCGAGTCCTTTCTAAAAAGAGTGCCCAGGACAGGCAAATCCCCTAAAAACGGGGTCTTTGTCCTAGTGTTGGTCCTGGACTCTTTGATTAACCCGCCTAATACTATTGTATCTCCATTATGCACAACTATATTTGTGCTTAAGCTTCTTGTAGTAAATTTTGGCAGTTTCACCTCTCCGCTGTATTCGAAGGCATTGGCCGTGGCCTCGCTTACCTCAGGATTAAGCGTTAATGTTATCATATCCCTGTCCTTCCCAACGCTCGGGGTAACATGCAGCATAATACCTATAGGCCTTGTCTCAAAACCTTGAGGCACATTGACAAATCTGGTCTCTTTCACGCCGTTCACAGTAGCATCGAATTTTCCGTCTCCGTTTAAATCCTCTTTTATAAGGGTCGGCTCATATCTGGTCGGATACACGAATTCATCCGCTATCTCTATGGTAGCTGTCTGGTTATGCAGGGTGGTAATTTTCGGGGCTGAGAGGGTTTTAAGATTAGACTTTTTCTCAAGCGCGTGCAAAACAGCTGAAAACTGCGGTTTAGTCAATATGCCCTGATAAGTAATATTCAACCCCTCGTTTGGAGCGCCTGTAAATGTTGAAAACCTTGAAGATGTAGGAGTGCCTATTTGAGTGACAGCGCCATTTTCAGTCCCTGATAATTCCTGTTTATTTATGGCCCATGGGCTGTCTAACGACAGGTTTACGCCTAATTCGCTGAGATCGGTAATATTTATTTCCATAAATCTGGCTTCCACAAGTATCTGTGTCGCGTCAATATCCAGATTATATAATATATCTTCTATTATTTTCAGGTTGGACGGGGTATTTGTTATTATCAATGCCCCTGTGCGCTCATCCAGGTTAATCTTAGAATCAGAAGGCCACATAACAGCGTTTTCGAGTATATCCTTTATTGTTTTTATCTTGGATATTGCCGCACCGCCTCCCACGCCTCCTTTGGACCCGCCCGTGATGCCGCTGAATTCAGTAAACATTGCAAGTCCCTGGTCTAAAAAATACATCCTTGTCTCTGGCGTCTCGCTATCCATGTTATCAGACGTATCCACCCACACCGCATTTTTTTCAACCCTGTAAGTAAGGCCCTGGTTCCTGAATATATATTTTAACAGGCTCTCTAAAGGCATATCCTTAACCTTTATAGTAACCTTTTTCTCTGACAGCTTCACCCCGTTGCCAGGTATAATATTGACACTGGCAGCCTCTGATAAAAAATCTATCACATAGTCAAGGCCGACTTCCATAAAATCTACAGTAACAGGCGTCTTGAGATTCTTTCTTATTTCTGTAATCTCTATTATGCCTGATTTAGTTTGTGTATTCTCATCGCCTTTGACAGATTTCATCTCATAGGCATAAGAGGCCTGGGATAAAAAAGAAAATAAAAATACAGGCAAAAAGAGGCATTCGACGCACTGATTGCATAGGTTTTTAATCCACGTGATCCGCTTTTTAATTTGCGTAATCATATTAAAAATTTGGCTTTTTGAAATCATCTTCAGCGCTTGCCACCTTGTTCTGCCCCTTATCCATAACGCTTGCGGTGACAAATATCAAAAGATTCCTTCTCTCTTTGGAATCAGTATTCTTTTTGAACAGTCCGCCGACAAGAGGTATATCCCCCAAGACAGGCACCTTTGTCTTCACATTTGTATTTACCTCTTTTATAAGCCCGCCCAGCACTATAGTCTCTCCATCCTTAACCATTACGCTCGTGCTGAGATTTCTGGTTGTAAAGTTAGGTATGCTGACATTCCCTGAATACGCGAAACTACCTGCGTCTTCGCTGACCTCCGGGGTAAGGGCCAACGTGATACTCTTTTTATCCATCCCTACGCTCGGCTTGACATGCAGGAGTATCCCCACATTCCTTGTGACAAAATCCTGCGGCACGTTCACCCATTCTGTCTCTCCCGCGTCGTCGAAATCCCCATCGCCATTTATATCATACTGCACAAGGCTGGCTTCATATCTTGTAGGATATATATATTCATCCACAACCTCTATTGTAGCTACCTGGTTATTCAGGGTGGTAATCCTCGGCGCGGAGAGTGTCTTAACATTCTGTTTTTCCTGAAGCGCGTGCAATACAGCCTGAAACTGCGGATTGCTCAATATGCCCTGATACGTGAGATTAAACCCTTCATCCAGGCGGCTGAAAGCCGAGAAATCTACGCCGCTATTCTTGCTCACCCCATATACATCATTCCCGCTTTGATTTTTGTCCATTGCCCACATGCCGTTTAGCTTCCACTCCACCCCCATCTCCTCCAAGTCGCTTATCTTGACCTCCAGAAACCTCGCCTCAATCAAAACCTGCATAGGCGTAACATCAAGATTATATAAAATATTTTCTACAGTCTCCAGATTTGAAGGGGTATTGCTTACGATAAGCGCCCCTGTGCGCTCATCTAATGTCAATTTTGAATCCTTTGGCCAGTCAACCGCATTCTCCAGGATATTTCTCACAGTCTTCACTTCCGAAGGGGTAGATGACGCGCTGGACTCGCCTAATACCTTCTCTGAGCTAGAAGATGCCTGGCTGGCGAACTCGGAAAATCTGCCTATTCCTTGGTTTAAGAAATAAACCCTGGTGTCTATCTTTTCGCTGGTGATCTCTTCCTTAGTCGCCACCCACACGGCGTCTTCCTCTATCCTGTAAAGCAGGTCCTGTGATTTCAATATATACCTCAATGCGTCTTCGAGAGGCATATCTTTTATCTTTATGCTGATCTTTTTCTCTTCCATATCTATCCCGCTGGAAGGCACTATATTCACGCCTGTGGCCTCAGATAAAAAACCCAGGACATAGTCTAGGCCGACATCCTTAAAATCAACGCTTATAGGTATCTTGAGCCGCTTTCTTATCTCAGGGACTCTCACAATAGGCGTTATCTTCCTATCATTCTCCAGCCTGCCTGTCTTTTCCTCAGGCATAATATGCTTCTTGGCCACCTCAAGCATCATCTTTTCCTCTGTAAGTTCCCTTGCCTTTTTTAAAGCGTCTTCTTCTACCTTGATCTTCTGTATGTCTATATAGTGCAGCATCTCTTCAAACTTCTCGTTCCCTGGAAATTCCTGTATAGCCTTATTAACCAGGACCTCGGCCTCTTTAAACCTTTTCTCCCTGATATTGTATATCAGGCTGTCCATCAGGCTTGACAGTTTCGCTATCCTGTCCTTTGCCTCCTTGGCCCTTAACCTCTGCTCAAATATTTTTTTAAGCGCTTCTTTCTCTTTTTCTTTTCTCGCTATCTCTACCCTCTTGCGCTCCGCATCTTTCTGCATCTCAAGCTTGGCGCGCTTGGCTTCTTCCATCCTTACAAGAAGGGCCCTCTCCTCATTCTTCTTTATTTCCTGCTGCATATTTTTTATATAACTATCCGCCTGATCAGCCAGCGCGCTTCCATGCCCCATATCCTTTACCTTTTTAAATTCCACTATACTGGAAGGATAATTCTTGGATCTGTAATATTGCATGCCGTTCTCAAAAGCGGCCTTCATATCCCGCTCTTTTCCCAACAGCTGCTTTCTCTTAGAATCCATCTCTGCTGCCTTCTGCGCCCTCTCCTTAGCGTCTTTTAACGCAGCCTCGGTGGCCAATAATTCTTTTTTCCTGGCGTCTAAGGAGGCTATTTTATCCGCCTGCTCTTTCTGCGCGATCTTTTCGCTTTCCCTCCTGGCAGCGGCCTCTGCCTCGCCTATAACATCCTTTTTCATCCTCTCCCATTTTTTCTCTTCCATGATCATCAGCTCTGTCATGCGCGCCTTGGATTTCTCAATATATATTTCCGCAAAAGGCGTAAAATACATTTCCCTGTTGGCCTTTTCCACTTCGATTAATTTATTAAATATCATTATGGCTTCTTTGTATTTGCCTGATTCAAACATAGACATGGCTTCTTCAAAATACTTTCTGAGATCGAGCTTAGCCATAGTAGCGGCCTTCACAAAAGAAGGGTCCACTGAAGCAAAAATTCTGCAAGACAGACATTCCAGCGTTATAAACGCTGCGATTATTAGTGTTATATGAAATAATCCCTTATTTCTTCTCATCTATGCCATCTGCCTCTTTATTTGTAGGGGAGGGTTTTAAACCCTCCCCTACTTCTTTGATAGTAGAGATAACAATCTCTTCCCCGTCTTCTTTTTTGAGCCTAATTTCCTTATCACCTATGCTTAAGACAACACAGCCGCCTGCTGTATCGCCTTCTTTAACAGAATAACTCTTGCCTGTGTTCTGATCTTCTATAATAACAATAACCATTGCCCCTAGCATCATCCTGCCTTTATAAAGGAACATGGGCTTTTTTGGCTCTTCCTCTTTTAAAGGTATTATCTCCGGGCCGCTCTCGTTCTTCGCTTCAGAGACAGGCCTGAAAAATATGTCCCTTTCTGCCAGGGCCGCATAATCCTCTATAATATCCTGTTTCTTTAAGGCCTCTATGTCCCAGCTATCCCTTGCCGCCTTCTTTTTGGCCTTTGCCTTTTCCGTAACAGCCTCTATATCCTTCAAAAAATCGTCGGATGACTGCCTTTTCTTTTCCTGGGCATTAATACCTATCGCCACGGCCGCTATTAACGCCGGAAGCATAATCCAGAATATAATTTTCTCTTTTACTATCATCTTAATCTAGGCCTGAGGCTTATTCCTGCTTAACTTCATAAGTCCCGGCCCTGTTTATCATAAACCCGCTTAACACAAAGCTTATTTCCGCATTTCCAGAAGAAGGTTCTATACTTTTCACATGCAATTCTTTTACGCTAATCACAGGGCTGGCATTTTTGAGCTCCAGCAAAAGATTTATAAGGGCCTTTGTGCCTGTCTTTACCGAAACCTGGACAGGCAGCTCAGAGTAAAACAGCTCTTTTGAAACAGGCTCTATATATTCAATAGGCTTAAGCGGTTTTAAGGCGGTAATATCAGAGTATTCGTTTTTTAAAAGCGAACTGGCTACGAATTCTATTATCTCAAGCTGCCTCAACAGCACAGGCACCATATTGTCTTTTGGAAGCCCATCCCCAAAGCCAAGATTTTCAGGAAGCTTAACGCCTTTTGTCCCTGATTCCATCTCAAACTTTTTTATCGTAGAGTGCAGTTTTTCAATAAAATATAGGCCTGCCTCTGTTCCTTTGCCTGACATCCTTGTCTTTTTAGGGTCTACATAATCCATCATTTCAGAAAACTTCTCTTCGAGGGATGCCTTTTGCTTGTCCATTTTCGCAAAACTTTCTTTTGAAGGCACTGTCCCTGTAAGCGTAATAAACCTTTTCATCTCACTTATCTTGCGCTCCAACTCCTCATCCATTATTGAACGGCCTTCCTTTAGAAACGGGCTTAAAAAAAACAAGTAGATCCCGGCCATTACAGCAAGGATTATAATACCCTGTTTTATAATAATTTTTTCTCTGCCTGATTTTAGCATTACACACCCTTTATGAGAATAATCAATAACCAAGATACAAACACCAAACAAATTCAAATATTCAATAACCAATTACCAAACATTAGATTTTCTTAATAGCGTGTTTGATTATTGGTCATTGTTTGGTTATTGTTTCTTGTATCTTGGTCATTCTACGTTATTCCACATTTAACTTTATCAGCTCCCAGCCAGCACCACATCCATTGTAATGCTGAATTTAACCACCTCTTCGCCGGTATCTTTATCATTTTCCACAGAAGAAGAAACGGGACGCACATCGCTGAAACCAGGCAGCGCCTTAAGGTTCGACACAAAATTATTCACTGACTGATAGGAAAGCGCCTTACCGTTCATATCCATCCGTCCAAGGCTGCTTTTTTCTATTGAGATAACTCCGGATACATCAGTAATCCAGACATCCTTCGGCAGCATCTCTGCAATATTCTTAAATATCCCAAGCCACACAGCCCTGGAGGAAACTGCCTGGTACAGCGTGTCCATTTTTCCTCTTAAGATGCCTTCCTCTTCTCGTATCTTTTTTATCTTAGGCTCATATACCCTGTATATATCTATCATCTCTTCCACTTTATCCAGCCTTACCTTCTTTATGTAGTAATCCTGGCGCATAAAAATAAAAAGGCTTATAAACATTAACGCGCCTATAGCTATTGAGAGATTTAAATAAAGCCGCCTGGAAAAAGACACCCTTTTATCCAATAACGCCTCATTGAGAAAATTTACCTCTATCTTCAGGCTGGCCATTCCGCGCAGAGCTGCTCCAACAGCCGTGGAAAATTTATTCTTTGGCCCGCTTGACTGGAGTTTTTGAAAGGCATCCTTGGATACCCTTAACTTCCTGAAAGGATCTATGACCTGGGGCTTAAAATTAAATTTGGCTATAATAGCGGATTCCATATTTTCAGCGATACTGCCTCCCCCTGTCAGAAAAAACCGGCTTATTGTCTTTTCTTTAGGGGCATCTTCCCCTTGCTGCGTAAAATAGTATTCCAGAGACCTCTCCACCTCTGTAAGGAGCTCTCCCATGCCAGGCGTTTTGTCTTCTTTAATCCTTTCCCCTCCGACAGGAAAACTCCTGATCCATATGTTGCCTTTATTGAATATGATAAAATTGCTGGATTTAGCGCCTACATCAAGTATTGAGCCGATGCTGTCATTGTCATAATCCTCATTAAATGCCATGCAGTTATAGACGCTTATCGGGGCCACATCTATTAAATCTGTGGACAGCTTCGCGGCCTTTAATTTTAAAATTATATCCTCAACCAGATTTTTCTTTATCGCGACTATCACGGCCTTCCTGGACAGAGACTTATCTTTATCCAGAAGAGACCAGTCCCACATAACCTCGTTCAGGCCGAAAGGGATCTGATTCTGCGCCTCAAATTTCATGGTCTGCTTTAATTTATCCTCTTTCACCTGGAGAAGCTTTACGAACCTCACAAAAACAGACTGGCCGCTTACTGTTATATTCACCAGCCGCGGCTTAATGTTATTCTCTAATAATAATTGGGCGATAAGCTGGCTGATAATCTTATCCCTGTCAGCCTTAATGTCCTGGGGTATCTCCTTTATTCCGATCCTGGTCAGGACTATGCTATCCTTTTCCCTCTTAAGCTCAATAAGCTTTATGGAATCTGTGCCTATATCCAGCGCCACTGAGCTTGACCTTAATTTAACCATCTATCTTGCCCTTCCCATTATAGCCCTAAGCCTCTTGATATCATCTTCTGTATACTCCCGCCAGCCATTAAGGGCATTTCGCCTGGCAGCAGGAAACAGGTTTTTGTTTTCATATCTTATGAGTGTCTGCTTTGATATGCCTAAAAAATGAGCTGTCTCAGTTACAGAGTAATATCTTTCTTTCATATATGCCACCTCGCTATTAAATATCATGTTTTATCACCTGTTTACCCCGCCGATAAACTTAAATCCTTTCAGGATTTAAGCTGGCGGCCTTTTTGGCAAATTTTGTTATTGCAAAATTTGGGTTTATCTTTAGACAATTTAGGCCGAACTTTTTAAATCAATTCGGCCTCCATTATAAAATTAAAATCTCTATCGGCCGCAAAAAACAGCTTAGCCTGATATAGAGTGATATAACTATATACTACCAGATACTACTTGTCAAGGGTAAGGGGCACGAAGGTACATGGGACAAGGGACAGGAGACAAGGTAAGTAGTTGAAAATAAGTGGCTTAGGTTATTCTTCTTTCCAGAATTTGAAAGGCTTCTTTTTCTCTGGTTCAGGCTTTATAACGCCTTTTTCATTTATGGTCCAGGCCCTTTCCGCAGGAGACGGGTCTATTTCGTCAATATCTATCTTGCCGTTTTTATTGACATCTTTCGCGGCCTGAACCTTGAAATAATGATTCCCGTCTTTCATATCTTTTCTGGAGGCCGAGGCATCCTTTGACCACGCAGACCATTCCTCATCATCAAATTTAAACCTGAATATGCAGTCTTCCGCGCTGCCTTTAAAGGTAAAAAGCGCTGTCCTGGATTTGGTCAACAGGCTCGGGCCGCTCGTAATTATAGTATCAGGCGCTATTATTATAAGCTCTATTGTATCGCTAAACACCTCTGATTCATTTCCAGCTGTATCCTTAAACTTTACATAGACCTTGCGCGTGCCTGTAATAGGCGTAAGCGTCCAGTTTTCCCTCTTTGTTTTAAACTGCTCCCACTGCTCAGTGTCAAACACACCATCATTTGATAAGGCCATGCTCTGGACCTCTGTCGTAGCATCGCTGGCTCCCAGGACGAGATTAACATATACAGAATTAGTGACAGCGTCCTGATTATTTATTATGATATATCCTATCGGGCCTTTTGTATCAACAGTAAAGCTCCACACAAGCTGAGAGGCCTTGTTCCCGACAAGGTCAGCTACCTCAAGGGATATCACATTGTCCCCTTCGCTGAGAGGCGTAGACGGGACATACACAATACTCTGGATCTTTTCATCATAAGCAGCGCTCACTGTGGATTTATTTATCTTAAGATTTATTGCGGCAGGATTAACCCCGCTCTTGTCGTCTACAGCTCCGATGGTAATTGTAGGCTTATCTGTAGCAAGTATAGACCCTTTTGAAGGAGAGTAATTTCCTATAACAGGACTGCCCCTGTCTATCCATAGCTCAAAGGACGCTGTCTCTCCCCAGTTCCCGGCTGAATTCTCAGCCTTAAGGTTAAATACCCTGACCCCGTCCGCAAGCAAGTCTGAAGGGGTCTGATAATAATTACCTGTTGTGTCAGCCTGATTATCAGGCATATCGCCCCACGCGTAACTGTAGCCAACAGGCTGCGCGCCAGTTACTGGATATTCCCAGGTCATGTAAGGATCCCCATGGGCCTGCCATAATTTTGAAGGTATGTTGGCGCCTCCAGAAGAAGTCTTTGCCCATATAACAGGCAAATCCTCTTTTCCAGTCCCTAATTTAAAGCCATTTGACGCCACTTTCCAGCCTGAATAGTCATAACCATCGCTTACCCTCACCCGCCATTTGTAGTCCACATAGCCTTCAGTAGTAGGCAGTATAGGCGTAGTATGTTCATGGTCTCTGGATTTAACAATGCCTGAGTCAATGTCTATTGTTTTAAAATTATCCTTAGACACCTGTATGTGGTAATAACGCTGGGGATCTTTATCTTTATCTATAACAGACCATTTTAATGTGGGGGGATTATTATATGTAACCTGGCCGTCGTTATAGGCAAGTATTGTCACATCTGGTATGGCGTTACGGGTTTGAAGAAACCCTCCATATATCTTATAATTTACGCCTGTGGAAACGGCTGTGCCTAACGGATAGCCTACGCTGTTATCTGAGTTATAACTCTTAGATACCCCGCTCGCGCCTCCGTTGTCTGCTAAGGCTGTGTATAATTTATAATTTTTACTGTTAGATACGCTGGCGCCTGCGATACCTGTAAAAATAAAAAAAACCGCTATAAAAAATATAGCAGCGTTTGAGATAAGACATATTTTAAATTTAATAAGACTCATATTTATGGTAATTATAGCTCTCAAAAATAATAAATCAAGTAAAAATTAAATATTGTATCTTGGTAAACCTTGTCCCGCTGCGTCGGCGGGACACATCCCGCCGACGCAGCGAGACAAGGTTATCTCATTGCCCTCATCGCTCAAAAACTACCCATGTCTTTTTCTCCGCTGTCACCTTTCCTTTTTCCATGGCCTGGCCTGTAACAATAATCCTGTAACAGTCAGAGTGGATTGTAACAAGGTTTGATATCTGCTTAAACCTGTTTTTCTTATCCGTATCGCTTGAACCAAGCGCGGAAGTCGCAATCATATCGCCTATTCCCAGCTTAAGGCCATTCTTATTGCCATATACCCTGTTATTTATAATATTATTTGCTATAGCCTCGTCTATGCCCGGGAGCGCGCTCAAAACTATAGGTGGAGCTGTATTAACATTTATTCTTCCGTAAAAATTATTCTCTGGATCCAGCCTTATAAAATCAAAATGAGCCGCTCCTGTATCTGAACTATTTTTTACTTTTATCTCCAATTTATCTTTTGGGGTTGACCCCGCGCTTCCTGTGCCTATCTCTATACTGCCAAAGGTTACGCCTTTGTCCGGGCCTGGGGTAAGGCCGGGGGTAAAAGCCGTCCACGTGTCATCTGCGAGATGAAGAGATAAGGCTATTGCCTCGCCTTCTTCCCCGAATATTTTTAACTTATAATACCCATTTTTCAAACCATCTTTCGCTTCCCATTTCCACGCCCCGATGGAATCCTTCTTTCCGCTTTCGCACCAGTCTGTAAAAGGGGCTGCCCTCTGAACAGTTTTCCAGTTTCCTTCAGGGTCTTTTAAAATATTATTTTCTGCCTCAAGCCTTATCCCTGATACCGTAAGCCTGTCTGCGATCTTCGCCACATCTTCCGCAGGGATAACCTTCCATGGCTCCGTCCCTATCGAGACAAACGCTATTTCTCCTATCGAAGAAAAATTACTTCCCTTCACATTTACCTCTGTGTCATAGTGCTCTATAATCTCCTCGCCTATTTTTTCCCTCATACCGTCATTATCATTCGGAAGCCCGGGCGTCCCTCCTTTTTTCGCGGTAGAAGCGTACCAATTATCAGGTATGCCATTGTTATTTGAATCCATCACATAACTGGGATCTGACTTCTCTATGGATTTATTTTCAGGCACACCTCCTGTAAAATACTCCTGCTTATCAACTATATGGCCCATAGAATCTTTGAGGGTTATAATATTGCCTCCTATAAAAGAGCTGTCGCTCAGCAAATCAGAGTTAGGGGTAATTGCCCTTAAAAAATGCAGGGCCGCTGATTTTTCCTTGCCCCATATAGAAACAAACGAAATGCCATTGCTGTTTATTCCGGACTGGGCGTCGTCTTTATCAACGCAAAGCGCAAGATGTTCGTGAGGGCCTACGGTTGTGCCAAGAGGGATTGTAGCTGGCCACCCCTCTTTGCTCGGGCCTTCCAGCGTCCATCCGCTCAGGTTTACCTCTTTAGACGTAAGATTTATAAGCTCCACATACTCTCCATCAGGCCCATGGCCCAGCTCTATTGATTTAAAATATACAGGCCCTGTCTCGCGGTTATTCTGGATCCTGATGGTAAGCTTTCCTCCTGAAACAGCGATAACCTTTCCTCCTCCAAATAGTTCAGCGTCCATCACTGCCTTTGAGCGGGAGCCTCCTATCTCAACATCCCCTATCTCCTGATCAGAAACGCCCGCGAATAACCTGACATAGTACTTTCCATCAGGGATATCTTTCCATGTCCATTCTCCTTCTCCTGACTTTCCTCCATTAGGCTCATTATTCTGATAAAGGCCATTCCCCCATTCCCAGTCTCCTCCAGGCGCCTGTCCGCTGAAGGCGCTTCTGGAAATAATAGGCCTTACCATTATCTCATTTATCCTTATGCCTTCCACACCCCTTATTTCGCTCGAACTGAAATTTTCCTGTCCAAGCCTGGGATATAATTCAATATAAGAAAAATAACAAACTGAGCCTGAGCTGTTTTTAACGCTCAAATTCAGTATCTTATTATCAAACGATACAGCCCCTATCCGCAGCACCTCTCCGTGTTTTACAGAGCCTTGCGTCATATTATTTACAGTCACATCTCCTACAAGCTCATCCTTTACCCCAAAGACACCTATATAATATTCCCCTTCTGGAAGGTTCATCCAGGTCATCGTGAAAAACTCTCCATCTTTTACATCGCTTTGGTAACAATTCCCCTTCCATATCCAGTCTCCCATGTCGCCTCTGTTTATAGCGGAGAGCCTGTTATATAGCTTGGGTATAACGCTTTGGCTGAAATCTGCATCGCATGCGTCTATTATATTTACAGCTTTTTGAAAAGGGTCCCTCACGCCAGCATCCTCAAGCAGCACCATGAGATCATGGGCGTCCATAGAATTTATATTGCTTTTAAATCTTCCTTCCACATCCGTATTTCTATCGACAGAATACGTAGTTATGTAAGGGTATAATTTCTGGAGTTCGTGCTTTGAGATTGTTTTGATCTTGCTTATTTCAAAAGGCGTCTCAAACGCCCTGTCATCACCTTTAAGATTAAACGGGCCATATTCCATAGGCTCATCTATGCCTTCGCCTGCCTCATCTATAATGCCGTTCGCGTTATTATCTATGCCGTCAGAATCCAATATCCTCTGGTTTTGGTTATCATCCACCCCCATATCCCCTGGCTGGCCATCAGGCCCATATCTAAAACTGATAATGTCATCATATATTTTTTCAGGATCTTTCAGGCCTAAAGAGTTTATGAAAGCACCGAGATCCAGTTCGTATGGCGCCCATCCTTCTGTAATTTTTAAAGGCGAATGATTATGTTTGTAAGCCAGATTTATATCTATAAAGCTTGCCTCATCCCTCACCAGGACAGCATACCTGCCTATAGTATCCCCTTCCTCATTCTGCACATTTATCCACCTTGAATCAGGCTGGCCGTCTCCATCGTTATCAACGTCACTGCCTGTAAAAATGGTATGCCATTTGTCATCAAAGCTGTCTATCTCTCTTTCATCCTCTTTTAAAATCTGCTGAGCATAATTAATACCTGCCTGGCTGAGATAGGATGCCCTGGTGGATTCCAGGTAGTTAGACGCTGCCTTCAACTCAAGCCTCATGGTAAAAGCAAACGATACCGCCATTATGCCTGCTACAGCCAGCACGCTTACCACAAGTATCAGCGCTATACCTTTATTATCTTCTTTTATTATCATAGAATCACGCGTCATTGCTTTTTATTATACAAACTGCTCACTGTATTTGCAAACAAAAATCCCGCGCCCTTTTGAAGAAGGCGCGGGATATATTTTTTCTGCCAAGAGACTATTATTTCCCTTTTAATTTATCCACAAGCTCCTGCATTAATTTCCCTGCAATATCCTTTGAGCCAAGCCCAACTGCAAGCGCAAATGCCAGCCCTGCGGACCCAAGCAAGACCGAAACAGTAGTATTTATTATGGATACCGCTATATTCAACTGCTCCAGGGTCATTACAATAGCGAATATCACTATTACTGTCTGTGTCAATTGGCTTAATAATTTCGCCTGCTTAATCCCTGCATTCATGGAAGAAGTCATCACTATAGAACCCACTATGCTCGCAAAAAATATGCCAAGAGAAAGTATAAAAATCGCCACTATGACATTCGGTATGTAGAGTATGACTTTATCCAATAAAGACGCTACCACTGTCATTCCAAGCGCATTCAGGGCTGTCATAAATACAAGCAGCATTATTATCCAATATATAAGCCCGCCTATTAATTCTGAAAGGGTATTTTTTATGCCTCCCTTTCTTAAGACATCCGCTAAGCCTGATTTTTCGCTGGCAGCATCGAATTGTATCACCTTTAACAATTTTATAACCACGCTTTTTAAAACCGCGGCTATGATCCATCCGATTATCAGTATAACCAATATGCCTACTAATGTCGGCAGGAATGTAGCTGCCCTTACCATCATCGCCCTCACTGGTTCAATCACGATTGAATTCCAGTCCATATGCCTACCCCCTTTCTTTTCTAAACTGCAAGTATATCCTACGTTTATCCAACCGTCAAGGGCACACATGTAACTTTACAAATGGTGCATAGCACCATTTGTAAAGTTACGCAGCATTCTGCAATCTATTTTTTAGCCTTGCCCTGGCTGGCTACAGAAGCTATCTTGGCCTGGATCTTTTCCTGGTCGCCCAGATAATAATGCCTCAAGGGTTTAAGGTCATTGGTAAGCTCATAAACAAGCGGGATCCCGGTGGGTATATTTAACTTTATTATTTCTTCCTCTGATATATTGTCAAGATATTTAACAAGCGCCCTTAAACTATTTCCGTGCGCGGCTATTATGACTTTTTTGCCAGACTTTAAGGCAGGCGCTATTTCCTCTTTCCAGTAAGGCACAACTCTCGCCACTGTCTCTTTCAAGCTCTCTGTGAGGGGAATATCTTTTTCAGAAAGGCCTTTGTATCTTGGGTCATTGCCAGGATAGCGGGGGTCTTTCTTCTCAAGCGGCATAGGGGGGATGTCGTAGCTTCTCCTCCAGACAAGCACCTGCTCCTCCCCGAATTTCGCGGCCATTTCTGATTTGTTAAGCCCCTGCAGCGCACCGTAATGCCTTTCGTTCAGCCTCCAGGAATTATGAATTGGTATCCACATGAGATCCATCTCATCCAGCGCAAACCATAGTGTCCTTATTGCCCTTTTAAGGACAGATGTGAAAGCCATATCAAAAACATAACCTTCTTTTTTAAGGACCTGGCCAGCATCTCCCGCCTCCCACATGCCTTTTTCAGACAGGTCCACATCTGTCCATCCTGTAAATTTATTCTCCTTGTTCCAAACACTCTCCCCGTGCCTCAAAAGAACTAATTTAATATTTCCCATTACGCCTCTCCTCTTTTAATCTTTTCCCAATTTTTTATTTTTTGTTTTGATAACACCTTATAAGTAAAAGCATTCACTTCTTCGAGCCATTCTAATTTTGCCTTTGCAGGCATATCCATAGTCTCTTTGATATAATTTATATCTGGCTTGAAAGCAAAGCCCTTTTTGATCTTATTTTTTCTCATTATTTTTCTTTAAGATTTGAAATTTCAATTAAATTCCCTAAACGCCTTTTCGTAAAACATGGCCTTACTATATACCTTTTGGCTTTAAAAATCAAAAGAAATATTTGTCTTGATTACAGATTTTGTTGTGTTGCGGTATTTAGAATTAACTGTAAAGCTGACACTGGAAGATAACCATTTTCTTTTAAAAAATATTCTGAAAGTTCTTTAAAAAATGGCCCAGAAATTATTGGCCTTTCATCCTCTGGAATTAATGTATACAAAGTAAATAAAAATTCGGCGAGCATGTGTTTCCCATACCCATTATCGCAAACAGAGCCCTCATATCCTAAATCAATAAATACAAGGCCAGGCATAGATTCTCCACCAACATCTGATAAGCGATACTGTCTAAACCGCCTAATATCTCCAAAAAATAACCTTAGGCCAGCTAATTCACTATTTTCAAGAATATCAAATAATTCTATAGCTTGCCTGGCAATACCACGTATCTGATAAACAGGCAATAAATCAGTATTCCTTATGGGATCTAAGGCATCATCCATATCTATGCCGCTTACCATTTTTGTTAAATAATATTCATCATTATCAGGATCTAACCTTATGTCAGGAAGATACCGTTTAAGAGCAGGATATTCTTCGCATATCTTTTTAAGTTTACGCGCCAGGTATACGCTGCTCAATTGCAAAAAAGGGTCTATATCCAGCTTCATAAACCAATGTTCTTCTGTATCAATCTCTTCCAATTCTAACAAAGTCCTGCTAAAACCATCTCTAACCCTTACAAGTTTATACTTATTATCTGTAAGCGCCCTGACAGAGGCATCGCTGGCCCCAGCCCAAAGGTCTTTCACCTTTTCGTGTTTTCTTATTTTTCTTTCAGAAGAATCTAAAAACGCGTAATCAAGATTGGAAAGGCCTTCTCTTAAGCGATTTTCCAATCTTACAAGTCTAGCAATCTTAACAGCGAGTTCGTCTTCAATATCATCTCTATGTGTGTTAATCAAGTTCACAAATGATCCAGGATTTTTTATAGCCTCTTCCGCGATGCCTTCAGGCACAGTCAGAATCTTATTCTCTCTGTCAAAGCTAAGCACGCCGCCTATAGATACATATATCGTAAGTCTATCTCCTTTACTTAATCCTAAGGCCATTAAAACATCATTGGAAAAACCGGCAATAAACTTATCAAAATCTGTTTTCAACTGTCCTGCTTGACTTTCTATTATATTAAAGTCTAGTCTTTTAAGGGCGATCTGAGCAGCTGTGTATATCCCCGTGCCAGGGACTTCTTTAACCCTCCCTCTCTCTAAGGCTTTCATATCAAGATAACGATGATGCCTAACGTTAAAATAAAATTTATCATCAACCAAAACAGGTTCTGAGCCGTTGTCTTCATACATAGCCTGGACAGTCATAAGGGAATCTCGGACGCTTTCAAGCATTAAACCCTCTTCCTCTTCTTCGCCTCTTTCATATATCTTGCTCGCAAAAATCCAGGCGACATCCCATATCTGGTAATAATTTCTTGTTATTATCCTGTAAGGAGGGTTTTTATTAATATCCCAAACCCAGGCATTTTCGTCATTATTTATATATTCTGTCAATTGTAGTTTAATGATCTCTATTTCTTCCGGCGCAATACCTCTCTGCAGAAAACATGCCCAGAAATAAATGAAAGAATCAAGCGTTTGGCTGATTAAAGAATCTCTTTTTCCAGATAATAAATCGTTCGAGACCACAGGATCATTGAGGGCAATACTGCGCATAGTTATAAATATGAATTCAAACGCCGTCTGGCCAGCCCTTCTTGCCACGGATGTAGGGTAAAACGGGCCTTGGCCAATTCTTACATCTTCCAAATCAGCTAAAGAGCCATCCCTATAAATATTTGCATAAACTATAAAATCTATCGGATTAACTACCTCTCCTATCTTTTCTATAGTATCTCCAAGAGTAATCAAATTGAATCCAGGCTTAAATATATCTCTATCCGCGCCGACAGCATTCTGCCACATAAATCTATGCATATCAGGTTCATCGCCTACAGGCAGTCTATGAGTAGCAGGGACCAGGCTTAACCAACATCCAGCCCGATAGAGCATAGCAAGCCTTTCTGAAGTATTTTTTAAGGATTCTCTTATATTATTAATGCCAGAATTGGTAATCCTGTTCTGAGGAGTAGATTCCTTAGTTACATAACCATAATCCTGATCTGATCCCACCATTACAGGGATACTTATTTCCTTATCGTCTATACCGCTGCCTGCTAATAATACGCCCGCTAATGTCATCCTTAATAATTGCCTGTCAAAACCCTCTCCTTTATCCAATCTTTTTGCAACTAAAACCCCGTCTCCCTTCCTAAAAGCCCTGGACCTTGCATCCCTGCCCCATATAAAATCAGGCTGTCTTAATGGAATAGGCCTTTCCTGAAATTTTACCCTCTTCTTAAGCCATCTTTCTAGTAAGTTTTGAAAACTTGGTAAGGCGCTATCCTTGCCATATTGGCCAAGCCCAAGCCATCTTGCAATACTATCTTTGTTTGTCCCTTTTAAAAAACTATCTACAAATTTTTCTGCTATGCGGTTTAAATGATCCTCTGCGTTTAAACTTTCTAAGGAAGCGATTGACTCGCGGACAGCGATTATATTATCGGTTGAACCCAGCGCAACAGCCTCTAGGCTGTTTTTAAGAGTTTCTTTTTCTTCTACTATTTTTAATGCCTTGATCCCTTGTCTAATTTCATAAATACTACCGGCTTTTGAAATAAACTCTATCAGCTTTATTTTCAAAGCACTATCAAGTCTCAATGTCTTTATCTCTTCGGCGCGCCCAAACCTTTCTAACTCTTGAATTCCTAAACATACAACCGCAGACTTATTAGAGGTTAAAATAATATCTAATAAATTATCCCATCCCCCGATCTCAGATAACACGCTCAAAGCATTGCTAATCTCTTGAGAATCATCGGACGCCATAGATATTATCGCAAGTCTTCTTTTCAATTTACTGTCATGATTCAATCGTTCCAATGCCCCAGCAATATCATTGTTTTTTAATATATAATAACCATCAAAAATAACTCCGGCATCCTCTGACATTTTTATAATTTCTTCAATCTCTTTATAAGCCTTCATATCCTCAAGAGAATTCAGCTGGGATATCGTTAGAGATGCGCCAAATAAATCCATAACAGAATCTTTCAGGGCATTTATGTCTCCAGCCCGCTCCAAGCGCTTTAATTCAACCATACTTAATTGTATGTTCGGACCATTATCGTAATCCATTATTCTGTTTAGATTATCTTTTAGAAACTGCCAATCAGAATCTTGAGGATTAGAGAGTAACTGCGCAAGGTTTTGCAGCACCTTTGCCTTCCATCTTTTGACTTTTGGGCTTATTTTATAAAAAGTATTGGATCCTTCTAAACTGTTATCCTGCGCGACCAAGCCTATCTCAGCCAACCTTGACAAATTTCTTTCTACTTCATTTATGTCTACGCCATATATCTCAGAGATCATATTTGGAGTAAGCGGCTTATCAGACCTGGCCAGCGCCTGAAATACCGCGTAAGGCGAGCTGAATGATAAGGGATCTATTTCAGGCAATTCAGTCGAGATCTGCCTGACCCTTTGCAAGCCATCGCCAGAGCCAGACAAAACAGGCGGCCTTAGGCATAAACCACCACTGTTTAATCCATAAAGATTATCAGCAAAAAATAATATGAATATTAAGATGGTTAAAATTATGTATTTATGCATTAACCGGAGATTATCTGCGCTAAATCGCAGTTCTATATTGACCGCCTTTTACCCTGCCTCCTAACCTGCCTGTTATTTCGCGTACCATTCCTGACCACTCTAAAATTCTTTTCACCTCTTCTCTTCCTTCATAAAGTATCCATCTGTTTATGTTTTCAGGTTCATATTTGAATAATAAATATTTATTTGTTGATTTGTCTATACGCGCTACAAAAACTGGAAAAGTGTTTCTCTTATATTTTTTTAATGCATTTTTAGTATCCTGTCTTGATGGAGTAGATGCCCTTGGATGTGTATGCATTTCTGAGACTAAAGGCACAACAGGATCGTTATGAGAAAAACCATATACAGTAAAGGCGCCGCCGATATCATCTGTTTCTGCATGTGAACTTCCTTTTGATATTATCAGCACTTGTTTACCTCCAATTCCAAGAAGCTGAAAACCATATTCCCTGCGTTCGCCTGATAAAAATTTTTCCATTGCCGAAAAAGCCTGCACTTTCACCACTACAAAAACCACACCTTGACCATCATCCATAATCTTTTTCGCATCTTCCATAGAAACAACTCTTTTATATAATTCATCTATAAGGACATTAGACGCATATCGAAAATACGCCATAGCTAAAGGATGTCTGTTTGATATATCCCACGCATTTTCTTGGTATCTAAGCGCCCAAAAAATATTATCTCCTTCTCCTAAGCCCCCTAAATTTATAGGCAACTCTTGCGTGCTGCCATTAAAAAGGCCTTCGAGCTCATCT
>Ga0172375_10004017_pt1 | contig 22026 bp, 16 predicted proteins | sample LakKiv1m_FD_114537 | JGI IMG/M metagenome (GOLD analysis project Ga0172375, IMG submission 114537) | Freshwater microbial communities from Kabuno Bay, South-Kivu, Congo - kab_092012_11.1m | ecosystem: Environmental > Aquatic > Freshwater > Lake | place: Democratic Republic of the Congo... | reverse complement strand
TAATTCTCCGGTATAGTGCCCCGGTCTCCCCCACGCTGAGTGTGCTCATCAACCCGGCCACCGGAAGAGGCAGACATTCGCTTAACCCGTGCCCCGCCATGGAGATCCCTCCTTTGTGCGCAATAACAAGATTAATGGCTTCCGCCAGGAATCCATCGTCAGTACCAACGGCCACAATGTTGTGACTATCATGAGCAATCGATGAGGCAATGGCTCCCGATTTCAACCCGAATCCCCTGATCAGACCGATGGCAGGTGGAGCCTGCCTGTAACGGTTGATCACAGCGATCTTCAAAATGTCCCTCGACGGATCCGCCATTATAATTCCCTCAAAAGCAGTCATTTCTTCAATGGCAGCTCCAGTGATCAGTTCACCGTCATACGCCTCAATGATCCGGTACCGGCCAGTTTCTCCACTGATCCGGAGGGCTTCCGCGTCAACCGGCTCCGATACAAAACGGTTGGCAATCTTAATTTCAGGAAGCTCTTTTTCACTGGCATTCCTGCCGTATACACAGGACCCGGCTATCCAGGTGGCAATCACCCTGAAGTTCCTGATTTCGCTCACTTGAATGAAATCCGCCCGATCTCCGGGTTGCAGCAATCCGATGTCAAGACCGTAATGTTTCACCGGATTCATGCTCGCTGCCCTGTAGAGATTGAAGAAATCCAATCCCTTATCCAACCCCGTCCTGATCAGCCGGTCGATGTGCCCTTCGGCGAGATTGTCGGGATGGAAATCATCCGTGCACAGCATCACTGACTCAGGGTATTTATCGATCAAAGGCCAGAGTGCTTCAAAATTCCTTGCAGCACTTCCCTCCCTGACCAGAATTTTCATGCCCAACCCAATCTTTTCTTCGGCCTCAGCCAGGGTAAAACACTCGTGATCCGTGGCAATTCCAGTTCCTGCATAGCTTTTCAATGCCTCCCCTGAGAGTCCGGGGGCATGGCCATCAATACTTTTGTTGTACCTTTTTGCCAGTTCAATCTTAGCTATCACAGACGGATCCCCGCCAATCACCCCAGGGAAATTCATCATTTCACCCAAAGCCACCACCCTGTTTTCCCTGAACAGTACCTCCAAATCCTCTGCATTCAATACGGCTCCCGACTCTTCAAGGAACGTGGCCGGCACACAGGAAGGAGCCGTCAGTCTGACAATTCCCAACCCCTTTGCTGCATCCTCAGCCATGATCCTGATGCCTTCCACACCCAACACATTGGCAATTTCATGCGGATCCGAAACCGTTCCCACAGTACCAAACCTCACTGCCGACCGCTCAAACCTGCTCGGCATTACCATGGAGGATTCAATATGGACATGAGCGTCAACCAAACCAGGCAAAATCAGAGGAAATTCATCCTCCGGCTCCGGTATATCCGTCCTGGTTCCCGGATCTTCCAGAATCTCCTGGATGATTCCATCCAGGATAATGACTGAACCTTTAAAGAACTGTTTGCGGTTAAAATCTGCGAGCCAGCCTTGAATTTTCATATGGTTCAATTAATCATAAGTTGCTGAAATAACATTAGTTCAAAACATCGTGCTCATTCTATGGATGAATGTTCCACGTGGAACTACTATCGTCCCATTTTGACGAGTAACACATTTATATCAGCGGGCGAAATACCAGGAATCCGGCTTGCCTGAGCGATTGTTTTTGGATTGATTCTCGCAAGCTTCTCTCTAGCTTCCATGGTCAAACCCGTTAATTCTCCGTAATTTAACCCCATTGGAATCTTAAGGTTCTCAAGCCTTTTAATCTTCTCTGCGATCAACTTTTCACGCTCTATATAGCCCTCATATTTTAGCTTGATCTCAGCACTTTCCAGGATTTCAAGCTTTCTGTCACTCAGGTTTTCAGTGGCCATTTTTAGTTCCTGTAGTACCGGAATCATATCATGGATTCCCACCTGGGGCCGGGAAATAATATCCCTGAGCTTGATTTTTTGCCTGATCGGAGAAGTGCCAAGCCGTTCCAGTTCAGGATTGACTACTTCCGGACTTACCGAAAACTCCTCAGTAAAGGCTATTATTTTGCCGGTTTCCGCAATCTTTTTGTCCAAACCATCCATTCTCTCCTGACTGGCCAGTCCGATCGAAAAACCAACCGGAGTAAGCCTTTCATCTGCATTATCCTGACGGAGCAGGATCCTGTATTCTGCCCTGGAAGTAAACATCCTGTAGGGTTCATCAACACCCTTTGTAACCAGATCATCAATCAGGACCCCAATATAAGCCTGGTCCCGTGTTAAGATTAACGGATCCTTATCATGTACCTTCAAATGAGCATTGATGCCAGCCATCAGGCCTTGCGCACCGGCTTCCTCATATCCTGTGGTTCCGTTAATTTGTCCCGCGAAATACAAATTGGGTATAGCCTTTGTTTCCAGTGTTGATTGCAGCTGAGTTGGGTCAAAATAGTCATATTCAATGGCATACCCCGGCCTGAACCATTCCACCCTTTCAAATCCCTCAATTTTTCTTAATGCTTCGAGCTGAACCTCCCAGGGCAGGGAAGAGGAGAATCCATTCAGATAGTATTCAATCGTATCAAGCCCTTCAGGCTCAACAAACAATTGGTGTTTCTCCTTTTCGGCAAACGTTACCAGTTTTGATTCAATACTCGGACAATATCTGGGACCGATTCCTGTGATAGTTCCGTCGAACATGGGAGATTCATCGAAACCCGTTTGCAGGCTGGCGTGAACATCCGCAGAGGTCCATGCAATATAGCATGGTCTTGAAATTTCTGTCTTGTGGATAGAATTCAGAAAACTAAATGGAACGGTCCATTCATCTCCCGGTTGTTCCGCTAATTTTCCGAAATCAATGGTTCTTCCATCGAGCCGGGGTGGGGTACCGGTTTTCATTCTTCCGGTGGTAAAGCCCATGGACGCTATCTGATCTGATAGCCCATATACACCTGGCTCGGAGGCTCGTCCGCCTTTTACTTTCTGTTTTCCAAAATGCATCAACCCATTAAGAAACGTACCGTTAGTGAGGATGATTGCTTTAGCCGTAAATCTGACACCTATTTGCGTTTCCACACTATGGGCTTTGCCCTCCCTGATAATAATATCTTTAACTGTATCCTGGAAAAAATCAAGATTTGGAATTGCTTCCAGTCTTTTTCTCCACTCCAGGCTAAAGAGAACCCGGTCGCACTGAGCTCTTGGACTCCACATGGCCGGACCCTTGCTTTTATTCAACATCCTGAATTGGATCGTCGCACTGTCCGTTACCAAACCGCTTAACCCTCCCAACGCATCAATCTCCCGAACAATCTGTCCCTTGGCAATTCCTCCCATGGCCGGATTGCATGACATGAAAGCCATCTTATTCATGTCCATAGTCACAAGCAAGGTTTTGGAACCCATATGGGCAGCGGCGGCGGCGGCCTCACATCCGGCATGCCCGCCTCCTACCACGATTACATCATATTCCTTCAACATTCCTCAAAATCCTTTCAATATTTACCGTCCTCCCGGCCATTCCCTCAGATATAAGTCCTCCCTGACGGTCATTGCGTCCCTGTTTTCCGTTGTATCATCATCATATCCAAGTAAATGAAGAACGCCATGAACCATGATCCTTTTGAGCTCTTCCAGCTCCGGAACCCCTAATTCCGCTGCGTTTTCACTTACTCTCTCCACACTGATGAGTATATCACCACTGATCTTATCTCCCTCCGAATAATCGAAGGTTATGACGTCGGTGAGATAGTCACGCTTTAAAAATTCTTCATTCACTTTCATAAGATACTCGTCACTGCAAAAAACAATGTTTGTGACACCGACCTGCTTCCCCTCCTTCTCAACCACCCATTTTAACCAATCCTGGTTAACCTTCTTCTTAAAAACGATCGGATGCCTATCCTGATTAATAAAATGAATTGCCATTATTTTTTAATTGCAGATTTTAAATACTCCTCGTATTTCTCCTGATAATATTTCTTCAACTTCAATTCCCTGTACTTTAACGATTGCCTGTACGGTTTGTTCTCAATCTCCCCACCTTCCATTTTGATAGTGTTGGGCGTAAGCGTGCCCCTGAATTCACGGGATTCCCTTCTGTTTTCATTTTCCCTCTCCCTTTCTGCATTTTCAGCTTCCAGCAACCGGGTCCTGATCCACTCATCCTTTTCTGCTGTATAATCTCCCATCCTGTTGTACACTATATCCTTCTCTACCTCCTTCATCATCTCAATGGCTTGCTGCAACCTTTCCTTAGCATCCTTTCCGAGCATGCCACCCTGCGCCAGGCGCTCGGTCGCCTTTCTCATCAGTTCTCTTTCCCCGAGCATTTTTGATAATTCCTTTCTACCCTCCTTGCCCATGGCGCCTTGTTTCATTTGCTGTATCGCACTTTTCAGCTGTTCCTTCAAAGATTCCTGCTGAGCTTTGGTTTTACCTATTTGCTCCGAACCACTCTCTTCCCCCTTATCCTTTCTTTTGGAATCTGTGAACCCTTTGCTGCCGCTACCGGTTCCCTTTTGATTTTCCGTGCTCTTAATCAACTCATCAATCTTAAGAACCATGATATTTACCTCACTCATCACCTTGTTTTGTTCCACCCTGATTTGCTGAATCCGGTTGTTTTCAGCGCTTTCAAACAAGTTACGGAATGATGTTTCCACGTGGAACATTTCTTCACCAATAATTTTGGCTACAATTGGTTCTTTGTATCCAATGCTCTTAAGACTGTCTCTGATTTTTGAGAACTTATCCTGTAAAAACTTCTGCTGCTTTAAATTCTCTGAATAGGCTGGATTCGCTGCAGTAACATTATTAAGCCCCTGATTTACTGTCTCTTGCCATTTACTAAAATCGTTCAGGGCATTCCGGATTTGCCTCAACTCCTCAATATCCACCATCTGTGAGGACTCCTTATCACCCCCTACCATGTTTCTGATATCATTAACCAGTTGCCTCATTTCTCCGGCAGCTTTCTTTGAACTTTCCTTTCCAGATTGTCCCTTCTGGTTTCCTGATGTATCCAGTTCGTTCTTTATTCCTTCCCTTCGTTCCTTGTTTTCATCCACCTTCACAGGCTCTTTCAACGCAGAATTTTCCTTTAGCATCTCTTCGAAATTCTCGTCCCATTTCCTGAACTCTTCACTGGCATTAAATTGTGTGCTGTCCCTTTTTCCTTCCTCTACCTTATTTGCCATTTCCTCAAGCTTATCGGCTGATTCAAGCATCTCCTTTTCCAACTCCATCCTTTTCAGCAGCTCCAGTCCCATGTCCATCTGCTCCCTGAGCTTATCCATGTTAAGTTCTAGCTTTTCAGTTGCCTCATTTGCCTCTCTTTCATTGAACTCCTTTGCCAATTTTTCGAATTGTTCCAATAACTCCTTCAGTTCCTCATCAATCAGGTTTTTAAGCAAGTCCTCAATATCTTTGGCTTTTTGAATCATCTCCTCCTCTTCCCCCACCAGTTCCTCATTATTTGTAAACTCTTCGTTTTGCTTTTGAATAGCCTCAACCAGTTCCACCAGCTCATTTTTCAACTGGTTGATCTCTTTCATTTTCTCCTGTATTTCCCAGGGCTTCATGGAACCGGTCAATCGTTCCATCCTGAACTGCATGATCTTCTCTTCCAGCTTATCAATTGAACTCACCCCTTTCTCAATCTGCTCATTAACCTTCTTTCTCAATTCCCTGTTCTCGCTTTTTATCTCATCCTTGGATTTAGTCTTCAGATATATTTTTCTGCTGTCGGTGAATTTCGGCCCATTGATACCATCATTATCCCACACTCTGAAGAAATAGCCCGTTTCATTAGTGTCAGCCTCAATAACCTCATAAAAAGTCTGATACAAATTCTCTTTGCTGAAACCAATTTCCTTTGTTACTTCCTGATTATTTCGTGTTCTTATCAATACTAACCTGCTAAAACCATAATCATCTTCAATGGTTCCTTCCACCACAACCTGACTTCTAAAGGCAGAGTCAATTCTTTCCCTGATTTCAATTTCAGGAAAAAGATCCTTTACCACGTTGATCCGGTAATAATATTCTGTTACAATTCCACCGGCTCCCTTAAGAACAACAGTGTAGTCAATACTTTTTCGGAATGATCTACCACAAGACCAATCTTGATTTTTACCGGTACATTCCAGAGTATCATCAAAAACCAGAAAAGCATTTTCACAAAATCTGGTATTAATATTAAATTCAATATTTGCTCCTTCGGGTATTTCAATATTTCCGTCGTTTTCCTGCATAAAATCAGAAACTTCTGTATAATCCGGAGCCCTTACCTGTAATGTAATTTTATTTATTTCAGGTTTTTGGATTATTTCCAACGTAAAGTTTCTGCTTGCCGCAATCCCTGTCATTATCCTGAAATTAATCCTGTTATTAACAGCCCTGAAAATATAGGAGAACGAGGTTCCGTTCCATCCGGCCCTTTCGGTTTTTTCACCTGTTTTAATAACGGCCTTCGTGACTTGCGGAGATATGGTAAAGAAAAGTTCAAAATCCTTACCACTTTCCACTTTTAATTCTGTATTTAAAACTTCAAAATCAAAAACAGGAATAGCTGCAGATATTTTATTTCCTACAATAACACTTTTATATCCGGAAGAAATGATTTGTGGCCAGATTAAATAAATTCCAAATAATAAAATCAGAGTAATTAATGCTTTCAGGCCTTGATTTATCAATGATTTCAGGCTAATGGTCCTGTTAAAATCGAGCCATCGTATTTTTTCCGATTTTTGACCGATGGCGTAATCATACAATATATTTTCTTTTACTTTTTCATGTTCTAATTCCAGAATGTTTTCAATATTGTCCCTGACGGAGCCATTTCTTTTGGCAATTTCCCTGCTGGCCTCGTAATAATTCATTCCCCTGAGCCAGCCAATTCTTCTCAGAAACGGAATAATAACATACCGTGTAAGCAGGAGCAGGTTCAGGAGCATCAAACTGATTAAAAGCACCCTGTTTGCGATAAAACCCGGTTTAAACAGATAATTAATCAGAAAAGAAATCAGTGCAGAAAAAACTATCGAAATTAATCCAGTAAGAAATCCGAAGGCGATTTTCAGATCATAATATCTCCGGATATACTTTTTAACTTTTTTTTCTATCAGGAGGGCGTTCCGGGGCTCATTCTGACTTTTCATTTTGCAAGCCAGTTCTCAGGATTGAGGTTTGACCTTTCCTTCCAGATTTCAAAATGGATTTCATTGGAACCGGAATTGTTCCTGCCCACTGTTCCGATTTGCTGTTTGATCTTAACATTGTCGCCCACCTTCACATTCACTGATTCCAGGTTGGAATAGACTGAGAAATACTCGCCGTGCTGGATCAAAATAGCCTTTAAACTGGTGGCCACAACCACGATGGATGTAACCTTTCCTGCAAAAACAGCCAGTACGGGGGCGTTCTCTTCCGTGGTTATATCTATACCCTTATTGTCAATCTGACCATTCTTAAGTCCCGGATAATTCTGCAGGCCATAACCCATGGTCACCACACCCTTAGCAACAGGCCACGGCAACCTTCCCATATTCTGGTTGAATTCATTTGAAATGATTTTCATCTCAGGGGTCAGTCTCATCCCCGAGGATGAAACCTCAGAACCGGTTGCTGCTGCTATGATGCGTGAGATCTCATTTTCCAGTTTTTTAAACACGGCCCTCTGATTTTCAAGATCCTTCCGGAGTTGTTTCTCCTTTTTCTGAAGGTCTTTGACGTAGCTTTCCTGTTGCCTCTTATCCTGAGTCAGACTGACCACCTCCTTCCGGCCGGTGGTTAAAAGGACACTTTTCTGGTCCTTATCGGTTTCGAGGCTGTTAACCAGTTTTCTTAATGCTTCCGATTTTGCCTCAATTATTTCTGCCTGTTGCTTCCTGAATCTGGCATACTGCTGCATGTATTTCAACCGCTTGAACGCCTGATTAAAATCGGTTGCGGCAAATATGTACTGAGCCCTGTGGTATGCATTCCTGTTAAGATAGGTTTTGTAGATCACCTTGGCGTAATCCTCTTTAAGGGCCTTTATCTCAATGCTTAAGCTTTGAATGCTATCTTCGCCAGTCTGAATTTGCTGACTCAGAATATTGATTTCCTTGTTAATGCTCCTGATCACATTCTCCCGGCTGGAAATCTTTTTGTTGAGCAACCTGAGATTCTGAACTTCATTTTTCCGGCTGGTTTCGGTTTTTTTCAGCAGTTCCTCGGTCTGGGAAATTTCATTCAGACTCTTTTCACGCTCGCTTTTCAGCTGATTCAGATCCTGCGCTCCGGACCAGCCGGGCAGCAAGATGAACAATAACAGGGATACTATCAGAAACCGGGCTCTCAAAACTTCTCAAAACTAATTTCAATGTTATCCTTCCTCTCAACAGTCACAATTCCTATTTCGGCAGAATAGGAGTGAGATTCATCCATTCCGTTAAGTTCTATCTTTTTTATGAGATTATCCTTAACATATTCAAAAAGGACTGTGCTCACCCATTGGCCCACGCCATCCTTCATTCTTATTTCCTGAATTTTACGGGTCGAAGGATTGATCCTGAAACGAGCAAGGTATTTGCTTTTTGCGGGGATATCCTCCACGCCTGGTTTCCATCCGATCCAGGTCTCCCCATCCTGGGTGACTGATATCAAGTCTTGCAAAAGGGCCTCCCTGGAATTTGCCGAGGACATAAAGAGGCTTTGAGTAAGAATCCCCTGCAGGGCATAAAAATCAAGTCCGTAGCCAGTCCACTCCCTGACCAGTTTCCAGTCGCCCTTTTCCTTGATTTTCATAAACTTACTATTAAGCCAAACGCTGTCTGGGGTAACCAGGACTCTGGCCAGTTCAATTCCCAGGGTTGATCTCAGTGACACCCAGATCAGGGAATCCTTTGCGAGTTTCAGGGCTCCGGCAAAACTCATGGCGTCTCCGTCGAGTTTTGTTCGTCCGGTAAAACGGTATTCAATGAAAGGATCGATGCTGTTGGTTTCCAGTACCGACTGGATCATCCGGTCAATTTCTGATACCACCCTTGCCGGGCTTACAGGCTTTTTAAGAAGGCTGCATCCGCCCGTAAAAAGGATCAGGGTTCCAAGGCTCAGGCCTGTAAATATTACTTTGAATCTTTTCACTTCTCCAATCCTTTTTCAATTTTTTTATCAATATCCGGGGATACTTCGCCTTTTAATTTTGCCTTGATCCAGGCTTCTTTTGCCTCGGTTTTCAAACCACTGTCGAAAAGGATATCTCCGTAGTGTTCAAGCACCTCACCCGAAGGATCCGGGTCAAGTTCCATCACACGCCTGATTTGTGACAGGGCGGTACCGACATCTCCTTTTTTGTACAATACCCATGCATAGGTATCCAGATAGGTTGGATTGTCTTTCTCTTTTCCCACACATTTGGTAATCATCTCCAGGGCTTTATCCAGGTTCCGGTTTTCAATGGACAAATAATAGGCATAATTATTAAGCACCAAAACATTGTCGGGTTCCAGGGTCAACAACAGATCGTAATTTCTGAAAGCCTCGGTGGTGTTGCCAATGCGGTAATAAGCCTCGCCCAGGGAAATATAGAATTGTTTGGCGATTTCGGGATTTTGTCCGGGGTAGGTAAGTCCTTTGTTCAGTACCTGAATAGCCTCCTCAAACTGGTTTCGGGAGATGGCTGCCATTCCCTTGAACAGATAGAACAGCCCCTGGTTGGGAAAAACCTTGATAGCCTCAGAGCTGATCAGATAGATCTTCTCAAAATCCTGCTTTTCATTCAGGATAAACAGAAGATTCTGCCAGACCATAAAATCGCCCGGGGTGGTTTGGGTCAGTTTGGTATAGATCGGTTCTGCCTCGGTCAGCTTCTCCTCTGAATAGAGATAATTGGCATACAGCAGGTCGACCCCCGGATCTCCCTTATCGGCCTCATACAATACCTGGATCAGCTGAACAACCTCGGGTGACAGCTTGTCCTCATTTTTCTGGCTTTCAATGAATTGCTTAACAATTTCAATTTTAATAACAGGATTCACATCCGGTGATCTGAAGCCGTCGAGATACTCCCTGAGAGCCTCCTCCTTTTTTCCCAGACCGAAGTAGAACTGGCCCAGGGAAAAACTGACAGCCGGATTTCCGGGTTCGCTTTTCTTAAGCAGCTCATACTGTTCGAGCGCCTTATCATTTTTGCCATCTGAGGCATAGGTTTCAGCCAGGACACCCCTGAGTTCAAAATCATCCGGGTGCGACGAGAGCCATTTGCTCACTACTTTAATACCCTTTGATTTCTGATTCATCAGTTCATACACATCCCGTTGCCTTACCACCGACCACCTCTTCAGATCCGCTGAATTTCCTGCGGACTTCAATCTTTTCAGTGCCTCAGAATAATTTTTTCCCTGGATCAGAATCTCTATTTCACCCGTGAAATAACCGTCCTCCTCCGGGAATTTTTTTTGCAGTTCCCGGTAAACAGGAATGCACTCCTCCGGTTTACCCTGACGGGCCAGGCACTCGATCAGCAACTGTCCGTAAAACTTATTGGAGTTATCCCGTTTCCATGCATTGCGGGCATATCCGGCAGCAGCGATAAAGTCATTCTTATAGGCACTCAGCATGCCCAGTTCGTAAAAGGGATCTGGTTTTTCGGGCTTGAGCTCCACACACTTCTGAAACCATGAAATTGCCTCATCCTGATTACCCAGCAGTTTACATCGTAATCCCTCGGAAAAATAGTAAGTGAACCTGGCGTTGGCCGACTGAATCGTATCCGGGATGATATCGACCTGTGCATGAAGAACCGGTGAGAACATCACCAGTAATAACCCAATATAATATTTCCGCATGTGCTGTGCTGCCCTATTTATGCCCCGTGTGACCGAAACCTCCGGCTCCCCGGGTTGTTATTTCCAAACTGTCAACCGCTTCCCACTGCACCGTTTCATGTCGGGCAATGATCATCTGGCAGATCCTTTCGCCGTCTTCTATAACAACTTCCTCCCCCGACAGGTTGATCAGGATGATCCCTACCTCGCCGCGATAATCTGCATCAATGGTACCCGGTGTATTGAGAACGGTGATTCCGCGTTTTAAGGCCATTCCGCTCCTGGGTCTTATCTGGGCCTCAAATCCCCTGGGAAGTTCGATGAACAATCCGGTGGGGATCAGTTTGCGTTCCAGCGGTTTCATAACCACCGGTGCGTCAAGATTAGCCCTGATATCCATTCCGGCCGACAGTTCCGTACTGTAAGCCGGCAATTCATGTTTGGAATGGTTTACAATTCTCACTTTCATATAACGGTCTGGGGTATAAATTAATTACTTGTTCCGCATCTGCCGTATCCGGGTGGTAATGGCAACCACCAATGGTTTTTCAAACCACCCCACGAGAATAAGGAACAGGAGCATCAGCAAAGTGTTCACGGCCAAACGGATCCAAAGCATTTCAGGCTTAATCAGCACTGATAAAAGGTATATGGCGACTGCACCTGAAATCCAGATCAAGATCTTGGGCACGTTGTACGGAATGGGGTATATTCTTTTCCCCCACAGATAGGAGAAAATCATCATCAGAAGGTAGCAGGTCATGGTTGCCCAGGCGGAGCCCATATACCCTATTTTTGGCACCAGGATGAAGTTCAGGATCAGGGTGACGGCGGCGCCCAGCAGAGCCATCACGGCAGCATACCGGGTAAGGTCCTTTACCTTGTACCACACCGAAAGGTTGTAGTAGATCCCAAGGAACAGGTACCCCAGGAGCACGATCGGCACGATGGCCAGGGCCCCCCGGCTCCCCTTTCCGATAAACAGCTGAATAAGATCAATATAGAGGGTGGTGCCCAGGAAAATGATCAGACTGAAAATGACAAAATAGTTCATCACGCCAGCGTAGGTGGCAGGCGCGTTTTTTTCCCTGTAAGCGGAGAAGAGAAAGGGTTCAAACGCGTACCTGAACATTTGGGTGAAGAGGGTCATCAGGATGGCTATCCGGTAACTGGCGCTGTATTCACCCACCATGGCAAGCGCCTGGTTTTTATCGGGATATAAAAATTTCAACATGATCTTATCACCGGAATCATTGATAGCACCGGCAATGCCAACAATAACCAGGGGTGCGGAATACCTGATGATCCTCCGCATCAGTATACCATCGTAGGTGAATCTCAGGCTGCGCAGTTCCGGAAGCAGAAGGAGAAGCACAATGGCACTGGTGGCCAGATTGCAGATAAACACATTTCCCACGCCCAGGTCGGGATTATAAAGCCAGGAGGGAAGGGTGACCCCATGTTTCTGAATCAAAGGTAAAAACCACAGGAAGGTAAACACCAGGACCACATTGATTGCCACATTCAGGAGTTTCAGAATGGAGAACCGCAGGGCTCTCTCCTCATGTCTCATTTTGGCAAACGGAATGAGGGCGATCGAATCCAGGGCGATGATCCAGGCAATCCAGATCACATACTCCGGATGTTCGCGGTACTGGATCATGGTGGAAAGCGCTCCGGAAAAGACGGTGACTGATAATAGCCATATAATGCTCATTATCAATACAAAACCAAAAGTGTGGGAAAACACTTTCCGGTAATCTCCCTCCGACCTTGCATGCCGGAAGAATCCCGACTCCATCCCGAATTCAATGAGCACCAGAACGATCATGATGTAGGCATACATCTCGCTCAGTGTGCCGTAAGGATCGAGCTTGAGCACCCGGGTGTAGAATGGCGTAAAGATCAGGTAATTAAGGACTCTCGGAAGAATACTCCCAAGTCCGTAAACCATTGTTTGTCCGGCGAGTTTCTGAACCTGATTCAACAGACCCCTTTTTAATTAAGGGTCAAATTTAGTGACAATTCTATTGTGAATCGCTTAATATGTCGTCGATTGAACGGCAGGGCATGCCTCCGAGGATTTTATAGCCGGTATCGGTCACAACCAGGGAATCCTCAATTCTCACCCCATATTTACCGTAAATATAGAGTCCGGGCTCATTCGTAAAGGTCATGCCGGTTTTCATCACCACCTTGCTGTCGCGCACAAAATAGGGATATTCATGTGTTTCCATCCCGATACCGTGGCCCAGCCGGTGGGTAAAATATTCATAATCGCCACCGAATCCGGCTTTAGCCATAGCCTTTCTGGCAGCTGCGTCCACATCCCCGCAAAGGGCGCCGTTGCGGATCACGCTGTATGCAGCCTGCTGGGCACTCAGCACGGCCTCCCAGGTTCTTTTCAGGTCATCCGACGGCTTTCCGAAAATGGCCGTGCGGGTCACATCCGATTTATATCCTTTGACCGTACATCCTCCGTCAACCAGCACCACATCTCCCTGCTGCAGGTTGCGCACCTGTTTGGTGCCGTGAGGGAAAGCCGCCGTAAATCCAAAGGCCGGACCGCCGCCGCCGGTTGCTCCCAGTTCGGTATGGGCCTGACGGAAGATCTGGCCAAGTTCACCGGTGGTCATTCCTTCCCGGAGCTGTGAAAATCCTTTCTTATAAGCCAGTTTCGTGATCCTGTTGGCGGTATCCATGTACCGGATTTCCTTTTCAGTCTTTACCGCCCGGGTATTTTCCGTAACGGGTGAGCCATCCACCAGGGTAAACCCAGCTGCCCTGCGCATTCCTTCATTCACAAAACTCCGGGCATTGGGATCAATCGCAATCTTACCGCCAGGTTTGCCTATGGATTTGAGATAATCGGCAAACAGGCCGTACGGGTCCTTATGCTCCTGCCAAACCCTGATATCCTTGCCGTATTCAATCACCTCCTCAGCACGCTCTTTCTCAAAGGCGGGACAAATCCAGACCGGTGCTGAGTGGGGGCTCAAAAGGAATCCGAACACACGCTCACTCATCCACCAGTTCAGATTCATAAAATAGAGCAAATTCGCGCCACCCTCTACGAAGAGGGCATCAATCCCAAGTTTATCCAGCCATTCGCAGGCCTTTGACTGTCGTGCAAGAAAATCCTCGCGTACCAGGTCAGGGAGATCTTTTGTCAGATCCTCAAGGGGTTGGGCAGTTTTACCCAATGGATTTACCGGATTTGTTACAGCCTTCATCCCGGCTGCAATTCCCAGGGTGGAAACGGTGGCGGTTTTAAGGAATGCTCTTCTGGTTTTCATGTCCCGATTATTTTCAGGGAAAATACTATTTATTTAATCTGATATTCCTGCTCAAGAATAGCCACAACGCTAACCGGCAAAGAGGCTGGCCATGACCCCGTCAGACCTGAACCAGGAATCCGGATTGAACCTGATGATTCCAGCCTCCTGCAGGAGATCACCCCGGGACAGGGACGGTTTGGCAGCATTCAGGAGTTTTTCCAGTTCCCGCGCTCCAAAAAGCTGCATAAATTCTTCGGTATTTATTCCGTCATCCGTCCTGAGGCGGGTCATGACAAACTCGTTTCTTTTCATCACAGGATCAAGTTTTTCCCCTTCAGGCGGAGAGCCATTCAGGATCTGGTGGGTCCAGCCTTTCAGAGAGGAAGGATTCCAGTGACGCTCATCGCCGTTGAACGAGTGGGCGGAGGGACCGATTCCAAGGTAAGGGGTGTTTTTCCAGTACTTTGAATTATGCCGGCTAAGCTCGCCTCCGCGGGCAAAATTTGAAATTTCGTAGTGTCTGAAGCCCCGTCCAATAAGCATCTCGCGTAATATCCGATATTGATTAAGGCTCTCTTCATCAGGTATTTCATTGATAATTCCCTTCTTTTTCCACACCGAAAAACGGGTTCCGGGCTCAAAGGTCAGGTGATAGGCCGACAGGTGGTTGGCCGGGAGTTCCGTAATTCTTTCGAGGGTCGATATCCATTGCTCCTCAGTAAGTCCGGGAATTCCGTAGATCAGATCGAGGCTGATCCTGTCAAACCCGGCTGACTTGAGTGTAAGGGTGGCATCCAGTGCCTGACCTGCGCTGTGTCTCCGGTTCATCAGCCGGAGATGCTCGTCGAACAGGGATTGAATACCCAGACTGATCCGGTTGATCCCGGCCTCCCTGAGCATAAGGGCCTGTTCTGCATTGATATCATCAGGATTGGCTTCGAGGGTGATTTCTGTATCCGGATGTACCTCAAATCTGAGGTGAATGGAATCCAGAATGGAACGGATATGGGCCGGCCCCATGAGGCTTGGTGTACCGCCGCCCAGATAGATCGTATCTATCTGTTTATCTGTTAAATAATCTGATCTCTGCTGAAGTTCCCTGATGACCAGTTCTGTGAATTCCTTTTGTTCCGGCGGACGTACCACCGAATAGAAATCGCAATAATGGCATTTGCTTTTGCAGTATGGGATATGGATATAGATTCCGTTCACGCTATTTTTCTTACTATTGCGGATGAGAACATCCGGTACTCCATGATCCGAAAGTTATTCATAATTAGTCTGGGATGGGCCATTCTGATCCTTGTGTTGTGTGCTATTCCTGGCAATGATCTTCCCAGCAATCCCTGGTTTCGTATACCCCAGTTTGATAAAATCGTGCATGCCGGGCTCTATTTTCCGCTGGCATTAATGCTGGGCGCCGAATTTGATCTTGCCGGCAAAACCTGGATCAGGCTTGCCGGACCGGCGTTTACCATGCTGATTGTGGCGGTTTACGGAGGCCTTATTGAAATTCTTCAGGAGAAAATATTCATCAACCGGTCTGCCGATGTGGATGACTGGATGTTTGATATCATCGGTGGGCTGGCCGGACTGGCGGTTTACTATCTCTTTTTCAGGCCTTTTTTCAAAAAGCTGTCGGCGCGCAAATCTCAGTAACCTTTTCTTTTCCACATCTGATGGAATGATTCCTTGGCGAAAACCAGCGGCTCGCGCCTGGGTCCCCACACCTTGTTGCCCACGGTGCTCATGGCCTTGTTCTTCCATTTTGCGCTCACCCTCTCCAGTTTTTTTCTCTTCAGCATCATTTGCTTGTAGTTCCTGAAGAAGAACCGTTCAACCCCCATGCTGTCGGAATTCCTGACGATCTTGCTCCGGTTTTCGAGCAGGAGTTTATGCAGCGGTATTTTAACCGGACACACATCGGTGCACTTTCCGCAAAGGCTCGAGGCAAAATTCAGAAAACCGGCATCCCTGCTTTCATCCATGTACATGGAAATGACGGATCCGATGGGTCCGGTGTAGGTGGTCTGATAGGTGTGCCCTCCGATGTTCTTATAGATCGGGCAGGCATTCAGACAGGCACCGCAGCGGATGCATTTCAGTGCCTGTTTCATCTCCGGATCCTCATAGAGCCTCGTCCGGCCGCCATCATAGAGAATAACGACCATCCGGTCGGGGCCGTCGGCCTCATGGGTTTTACGCGGTCCTGACAAAATGGAATTGTAGGCGGTCACATGCTGTCCGGTTCCATGAACCGCCAGCAGCGGCCAGAAAAGATCGAGATCGACCAGTTCTGGTACAATTTTTTCGATTCCTGCCAGAACGATCAGTGTTTTCGGCCAGGAGAAGGTCATCATCCCGTTTCCCTCATTTTCTGTAAGGGCAACAGATCCGGTTTCGGGTATCAGAAAATTGGCTCCGGTAATACCCATGTCGGCCACGGGAAAGCGTTCCCTGAGATATTCCCTCACAAAACCAGTGATCTCTTCAGGCGGTGAACCCTCAGGAAGATTGAATTTTTCATGGAACAGGGTGGCAACACTCTCCTTTGATTTATGCATCGCCGGAGTAAGAATATGATAGGGCTTCTCGCCGGCCAGCTGAACAATAAACTCACCCAGATCAGTCTCATAGGACTGCACTTTGTTCTTTTCAAGGAAGTGATTGATTTCCAGCTCTTCTGAAAGCATGGATTTCATCTTTACCACCATTTTGGTATCCTCGGCGGCAATGATTCCCCCAATGGTTTTCAGCGCATCCTTTGCACCCTCAGCCCAGTAAACCTCACATCCGTTCCCTCTGGCATTTCTCTCGAACTTATTCAGCAGACTTTCAAATTCCTGTAAAACATACTGTTTGATTTTTGAGGCCTGTTCCTTTGCATTCTCCAGATCTGAAAAAAAGTTTACACCCTTCTGAAATGCCTTGTCGTACTGACCGATATTATGCCTGATTACCTTTCGGTGATCCCGGTCAAAAGCAACTGTAAGGGACTTCGCCTTAAAGGCCTTTTCCTTGCTTTCCATTCCTGATGCTAGCTTTTAGCAATAGGTATTTTCCGGATCCTGTTCAGATGACGGCCGGCCTCGAAATCGGTTTCCAGAAAGATCTTAACGATGGCGATGGCTTCAGAAGGAACCAGAAACCGTGCCGGTAATGCACATATATTGGCATCATTGTGCCTGCGTGCCAGTGAGGAGATCTCCCGGTTCCAGCACAAGGCCGAACGGATCTCCGGATATTTGTTGACCACCATGTTGATCCCGTTTCCGCTGCCGCACAAACTGATGCCCAGATCGCATTTTCCTGATGCCACAGCCGCAGCCATCGGATGTGCATAATCGGGATAATCGCAGCTCTCGGCGGAATCACAGCCAAAGTCCTGGATTTTGTATCCTTCGTCCTGCAACCAATTGATAATGATCTCCTTTAGTTTATATCCGGCATGGTCTGATGCCAAACCAATTTTTACAAAAGCATTTTTTTCCACAATTTTCTTCCTTTAATTAACAGCCTCCGAAAAGCTTTCATAATCAATGCGAATGTAAACATTTCCTGATTGATGAAAACCTCTCTTTTGCCCCGGTTTTCGCTTAGATAATTGATGATCAATTATCTAAAAAAACCAGAGTTTATTAACAGCCCTATTAAGATCTGTTTCATTTTTTCCGATTCTTTTTTCTTGGAATTCTATTTCACAGCTACATATAAATTTTTCATTCAAAAAGTCAAGGGAAAATTTTCATCGGATGTAAAAATCTATCCCCTGTTTATTCACAGTTAAAAAACCCGGCTCAAATTTTCGATAGCAATTAACAGGCTGTTAATTTCTCAAAGATGACTTTGCTGTTGAACCATTTACCTAAATTTGCGCTGTTGATAACCGTTTAAGATGTGTTGACTGGTACGGTTCTTGTCTTGAAAAGTAACTTATCAACAGTTTCAACAGGCTATTATCATCAATAGATTTATATATAAATAACACATATTAATAATGAAGAAAGGGATCCTGATCCTGGGTGTCTTACTGATCACTGCCACTCTTTTCGCGCAGGAGAAACTTTCTGACGGGTATCAGAAATTTCTGTACGGAAACGGTCAGGTCTCAAGCGAAGGCATGATCCGTAACGGTAAGCCCGACGGATTATGGAAGTCGTATCACGTGAACGGTCAGTTGAAATCAATAGGTATCAGGAAAAATTTTGAGCTGGACTCACTCTGGAGTTTTTACGATGAGAAGGGAAACCTGACGGATCAGATCAGTTATGTTGCCGGTAAAAAGAGTGGTTTTCACACACGGTATCAAATCATCAGCATCAATGACTCAAGCCGCGCGGAGCCCCTGTTCAGGGAACTCTATGTTGATAACCTGAAGCAGGGTCTTTCATATTACTATAATGTTCAGGGCGGTCTTGAGCGCATCGTCAGGTACAAGGACGGCAAAAAGCACGGATTGACCCGCGAGTTCAGGGACACGCTGGAACAGATTGTTTATAAGTATCATAATGATTTTCTGATCGACCGGGAATTTGTGAATCAGACTGATTCCAAAGGGCAAAAGCAGGGGGTGTGGCGCGATTACTATGACAATGACAATATCCGGATGGAGGCCAATTATAAGAACGGGTTGCTGAACGGATATTACCGGGAGTATAATCAGGCAGGCAAGATGCTTGTGTCAAAGTTTTACGAAAACGGACAGCTGATCACCCGTGAAGGGGATGATGAGATTGTGGCGGAAATCAGAAATCAGTTTGATGATCAGGGAAATCTGATTTCAACAGGGAGTTTTCTGAACAACATACCGGTGGGAGTTCACCGGAAATATACCGGGGATCGCACCAAAGTGAAGGTAGAGGAGTATGATAACAGCGGTCAGGTAATGTCGGCCGGATTGACGGACGACAAGGGAACCAAGGAGGAATACTGGAAGTTCTTCTATCCGGGCGGGCAGGTGAGACTGGAAGGAAGCTACAAGAACGACAAAAGGACCGGCGTCTGGAAGTTTTATTTCCCTGACGGAAAGCTGGAACAGACGGGTACTTATCTGAACGGACTCGAGGATGGCCTCTGGACCTGGTATTTCCATTCCGGAGATATCCGGCGCGAGGAAAATTATCTCAGGGGCAAGGAGGATGGTTCATCCGTTGAATATGACGAGAGCGGAAACATTATAGCCAAAGGTGAATTCATTGAGGGACAGGAGGAAGGGGAGTGGTATTATCAGTCGGGCGACCAGATCGAAAAGGGATCCTATAAAGGAGGTCTGAAAGATGGTATCTGGCGGCAATATTATGCTGACAATACCCTCAAGTTTGAGGGCGGATTTGTGCAGGGAAATCCCGACGGAAAGCACAAGTACTATTACGAGAACGGCAAGATCCGGGAAGAGCAGTTCTACCGGATGGGGCTAAAGGATAAAAACTGGTGGGTTTTTGATACGGAAGGCAATGTTGTTATCTCGTATGTGTATAATAATGATGTTCTTATCCGGATCAACGGGGTAAAGGTCAATCTTGAGTCGGGAGACGGTAACTGATTTCAAAATATTGTTTAAATTTACCCGATAGCCACAAAGTAGTAAAACTGAATGTCTGACAAATCCATCATGCTGGTCGAGGATAATAAGCTGAATCAGAGGCTTATGGAATCCTCATTGCGTAGGTTCGGTTTTCACATCGATCTGGCCAACAATGGATTGGAGGCGGTTGAAATGTACCAGGCCAATCCTGGAAATTACTCACTCATCATCATGGATATCATGATGCCTGTGATGGACGGCCTGGAGGCGACCCGGCAGATCAGAATTTTTGAACAGGGAAAGAACTTCAGGATCCCCATCATAGCCTTAACGGCCAACACGTTCAATGCCGACCGGGAGCGATGCCTTTCGTACGGCATGGACGACTATCTGGCCAAACCCCTGAATATGGATCTGCTGGCCCAGTCGTTCCGAAACCTGGGGATAATCAAGTAATCATGTCCGAACCTTTTGAATCCAGAAATCCTCTTTTAAAAGATGAGGATAAGGAGATCGAGCGTCAGCTCCGGCCGGGACAGTTCGAGGATTTTTCCGGACAGGAGAAGGTGGTTGATAACCTGAAGGTGTTTGTCAAGGCCGCTTCCATGCGCTCCGAGGCGCTGGATCATGTGCTCTTGCATGGCCCGCCCGGGTTGGGCAAAACCACGCTTTCCCACATCATTGCCCGGGAGCTGCAGGTAGGCATGAAAATGACCTCCGGACCTGTTCTGGATAAGCCCGGCGATCTGGCCGGACTTCTCACCTCGCTTGAAAAGGGGGATGTGCTGTTCATCGACGAGATTCACCGGTTAAGCCCTGTGGTAGAGGAGTACCTCTATTCAGCCATGGAAGATTACCGTATTGATATTATGATCGATAAGGGTCCGGGTGCCCGGTCCATTCAGATCGACCTGAACCCCTTTACCCTCATCGGCGCAACCACCCGTTCCGGATTGCTCACCAGTCCGCTGCGGGCCCGATTCGGGATCACCTGTTATCTTGAATATTACACCAAGGAGGTGCTCGACCGGATCGTCAAGCGTTCCGCCCGGATTTTGGGTGTTCATATCTCCCCCGAGGCAGCGATTGAGATTGCCCGCAGAAGCCGGGGAACCCCAAGGATTGCCAATGCGCTGCTGAGGCGAGTGAGGGATTTTGCCCAGGTGAAAGGGGATGGACGGATCACCATTGAGATCACCAAACATGCCCTGGAAGCCCTGAATATCGATGCCCACGGGCTCGATGAGATGGATAACCGTATCCTCAGCTCCATTGTCGAGAAGTTCAACGGAGGCCCGGTGGGATTGTCAACCATTTCGGTTTCCGTCGGAGAGGAGCCGGGTACGATTGAGGAGGTGTATGAACCTTTCCTGATCCAGGAAGGATATCTGAAGAGAACCCCCAGGGGGCGCGAGGCGACGGAAAAAGCTTACGTTCATCTGGGTAAAGTGAGCGGATCATCACAGACCAGACTTTTTTAAATCCAAACCAAGTCATGAAACGTCTATTTCTGATGCCGGTACTGGTGGGCATGTCGGGATTACTGTTCCTGAGCTGCTCGCGGCAGAATGACCGTACTACCCATCCCGCACCTAAGGAGTACATATCCGAAGAATCTGAAAAACAGAGACAAAGGGAGGAGTGGATCGAACAGATGCACAGGGCCGCACCGGGCACCGACTGGCGGGCCATGGATGAGCAATCGGCGGAGCAGCTCTATCAGTCACGGTTGCCTCAGCTTCAGGCGTTTGCCCGCTCTGGCAGGGAAAAATCGGGCGTGGTGGAATCAATTGCCGATGGCAATCTTACCGGCAAATGGATTGAAAAGGGAAGCAACAATATGGCCGGAAGGGTTCACTGCGTGGATGTGGATTTCACCAACAACCGGCTCTATGCTGCATCCGACGGGGGCCAGGTTTATGTGGGCGGATTGGAGGGAGAGAACTGGCAACCGATTTCGGATCCTTACCGGATCGACAATATTCAGTTCATCAGGGCTTTTCAGAACTCATCCGGCGGCACCCGGGTGCTGGCCGCCAATCATAAGGTGCGGATGAACTATACCGACGACAACGGAACTACCTGGCTCAAAAGCGACGGACTGACCAACTATTATTCAGAATACTCAATGCTCAGGGCTGTGAGTCAGGCCGATGGAACCCTCTATCTGCTCGCCTACCGGGCAGATTACCTGTACCTTTTCAGGTCCACCGACCTGGGCAGCACCTTCCAGCGGATGGTGAGGATGCAGGGCTCGCAGTACAGTGATCTGTGGACCAACCGCTTCGGCAAGGACAGTCTCTACCTGATTGACCGGACCAAGGTCTATGCACTGACCGATTCAGTCACTTTTCAAAAGACCGCCGAAATCCCCATCAGCTTTCCCGCAACGGATATCAAATCCCTGCAGTTTGCCGGTCACCAGGCCGGTCCG
>Ga0172375_10004016_pt1 | contig 22031 bp, 26 predicted proteins | sample LakKiv1m_FD_114537 | JGI IMG/M metagenome (GOLD analysis project Ga0172375, IMG submission 114537) | Freshwater microbial communities from Kabuno Bay, South-Kivu, Congo - kab_092012_11.1m | ecosystem: Environmental > Aquatic > Freshwater > Lake | place: Democratic Republic of the Congo... | reverse complement strand
GATAAAAAGAATTTAACGGAGGGACTGTTTAATTCAATAACGTCATACAATTAACAAAACAAAGACTACGTGTAATGGCATCACCCTGACCAGAATTGATGTCGGTTCAGTGACTGCTTACAAGGGCTAATGAAGATACGAGACAGTGGTATGCCGGATCAGGGGATGTGGGAAGGGTTCTTTTCCCCCTCTCAAATATTGGAGACGCTTGAATTTAACAGCGGCGTTCATAATGCCGTAGAATTCGGGTGCGGTTATGGCACGTTTACGATATCGGCCGCCAAAATGATATCCGGAAAGCTATTCGCTTCCGATATCGAACCGGAAATGGTCGAGGCAACGAAGAAGGCGGCTGTCGATCAGCGCGTTACGAATGTCGAGACCGCTGTGCGCGACTTTATGGAGAATGGTACCGGTTTAAAATCTGAGAGCGTGGATTACGCGATGCTTTTTAATATCCTTCATTTGGAGAATCCGGTCGATTTGCTTAGGGAGGCAAACAGGGTATTGAAGATAGGAGGCAAGGTCGGCATTATCCATTGGAATTATAATTCGAAGACGCCGCGCGGGCCTTCGATGGATATTCGGCCCAGACCGGAGGATTGCATCAGGTGGGCGGAACAGGTGGGTTTTGGCAAGCCGAGGCGATTCGATTTGAAGCCATATCATTATGGGATAGTCATGATAAAGAAAGGGGAAGGAAGATGAAGATGGGAGTCATAATTTCGAGCAATGACGCGGAGACAAGCTGGAACGCGCTTCGTTACGCAAACTTTGCACTTGGCCAAAAGGATGAGGTCAAGGTATTTTTGACTGGCAAGGGTGTGGAATACCAGTCAATAAGTACGGACAAGTTCAACACCGTTGAGCAGGCGGAGAAGTTTATGCAGGGTGGCGGGAAGATTCTTGCTTGCGGAACCTGCATTAAATCCCGCAATCAGGAAGGTTCAGAGATGTGCCCGATCAACACGATGAAGGATATGTACGAGATCATCAAAGAGAGCGACAAGATCGTTACTTTTTAAATTGAATGGCGATGGAGTTCGCCGTTAACCGCCTCAACAAGGCTGATAACTCCTACTTAAAAGAAAGAGGAGGTATCAGTTTATGTTGAGGTTTTTTATTATTGGAGTCGGCGGTGCGATCGGAACAATTCTCCGCTACGTAATGGGCGGTCTTGATTACCGGTTCTCAAGCGGCGTCTTTCCTATAAGCACATTGGTCGTAAATGTGACCGGTTCTCTGGTGATCGGATTCTTGTGGGGAATTGTCGACCGATTTTCCATTTCGCCGAATGTCAGGTTGTTTATTTTTATCGGCATCTTGGGCGGTTATACGACGTTCTCAACATTCAGCCTTGAGACGTTTAATCTTATGAGGGACGGGGAATATCGGATCGCCTTTATTAACGTGGCCCTTTCACTAATCTTGACTATCGGTGCGGTATTTGCCGGATATATCGCCTCAAAAATGTTAATGGATCTATTTAAATAGGGGGTGCGGAATGAAGTTGCCGCAAGAAGGAATGCTTTTGCGGATATTCGTGGGTGAATCAGACAAGTATAAGGGCAAGGCGCTATACGAGCAGATCGTTATTAAAGCCAGAGAGCTTAATCTTGCCGGGGCAACGGTTGTCCGGGGTATTATGGGATTTGGAGCGGACAGCCGCATGCATTCAGCCAAGATTTTGCGGCTTTCGGAAGATTTGCCGGTTGTTATTGAGCTTGTGGATACCGAAGAGAATCTGAATAAGCTTTTGCCTTTTTTAGATGAAACCGTGCAAGAAGGGTTGATCACGCTTGAAAATGTTCGAGTAATTAAATATCGAAATAAGTAATTATTTATATTTAAAGAAAGTAATAAGTTCGTGACATTCTAAATCTTATAAGATGAAGCAAGAAACTTTATCCCAGAGATTAAAAGAGCTTGCCCGGTTATTCCTGAGGCTGGGCATTATCGGGTTTGGCGGGCCTGCCGCGCATATCGCCATGATGCACGACGAAGTCGTCAAACGGCGTAAATGGCTTACCGATCAACAATTCCTCGATCTTATCGGAGCAACGCAGTTGATCCCGGGGCCGAACTCGACGGAGATGGCCAGCCATATAGGCTTTTTAAGGGCAGGGTGGCCCGGGCTTATCGCCGCAGGGGCTTGTTTTGCGATTCCCGCGATATTCATCGTTCTGGCGTTATCGTGGGTTTATGTTCGCTACGGCACGACGCCGCAAGCAGAATGGATATCGTACGGCATCAAGCCGGTTGTCATCGGCATTATCTTAAGGGCACTCTGGCTGTTGGGCGGAAAGGCGATTAAAGATAAAGCCACGGCGTTTGCGGGATTCGGTGTCGTCGTTCTGTATTTTTTCGGGATCAACGAACTTATTTTGCTTTTCGGCGGCGCGTTGGCGGTCATGCTGGTCAAGAACGCGTCACGGCAGAATGGTCCTTCGATGATGGGCGCTTTTTTGCCGTTGGCCGGAGGCGGCGCGGCTGTCGCGACCGCCAAGGTGTTTAGTTTTCCGTTGCTGTTTTTTACCTTCCTGAAAATCGGGTCAGTGTTATATGGGAGCGGTTTCGTCCTTTTGGCCTATTTTAAAGCCGATTTCGTGACGCGTTTCGGATGGATCACGGATCAGCAGTTGATAGATGCGATCGCCATCGGGCAGGTTACGCCCGGTCCTTTTTTTACCAGCGCCACGTTTATCGGCTATATTCTCGGCGGAGTCAAGGGGGCTATTCTGGCTACGGTGGGAATATTTTTACCTTCATTTATTTTTGTGGCGGTTTCGAATCCGTTTATTCCGCGTCTGAGGGCTTCGCGCTGGGCGGGCGGCTTATTGGACGGCGTAACGGCGGCTTCGTTGGGGCTCATGGCGGCTGTTACGTGGCAGTTGGGGAGGGCATCTTTGATTGATCCGGTTACAATCTGCATTGCCGTAATCGCGCTCTTTTTATTGATTAAATTCAAAATTAATTCTACTTGGCTTATTATTGGAGGAGTGGCTGTCGGAATGCTTAACGCTGGGCTACGTTGAATGATAAAGATCAGTTTTTTTACTTACAAGGTTCTTGGTTCAGATTCGGCCTATAGCAAAACACTCGGTATTAAATGAAACTCACCCGATTTAACGACGTCGTCGAAGACGACGAGAAAATTAAAGGGTCTTGGGAACTCACCAAAGACCACGAAGTCCAATACAAGCGTGACGGCAAGAGCGAGGAAATAAAACTAAAAGCCACGCTTCTTGCCGCAGAATCAAAGACCCTCCTTCTTTCCGTCACGGAACGCCAGAAAGACCAAAAAATCGTAACAAGCATCGTAAAACTTTCCGGCTCCTGGCGCGTCGACGCAAAAAACAGAATTACTTTCGACGTCGAGCGCGAAGCCGGAAAGAAGAACTCTCTTACCTTCACCGGCTCCTGGGAGCTCGGTGAAAACCACGAAATCATCTATTCCTACGGCGAAGCGGGGCAAGCGCTCACATTCGAAGGCTTCTGGAACATCACACAATTTGGTCGATTAACATATTTCCTGCAAGGCGATTCAAGCCAAGCATTCAGATTCCGGGGAGCCTTCCAGACCAAAAGTATCCTCGCTAAAAAAGGCGAGATCCGATATCAAATCGGGATCGAGGCCAAAGGTAAGAAAGAGCTAAAAACAATCGCTCTATTCGGCAAATGGAAGCTCTCCCGAAAGCTCGATTTATCCTTCGAAATAGAATACGAAGACAAAAAGCGCTCGATCGATTTTGGCGGAACGTACAACCTCGACGACAAGCGCCAAATCACGGTTAATTTAAAAAACGAAGAAGGAAAGCCGCTTGGCGCCGAACTCATCCTCACTCAGGAAATTTTCAATGGAAATGGCACCGCCTTTCTAAGGCTTGAAAAATCACTCGCCGAAAGAAAAATCGAAGCCGGAGTAAAATTCGCATGGTGAAAAACCTAAGACGAGTTATCGGAATTTATCTTATCGCATTAACGGCATTCGCAGCCTGCCAGGCGAAAGCCGAAGCCGTCGAAGCAAACGTCGAAAGTGTCTCAGCACCTCAGTATTTCGAAACAGCTCTGAACGAAATAAACCAAGCCAAGTTCTCGATCCTTTGCGTTATGTATTTAATTTCCTCGAGTCCAGATCAGCCCGAGTCACAGCCAAATCAACTTCTAAATGCCCTCATCAAAGCCAAAGACCGTGGAGTCGCGGTCAAAGTCATCCTCGATCAAAATATCAATTTTGAATCCGAAAGCTCGGAAGAGGCCGTAGCTCACAATAAAAATCAAGAAGCCTTCGAACTTTTAAGAAAAAATAACGTCTCTGTTTTCTTCGACACATCGGACACCTACACGCACTCGAAAGTCATCGTGATCGATGGCGAAACCGTAATCGTCGGATCAACCAACTGGTCTAAATCGGCTCTGACAAGAAACAACGAAACAAACGTCCTTATTCGTTCTAAAGAATTCGCCGCACAAGTTAAGGCCGATCTCGACAAAATAAAACTCCAAGAAAATATCCCCGCGTCCTTAACGCCCGTTGTTCCAATCCCAAAAGATTTTCTTCTTAAGAAAAAACTCCTCGGTGAAATGGCCTCACAATCCGACGAGCGGGCTTTTGACGCCTATCTTTATCTTTTAAAAGAATTCGACCAGAACCAAGAAAAGAAACTTACCCTCGACTACGACAACTTGGCGAAAGCCCTCAAGCTTGATCAAATGCCCATCGAAGACTATCGCCGCCAAATCCGAAAGACCCTCGAGAAGCTAAAAGAAAAATATAAGCTCATCACTTTCGCACCACCCAAACGAAATCAAAACGCCGAAGTCACACTCACAAATCTGGGCGACTTAAATGACAGCACCAAGACCGTCCAAATCCCCACAACCTTCTTTCGCTACTCCTGGAACAAAACCCTCTCATTCTCTGCCAAAGTCATGTATCTCATAGATCTTCTTCTAACCCAGGAGAGCCACTCCCAAAGCTTTTCAATCGGAAGAGAAAAGCTCTCCCAAACCTACGGTATCTCAAAGTCCTTCGTCTCGAACGGCAACCAAGAACTAAGACGCCAAAACCTCCTTGAAATAAAATACGGCGAACTTGAAAATAACCGCTTCAGCGAACGAGAGGCAAGCACCTACATTCTTCAAGATCTCTACAACCCCGAAGACCAAAAGATAAAACTCAAAGACCTCGAAAGAAAACACGGTAAAGAAAAACTCGATCACTCAAAAACCATCGCCCAAATCGTCTTCGAAGAAAATAACCCCCGAACAATCGAAGCCCTAATCGATCTCGAAAACCAATTCGGCCCTGAAATCCTGAACACTGCCGCAATGAAGATCCAAGACAAAAACCCCGACAACCCCAAGCGCTCAGCCGGATATCTCATCAACACCATAAAGAGCATGGCTAAAGAACCAAAGCCCGCCTGATGTAAGAGTGTCGGACCTCCGGCCAAAGGCCGGAGATTGATCGCCCTAGACTTTAAGCCCCGGCGCATCAAAGCTCCGAAGGAGCTGTACGACGCGAATAAACTCTCTTCTTTTCATCTTGTTGTCCTTCGATCTTCACTAGCCTCTGGCGGAAAAAAATAACGATAGTCCCGACACTCGACTCAGGAGCCGAGGGCACAGCCCGAGAGATAAGCGCCTAAAGCAAAAGACAGCCGACCCAAGGCTGTCTATCCTATCCCCGAGGTCCGGCGGTGTAATAAAGGCTATCCTCAAAGTCACCGCCGGCGACGTGCGCGGGAGGGGGTGCGGTCGGCCCGCTTGATAGATCTAATGTCTAGCGGGACGGCGACCGAAGGGAGAGCACCCCCTCGTCGAGGCTTTTCAATGGGGGTGGGGACCGCGCAAATAAAGGTCACGACAGTGACACCAACTCTTAAAAACTTCTTTTTATCCGTACCTGTCACCCTCCCCCAAACAAAGCCGGTGTTTGGTCCCGCCTCTCCAAGGCGGGTGGCGCGGCCAAGCGCCAAGCAAGCGAGCGGCCTAGCGAGCGAAGGAGCCCGACCGAGGCCCAAGCCGAGGGAGGGCGGGGCATCGGCATCCGACATTTGTCTATGACGCGGACCGCGTTCGGCACGACATTTGTAAGTCTTTAATTTTGGGGAGGTTTGGTTCGATAGTTTGGCAGGCAGAATTTGGGCGGCTGATTTGAATTTATCTTGATGATCACTTGGGAGCCGGGCGAGCTCGTTTGTTCGGACGTGTAGGCATTAAGACATTTGAAAGCTTCTGGCGTTTGGCATTCCAGAATTTTTTAGAATTTGTTGAAAAGTTTTTTATACGCGCACAGGCCAGGCGAATTCCATTCCGTCTTTCAGAGGTTCATTGGCGAATCCTCTTTCGGCTAAAAAGTTTGTGGGGTAAAATGAGGGCGTAAATGCGTTGCGACTTGCGGTCAGTTTGAATAGGAGCGATTGACTCCGTGAATTAAAACCCACGGTTGTTTGCAAGAGCAACCGTGGGTTTTTTATCTTCCTTTTTCCCTAGTCTTTTGATAAATTCATTATGCTTTTATCCGTAACTTTAGTCTTTCTAGGATGCAAACGGATGGGACTTTTTGTCTCATTGACGTGCGACGTGATTCTTTTATCATTATTTTTGGTCAATAAAAATACGCTTAAAGCCCCCGAATAGGAGTTTGTCCCATGTTAGTTGCTGAAAAAAGAAATATTAAGTCTCTCTTTGAACCCGAATCCGTAGCTGTCATTGGCGCTTCACGTCGTACCGAGGCCGTCGGATATGCCATTTTGCATAACCTTCTCAAAGGAAATTACAAGGGTACCGTTTATCCCGTCAATCCGAACGCCGACACTCTCGAAGGGTTGAAATGCCACCCTTCCGTGTCTTCGATTCCCGGAAATATCGAAATGGCCGTCATCATCGTGCCGAGCACGGGCGTTCCGCAGATGCTGCGCGAATGCGGGGAAAAGGGCGTGCAGGCCGCGATCGTCATTACGGCCGGTTTCAAGGAGATCGGCGGCGAAGGCGTCAAGCTCGAGAAAGAAGTCGCCGACATCGCGAAGAAATACGGCATTGCCGTTCTTGGGCCCAACTGTTTGGGAATCTGCAACACCGATTCGAAAAGCTCGATGGACGCAAGTTTTTCGAAGATCGCTCCTCTTCCCGGAAATATCGCATTCATCTCTCAAAGCGGCGCTTTGTGCGCTTCGATTCTCGACTATGCGTGCGGTGAAAATATCGGTTTCTCCAAATTTATCAGCATGGGAAACAAAGTCGATATCACCGAGCTCGATATGCTTCGCTATCTCAAAGACGATCCTCAGACCAAAGTCATCCTCATGTATCTGGAAGACATCGTGAACGGCCAGGAGTTCATCGAGTTGGCGCGCGAAACGACCCGGAAAAAGCCGATTATCGCTTTGAAGTCCGGTCGCACGGCCCAGGGCGCCAAGGCGGCGAGTTCGCACACGGGTTCGATCATGGGTTCCGATTCCGTGTATGACGCGATTTTCACTCAAAGCGGAGTCATCCGTGTCGACTCCATGCTCGAAATGTTCAATCTCGCCATTGCATTTGCCTATGAACCGCTCCCGAAAGGAAATCGGGTCGCGATCGTCACCAACGCCGGGGGTCCCGGGATCATGGCGACCGACGCGTGCATCCGAGCGGGATTGGCGATGTCCGAATTCAAGCCCGAAACCCGGGAAGAGCTCAAAAAAGTGCTTCCTCCGACGGCGAATTTTTCGAATCCCGTCGACGTCATCGGCGATGCCCGAAGCGACCGCTACCAAAAAGCGCTCGATATTGTCGCCAAAGACCCTAGTGTAGATAGCGTTTTAATTCTATTAACACCTCAGTCCATGACTGAAATTGTCGAAACGGCCAACGTTATCACGCCTTTTGACGAAAAAACGGATCTACCGACACTGGCCTGCTTCATGGGTCATGTCAACGTCGGCGCGGGGACGAAGATTCTTCAAGAACATGAAGTACCCAGTTATCTGTTTCCCGAACAGGCCGCGCAGGCGCTCGGCGCGATGTATCGATACACGCAATGGCTGCAGAGGCCTTCCGTCGAAGTCAAACAGCTTTCGGCGGATAAGAAAGCTGCTCTCGAGATTCTGCAAGGCGCCGAGAAAAAGGGCCAGAAAGCGCTCTTGATCCATGAAGCGATGGACGTATTCAAAGCCTATGGCATTCCACTCCTGCCTTATGCGCTCACGCGCAGCGCATCCGAAGCCTCTTCCAAGGCGGCTGCCATGGGATTCCCGGTCGTATTGAAGGTCGTCTCCCACGAAGTCATCCATAAAGTCGACGTCGGCGGTGTACGGTTGAATATTCAGACCGAAGCGGATGTGACAAAAGCCTATGAAGAAATGACCGCCGCCATCTCGAAGACGGGCGCCAAAATCGAAGGCGTCCTCGTCCAGAAAATGGCCGCCAAAGGCAGAGAAGTCATCCTTGGGATGACGCGCGATGCCCGGTTTGGTCCGGTCCTCATGTTTGGATTGGGCGGGATTTATGTCGAAGCCCTGAAAGATGTGAGCTTCAGACTCGCTCCCGTTCGGGAAATCGACGCGCGCGAAATGATCGCTTCGATTCGCACGTATCCTTTGCTCAAAGGGTTGCGAGGCGAAAAACCGGCTGACCAGGCCGCGATCGCCGAATGCTTGATGCGCCTTTCCCAGCTGTCGCTGGAACAGCCGCTGATCAAAGAAATCGATATCAATCCACTCCTCGTCGGCCCCGAAGGTCAGGGCGCCTGGGCGTTGGACGCACGGATCATTTTATAAATTCTCCTCGAAAAAACGTTGCACCCTCTCAGAGGAGAGGTATAATGACCAGAATCGTTACTTTTTTCACGATTGATGCGTAAACTTTCGCGAAATACGATCGAGCGGACTCTACTCTACATTCGTACCCTCGAAAGTTTAGCCAAGGCCAAGCGGCATTGGGTGTCGTCGAAGCAATTAGCCGAAATTCTGGGTTCGAGCGACGTTCAGATCCGCAAAGAGATTTCGAAGTTCGGAAAGATCGGGAAGCCGCGAATCGGGTATGACGTCTCGCTCTTGAAACAAATTCTTGAAGATTTTCTTTTGAGCGGACGCGTTGTGCGCGCGGTACTTTTCGGAGCAGGCAATCTCGGGAACGCGATTCTACGCTATCCGGGATTTGCCGGACGCAAGATCAGGATTGTTGCGGCGTTTGACCGTGATACGGCAAAAATCGGACACACGATTCATGGAGTCCGGATTTTTTCCGTGATCCGGGCGCCCGAGGTGATCCGAAAGACGCGGGCGAATTTGGGGATTCTCGCCGTACCTGAAGAATCGAGCCAGGAAGCGGCGGATCTCATGGTTATATCGGGACTACGCGCGATCGCGAATTTTGCGCCGACATCGATCAATGTTCCGAAGAACGTTGTGGTAAAAGACATCGATTTGAGCATCGAATTTCTTTCGATTTTTTGCGGGGCTCGGCTGACTTAAGCCTTTAAAAATAAGGAAGAGGCATGGGCGTCTCACACCGGATAGCACATGAAAAGCTCGTCGATTTTCTCGACGAATTGGCGTCGTCTTTTGACGTTTATGTGCCCTATTCTCAAAATAAGCGTCTTTACTTGGGGCGCTTCGATCGCGCCAAAAGCGCCGAGATTGATTTCTCCTCCCGCCGGTCATCCGAACCGGTCAAAACGTTTCTCGTCGCACCGATCAAGAAGGTAAGCAGCCGTCCAGACAATCGTCCTTTGATTTTGGCCGGAGTCAAAGCGTGCGACCTGGCCAGCCTGGGTATTCAAGATTTCGTGTTTGGACAGAAAAGCGATTCCGATCCTTTTTACGTGAAAGCGCGCGAGCGACTCGTTCTTTTTTCATTCGATTGTACGGAGCCGGCGGAAACGTGTTTTTGTACCGCGATGGGCGGAAATCCGTATGCCCAGAGCCAATACGACCTCAATTTTTCGAGCATGGGCGGTTTTTTTATCGTCGAGGCCGGCAGCCCGAAGGGCCAGAAACTCCTCGACGAACATGCGCGTTTTTTTACCGCAGCCGTGGCCGGAGACGACGCGGCGCAAAAGGCCTCGCGCCAGACCAGTTGCTCGAAAGTGAACGAGTTCGTTTCCAAACGGGGGACGCCGGACCTCCAAGCGCTCAACGGCGCCGTCGCCCGGCAGTACGAGTCCCAGCTATGGAAAGATTTCTACGCAACTTGCGTCGAATGCGGGGCGTGCAATCTCGCGTGCCCGACGTGTCACTGTTTTCTTCTGTTCGACAAGACTCAGGACAATCGCGCGGTGCGCTTCATGGAATGGGATTCGTGTCTCTACAGCCGTTTCGCGCGAGTGGCCGGCGGGGGCAATCCGAGAAAACAGTTGTGGCAAAGGCTCCGGAACCGGCTGGAAAAGAAGTTCGATTATTTTCCGAAAGTCGCGGGCATGGTGGCGTGCACGGGGTGCGGACGATGCGTCGAGGCCTGCCTCGGCAAGATCGATATTCGTGAAATTCTCAAAGGACTCGTGAATGGCAGATGGAATAATCCCCCAAACGATTGAGTTCGAGAAACTCGACAACGGCTTCAATCCATACGCCTATGTTCCGTCGGAGGTACTCGACGTGATCACCGAGACCCCCACGATCAAAACGCTCGTGTTGAAACCGGAAACGCCGATCGGGTTCAAGGCGGGGCAATTCGTGGCGCTTTCGGTCCCGGGAGTGGGCGAGTGCCCCTTCACGCCGTCATCACGGCCTTCGATGCAGGACATCATTCATCTGAGCATCATGAAAGTGGGGCGCGTGACCGAGCGCATCCATGAACTGAAAAAAGGCGATCGGGTGGGCGTTCGCGGTCCGCTTGGAAACGGGTACCCTCTCGATTATTTCAAAGGAAAAGAAATCCTCGTTCTCGGGGGAGGGTGCGGTTTTGCGCCTCTGCGCAGTCTCATGTATTCTTTTTTCGATCTTTCGGGTCAATTGAAGAAATTGTATTACCGGGGCGGCTGCCGAACCGCCAAAGATCTTCTCTATCGAAAAGAAATGGAAGAATGGGCCAAACGCCCCGATCTCAATATGCGTCTGACGGTCGACCAAGGCGATCCCGAATGGAAGGGCAATGTCGGCGTGGTGACGACCATCCTCGACGACGTCGAGATGGATTTCGCTCAGGCGATCGCCGTCGTGTGCGGTCCGCCGATCATGATGAAATTCGGCACGATGAAACTGCTCCAGATGGGTTTCAAGGAAACGAATGTTTATCTTTCGATGGAAAAAAACATGTCCTGCGGAGTCGGCAAATGCGGACATTGCCGGCTGGGGATCTACTATGCCTGCAAGCACGGGCCTGTTTTCCGGTACGATCAGGTAAAAGATCTGCCGGATCCTTGGGATTGACGCGGCTTTGTTTTGAAATGACGCCGCGTCATCCTGAGGCGGCCGGAAGGCCGCCGAAGGATCAAGTACTAAGGCTGATTCCTCGGCCGCTCGGGCGGCCTCGGAATGACAAGGATAGGAAATGAAGCGACTCTTGATCGATCTCGAACGGTGCGCGTGTTGCGACGACGACTGTTCGATCCAATGCGGAAACCTCAACCACCCGCACAATGCGGGTGTCTTGAGTCTGCGCGAATTTGCGCAATTTGCCACGGTATGCCGTCGATGCAGCGACGAACCTTGCGTCAACTCGTGCCCCTGGCAGGCTCTGGAAAAACAGGCCGATCGGGTACTCAAGCGTTATCTCATGCGATGCACTTCCTGCAAGACGTGCTCGCACGCGTGCCCGTTCGGAACGATTTATCCCGCGACGATTCCGCTCATCGCGTCGAAATGCGATTTTTGTCTCGAGCGCCTTCCCGACGGCGCGGAGCCTGTATGCGTGAAAGGCTGCGAAAACAGCGGCCTCCGTTATGGCGAATTCGAGCCGGATGAGGCGCAAAATATTTATCAGGTTTCGGATTATTTGCTCGTGAAAACGGATCTCAAATGGAGCCGTGACGTACGGCCACCGGTGAAAAAATGAGTGTTTGGGCGGCGTTCTTCGCGTTTTTGATTTTTCCGGGCTTTTTATTCGCCTCGGTCGCGGGACTTTTGGCCGGCTGGATCGACCGCAAGGTCACCGCGCGTCTCCAATGGCGCGTCGGACCGCCGTGGTATCAAAACTTCATCGATGTGGCGAAACTGTTTTACAAAGAGACGATTCTGCCCAAAGGGGCTCTGCCCGCCTTTTTCTTCGGAATGCCGCTTCTGGCCTTGGCGGGTGCGACGCTGGCGACGACCATCGTTCTTTATTCGTGTTTCTATCCGGGGAACGGATTTGTCGGGGATTTCATCGCGATCGTTTATTTGGCGCTCTTGCCTTCGGTGGCGCTCATGTTCGGGGGCACCGCGTCCGCGAATCCCCTGGCCACGTTGGGCGCTTCGCGCGAAATGAAACTCATTCTTTCGTATGAGCTGCCTTTCATTCTCGCGTCATCCGTCCCGATTTTGAAATCGGGCTATTCGATTCGTCTGGCGGACATTCTCGTGGCCCAGCAGGGCAGGCCGTTCATCGCAAGCGTATCGGGCGTTTTGGCGTTTCTCGTGGCACTTTTGGTCATTCAGGCGAAGCTGGGATTTGTGCCGTTCGATGCGGCCGAGGCTGAAACGGAAATCATGGCGGGTCCGTATATCGAATATTCGGGCAAGGCGCTGGCGATGTGGAAGCTCGCGAAAGCGGTGCTCACGGTTGGGCTTCCGATGCTTTTGGTGTCGATGTTTTGGGGCGGGTTGGGAATGACGCCGCTCGGAATGCTGGCGGGACTCGGTAAATATGTGGTCGTCCTGGTTCTGGTCATTCTCATCAAAAATACGAATCCGCGGGTGCGGATCGATCAGGCGCTGCGGTTTTTTTGGGGACCCGTCACGATCATGGCCGTGGTGAGCGTGGTCCTGGCGCTTTTGGGCAAGTAGGAGAGACAGTGGGATTAAAAGAAAACATCTTATCGCGTTCGATCTACGTGTTTCACGCCTCGAGCGGAAGCTGCAACAACTGCGACATCGAGATCATCGATTGCCTCACGCCGCGTTATGACATCGAACGCTTCGGAATCCAATTGGTCGGCTCGGTTCGCCATGCGGATATCTTGTTGTGCACGGGTTCGTGCAATCGGCAATCTGCGCCGCGGATCAAAAAACTTTATGAACAGGCTCCGAAGCCCTGCTTCGTCGTGGCATTTGGCGCGTGCGGGTGCTCGAGGGGACTCTTCAAAGACAGCTACAACACAACCGACCCGCTTGATAAGATTATTCCGGTGGATCTTTATATTCCGGGCTGCCCGCCGCGTCCCGAGGCGATCATCGACGGCATCGTGAAGTTGACCAAAAAATTGAGGGGAGAGGTATGACGGGTTCCGAAATTTTATCCAAGATGCGCGAACGTTTCGGGGGCCGGCTCAAAGAGGTCTCCGAAAAATCGCCCAAACGCATCTACGTGACGATCGATCGCGCCGACATTCGCGAGATGACGCAGTTTTTGCATTTCGACATGGGATGCCGGTTCAATATCGCCTCCGCGGTGGATACCGATAAAGCCTTTGAGATCCTCTATCATTTCACCAAAGACGACGCCGGAGTGGTTTTCAGCGTACGGGTGTTCCTGACGGATAAAAACAAGCCCGAAATCGACGCGCTGACGCCGATGATGCGCGGTGCCGAGTGGATCGAGCGCGAAATCCACGAGCTCTTCGGCGTGACGTTCACGGGGCACCCGAATCCCGAACGGCTTCTCCTGCCGGATGACTGGCCGGACGGGGTTTATCCTTTGCGAAGGGATTTCGTGCCGCCCAAGCGGGATGACCGCGAGGTGAAAAAATCATGAACCCGCCCAATCAGCCGGATTTCAAAGCATTGAAGTCGATGATTCCGATCGGGCCTTACCACCCGCTTCAAGAAGAGCCCGAATTTTATAAGCTCGTCATCGACGGCGAAAAAGTCGTCGACATCGACGTGCGGATCGGGTGGAACCACCGCGGAATCGAAAAACTGTCCGAATCCAAACACTTCGATCAGTCCATTTTCATCGTGGAGCGTATTTGCGGCATCTGCTCGTCGAGCCATCCGATTGCCTGCGTGCAGGCCGTCGAAGACATCGGAGGGATCGAGGTGCCCGAACGCGCGCTGTATTTGCGAACGGTCACTCAGGAGCTCGAACGCATTCACTCGCATCTGTTGTGGTTGGGATTGGCGGGCCACTTTTTGGGATACAACACGGTGTTTATGTGGGCTTGGAAATATCGCGAACTCATCTGCGACATCATGGAGGCTGTGACGGGAAACCGTCAAAACTACGCGATGATGAAAGTCGGCGGCGTGCGGCGCGATTTGACGCCCGATCAGTCCGCCCTGATCCTGAAGAAACTCGACGAATTGTTGCCGAAGGTCGAGATGCTGAAGGGCGCGGTGTTGGACGATCCCGTGCTTCAGGCGCGCCTCAAAGGCGTGGGGATTCTTAAAAAAGAAGACGCGCTTGAATACTCTGCGCTCGGTCCCACCTCGCGCGCTTCGGGGATTCCGGCGGACGTGCGTCGGGATCATCCTTACGCGGCCTACGGAAGACTCAAATTCAACGTCATCACGCAGGAAGAAGGCGATGTGTTTGCCCGTTTGGTCGTGCGCGTGCTCGAGATCGTCGAGTCCATCGAGATTTTGCGTCAGTGCATCAAGGACATGCCCAAGGGGCCCATCGACGCCAACGTCAAAGACGTTCCGGAAGGCGAGGGGATCGGACACGTCGAAGCGCCGCGCGGCGAATGTTTCCATTATATCCGCTCGGACGGCACGAATTCCCCCGTGCGTCACAAAGTCCGCGCGCCGACGTATATGAATTTTCCGACGTTCAAATCGACCGTGGTCGGTCAGACGGTGTCCGATGCCACGATCATTCTCGCGGCGATCGATCCGTGCTATTGTTGCACGGAACGGTTGACCGTCGTTCGCGCCGGCAAGCGCAAAGAGGTCGCGCTCACGGCGGAGGATTTGATTCGTCTGTGCCGCGAAAAAACGAAGAAGATCAAGGAAAAGGTGACGGGAAATGGGATCTGAGATTCTACTGTATCTCATCGGAGCGCCCCTGGTTGCCGGGATGCTCGTTCTCTTTCTCCCCGACCGCCTGAGAGGCTTGTCTAAAGGGATCGGCTTAGCCGTCGCGACCGCCTCCTTGACGGGCGCCGTACTCGTTTTCTTAAGAAAACCGGTTTTTTGGCCCACCCAAGGAAACGCGTCGTTCCGCGCGGACCCGCTGGCGGCATTGGCCGTTCTCGGCATCGCGTTCTTCGCGTTCGTGGTTTGCGTCTATGCGTGCGGCTGGGTCAAAAAAAATGCGGGCTGTTTTTTCGGACATTTCTTGCTTGCGCTGGGAGCGGCCTTCGGCGCCGTGTTGTCGAACAATCTCATTTATGTACTTCTTTTCTGGGGTTTCCTGTCGATCCCTTTTTATCTTTTGGTCAATTTCAAAGGAACGCCGAGCGCCGCGAAAGCCGCCGTGAAAGCCTTGATGGTCATCGGCGGAACGGACAGCCTTCTTATTTTATCCGTGTGTCTGTTTGGCATGGCATCGGGATCTTTTTCGATGGATCGCGCGGGGGTTCCTCTTTCCGGAACGCTTCCCTGGATCGCGTTTCTGGGTTTTGTGATCGCGGCCATGGCCAAGGCCGGCGCGGTTCCGTTTCATTCCTGGTTCCCGGACGTGGCGGCCGAAGCCGAACCGCCGGTGACGGCGTTTTTGCCGGCGTCGCTCGACAAACTTTTGGCGGTCTATCTTTTGGTTCGCGCGGCGACGAATCTTTTCGTCATGACTCCGGCCTCGAATACGGTTCTTTTGACCGTGGGGGCCCTGACGCTTATTTTCGCGTCCAGCCTTGCGATATTTCAAACCGACATGAACCGGCTTTTGGCCTATTGCGCCGTATCCCAGATCGGATACATGGTTCTCGGGATCGGGAGCGCCACGATCGTGGGTTTGGCCGGTGGACTTTTTCACATGCTCAATCACGCGCTGTATAAAACCTCGATGTTTCTCGGCGGCGGGGGGGTTACGAAGAAAACCGGAACGACCGACTTGGCAAGACTCGGGGGATTGGCCAAAGCGCTGCCCGTGACATTCGTTTGTTTTCTCGTCGGATCGCTGGCGGTTTCCGGCGTCCCGCCGCTCAACGGGTTCGTCTCGAAATGGCTGGTCTATCAAGGACTCGTCGAGTCGGGCAAATCGGGAAATGCGCTTTGGGTACTTTGGCTGGCGGCCGCGATGTTCGGGAGTGTGTTGACCGCGGCGACGTTCGTGAAGCTGATGACCTGCGTTTTCTTTGGCCGCCCGAACGCGGAACGGGGCGACGTCAAAGAAGCCGGGATCCTTTTCACGGCCCCGACGATCGTATTGAGCGCGCTGTGCGTAATTTTCGGGCTCTTCGCATTTTCGTTCGCGATTCCCGTATTGGTCGCGCCGGCCCTTCCGAAAGGTTTCGAGAATATCGGTTTGTGGCAGCCGCTCCTGGCGGCCGCGCTTCTTTTGACGGGCGTGCTGGCCGGGGCTCTTTTCTATGGGTTCAACCGGGCAAAATTATGGCGGACGGCCGCTCCGTTTGCGGGCGGCGATCCCGTCGAAGAGCTGAATCCGTCGACGGGCGTGGATTTTTATGAAACGGTTCGAACCGAGTCGGTATTCGGCGCGGTGGACCGGGCCGAAAAAAAGGGATTCTTCGACGTCGGATTTTACGGGTCGTCGTTCGTTTCGTTTTTCACGAAAGGGTTCGAGAGATTGCATAACGGTGTGCTCCCGACTTATTTGGTGTGGCCCCTCTTGGGGATGATGGTGTTGTTCGGGTTTTTATTCATAGGCGGAAAATGAGCGAAATAAACGTTCTTCTGATTTTTATCATCGCCTCGGCCCTCATCGCGGTGGAGGCCAAAGATCTGCTTTCGGGCGTCATCGCGATCGGCGCGGCCGGAATCGGTCTTTCGATGGCCTTTCTCGTGCTGAAAGCGCCGGAACTGGCCATCCTGCAGCTGGTGGTCGAAATTCTGGCCCTCATCGTTCTCATCAGCGCCACGATCAAACGCGATCTTCCGTTCAGCACGTCCGGACGATGGCTGTTTAACACGATCTCGACGTTTGTTTTCGTGATCGTCTTTTTGGGGTGCGCGCACGAAGCATTCAAAGCGCTGCCTCAGTTTGGACAGAGCCGTGAAATCGGCGCCGCCGCTCAAATCTACGTGACGAACGCTGCGACCATAAGCGGAGAGAGAAACATCGTATCGGCCATTTTGCACGATCGCGTTTTTGACTCGGTTGCGGAGTTTGCCTTGGTGTTTGCCGCGGTGGTCGGAGTGCTCGCCGTCGGACGGCGCAACGCCAAAACGCACGAGGCCCCTCATGAATGAACGCGGAATGACATTCATCGTGAAAATGGTGACGCGTCTAACACTCGCTTTTATTCTACTCTACGGGTTTTACATCGCGCTGCACGGGTATCGTTCTCCCGGCGGGGGATTTGCGGGCGGAATCATCGTCGCGCTTTCCTTCGTGCATATCATGCTCGCGTTCGGAAAAGAGGCCGCCTTAAAAACGTTGAAACCGTCCCGATTGAGGGCGATCGTGGGACTGGCCGGCATCGTGTTGCTTTCGCTGGCACTCCCGTTTCCCTGGGCGGACGGAATCCCGGCCCGGGGGCTTTTGGCCTCGTTTTGCGACATGATTTTGGTGGGGTGCGGTTTTTTCCTCGTCTTCATCGGATTGGTGACGCTCTCAAAGTCGGACGGGGAGGTCGAATGACATGCTGACCTATTTCCTCTGCTTGGTTTTGTTTTGCGTGGGTCTTTACGCGGTGCTTCGAAAACGCAACATCATTAAAATCATCATCGGGATCGGCATCATCGAGTACGCCGTGAACCTATTTTTCGTGCTGGGAGGCTACCGGATCGGTAGTCGCTCTCCCATCGAGGCCGTCGACCAAGTGATTCTCAACAAGGTCGATCCGATGCCTCAGGCTTTTGCGTCCGTGTCGATCGTCGTGGGTCTGGCGCTTACGGTGCTTCTCGTCACGGTCGGGATCCGGATCTATGAAAAATACGGGACGTTTGACATCACCCGTATCAATAAATTGAAAGGTTAGACGATGAGTGTATTGCCCGGTCTCATCCTGGTTCCGCTCGTAGCCGCGTTCGTGATTGCGCTGGCGGGAGAGAACCTGCGCCGGCTCGGGGCGGGACTGATCGTGGCGGTCTCGGGTTTTCTCGCGGTGTTTTCGCTGCGTCTGGGGCTGGGCCTTCAGGGAACGATTCAATATACGTCCGGACACGGCAAATTACCGGGTCTCATGCTCATGGTGGACGGACTTTCGGCTTTTATGCTGTGTGTCATGAATCTGGTCGCTTTTTTCGTCGCGATCTATTCCGTGGCCTATGCCCGAAAATACGTCGGCCAATGGAAATTTTTCTGCCTCTTTTCGCTGTTTTTGACGGGGATCAACGGCGTTTTGATCGCGGGAGATCTTTTCAATCTGTATCTCTTTCTCGAAGTCGTCGCCGTCACGAGCTATTTCCTCGTCGCATTCGGGACGGATGCCGAAGGGTTGGAAGCCTCTTTCAAATACGCGGTGATGGGCGCGGTCGCCTCGGCGTTTATTTTACTGGGATTGGCGCTCTTCTATCTTTATGCGGGCACGCTCAATTTACCGGATATGGCTTCGGTGATCATGTTGAGAGGCGTTTCGAAGCCCATTTTGTTCATCATCGTTCTTTTTATCATGGGATTCGGTCTCAAGGCTTCGTTCGTTCCGTTTCACGCGTGGCTCCCTTATGCGCACTCGGCGGCTCCCGCCCCCGTCTCGGCGATGCTCTCGGGCGTTTCCATTAAAGTGCTGGGTTTGTATGCCATTTCGAGACTATTTTTCAATGTCATCGGGATCAACCCCCAGATCGCGTGGACGTTCATCACGATCGGGACGATTTCCATGGTTGCGGCGAGCACCTTGGCGTTTGCGCAAACGGATTTAAAGCGTCTTTATGCCTATTCAAGCATCGGGCAGGTCGGCTATATCGCCCTGGGTTTGGGGATCGGAACGCCGATGGCGATTTCCGGGGCGCTTTTGCATCTCATGAATCATAGTTTTTCCAAGTCGCTTTTATTCTTGGCCTCGGGTCGCATCGAAGAGGCAATGGGAACGCGGGATATCCGGAAAATCGAAGGGTTGACGGCCACCGAGCCCGTGGCCGGTTACGGAACCCTCGTCGGAGCCCTTTCGATCTCGGGGATGCCTCCGTTCGGCGGTTTCTGGAGCAAGTTCATGATCATTTTCGGCTGCGTGCAAGGGGGACATCCGGTGTTCGCGATGATCGCCGCATTCACGGCGATCCTGACGTTGGCTTATTATTTTCGGGCCCTTTCTCCGGTCCTGTTCGGAGTGGAACGGGCCAAGCCGGCCAAGCGAGCCGGAGCGCTCATTGCGGTGCCGTTGTCGGCTCTGGCGATACTTGCTTTGATCGGCTCCTGCATTCTGTTCCCGGGACCGTTTAATCGCCTTTTCAACGAAGCCTCGAGAACGCTCTTATCCGGGCCCCAATACCTGTCCCAATTCAGCGTGGGGTTCAAGTCATGAGGAAGCCGGGCTTGATTCTCGTGGCGTATGTGTTGTGGCTCTTGCTTTCATGGCCCGTGGACCGCGAACAGCTTCTGCTGGGTTTGCCGATCGCGCTGTTGGTGTGGGTCTTGACGATGGAGTTTTATTCGTCGGAAGGAAAAGGAAAATATTCGATCGGGCGGGCGGCGTGGTTTTTGTATTACGTCGTGGTGTTTCTCTGGGAATGTCTCAAAGCGAATCTCGACGTGGCTTATCGCGTGCTTCATCCGGCTCTTCCGATTCGGCCGGGAACGGTGAAAGTCAAGACGACCTTGAAATCGGAAGTCGGACTCACGTTCTTGGCCAATTCGCTGACGCTGACGCCGGGCAACACGACCGTAGATATCGATCGCGGGAGCGGATCGATCTATATTCACCGGCTTTATCTCGATGAAGCCGATCAAAAGGCCGGTCGTCCTCCGAAGGCGGTCGCCCATTTCGAAACGATTTTAAAGAGGATCTTCGAATGAACGCGCGCATTCTAAGATGGATCGTCGGAGTGGCTCTGGCCGGAGCCGTCGGAGTCGGCATCTTTTATTTGGGAATGCCCTCTCTACTGGAGTGGCAATCGAAATTTCTCGCGCGGGCTTTTTGGTGGCTGCTTTTCTGCGCGGCGCTGGCTCTGTTTCGCGTCTTAAAAGGACCGACGGCGGCTGATCGCGCGGTGGCGGTGGACATGCTCGGCATCCTGATCATCGGATTGTGCGCCGTGCTGTCTCTGGCGACCGGGCGGGATTGGTATATCGACATCGCGATCGCATGGGCGCTTCAGAGCTTTATCGGAATATTGGCCTTGGCGAAATATTTGGAAGGGAAGGATTTCGATGAATGAAACGATCGGGATAGGATTCATTGTTCTGGGGCTTTTGTTCGACTTCTTCGGCTGCGTGGGATTGGTGCGTTTGCCCGACGTTTACAATCGACTCCAGGCCGCGGCCAAATGCGTCACGCTCGGCACGTGCGGGATCCTATTTGGTTTGTTTCTCTGTAAAGGTTTTGGGGCGACGGGAATCAAGGCCTTGTTGTGTTTGAGTTTCGTGCTGTTGACGGCACCCGTCTCGGCTCACGCGTTGGCACGCGCTTCGTTTCGCGCGGGGGTCAAGCCTTGCGAGGGAACGGTCGTGGACGATTATATGAAGGATCTTGAGCCAAAAAACATTAATTGATCGAGATCCGTTAAAGGAAGGAAAGACATTGCGTTATCCTAAGCTGAGAGAACTCAAAGAAGCGATTACGGCACTGATCAAAGGGCCGTACACGTCCATGTATCCGGCGCGGCCGCATGTGGCTGCCGAAGGATTTCGGGGAAGACCCGAACCTTCCGAAAATTGCATCGGCTGCACCGCATGTGCGCAGGTGTGCCCGGCCCGGGCGATCGAGGTGCGCGAACGCGAGGTGGAAGGACGAGCGACTCGGCAAATGGTTTGGCATCTCGATGAGTGTCATTATTGCGGCCAGTGCGAGCTGCAATGCACGACGCGCTCACAGAATCCTCCGGGGGTGAGACTGACGCAGACGTATGAGTTGGCAGCGTTTTCACGTTCGGGTCTGGTCAGCCAGAGTTCGGAAAAGGAACTCATCAAGTGTGAGATTTGTTCCGAAATTGTCACCACGCGCGTCCATCTCGAATGGACCGCCAAGCGCCTTGGGACTTTGGCCTTTTCCAATCCGACGTTATTCGTGTCGGAACTTGGGGGAATCGGTCTGTCCGATAAGACGGACGGAGCTTCGGGAGAGGTGACCCGAGCCGACCGTTTGAGAATCCTCTGCGCCAAGTGCCGCCGCGCCACGTCTCAGGAAAAATAAGCCGCTTCCGCCTCGCCCGTGGCGGCCGAAAACGATAAGGGATAGTCCGAGATCACCGTCCATGAAACCGGTTTGCGACGAACTCAAAGAGTTTCTTTCGGAACCGACCGCCTTGTTGGGCGTCGGCAACGCCTTGAAGGGGGACGATGCGTTTGGGCCTCTGCTCGTCGAAGCCCTGACGGGAAAAGTTTCCATTCCGCTTTTTGATGCGGGCACGGCTCCGGAGAATTATCTGGGGCCGATCCTTCGTTCGGGTACGCCGAAAATCCTTTTTGTCGACGCGGCGGATTTCGGAGCGGCACCCGGGACGCAAGCTCTGTTGCGTCTCGATGAGATTTCGGATTTGAGTTTTTCGACGCATACGGCATCGTTGAAATTGTTTGCGGATCTGATTCTGGATTCGAACCCGAAAGTGGATATTCGCGTGCTCGTTCTGCAGCCCAAAGGAACGTGTTTCGGCGACGAACCGAGTCCCGAGCTGCGGGAAGCCGTCGTGACGCTTTCAATGTTGATTCAAACGATTTTTCCGGCCTAGCCGGACAACTAAAGGAACCCCATCATGCATGAAGGCAATTACACCAGTCGGATCGTGCAGGCCGTGCTCGGAGAGCTC
>Ga0172375_10004015_pt1 | contig 22041 bp, 29 predicted proteins | sample LakKiv1m_FD_114537 | JGI IMG/M metagenome (GOLD analysis project Ga0172375, IMG submission 114537) | Freshwater microbial communities from Kabuno Bay, South-Kivu, Congo - kab_092012_11.1m | ecosystem: Environmental > Aquatic > Freshwater > Lake | place: Democratic Republic of the Congo... | reverse complement strand
TAAAGGTTGAATCAGTACGCGTGAAGATTACTCCAAAAGGGCAGAAGCACGCATTCGTAAAGCTTGCAGAAGGCCACAAGGCTGAAACTATTGCTACAAAGCTTAAGATTGCATAAAGGTGAATAATCATGGGTAAACGACTAAAACAACAAAGGAGAGGAGATTCTCCAAGGTATAGGTCTCCGCGACACAGATTCACTGTTGACTTAAATTATCGTGTTTATGATGATGTAGAAAAAACGGGAGTTCTCAAAGCGCAGGTCATGGAAATCGTAGATGACCCAGGACGCGATTCTCTTCTTATGAAAGTTAGATATGAAAATAATGAATCAAATTATTTGATTGCTCCAGAAGGAATCGCAGTAGGGGATTCCATTGAAACAGGTGCACAGGCAAAATTAAAGCCAGGAAATGTATTGCCATTATATAGAATACCAGATGGCGCATACATCTTCAATCTTGAAAGAAACCCGGGAGACGGAGGAAAAATGGTGAAGGCTCCTGGTTCATATGCAAACATTGTTTCACGGGAAGGCGGATTGATTTATGTAAAACTACCAAGCAGAAAAATAATCACGCTATCAAACGAATGCAGAGCACAGTTGGGAATAATTTCTGGCGGAGGACGATTGGAAAAGCCAATGTTCAAGGCAGGAAATTCTTTCTATAAATACAAGGCAAGAAACAGGCTCTGGCCAACGCTCAGAGGTGTCCACATGTCAGCATACTGCCACCCGCACGGCGGCAAACAGCACCATGTTGGAAAACCAACAACTGTTCCTAGAAGCGCGCCTCCAGGTGCAAAAGTCGGCCACATAGCCGCAAGGTCAACTGGTAGGAAAAAATCAGTGTTAGGAACAGAGAACAAAAAGTGATCATATGGCAAAAACCGTTTACAAGGGAATTGAAGAAGAAAACATAGCAAAGATAAGCTATGAGGATTTCGTTAAGGGGACAAACTCCAGAAACAGAAGGACAATCAAAAGATTGAACCAAAACCCAAGGCTGAAGGAATTTATGCTGAAGGTGAAAAAAATCAAGGAGAAAAACCCTAAGAAAATAATCCGAACCCACGTAAGAGAAGCGATAATACTTCCTGAATGGGTTGGATTGAGATTTGCAGTCCACAATGGACGTGATTTCAAACCAGTGGATATCACCTATGAAAAAGTAGGTTATAGGCTTGGGGATTTCTCGCACACAACCTACAGGGTTCTTCACTCTGGTCCTGGTATAGGTGCAACAAGAGGAAGTAAATTCGTATCGCTTAAGTGATGGATATGTACTCATACACAATACCTGAAGACAAAAAGGATATGTACGCGATGGCAAGGGCAGAAGACGTTGAAGCGTCTTACAAAGACCTTTCCGAAGTATGTGGCAGGATACGGAATAAGGACAGCGCAAGGGCTGTCGAATTCCTTCAAAGGGCTGCAGACGGAGAGATACCTGTGCTTTTCAAAAGGCACAATAAGAAATTGGGCCATCGAAGAGAATTAGGAGGCGCAAAGGGACGATACCCAATGAAAGCTGCGAAGGCAGTGCTCAAGGCACTGAACAGCGCAATTGCGAATTCCAGGGTAAAGGGAATGAACGAACAATTGACAATTGTCCATGCATGCGCAAACAAATTGCACGAATACCCGAGAATGTCTCCAAAAGGAAGAAGATCAATGCAACATTACTCAACTTCAAGAATTGAAATTGTAGTAAAGGAAAAAGTAGAACTGCCAAAAGAAGAGAGAAAGAAGAGATTGGAAACTCTGAAGCGCGCGGCAAAGCCTGAGGCAAAAACCGAAGCCAAAGGTGTTGAAACAAAAGAACCACACAAAGTAGAGGCGGTATCTGAGGCAACTGCAGCAGAGAAAAAATTAGAAGCAACTGCTGAGGCAAACGCCGTTGAAAAAGCTGCAGTGGAAAAGAGAGCGCATAAGGAAGATAAGATAAAACAAGCTGCTCCGAAGGAGAGAAAGGCCAAAAAAGGCATATAGGATGATATCATGGTATACGAAAAAAAATTCATTGAAGAGCCGATATCGAAATGCATGCTCAGAAGATTCCTTGAAAAGGAATTTAACAGGGCGTGGCTTGCAGACGTGGATATTCAACGAACTCCTCTTGTGACAAGAATCACAATAGAAGTCATGAACCCAGGAAAAATAATCGGAAGACGCGGACGGTTCATCAACCAGCTCACAGACAAGATAAAAATTGAGTTTGGAATTGAAAATCCTCAGATAAGCATAGTAGAAGTCAGACACCCGGAGTTAGAGCCAAGGATTATTGCAAAGAAAGCAGCGAAATACATCGAAATGGGCAAAAAAGTCCGTTCTGTCCTTCATTATCTGCTGAGAGACGCAATTGGCCATGGCGCACTGGGTGCGGAGATTGAAGCCGCAGGAAAGATCGGCGCAAAAGGCGCAAGGTCAAAGAGCCTGAGGATTTCAGCAGGTTATATTCCAAGTGCCGGAGAACCGGCAAGATTGGTAAAGGAAGCTCACGTAAACGCAGTCACCAGGTCAGGAGTGATCGGGGTTCTTGCAAGAGTGGTTATGCCGGGAACGATTTTCCCAGACAAGGATCCGAATGCAAAGATAACTATTCCAAAAGTAGTTGCAACTGCACAGATGCCTGAAAGAAAAGGGCCGACCGTAGCTCCAAATGCAGGGTGAAATGAATGAAAGCAAAGGATGTTTCAAAACTCACAAAAGAAGAAGCGATAAAAAAGCTGGGAGAACTCCAGCTTACCCTTCTTGAGCTTGAAAAGAACAGCACAAAGAAAAGATCTGTAAAGAAGTCAATTGCGAGGATGAAAACCCATCTTCACAAGTTAGAAAAAAATGGGGTGAATTAGAAAAGATGTCAGATGTCTGCAACAAATGTGGAATGTTAAAGGATCTATGCGTTTGCGAGATTCTGGATAAGCAGGAAACAACAAAAATAAAGGTATATACCCAAACTGCAAAGTTCAAGAAAATCGTGACGGTTATTTCCGGAATAGACAATGCCAGGATAGACGATACTGCAAGCGAACTGAAGCACAAATTTGCCTGTGGAGGAACTGCAAAGGAAGGATTAATCGTCCTGCAGGGAAACCACAAGAGGCGAGTAAGCGAAGTCCTGGTAAAACTCGGATACCCCAAGGAAGCAATAGAAGTGCGATGATGAGGAACAGGAAAAATATTTTGTTCCACACGTTCATCGGAATCCCTGTGGAAATAATCCGGAGCGCGTCGCGAAGGCTGGCTGGTCTCCGCGGGACAATAGTTGACGAAACCAAAAACAGTTTGGTCTTGGAAACGAAAAACGGGAATAAAAGAATCCAAAAGATCGGGAACGTTTTCCGGTTTGAGCTGGATTCAGAATCCGTTGAAGTCGATGGGAAAAAAATAATGTTCAGGCCCGAAGAACGGCCGAAGAAGACAAAAATATAAATTTTTGTCTGAATTGGAATTTTATAAATTCCAATCTGAAAATAAAGTGATGGAAAAAATCATACTAACATGAAAAAGTTTACGTGGTGAAAATATGGTTGAATGCACAGACGAAAATTGTTATGTTCATGGGGGCCTCAAGGTAAGAGGCGGAATGATAGAAGGAATAGTCGTAAGCGACAAAGGAAAGCGTACAGTGGTAGTTGAAAGACACTTCACAAGATACGCTTCCAAGTATAAGAGATTCGCAAGAGAACGCTCAAAGTTGCAAGCGCACAATCCTGACTGTATTTCTGCAAAAAGCGGGGACCGGGTCAAGCTTGGTGAAACAAAAAAGATAAGCAAAACCAAAGCATGGACTGTGCTTGAAATAATGAAGAAAAAAGAATAGGTGAATGATTATGAAAGGACTGGCTTCAAACGTAACAAACGGCCTGACGCAGGGCTCGAAGATAGAGTGCAGAGACAATAGTGGCGCAAAGGAACTATATATTATAGGAACCATCAAGGCCAAGGGAACAAGAAAAAGATATCCTGGAATTGGGGTTGGAAACGTCGCCATCTGTTCAGTGAGGAAAGGAACCCCCGAAATGATAAAGAAAGTAGTTAAAGCGCTCATAATCAGGCAGAAAAAAGAATTTAGAAGGGCAAACGGATGGAGAGTCTGTTTCGAAGACAATGCGGCAGTGCTTATAACTGACGACGGACTTCCGGTAGGAACGGAAGTAAAAGGTGTAGTCGCGAGAGAGGTTTTCGAAAGATACCCGAAGGTCTCTGCGATATCCGCAGGAATTATATAAACGGTGATTGGAGATGAAAAGAGACACAGAACGAAAGAAACGCACTCAAGCGAAGTTGGAAAAAAGAAAACCATTGCTCAACGTTCACATTTCAAAAGATCTCAAGAAAAGAATGAAGAGAAAAATGAGGTCCCTCCTTGTAAGAAAAGGAGATCGCGTACGGATAATGCGCGGGGACTTTGACGGAAAGGAAGGAAAAGTCCTCCGGGTCAACTACGGACGAGCAGTTGTATTCGTAGAAGGGATAAGCGCAAAGAATGCAAAGGGAACCGAGATTCCGCGTCCTATTCAACCATCAAACCTTTTATTGCTCGATGTTAACATGAGCGATGAGAGAAAAGTTTTGTTTGAGGAAAAGAAAGAATCCCCGAAAGAGGAAAAGAAGGGGATTCCAAAGGAAGCTCCGAAAGAAGCTAAAAATACTTCAAAGGTGTAACTATGGCTAAACTAGGAAGACCAAATCATATGAAAAGGCTGGCAGCCCCTAAAGTAATTCCTATTACAGACAGGAAGGAAAGAACGTGGATGATAAATCCATCTCCGGGTCCGCACAGAAAAGACGCATCAATGCCATTGCTCGTGTTGATGAGAGACGTATTGAAAGTCGCAGAAACTGCAAGGGAAATAAAGAAAGCAGTTACCGGAAGAATGATATCCGTAGATGGAAAGATAAGGACGGACGTCGCATTTCCAGTGGGACTTATGGATTACGTGACTTTTGCCGACAAGAGATACAGAATAAGCGTTGATTCCAAGGCAAGGCTTGTCCCGATGGAAGTAAGCGAAAGCGAAACAAAGAAAAAAATCATGAAGGTCGTTGGCAAAAACACGATCAAGAAAGGGAAAATCATGATAATGCTTCACAACGGACGAACGATGCTTGCTGACAATAACATAAAAGTCGGCGACAGCTTAGTTCTCTCAGTTCCTGAATTCAAGATAGAAAAGGTGCTAAAGCTCGAGAAGGGAACAAACTGCCTGATTGTTGAAGGAAAGCACGCGGGCACGGTTGCAAAGCTCGAGGAAATAATTGAAAGAAAGGGAAGTATGGGTTCTGAAGCGAAATTATCAGGCCCAGAAGGTGAATTCATCACAGTCGCGAGATATCTATTCGTTGTCGACGACTCCGTAAAGGGTGCAGCATAATGAACAAGATGAAAGAACTGCTCATAGACAAAGTCACGGTAAACATTGGAATTGGTTCATCCGGCGACAGGCTGGAATACGCGAAGGAACTGCTTGGAAAATTAACTGGAATGAACCCGATAGAAACAACTGCAAAAAAGAGAAACCCTGTTTTCAAATTAAGGGTTGGAATGCCAATCGGAACAAAGGTGACTCTTCGGGGAGACAAGGCGAAAGAATTCGTTGACAAGGCATTGACTGCAAGAAAAAGAATGATCAGCTCAAGATGCTTTGACAAGAGCGGAAACTTTGCATTTGGAATCCACGAATACATTGATTTCCCAGGGGCAAAATACGATCCAAAAATCGGCATAATGGGTTTCGACGTATGCGTAACGCTCAAAAGGCGCGGGAAGCGCATTGAATTAAGGAGAATCGGAAAGTCCAAGATTGGAAAGGCGCACAGGATATCCAAACAGGATGCGATGGAATTCGCTAAGACGACACTGAATGCCAAGTTCGAGGAATAATATTCACGAGGTAATGCTTATGAGCAAAGTATCTATTGATGAAAAATTTAAGGGAAAGGGAAAACGAAAATGCCGGCTCTGCGGAAACGCCAGGGGTATAGTAAGAAAATACGACCTGCATATCTGCAGAAGATGCTTCAGGGAAGTCGCAGAAGACATAGGATTCAGAAAATACGGAAGGTGAATGAATGACAGACCACTTATCAGACGCGCTTAACACGTTCAAGACGCACGAAACCGTCGGGCAGACAGTATGTACCGTAAAGGCAACAAGATTGCTTAAGGAAGTTCTTACTCTTCTGAAAGAATTCAAATACATAAAGGAATTCACCCTCATAGAAGATGGAAAGGGCGGAAAATTCTCTGTTGAACTCGACGGAAGGATAAACAACTGCGGAACAATAAAACCGCGCTACCCAGTAAAAAGAAATGAATGGGCAGTGATGGAACAGCAGTACATTCCTGGTGTGGGCGTAGGATTATTGATTGTATCCACATCGCAGGGAATAATGACTAACATGGAAGCTCAGAAGAGGAGGGTAGGCGGAAGACTGATTGCCTACATTTATTAGGTGAAACTCATGCAAATTCCAGAAGGAGTTACGTTCAATGTTTCTGGCCAGGAAATGAAGGCCAAGGGACCGGCGGGAGAAGTTGACAAAAAATTCCCTGACAAAGTCCAGGTCAAAGTCAATGGCAAAGACGTGGAAATTATTTGCGCAGAAAAGCCTTTGAGAAACACTTTCGAGGCGCATGTAAGAAACATGCTGAAAGGCGCAAAAGACGGATACAAATTCAAAATGAAAGTCATATTCGCGCACTTCCCGATAACTGCGGAAGTGAAAGGAGCGGACATAACCATCAAAAATCTCGGCGGGGAAAAAGTCCCAAGAAGAACCAAGGTCATTGGAAAAACAAAGGTCGAAGTGAAAGGAACGGAGATATACATATCCGGACCTGACAAGGACGCGGTGGGTCAGACGGTTGCAAACATAAGAAATGCAACCAAGATAAGAAACAAAGACCACAGGATTTTCCAGGATGGATATTACGTAGTTTCATAATTATAGGGATGATCACTATGGTAGTCAAGAAAAAATATAAACCAAGAAAATTCAAGGTCATGAACGAAGGTTACATGAAAAGCGTGAAGGAAAGCTGGAGATGCCCAAGAGGTGTGGATAACAAAAAAAGGATTCGCTGCTGGTTTGCAGGTCCCACACCAAGGATAGGATATAAAAACTCTGAAGAAGTTCGTTACCTTCACCCATGTGGTATGAAAGAAGTGCTTGTTCACAACATGAACGAATTGATTGGCGCAGGAAAAGACGTGCTTATAAGGATTGCATCGGGGGTCGGCGGGAAGAAGAGAAATGAAATTGAGAAAAAAGCTCACGAGCTTCATCTCAAGGTCGTAAATGTAAAGCCTGTAAAGGCTGAGAAAAAAGAGGCTAAAAAGAAGTGATAAACATGGCACTCACAACTGTAAAAAGGCTTGCAGCAGACATAATGAAAATAGGTGTAAACAAGGTTCGCATTGAGCCAGAAAGCATTGGAAGAGCCAATGAAGCGATCACAAGGAACGACGTACGTGATCTTATAAAGGATGGAGTAATCTACCGCGCAGCAATTGAAGGACGAAAATCAAACAACGAAAAGCGTGGGAGGAAAGGACACGGAAAAAGAAAAGGTACGAAAAACGCAAGGACGAATGAAAAGGACGCATGGATGGCGCGCGTAAGAGCGCAAAGAAAATACCTGAAACGGCTTGTATCTGAAGGCAAACTGCCAGCGGAATTCAAGAGAGAAACATACATGAGGATTAAGAGCGGCATTTTCAAAAGCAAAAAGACAATGCATGCCTACCTAAAGGAAAACAACAAAATCAAAGAATGATGGTGATTTGAATGTCTAAAGCAAAAGGTCCGGTTTATACTGTTTATTTCCGAAGAAGAAGAGAATGCAAAACAGATTATAAAAAAAGGTTGGCGCTTGTGAAAAGCGGGAAGCCAAGAATGGTTGTCAGAAAAAGTAACTCGGGAGTAATCGTTCAGTTCGTGAACTATGATACGAAAGGAGATAAGATAATCTCCTATGCAAATGGAAAAACGTTGCAGAAAAATTTCTCCTGGCCAGCTAAGAGAAACGTTTATACTGCATACTTGTGCGGATTGCTTGCAGGAAAGAACGCACAGAAAGAAAAAGTTTCCGAATTCGTTCTTGATTTGGGATTGCAGATACCAAGCAAAGGAAGCGTGCTTTTCGCAGCATTGAAAGGCGCAGTGGATTCAGGGCTTAAAACGAGCTTCAGCGAGGAAATGATTCCAACTGAAAAACTTGCAAATGTGCCGGATGCAATTAAAGGCAAATTCGAAGAAGCAAAGAAAAAGATTTCATCTTCATAATGAATTACGGTGATACTAATGAGCGAAAAAATAAAAACAATTGACAAAGAAAACTGGACGCCGAAAACAGAACTTGGAAAAAAGGTGAAGAGCGGTGAAATCACAACTCTTGAACAGATAATTGATATGGGCAAACCGATTATTGAACCTGAACTCATAGATATTCTTGTTCCTGGATTGGAATCTGAAACGCTTTCTGTTGGAAGCACTCAGCGTGTTACTGATTCTGGTAAGCGAAATAAATTCAGGATTGTTTCCGTAGTTGGAGACAGAAACGGTCACGTAGGCGTGGGCGTAGGAAAAAGCGATGAGATTGCGCCTGCAATCGAATACGCTGTAAGAAATGCAAAGAAAAAAATGATCTCAATAAGAAAAGGATGTGGAAGCTGGGAATGCAAATGCGCAGTACAACACTCGCTTCCAAAGAAAACAGATGGAAAAGAAGGAAGCACTATTGTTACGCTAAAACCTGCACCTAGAGGATTGGGCCTTGCTGCAAATCACACAGTGAAAAAAGTGCTTGCGATGGCAGGAGTAAAGGACATCTGGAGTTCTGTCCAGGGGGGCAGCAATTTGTATAATACTGCAATGGCAACGATTAGGGCGCTTGAAAACCTTAATACTACCAAGCCATTAACTGATTGAAGAGGTAAAAACATGACAGTAATCGCGATTGTAAGAATAAGAGGCGTGCGAAGCATGAAGCCAAGAACGAAGCGAACCTTGGAATTGCTTAAGCTCCAAAGACCAAACCACTGCGTAGTATTTACATCAAGCCCGCAGATCTTGGGAATGATTAACATAGCAAAGGATTATGTTGCATTCGGGGAAATAAGCGAAGAATTGCTTGCTGCACTCTTGGCAAAGAGAGGAGAGAAAGGAGCGAAAATGCTTTCTGAACTGATGAAGGAAGCCGAGTTCAAGAGCACTGCAAAAGCAATCTTTGGAGGAAAGAAAGTTTCTGAATTTGCTGATCCTGTCTTCAGGTTGCACCCGCCACGCGGAGGATACAAAGACATAAAAGTAGTATTCCCGTTGGGTGATTTGGGAAAACGCACTGATATGGACAAGCTCATAACAAAAATGATGTAAGGTGAAACTAATGGTTACACGAAGAAAAAGCACTAAAAAAAGCAAATGGCTTGGCCACAGGTCATTTGGTGTAGGAAACTGCAAAAACCGCAGAGGAAGCGGTAACCGCGGTGGTTTCGGAAATGCAGGTATGTGCAAGCACAAAGGAACCTGGGTTGCAAAATACGAGCCAGATTACTACGGAAAACATGGTTTCGTAAGACCGAATGGAAAGACGATGAAAGTCGTTCATCTGTTTGACATTGACAGACAAGCATTGCTTGGAAAGCTTGAGAAGAAAGATGGGAAATTCAAGTTCTTATTTGACGGAAAAGTCCTTTCCACCGGAAGCGTCAATCATCCGTTAAGCATCAGCGCAAAATGCTGGAGCAAAAATGCGGAGAAAAAAGTAAAAGACGCAGGAGGAGAGCTTTTATCAATTAAGCCGGCAACAAAGCCTGTTGCAAAAGCGGCTTAGTTCTTTTTGTTTTTTTAATTTTTAATATTATTTTCTTAGTCTAGTTTTGGAATTTTTTCATTAACTTATACTAAAAAATCTTTGTTGAATTTTGCGACAACCTTTTTCCTGAATTTATACGTATTTGCAAACTTAGCATAAGCAAGCCACCCTTCCAAGCTTTGCACAATTAGTGCTTAACTGTCATCATGACTTCAATATCCTTTCTAACTAACAACTCGACTTGCTGGGCGAACTCCGGTCTACAAACAGCATGAGCAATCTCTTTGGTATGAAGGATGTAGAATGTCTCGAACGTGAAGGGGTAGCTGGCAAGGAGATTGCTTATCGGCTTCCCAGTGTATCCATCAATTCCCCTACTAAAGTCGAGGAGAAGCAATTTTACAGCATTTACAAAACCCTTAGGACTGAGGCTGCTCTCACCAAGCCTATCTGCCAAAGCGTCGGCAAACGGATATATCACTTCATTCCGTTGATTAGGCAAAAGGGTGCGTAAGATCCTGAGTTTTTGTGCTATTTCTGTTTCGACCAGCGGCGCGGTCGCTTCGCGACCAACCAACGCCACCCCCGAGTCATCGGACCAAACGGAGTTCGCAAAGACGACACGCCTGTCGTAGACATCGCGGGCAAAAGAGCCGTGCCACCCTGTAGAACCTTCATCAAATTCATTATCGTGCCTTACATAAGAATATCTTGCATCTGGAACGTTCTCATTTGAAGGCTTTGACTTCAATGGACGTCCTTTGGCATCTACCAGACCCCAAGCTCTTGGCCTCATAATATCAACTACTTCAACATCAGTTGTTGGATTGAAATCAGAAGTTACTGAGACTACTGATCTTGTTTCATCAACGTCTCTTATTTCAAGTTTTTCAAGAGGAATGACACCCATGCCAATGGCTTGTCTTAAACCAATGGTTTTGCCGTTTACTTTTATAGGAACATCAGGAATCTCTAAAATTCGGGAAATCCCTCCTTCAACATAAATTAGTTCTGCCCCTAAAGGAATTGCTTTCTTTTCAAATCCTTTTGGATAAAATCCGTATTCTCCTGTTCTCCACCAATTATTTACATTCACTGATGGGTATGCACCAGATTGAATAGATTGATCATGTTCTTTTACACTCATTATGCCTTCATTTGCTGGAACAAAAAGACCACTCTTATGAAGAGTAAACACCTGTCTTTGGGTAAACGTACCTTTTAATGCCCTCATTTGCCTGCCATCTGGCAGTTTATTATTAACTTGTACTGTAGCAACCATAGATACACCTCATTTTGATCATTATTAATGATATATTAGGGAACATTACCCTTAAAAAGACAGTAGATAACACATTATTCACTTTCAACAACTACTACTGAAAGTAGCAACAGCAGCTCAATACATTTTAGCAAACTAATTAACCAAAATGTATGCATTTTAGCTAATTGATTTACCAAAATGTATTAATCCTTTACAAACCTTACCGACTGGACTCGGTAAGGCAGTATAACTTGTTTATATAGGTTGCGAATATACTGGAAACCTTTATAAATAGAATGAAATATAACATTTTTATGGACAAGGAACTGATAATTGAAATCCTAAAAAAATGGAATCCCTGGGAAAAAAAGATTGAAACGGGCATTATAAGGGCTAAATACGTCCAAAAGATTTACTCATATCTTGAACGCAAGGAGGTAATCGTTCTCAAAGGAATACGCAGATCAGGCAAATCCACGATTATAAAACAATTGATATCTGAACTCATTGAAAATAACATAGATAAAACGCAAATATTGTATATCAACTTGGATGATTACAATTTTGCAAATAGTCTAAGCATACCCCTGTTTGAGGAAGTGCTTAGCGCATATAAAGAGTATTCTGGAAATAAAAGAAAAACATATTTCTTTATTGACGAAGTCCAGAAAATAGAAGGTTGGGAAAGATGGGTAAGGACCAAATATGATTTGGAAGAAAACATCAAATTTATAGTTTCAGGGTCTTCCGCATCTCTGTTATCAAAAGAACTGTCAGCACTGCTTACTGGCAGAAACCTTTCATTTATCATAATGCCACTTTCATTCATGGAATTCACGAATTTTAAAAATGATGGAAGCTTAGAAGAATACATGCAATTCGGTGGATTCCCGGAAGTCGTGCTTGAAAAATCAGAAGAAAAGAAGCTTTTTATTCTGAATCAATATTTCGAAGACATAATCCATAAGGACATAGTCGATCGTTACGATATACGGAACGCAAAGCAACTTGTGGAACTTGCACGCTACCTGGTTGGATCTACTGGATCAAAAGTAAGCCTGAATAAGTTATCTAAAGTCTTTGGACTGTCGAAGGATACGCTTGCACTTTACGTATCATATATGATTGACGCATACCTCTTATTTGAGGTTACATACTTTTCCTATTCTGCAAAAATAAAGCATGATGTGACAAAGCTCCCGAAGATATATGCTCTCGATAATGGCTTAGTCAATGTAGTCAACATAAGATATTCGAAAAACAAAGGGCAGATGTTTGAGAATACTGTTCTTCTCAGGCTGCTAGAACAATTCAGTGAGATCAGCTATTGGTCAGAATTAAAATCTGAAGTTGATTTTGTTGTAAGTAAGCTTGCCATAAACGCAACTTCGGAAGATGAAATACCCGAAAGAGAAATGCGAGGATTGAAAGAATTCTGCGAAGCACACGCTGGTTTTTCGCATTTACTCATAACTCCATCCACAACTAAGGAAGGAATAGTACCAATTTTGAAGTTCCTAAAAGAAGGCACCTGAGTTTAGAAATACAATAGTCTTAGCGACTGGACTCGGTAAGCGTAATCGTGGAGAGAAGACAAATTTTTGTTTTTAACAGTATGCTTTTTAAATACTTATTACCATAAAATATAACTATGCAACTTATAGAAACACTGCCTAAAATTAAAGGCATCGATCAAGCGCGCATTCATCTATCGCAGGATGCTGCAGGAAGAAAAAAACTATTGAAAGAATTGTCAAAAATGCATGAACTGGCCAATAGAAGAGTTAGAATCGACAGCATGGACCCATTTTTAGGAGATCACGAGATGGCCGGAAGGACGAGGCAGATATTCCTCAAAATATTCACTCGCACAGGAAAATTGAATCCTAAGTTGCTTAATCAGGACATAGATTCCCTGATCCGCACTGCGCTTCTTCCGATCCAAACCATAGACGATGTAAAGGAGGATCTGCAATGCCTTAAATCAAAACAGGCAGATGTCAAAAAAATTTCTGGGTTTCTCAGGGAATTCAACAGGCAACTTGCAAAAATAAAAGATGCAATCCTGAATCTTCTTCAAAACGCTTATGGATACCCTGAGGGATATCTGAAAGGAATATTCGCAAATCAAAACAAATGGGATGCATGGGTGTCGCTGGAAGAACGAATAACCGGAGAGCTGAAATGCACGGTACTTCAGCCGCTCATAGATGAATACGGATGGAGATATTTTGAGGGTTCAAGAATCCTTTTTTTGGGCGCGGGAATCGGAGAGGACATGGCAAGCATGGCAGAATTCCTCGAATCCAATAGATGTTCGATGCCAATATGGATGGCTGCAATAGAAAAGGAAACGAAATATGCAGAAGCGCTGAGAATGAGAGGTTACAACCTGGCTTGTGATACTCCAATAGATATGCTAACGACAAGATGGGAATCTGAATTTGACAGAGTATTTGATTTCGTGATATTCAATTTCCCACCTGAGATGAATGCTAAAGAACAAGCGATTCTGACAGAAAAGGTCAGAAAAGTATTGAGGAAGAACGGAAAGTACCTCCAGTTTGGAACCGAAGGAGAATGCTATGCAAAACTTGGTGAAGTGCACCAGATAGATAAAGATAATGCGTACATTGCAGTCAATATACATGGCAGGGAACGTTCAGATCCTGGCAGGGTTCGGTTTGTTGAATGAGATTTGCCGAGATATAATCTGGAAACGCGCACTATCTTAAACCCTTCTCTGCTAATTTCATCCTCATGCTTATAGGATTAGTTGGAAAACTTTTGTGGAAAGGTTTAATAAATTGATTCGAGAAACAGCCATATGGAAGAAATTGACATATGGGAATTCGATAATCGAATTAGCATTAAAGTAAAGGAAATTTTCCTAGCCAAAATCAAAAACAGATTATTTTCGAGATATAAAACCAAGCGAAAGATGTATGAACTGATACAAAATGAAATAAAATTTTCATTCTATGGTTTTAAAAATTTGTTAAAAGAAGGATACCAAAAAAAGTTTTTTGTACCGTTGAAAATTTGGATGTGCATGTGTAAACTAGTAGACATTGACTTGCATGACTTGCAGGAGAATATTACTGCATATAAAACAAGTGGCGGTCCAAACTTTGTTTCTAATCCAGTGTTACCAGTAAAAATAAGTCCTTTGTTTGACATGATAATTGCTCACAACATTGCAGATGGCACAGTTATAAACCCAAAAAAAGGAAGACTACCATATTTTGGGTATAGACAATTTGACGCACTTTTTAGAGAGCTATACATTAGAAAACTAAATGCAATATTTGGAAAAATAAATTTTCCAGAAGAGTATTACATACTGAGCACGAGACCATATTGCCCGCCATTTTTGGCAACCCTATTCTTCAAAAGATATAAGTTAAACACTTCTAGCTTCTTATCCAAGGAAGCAAGGATTCCTGCCGAGATACTAAATAAAAACTCCGAGTATTTACTCGCAGTTTTAATAGCGTTTGTAATTGATGAAGCAAGCATCGATTCGACGTTGATAGCAATAAAATTAAAGAATATAGAACTTACGAACGATTTATTCAAAATATGCAAAAAATTAGGATATCGGACAACAGTCACAATTAAAGAAGAATATGGTACTTTGTCTATACTCAGAAAGGGCATGAAGAAATTTTTTAATGATTATAAGAGAATAATAAAAAAATATCCAGAAATGACGTTAGGTAAATGGGAAACTAAAATAGAAAATACTTTTAAAATCTACGATAGACCTATTTATAAAACAAAAGGAAATAAAAATTTAATAATTAAAATGCTAAAAATAGAAAACTTAACTATCAATCAATTAGCCTTGAGAATAAATATGACTCGACAGGGAGTTCGTTTTCACATAAATAATTTAGAAAAACAAGGTTTGATATCTAGGGTTGGATATGTCGGTAAGAAAAATATCATTTATAGTTACACGGGGTGAAGTCCGATGTTAATCGGCTTAGTTCGGCAAGCCTAGTTCTGGAAAATCTACGTTCTTCCAGGCAATAACTTCCATTCCAGTAGCCCGTGCTGATTATCCGTTCACTACTATTGAGCCAAATCGCGGGGTTGCTTACGTAGAAATAGAATGCGTTGATAAAGAATTTGGAGTCAAATGCAATCCACGCACTGGATTCTGCATAAATTCTAGAAGGTTCGTACCAGTGGAAGTATTAGACGTTGCTGGATTAGTTCCAGGAGCACATGAAGGAAAGGGATTGGGAAATAAATTCTTGGATGACTTGAGACAGGCAGATGTTCTTATTCACATAGTTGATGCTTCAGGCGCTACAAACGAAGTAGGAGAAGCAGTTGCAGTCGGCTCCCATGATCCATGCAAAGACGTAATATTTCTTGAAGAAGAGCTAAACCATTGGATAAACGGGATACTTGAACATAACTGGAATAAATTGGTGCGAGAAGGCGCGTTGAACAAGAAAAACGAGGACATAATGAACAACCAGTTCACTGGCCTTGGAATAAAGATTGATGCGATTAGAAGATCGCTCAATGCGCTTAACCTGACTGATAAAAAGCTTAGCGAATGGACTGCAGAAGAAAAACTTGCATATTCAAAGAAAATGAGGGAAACTGCAAAACCAATAATAATTGCAGCAAACAAATGCGACAAGCCAAGCGCAGAAGAAAATGTAAAACGATTGAAAGCCAAGTTCCCTAACTACCTGATTGTTCCGTGCTCTGCAGAGGCGGAAATAGCATTGAAAGAGGCAGGAAAGCATGAATTTATCGAGTATATCCCAGGAGACAACTCTTTCAAAATAAAAAAAGACCTAACCGAACAGCAGAAAAAAGCAATGAACGTACTTGAAAATGTGCTGAATACATATGGAAGCACAGGGGTTCAGAAAACTTTGAACGCATCAGTATTCGACTTTTTGAAGTATATAGCAGTATTCCCAGGCGGAGTGAATAATCTGGTTGATTCAAAAGGAAATGTATTGCCAGATGTATTTTTGCTTCCTCCGGGATCAACAGCATTGGATTTTGCATTCACATTGCACACAGACATGGGCAAAGGATTTATCAAGGCAATAAACGTAAAGACGAAACAGCCCGTGGGCAAAGAGCATCCGCTCAAACACAGGGACGTAATAGAATTATATTTCAAGAAGCCTTAGGCAACTTCAGTAGCAATTTCTTACCCTGTTAAGCTTAATCTTTGATTCAGCACCAGGAGTAATCCCAAGGTTCGCTCGAAGGTTTGCATCCCTAATCAATTGCTTTGCAAAACTTCTGAAATCAAAGTCTATGCCTTTTGAATCAGGATATTTTCCTAGTTCCATCTTCCCCGGACGTTTATTGTTCATGTCAAAACCAACTACTGCGAGTTGCTTGCCATTGTCATCTGTTATGGTAACTAACAACGGCTGTCCTGGAAGATTTACGAATCCAATGCTTGGAACAAAAACAGATTGAATTCCTTTAAGCGCATAATCAGGAAGATCGGTCTGTTTTCCTGGAGCACAACTCCTTGTTTCTGTGCTTAATTCGGAGAGTTTTATGACATTCGGAACATTTCCCGCATCTGCTTGCCCTGCAACTACTAAGTGAAGAACATTGCTTTGGCCAGGAATTTTTTCTCGTATATCCCTATCCCCCAACGCATCAGGAGGCTGAACTTCCAAGATGCCTGAGTCCTTAAGCTCATAGCCTACATTTCTAAGCGCACCTGGCATTGATTCATGCATTCCGTATTCTTCTGAATAAGTGGCTATTACTGAAGTTCCTAAAGGAAGGGTTTTCCTTAATTCTAAAAGCATTTTATTGAAATCTTCCTGTGAAACCCTGTGAATTCCCTGAAGAATTACTAACTCATAGGCTGCTTCCGGGCTTATCAATGCTTCCAAGTCCCTTCTTGGATTGGCATATCCGGTTATTGCCTGAGTTCCATCAAGCTCAATTGCCTTTCCCAAAGGAGCAGGATAAAGTGAAACTTCCAATATGCGTTTTGCTTTTTCAAACAAGTCTGAGAATATTCTGAATATGCCAAGCATTTCCCTGAATGCATAGAGGTTTTTCAGCCGAGTATTCATTATTGATTCCGCTGCAATGGATTCGTCTCCTCTGCCTAATGCAAGTTCAACTGCCTGATCTAGGGTTAACCCTTGTTTTTCTGCTAATGCCTTAAATAAAACTGGATTTTCTTTTATCCGATCTCGGATAAACTCTCCGTGAAAAGGCAAAGAATTACAAATCTGCCCTAACGTTGTGGAACTCACAGAAGAGCTGATTGCTGGAAGGATAATTTCATTGTCGATACGTTCGTAGAATCTGAATCTTACTTTCTGAAAGGAATTTACCTCGTTGGTCAATCCGTTTCTTTTAACGGTTCCAGAAATCAACTGGTCAACAGATAAACTATTGATATAATTCAAAGCTACGCGTACTGCTTCGTCAACTAGAGATGTATTAGCATTAAAACGATCTGAAATGAAATGCTTGCCATAAGACACAACTCTACTAAGTGCAGTCGGGGAAGGTATCCCATCAAATCCTCTAATCGCCGGAAGCAGTATTTCTGCATCAATGCGTTCATAAAGCCGTACCTGCACTGTCGGCATATTATTGCACAACCTAGTCAAACCATTCAACTTTGAGGTTTGTATTTCGAGTTCCTTGACAGTTAAGGAGTTTACGTATTTCAAACCTACCTCTTCTGCTTTTTGCCTCAATAGAGGATTTTTCTCAAAACGATTTGTTATTTTATGATTTTCGCATTCCAAATGCTTGGTTACTGCATCCGTAGTAGGAATACCGGTGAAAGAAACAATCGCCGGAAGTATCACTTCGGTATCTATCCTTTCGTTCAATCGTATCGAAACAATTGGAAGTAAAATGCACGACAAAGAAAGTGACGTCCTCTTGTCAACTTGTTCTTTTGATTTGAATTCTTCTTTTAGCTGGTCTATCGAAAGCAGATTGACATAATTCAACCCCATCTTTTCAGCTTCCCCCTTCAAAAAAGGGTTTGCATCAAAACGATCCATTATGAAATCTTTGGTGCATGCTCCGATGCTTCTGGCCAATGCAGAAGGAGACGGAATCCCATTAAAATTCTTGATCGCCGGGAGAATGATTTCACCGTCTATTCGTTCATATGCTCTTATCTTGCTTTTAGGAAATCCTTCCAATTGTACGAATAAGCCCCCTCCACGTTTAAAGGTTTCGGCTTTGAGTTGATCGAGAGATAAACTGTTTAGATATCTGATTGCCGCGCCTTCTCTTGTTTCCTGCAATTCTGAATTCTCTTTTAGGCGGTGAGTAATCATCCGTTCAGAACACTTAACCAAACTGGAGAGAATATGCTTTGTAGGTATTGCCGTGCATCCATTTATGGCTTCGCGTATACTCAAGTCTAATTTTTCTAAATCATATGTTGTAGCCATAAGTATCAAATATATTGTGGTAGAAAGAGTATATAAAGGAAACGGTTATGTGCCTCCTGGTTGCTATTAACATTTATAACTTATTTCCAATCAACATATGTTTATGTTACTCGTCTATACAACCTGTCCAAATATTAAGAATGCAAAGGAAATAGCAAAAAAGCTTGTTGAACGAAGACTGGCTGCCTGCGTAAACATAATTAAGATAGAACAGTCGATATACAAATGGAAAGGAAAAATAGTTGAAGAAGGAGAATTCCTGCTTATTATCAAGACAACTGAATCAAAGTACAATGCCACTGAAGCGGAAATAAAAAGACTGCACGAATATGAGCTTCCGGAAGTATTGGCAGTAAAGGCAGACAAAGGAAGCAAGGAATACATAAGCTGGGTAGAAAGGCATTGTATCCTTGGTTTTTAGCTCAAAAAACAGTCAGAAGACCTAAAAACTCTAATTTTATAAAATGGTTGTTTCATAATAAATGTGTATGAATAAGGCTAAAGGTGAGTACTCAGAGCTATCCATATATTCGGAGAAGATCACGAAGCAGGACTACGAGGCGCTCTTTAACAGGCTGATACGCAAGCATATCCCTACTTTTGAAATTGTGGATTTATCAAGGATAATCGCCCTTAGAGGATTTCATATAATAATCAAAAGACACAATAACACGATAAAAATATTCATAGGAGACGGGTCAAACCTTTATTCCCAATCCGCATTGTTATTCCCGTTCAGGGTAAACCCTGCAAAGGAAGTTGAACTTTGCGACAGTCATTTTTCACCGGGAATAAAATTTGTAAGCAAGACGAATATATTTGATTTTCTTATTAAGGAAAACGTAGAAGAGATACGCATAAAGATATTCAAAATAGGAAAGTTCTATGGTATTGGAAATTTCATAACAAAAGAAGGAGAACGGAAGGCAGTTTTCTTATCTGAGCCAACAAGATTCCTAGAGATTGACCTTGAAAAAAACCCATTATTCTACATAGAATTGCTTGATCCTATTCCAAAAGCAGTTTATCTGAAATCCAGTGAGCCAATTTTAGAACAGGATGGAGTAAGCATAGGGGTAGATAACTTTAGTGTATTCCAGCACAGTTTGATTGTAGGTTCTTCAGGAACTGGAAAAAGCAAATTCATAGAAATAATGATTCGCGCGATGACCAAGAAATACGACGATGTACGAATCGTAGTCATTGACCCTCACGGGGAGTTCTCAAAAACATTTGAAGACGATGTGGTTGTTGATTTTGTAAACAATTATATTGAGCCATTCGACGTTGGGAAAAGCAAAAGCCCGTTGATTACCCAATTAGTCGCCCAGCTGATAACTTCAACAATTGCACAGGAGAACAAATATGCTGAACGTGTGGTGTTCTATTCGGTTCATCTTCTTGCTTCGGTAGACCAGTTAACTCTGGAAAATATGAACTTGTTGCTCACGGATTCCGCAAAAAGAATGGAATTTTCATCCCAATGCCAAAACGATGAAGTGCGAAGATTTTTTGATGAGGAATTCCAGAATATTTATCTTCATCACTTCAATGATGCGATATTGCCAGTGATAAACTTTATAGGAGAGTATATGCTTTATCTAGGCAAAGCAAGAAACCTCGAAACACTTGAAAATCTCCTGAAGAAAAACAAGCTAACAGTTATCTCATTTAATCCGCATTTCTTTGGAAGAAAGATAATAAAGTTCTTTGCCGGAGCGATAATAAACCAGATTTACATGATGGCAATCAGCGAAAAACTAAGCAAGCCGACAATACTGATAGTTGATGAATTCCCGACAGTTGAGAGCAAGGTTACGAAAGACATACTTGCTGAAACCAGGAAATTCAATTTATACATGCATGTTTCCGCGCAATATCTTGGTCAGCTTTCAAAGCCGGTGCTTGATGCAATAATCAGCAATGTAAGAAATATCATTGCGTTCAAATGCACCAGGGAAGACGCAAAAATACTTGTATCAATGATGGAAATAAAAGTAGAGGAATTCTTCAAAAAGAAAACAAGCCCAAGCGAACTTGAAGAAAGCAAAAAGGAAATGTTCCTGAAATTGCATCCAAGGGAAGCAATTGTACGTTTATTTGACGGGTTGAAGTATATTCTTCCAATGAAAGTGAAAAGCGTTGATCTTGAGATCTGGAGAAACAAACCGGATAGCAAAGGAGTGCCTTCAGGACATTTCAGACCATACGTTCCTGAAAAGGAAGAGGAGAAGCCAGAAGAAAAAGAACCTGAGAAAGAGGAGAAACCTAAAAAGAAGAAAGCAGCAGAAATTTTCGAGAAAGGATTCAGGGATGATTTGTAAGAGTAGAATAATAAGCAATATAATCCAATCTGGATAAATACATCTGATGGACATAGAACAAGCGTTCAATCTCACTTTCAAACTAATTTTCGGAGAATGCAATCTGAAGCTTGACGACCTTGAGGATTATTTGAAGAGATGGCATTATCCAACATATTCCGTGAAATCAGCAATATCAGGAAAAGACGTAACTTTATCTACTTCATTCTATCGAAAAGATGCAAAGTATATAACGCAAGATGAAATCGATTTTAATAAGAAATACTCATTAGATATTAATAAGATAAGAGATATTGACTCTATTTTGGAACAGATAAATGATAGAGTTTATTATGCTGGAAACAAGTCATTTGGTAATTCAAGCGAACTGATTGATTGCGATACCTGCACGGATGTCACGAACGCAAAGGAATCCCATCATATCAGTGGAACGAAATACGCTGCATATTGCTCTTATGTGAGATATGGAAGCGAATACGTATTCGGTTCTGGCTGGTTTCTGCGGAGCAAATACCTAATAAGATGCATGGGTGCAGATAACCTAACGAGAGCCTTTGAATGTTATGTAAGCCCGCAATGTTCTGATGCATTTTTCTGCTTCAACTGCTGGGCATCTTCACATATCATGTTTTCTTTTAATCAACGTTCAAAGAGATATTGCATAGGAAATAACGAACTTCCTAAGGATAGATACTTCGAGCTTAGGAAAAAGCTTGTCGATGAGAGCAGGGAATATCTTGAGAAACATAAGTCTTTCCCATCTATATTCGAACCAAAGCCAATGAGCGAAATGCAAAGAAAAGCACTGCTTGCAAAAACACCAAAAACCAGGGAAACGAAAGGGGATCTGGCACCTATAGACGAGGCGTTTAGGACGACCTCACGCGTGATTTTCGGAACAGAGATTGGAAATGTTGACGATAACACGGAATTACTAACTGAAAGACCAGATATACCTAAACAGATAACCACGTTTTTTGGAAATGAAGGATTTTATCCTCCAGTTTTCTTTTTCAAAAACATTCCTAAAAATTTGATGATAATCGGAGAAGAGGAACTGGTTTCAGCAGAAGCGAAGATTACCATCTCATCCGAAGAATCTCTCCAGTCAATCATACAAAAAATGGGAGATATCTCTCTCTTCAGAATAGACATGACAGAAGGAAAAATCAGCAATATCGTCAAAAGCTCG
>Ga0172375_10004014_pt1 | contig 22043 bp, 50 predicted proteins | sample LakKiv1m_FD_114537 | JGI IMG/M metagenome (GOLD analysis project Ga0172375, IMG submission 114537) | Freshwater microbial communities from Kabuno Bay, South-Kivu, Congo - kab_092012_11.1m | ecosystem: Environmental > Aquatic > Freshwater > Lake | place: Democratic Republic of the Congo... | reverse complement strand
GCCGACGTATTCTCGACAGCAGACACCGAGTGCCACCCCGGACTCTACCTATGCCCCACCATCGCACTGGCAGAGGAGTTCGGATTCGACATCATCAAGGTGCTCGCCAAGCCCGAGCATGTCCACAAGGCGGGAAACAAGTGGAGATGCCAGGAGTTCCTGGTAGTGGGCAGCGCTTCGTAACTTACGAAAGGGAACTACCATGCAATACGCAGAAGACCTCCTGGAAACAGCCATGGAATGCCTATCCTTGGCGAGAGACAACTTCACCAGGTGTATACCATCTCAAGAGGAGGCGCGATCCTTCTCAGGAGGCATCTCCTTGGTGGGCGTCGCCTACCCGCTCGTCCATGGCAGAGATGGCAGTAGGGAAATCTGGATTGCCGAGGCCAAGGAGGGCAACCAGATATCTCTCACCAACCTCCTCGTATTTCCCGTCGAGGAAAGGGCCTCCGTATTCTCCAAGGCCCTCATCACACGATTCAAGAGGTGCTCCACACCAGACCAGATCGGAAGCCTCTTCAACGACTGGAATTCGTTCGATATGGACACCGGCGGTCTTCCTGGATTCGGGCTCTCCATCCAGTGGAAGATGATGGACGGATTCGTATCTCAGAATGTGGCTGTAGGAGCAGTGACCATCACCATGCCAGATGAATCCACATTCACCGCATGGTGGGACTGGATCGGGCATGTGATCCGGATAGAAACCACTAACAAGGACAGGAGCGTAGTGTAACATGACCACACAAGATGAGCTTGATAAAGACACTGTCTCTGCCACAGAATTGGCAAGGCGCGCAAAAGTAACTCTCGTATGGGAAGATTGCTCCGTCTCCGTGGTAAAAGATCAGAGAGCGCTGTTCACTACCACAAAACTGGCTGCTCTTAAGATGTTCTTGGGAGCTATAATCAGGCGAGAATATCTCGAAGAACAATACGACGAGGCTATGAACCTATACCAGGAAAACCTGGCACAGGCAGTCTCAGAAGAGCGCCAATTCGGAGACTCCTCTCCTGGATCACGCATCCATCTATCCCGACTTTGGGATGAGGTGTGCCGACTCGACAAACTCTTGAGCTTAGAGGGAGATAGGTATCGTCCTCCCCTTTTTTAGTTGATTGTTATCGTGACAAGAATTCTACGTCGTGGAAAGCGTAAAGTAGTTTTCTGAAATTCAGAAAGAAGGTGAGGGTGATGCTCGACATCTTGATGTCAGACTGCGCGTACTTCATAGGGATCGAGGCTGGTATTCCGAGAAAGGAGGACAAGAAGTGAAGACCTTATCCGAATCCCAGATGAACGCCTGTTTCCTCATGGCCCTGGGTCGAATCCTCAAGAAGGATCTCACGTTCCACAGCATCAACGGGATTCCCTCGAATCACCCGATGGTGGGAATTCTGTACAGGGTACTCAGGTGGAAGATGGGAGATGTCCCTGAATCCAGGGGGTGGAAGTTCTCTCCCAACACAGTGGAGAATCTCACTCCAGAGGAAGAGCCATGGATCAAACCCAATGTTAAGGGCCTGCTGGATCTTGTGACCAAAGTCTCCAAGATCACTCCCCGGCCGGAAGTAAAGAGACTCGACGTATACTCGCTGGAAAAGCAGTGGGACCAGTATCTCGTATCTCTGGGAGATAAGGGGGTGGCCGCCACCATCCACCCCCTCGGTCACACCCGCAAGCACTTCAATGGGACCAAGGTGTCCCAATGCACCAGGGCCAACCAGAAGCGAATCGCCGAATCGTTCGGAGCATAACATGACAGCGTCAGACATTCAGCAGTGGGAGCGCACCAAAGAAGTTGCCCAAGAGTGTGGGCTTAAGGTCTACGTAGACCGAGGGGTTATTCGGTTTACGAGAATCTCAGACAAGTGCGAACTCGGAGGCGTCCAGCAAGTCGTAGAAGCGTACCACTTTGCACTGGGCTACAGCTGGGGGATTCACACCTCCAAGCCAATCAAAAGGACGAAGACACGAAATGGATAACATGGGCTTCCACGACCAGTGCTTCGGAGTCTTGTATCCAATGATTCGCGTGAACTTCTACAATGGATTCTCTGTTCGCGTCGCATGGGAACACGGTAGGCCAACCCAGAACCTGTCCGTGACATTCGAAGGAGAAGCAGGATCAAGCTCCCTTCGAAACCTGATCGAAGGAAGTGCCTCGGAATCCCTGAGGGAGGTCCTCCTGCATGGCGGATGGGATCTCTACGGAGTATCAGCGGAGACCGCCGCAGAAGTGCTGTACCTCGTGTCCATGGCCTAATTCTGAAATTCAGAAAAAGGGCTAAAAAATCATGAACAATTCGGACCTTGAGAAGGCATTAGAAGCGCACACACAGTGGATAAAAGGGACTGGAGGGAAAAGGGCGAACCTGTCCGGGGCAGACCTGGCCAGGGCAGACCTGGCCAGGGCAGACCTGGCCAGGGCAGACCTGGCCGGGGCGAACCTGTCCGGGGCGATCCTGGACGGGGCAGACCTGTCCAGGGCAGACCTGTCCAGGGCGAACCTTTCCTGGGCGGACCTGTCCTGGGCGGACCTGTCCAAGGCGATCCTGGACGGGGCGGACCTGTACGGGGCAGACCTGTCCGGGGCAGACCTGTCCTGGGCGGACCTGTACGGGGCAAACTTGGCCAGGGCGAACCTGTCCGGGGCGGACCTGTCCAGGGCGAACCTGTCCAGGGCGAACCTGTCCAGGGCGATCCTGGACGGGGCGGATCTGGACGGGGCGGACATGTCCAGGGCGATCCTGGACGGGGCGGACCTGTACGGGGCAAACTTGGCCAGGGCGAACCTGTCCAGGGCGAACCTGTCCAAGGCGATCCTGGACGGGGCAGACCTGTTCAGGACGGACCTGTACGAGGCGGACCCGCGAGGGACCTGCCTCGATCCCGACAACGCCCCCAACGGCGACGTCGAGGGGTTCGAGCACACTCCCGAGGGACTCGTCGTCGGCTACCGGACCCGCAAGGCCGGTCACATCGACGCCTATCGGGACGGACGCCACTATTCGGCCGACGTCTTTTCGACGGCCGACACCGAGTGCCACCCCGGACTCTACCTCTGCCCCACCATCGCAATGGCAAAGGAGTTCGGACTCGACATCATCAAGGTGCTCGCCAAGCCCGAGCATGTCCACAAGGCAGGCAGTAAGTGGAGATGCCTGGAATTCTACGTCGCGGGAAGCGTAGAGGTCTTTGCGTCAGTAGTTTTCTGAAATTCAGAAAGGAACAAAATGGCAATCGACGCAAAGACCTTCTGGGAAGCTGTTCATAACAGGATGCGGAACAGCAAACGCCGAGTTGGGCAATCCGTCTTCGATGTCGTATTTTTCAACGATCACGAACTTGCCAAGAGCCTGACCGGCACCGAGGTCGACTGCTATTACGACGACTCCAAGATCCCGTTGTTCATGGATGCCATCAAGGACCACCTCGTCTAATGTTTACGACACCTTGACTTCCCCACGCCTTGTCCATAGATTGTCCATGAGGTTGACATGCCAGAGGGATCTCCTCGAATGCTTGGACGAGCAATTCGGGGATAATGCAACACAATACCGCTCGGAGATGAGCCTATACGGTGACGCATGGCCGGGAGCAGAGTGCCAATTGGCCGAGGCGCACCGCGAACTGTGCGATCTCGGGGACTCAGTCCGATCTCTTTCATCGTTCGTGAAGAGATGGATCAAAGACCAAGACCCATACGAAGATTTACGATTCTGAAATTCAGAAAGGCTGAAAGATTATGAACTTCGAAGCCGACTACCTGGTAGCAAACGCAAAGCTTCGCAACATGAAGTCCTTGGTGGACGATCTCCACGAGATGCTGGTGGAGGTCCACGAGGTCAAGGATCGCCTCCTGGGCTTCCTTGGTCCCATGAATCCCCGAGACTACCCCAAGGAAGTCACCGTGGACTCGATCATCAAGGGATTCAATTCGGTGATCGCCATGAAGGAGGCCGAACTCCACGCCCTCAAGGACCGCATCCAAGCCGAGGAGGGCAACCTGGATACGATCAAGGATCTGAAGGAAGACGTCGCCTTCTGGCAGAAGGAGTCGAAGTACTGGGAGACAAAGGTAACAGACGAATCTGGGGATTCTGAACTTCAGAAACTCCAAGAGACACTCAAAAGCGTCCAAACGGACCGGGATTTCTGGAGAAAGAAGTCCGAACTCCATGCCCCAAACAGGGGTGTCCTGATCTCTGTCCTGAGACAGTTCTACCCGGCCAGCCTTGATGCTGGGATGGAACTGCTTTGGGATATCAATCCCAACGTCACCAAGATCATGGCGGTCTCGGTCCTCAGGGACCTGTATGACTTTAGCCTCAAGGAGACCAAGAAGAAGTGGGAAACCTTCTTGGCCGAGAAGGAGACCGGGAACTAATATAGGATAGGCGGGGGACGCCAATAAGGTATAGGCACCGGCCTTATAAGCCGGACATAGTGGGTTCAAATCCCACCCCCCGCACCAATTCCTGAGGTGGACCGATAGCTCAGGTCGGTAGAGCATCGGACTTTTAATCCGAGGGGCGAGGGTTCAAATCCCTCTCGGTCCACCAATTCGCCCAATCCAATCGGACCGACAGCTCAGTTGGATAGAGCACCTGCCTTCTAAGCAGGCGGTCGTGGGTTCGAGTCCCACTCGGTCCACCACTATCTCTGGGAGATAACATGAAACTGATAATCGACGGGAAGGTAGCCGTGGTATACTCCATGGGCTTCGGCGCTGGGTGGTATTCTTGGAACAAAAAAGAAGACACAGCCCTACTATTCGATTCAGAAATAGTAGAACTCGTGATGCAGAAGTGCAAAATGGAAAACGGGAAAAAGGAGCCAAAAATCATTGAGCAGATAAGGGAAAGGGCATTGCAGTTAGTGCCAGATGGATACTTCAGCGAGAGTGCCATCGCGCGGCTTATGGTGGAATGGGTTCCTAAATCTAAGCAATTCTACATCTCTGAATATGACGGATCGGAGAGCGTAGTAGTGCGAGGCTCAGAAGGAATCCACTGGATCAGAGCTTAATTCTGAAATTCAGAAAGAGGGGCCATGATATACCAAGTGACAGTCGACAGAATAGAGGTGAGAAAGCACACCTTCTTTGTGTCCGCCGAATCCGAAGAAGAGGCATCTGACAAAGCTCTGCACATGTCGCGCGACCACAACTTCCTCTCGAATACCGTTTGTGATGCTTGGGAAGAGGTAAACGAGATTACCAAAGTCCAGTTTGCGAAATCTGGAATCAACCTATAGCATTATGGGAAAGTTTTTCCTGTGCTGCTTCCTCGTCATGCAGTATTTCGCCCTTCAAGACGCGGTAATCGACAACCACAAGGGGGTAAAGGATAGTCGGTTCAGGATATATTTCCACTTCATTCTCGTGGTAGTTCTGTGCCTATTCATCTTTTCCAAGTGAGGACAAAATGCAAGATAGCATAGAAATCCTATTCCCCCTGGACGAGATCCCCAATATCGGATCCATGTCCCTCGCAGGAAAGATTGTCGAGGCAATCCTCGCCAGGGGAGAAGGATTCTTCAGTCCGAAGAACGTCACCCTTCTATTCGAAACCACTGGAACTGGGTGGAAGGAGGAGAACGAGGGACCATACATGATGGAGATTCCCGAGTTCACCATCCCATGCCTAATCCAGGATATCCTGAGCCTAGTGAGACAGGGTGTCCATGTGGACATTAAGTATTACGACTCTCCAGAGCGTTACTAAATTCTGAAATTCAGAAAGGGGTAATAGCTATGCCAAGATACATTATCGAACAGGACTGCAAGGTAATCAACACTTGGTACTACGCCGTGGAAGCACCATCACTTGATGAGGCCATCGTCAAGATGCTCTCAGAAGGACTCGACCCCATCAAGATGGAGTCTTTCGACGGTAACACGGTCGACGGTAACACGGTTACCTATCAAGATTCGCACGAAGCAACCGACGAAGAGTGGAAGTACTGGAATAGAGAACAGGACGCATAATACCACCCGAGACAATTCTCTGAAATTCAGAAAAAGGAGATATAACCATGGAATGGCAACACATCAGCACAGCCCCTCTCGGTGAAGTTGTCACCATCATCCTTCCCTCCGGCCAGATCATACTGGAAGCAAGGCAAAACCGAAGGAACTTGGAGTGGGTTGAATGTAGACCGCGCATTGACCACGGAGTGGTCTACCGAGAGCAGCCGCTCCAACTCACAGAAACCCCCACTCACTGGATGAAGATCACTCCACCACAGAAGAAGGAGTGGATGATTGCCATCCAGAAGTGCACATGGAGAACCCACGAATTCACAATCCAAGCAGATACTGAAGATGAAGCCGTAGACTTGGCCTTGGAGGATGCCGAGCACTTTGACTTCCACAATGATCCAGTGACTCATCCTAACAACGAAGAGGAACTCAGTCTAATCAACGTGAAACTCAAGGAATAACCATGTCCAACGAATCGAAGTGGCGATGCGAGCAGTATCGAGCCCAAGCCATCAACACGGCTATGTGGGCCGCGATAGATTCCATGGCCCAAGACCTCCAAGATGTTTTGGACGATAACGAGGCCCTAACGAGAGACCTGAACACAGCAGAACAGACCATTGCAGAACTGCGCGACACTATCGAGGAACTGAAGGGCGAGATCGACGGCCTTAACTACGAGAAAGGCGAATAATGTCCCACGAAGCGAAGTATCGAATCGAAAAGGCCAGGGCAGCAGCCCTGGATGCTGCTCTCGAAGCCCTGGCAATCTCTTACCAAGAGGCCTTGGATCTCAACAACGATCTCCGGGATATCATAGATAACCGAGACAAGGAGATTGAAGAGGTCCGAGAGAGGGTGTCCGAACTCCTGGTAAGACAATCCAGACTGGAGGAATTCATAGCCGATCTGAAGAAGGACCGGGCAAAGGTCATGGAAGACCTCTCTGTGGTTAAGGGAGAACGCAACAGGGCTCTCGCCAAGCTGGAGGTGAACGAAACAGAATTCAGAACTAATGAAATGGCCCTAACCGAAAGGTTGGAAACTGCCCACCAAACCATTAGTGAACTTCAGCACCAAAGCGAGGAAACCTTCACAGAAAACCAGCAACTTCAGAACAAGATATGCCAACTCAGGAAGTCCTTGGATCAAAAAGACAAAATGCTCAGTGATATTCTGATCAGAGATCCGCAGATTGTTACCCCGTAGTTTCTGAAATTCAGAAAGGTGATATGATAACCCACGAAAGGTTGGAAGAGTTTTTCGACTACGGCCCATACGCCTGGCCGGGAGGGTATCCTGTTTATCTTGTTCTTGAGGATGGGACATATCTTTGCTGGGAATGCTTCAAGGAGAACTATAAGGAGATTGACGAGGCCATCGACTGCCCAGGCACAGGATGGGGGCCTATGGGATATAAAATTATCTGGGAAGGAGAGGAATTTTGTGCACACTGCAACAAGCTTCTGGAGTCAGCATATGGCAGCCCCGAGTGAATCCAAGTATTTCATCGCCAAGGATACAGGACAGCCTTTGGAAGTTCTTGGTTACAGAATTCTAAAGGACGGGTCCATAGAGCGGCACACTGTTCCACCTGGGCCAACCGGACCAAAGCCTCCGACCCAAGAAGACTTGAAGCTCCTCCTCCAACACGGAGAAAGCGGACTTCGCAAGCTTGAACTCTATGGAGTATTGGACCGGCTCGGACTCCTGAAGTTAGACTGATTCTGAAATTCAGAAAAAGGACGGTGACATGGACACCAACGCCGTAGTCTCTGTGTCGTGCGAACTCGAACTTTACCACCTTGCCCTCACCATGTCCTATGACCTGGATGTCGAACAGGTCTTCAGGTTTGTCGTGATGCTCAATGAGAATGTCGCAGACTTGGGCTTCACAGAGCAGCTTGAAGCCTACTTCAAGGACGAGATGGACCAGGCTAGGAAGCGGATTACTGAAAACGGGACCGTCGTAGACGCCAGGCCATGAAGCTCCTCTTCTGCCCAGCTTGCGAGGATGTTCTTAAGCTAATCGAAACCAGAAGGACTTGCAGATGCGGAGCATCCTATGGCTACTACCATGAAGACGGTCTTAACGCAACCATTGGAGGAAAGGCGGTCCCTATCGGATTCGACAATGGCTCGTTCCTCGTCGCCTACTTCGGCCGGCCCATAGAAGGGAGGAAAGGATCGAGGTTTACCGCGTTTGTAATCCCACACTATTGTGAGCACATTCATGAAGAGGAAAAACCAGACCTTCGCCCTTGAAAGAATTCGACTTCGAATCTCCATGGAATACATGGGTCCCAATGGGCAATGGATCGTGAGACATGGAGAGGTTCCAGAGGGAGTCGTTAGTGATATCGTAGCACAGAACAGAGATATACGAACCATCATCGACGGGAAAAAACTCGAAGGAGAAATTGGGGATGGCCACGGCTGATTACAAAAACCTCATCACAAAGAACAGAATTCTCCAAGCCCAACTCGACGCAACCGTAGAGCTGTGCATGAACATGGCGGATGAATATAGCGTGCTAGAACAAGACTTCTCTACGCTATGCGAAGAAGTAGAGCGACTACGAAGAAAACTCGGGGACTACCACGAGTGGACGCCAGAGATGCTGACTGAAGGCGACCGCCCGTAACAAACAAAAATTGCTGTTGGCCGAACACAGATACTCCAGACTATAGTTTCTGAAATTCAGAATTACAAATCCCAAAGGAGATGATATCGTGAGCAAGCCCGTCACAGAATATACCTTCGTGGACCGCGGTGTCATCAATTCCCAGTATTATGAAGGGTGTGGAGTGGTAGCGTCTGGCTACTGGGATGATGTTGCATATGGAATCGGCAGCACTCCCCTCGAAGCCGCCAACGACGCCCTGGAATGCTTAGCCCAGAACGACTGGGATGTTGACAATATCGTGATCCCTGACGATATTAAGAACAACGACCCAGAGCATCTCGATGACATGAAAGACGAGATGTGCGACCTATGGTATCACGTCGAAGTTTACGTTAAGGAAAACGAGAATGAGTGAAGACGTTGATGATCCTGAAGAGGAAGCGTTTTCAGCTATTGAGGCATCGGCATTGGCTCGCCTCGGCAATGTGAACAACCCAACCAGGCTTAGCAGCAGGCTTGCAGCTATGGAGGAAGACAGAATCCTCAAGCACTGGCTATACGACCACAAGGATTCCCAGGCTATCAAGCGCAACAAATCCTGGAAGACGCACCGGACCTCTCAACACAGAGATTGAAAATGAGACAGCCTGTTTCAAGGATTCGCACCGAAAACATTAAGATGACCGCGACTGCCCTGTTTGATGAGGGAGCAACCCCATCTTGGGCATACAAGGTGGCAGAGGAGGAGGAAGATGAAAGAGAGGCATATCTTGCGGCAAGGCTCATTGAAAAGCACTGCTATGTTCCTGCCAGAAAACTGTTTGTCGAAGATCGAGAACTATTCATTGACCTTGTTGAACTTGGAGCCATCAGGCCAAGACGGCTCACAAAAGAGGAAGCGAAGTATTACGCCCACACGTCCAGAGTAGACGGAGGGTTGTATGAGTGGTGCGGGAAGGGTGAGTGAGGATCTTTCTGAAATTCAGAAAAGGTGAATGACAATGAGCGTGTGTGAACATGAAAACTTCGTGGAAGGCACCAAGCAAGACCTTGGTTTTTGTTTCTCGCAATACCACATCTGCCAAGATTGCAATTGCATTCGACGTGTATATGTAGAATATGATGGGCAAACACGGCTCGGAGAATGGGGCGCCAGCTTCGCATGCGATCCATCCATTTTCAGGACAAGATTCAATGAGGACACGGAGCAATGGGAGTGGGTGTGTGTATTTTGTGGAGACTGGCTCCACGTTGAGCATAAATCAGAAACTACAGGAGGATCGATAAACATTTACCTTCGGTGCTCTAACTGTCACACCTTGTTCGACTGCTATTACAGCATGACTGATGTCTTCCTCCAAAACAATCCGGAATTTTGAAATGGCCAAAGACTTCCAATTCGACAACCGCTTGGTTCGAACCACCTGCCTACTTCGATACGGAAACCCAGGCGAGCATCGCGATCTTCCCAAGGGGAGCTACGCCATAGCCATAGCTGCCACCAACACGCCTGAAGACAGCCCAATCGAATACTGGCTTACTGCCGTGGGAACATGGCCGGAGCGTGTCCAGAACTGGGCTGAGTCAGTTGGATGTGCAGCCTACGCAGGCGACATCGAAGACGCGTTGCATGTGAAATGAACAAGCCAGTGGAGTTTCTGAATTTCAGAATTATCGATATGTGGATTTCAGTAGGAAGGCCGTTCCATTGGCTACCCAAGATATACGAGGGAGTTAACGGCGTTACCACAAGGCTTCTTGTTTGGGGAAGTGTTTGCGTTGAGTTCACCACAAGGGAACATTAAATAGGAGCTTCAAGATGACTACCCTGTTTCTCTCCGGTGACGAGCCTGGTGTCAAGGATATCGTTCGCAAGGCCTTCCCCTTTTACCACGGGAAAAGATGGTCCTACTCCATCCAAGACAGCACCCACCTGTGCAACACCTACTGGGATGAGGGATCAAGATACTCGTATGTCATGATGAGAATGGATGACCACGAGATCCGAATGATCCCCCACTTCGATCCTCCTCAGTTCGGTGGTCCAGACCTTGGAGAACACGCTGTCCAGATTCCTCCTGGATTCGTGTTGGTTGAACTCAGGGAAGGATTCTATGAGAAGCTCCACCTCTACGTGAATCCAGCCGACGCACCCAAGCTCATCGCAGCCCCAGTGGAACTGACTCCAGATCAGGTAAACGTCCTGATGGCAACCAGATGCCTCAAGAATTCCTATGGAGGACAATCCGACATCAGGTTCAATCATGTGAATAAGAAGACAGGCATCACCCGTGAGCAGTGGGAGAAGACGCAGGCTGAACTGGTATCCATGAAGCTCCTGAACAAGGCATTCGCTATCACTCCGGCCGGAAGGAACGCTGTGGCCCACCTCAATTCGACGGGGTTTCTCTACTAATGATCATTAAGGCGAGCACGCTCATCGACACAGAGACAGGCGAAGTTAAGGGGGCCTGGACCTACATCACAATCTACCTTGAGGACAGGGCCTATGGGGGGCCAGAAGAGGGCGGGTGGTGGTTTGATGCAGGAATCCCGGTTTCCATGGTTGATTTGTCAGATTCCCTGAGAGAGAAGTTCGATAGGCTTATCGAGTCAGAGCCAATCCTGTCGCATGTGGCAAATAGGGAAGATGATGGATACATAGTTTCCGTATACATCGAAACGGACTGTGTTCAGTCGATATGCTCAGCAGCAAAGAAGGTGGAGGCGGTATTCGACGAAATCTGCCACGACATTAACAGCACAAGGAACAGCGATATTAACTCCGTGCTCTCCGAAGGGATGGCCATCATCTATTCGGAACCGACCTACCCTGAGTCTTACCCACGCCACCGACCCCACTACGAGTGAGGATGAAGATACACGACAACCTGCTCCACACCTTCCTGTTTTTTAACTTCCTATCCACGACGGCCCTTTTCTTGGCATGGAAGAGGTCCGATCCTCTAAACTTTGTTATTAAGATAGTGTTTTTAGACCTTGCCGTTGGGTCGTTGTACTTCCTCCTCAGAACCTGAACTTTCTGAAATTCAGAAAAGGAGCCTTGAAATGACCGACCACAAGACATGCGAGCAGCGGATCGACGAGCATATGTCCGACCGCCTGAATGATCTCTTCCCCGAACCGGAGGATATGACTATCGAAGAGATTCTCAAGATACTGGACGACAATAACATTGACTACGACGATGACAAGGATGACGACGAAGACGATCGCCATCGTAATCTTTCACAGTTTCTCACTGATGGATTGCGAGACCAAGCACTTGAATCGGTGTTGTGTGTAGACAAGCGGATCGTATATGACATCTGCCTTTCCACTGGAGGACCTGCGGATGGATTTCGACTGGTAAGCGACGGAGAGGACTGGGTGAATGGGGAGTATTACTTCAAGGACTGGCATGACGGAGCATCCCGAAACCTCGATATCTCCACCGTGGAGATGATCGCAGAATTCTACGGCATCTACGCCAACGACAAGGAGTAACACCATGGAAGTCAGAATGTCCCGTGAGTTTGCGAAGATGATGACGTGCCCCAACTGCCGCCGGTGGGATATGTCCACCAGAATTATCGAGGAGGACGAGGTGGTAAGATTGAAGTGCGACTTCTGCGGAACCGAGTGGCCCAATCCATTCAAGCAGACGGATACAACGGAAGATGCCAACGGAGAGGAGTAAGGCTCCAAGAAAAGCGGGGAACAGATTCTATAACCAAGAAACAAGGAGAATGAAGGAGAATAACGTTCTCAAAGTGATCACAAAGATTCGAGAGCTTGCGTGGGATCTCGAAGAGAGAAACTCCAACAACGAACCAGAAGCATCTTACATTCGCGACCTGTGCTACAAACTCACCTTCATACTGAACGGAGAAAAGGAATGACCACTGCCAGGCGTCCCAGAGTAACTCCCATCGAAACAGAGCACTGGCTGTCTCTTGCCTACATCGAGAAGACTTCGCCCGAAATGGGGAAGACAATCCGAAGGAAGAAAAGTAAGCGTAGGGCCGACGACGAGCCAAATGCCCTGGGCGCACTGGAGTCAAACGTCAGATTCCACCGACAAGGGAGATTCGTTCTTGCTGAGGCAAGGCTGTTTGGAGAAATGAGCCGCGCTCTTATGAGCGCCGCAGCCCACTGCTCCATCAAGGATGAATTCGACCTCGGAGTGGGTGAGGCGATTGCCCTTCGTAGAGTTCTGGATCGGTTTATCAACTACTGAAAGGACAGAGTTAAAATGCCCGTCTTGACTATCATACGGGGGCTTCCGGGATCTGGCAAGTCCACCTATGGGTCTAAGCTTGGATGCCTCATGGTCGAAGCCGACATGTTCTTCATGAGGGAAGGCTCATACGACTACGACCCGAGCGTGGTTCGCAAGGCCCATGAGTGGTGCCAGGGCATGGTTCGCAATGCCATGGACATCGGGATCGACATCTGTGTAACGGGCACCCTTGTTCGGAGATGGGAAGTCCAGATATACTTGGACATGGCTAAGGCCTATAACTACACCACCAAGATATACTTCATGACGGGAGATTATTCCAATATCCACAATGTTCCACAGGATACGATTAAGAGAATGTCTGAGAATTTCGAGCTAATCCCCGAGCAGTATATGGTTCTCAATTAGGAGAATATGAAAATGGGCTGGGACGGAACGATGTGCTGGGATCGCCCGAAGACTGACAGGGTTAGGCAGATTATTCGGGAAGCATTCGAACCTCATACGATTGTCGATATGTCGCTTCGGAACTTCAACACCGAGGCTTACCTCGCAGTCCGGCCGAAGGACAAAGACTTCGTGGTGGGCTATGTGGTACTCATGCAACACAGAAACCACGAATTCATGACAAAGGATATGGACGAGGGCGTTCTTCCCTACTACTTCGGATGCCCCGACAAGATCCTCAGGCTGCTCTCTCCACCAGAGACAATTTTCGCAGACTGCCCAGCCGCTGTGGAATACGCGAAGCAGTGGAGGGCGAGGTGCGCCGAGCGAAACCGCCACCTATCCGAAGCGAGAAAGGCCAAGAGGACTCTGAAGGGATGGTATGCCACAACCAAGGCCGATGTCGTGTATTACGACGAGCACGCGCTCGTCTAACAATTCAGAAAGGGTGAATTGAAATGAGGCACAGACCACTAATAGCTATGTAACATGTCCGCTCAATACATCAAACTTCGGGTGACACCGATGCACGCTCACTGTATCAACGCGAGGCTCGGCAAAATCCCAGGAACCTACTTCCCGTCCAACTTCCCGGTCGAGATGTCCACCGGCGCTTTTCTCACTATGGTTCAAGGATCCTTCGGAGAAAGGTGGTATCTCTCTGGTCACCCCTTCTTTGTCGGGAAATCCCTTGAGATCGAAGGATTCGAACACAAGAAGGTTCGACAACAGGTGGACAAACTGAGCGATACCCATGATACCGGATATGTTATGAGCGATGTGGTTTATCCGATGGATGTCACGGAAGAAAACCTCGACAACCGGCTACGCCCACAGCACTCCAAAGGGGCAAGGGCATCTGTAGCGGTAAGAAAGAGCAAGAAAAACACCGAAGTCGTAGCCGAAATAGCGCTTGACGAGGAGGCCAAAGACCTATACCTTATGGAGGAGGAAAAGGAGGAAGCCTATGAACTACCCGCTTGAAAATTGAACACCTCGCGAACCAAACTAAACATAAACGCAGAAAGCATAGGCGTATAAGGTCACGGTAGACAACATCTGTGGAATACGGGGGCGTCCAACTTTGGCGAGCTTGGGCGCTCCCAACCTACATGACACCCTAATTGGAGATAGACATGACTACCAGTAATAAGACCATTCTTCCCAAGAAGCGCAACGATCGTAAGGTGATCCGCATGTTTCCCGTTGTCCAGATTGATTCTCTACCTGGAGAGTGGGAGTATTTCCATACCGGCAACAAGAATCACTACGGGACCTACAAGATCGACATCATGGGGAAGGACTTGGGAGGCTACGGCCGGAGGAGGGTCGTGGTTCGGTCTATGACGCCCCGTGGTGTTGGCGAGTTGGTGCAGGCTCGCGTAATGCAGGCTACCAAGCTCTTCAACGAGAAGAAGGTGGAGTATCAGTATCTCGCTCTGGATGACGTCCAGGGAACCGAGGGCGTTAACGCCCAGACCGATATACAGGTCCCTATTCTATCGTGGTCCATTGTTACCGTGGACCTTGTCAAGGCAACCCAGGAAGACGTTGAGATCATCGACAACTCCCTGTGGTCCCAGACTATCGACTGCGAGAATCAGCGAGAGGAGACCTTCAAAATTGGCGTCTTGGCTATCACACAGAAGGATAGTCCGTTCATCGTTTCTTGCAGCGGGAAGGATGTTCTCTTCGTGGAAGAGACCGTAGATCTGATTAAGAAATCGGCCTAACAAACCATAACAGGAGAAATAGAAAATGGCTGACCGTGAAATGAAGCCCGTCCTGTCTCTGGACGACACCAGCCCGGTCGATATAACCTTCGAACGGATTGGTCAGAAACCGTTTAAGAACAAGAATGGAAATCCTTACTACATTCACAATATAGAGGTTGACGGGGAGTCTATGGTATGGTTCTCATGGCCAAGTGAAGCCCGTGCCCTCAAAGAGCTTTCGGTCTCTCCCGGAGACACAGTCACCCTCGAACGAGCGGAAAACGACCGTGGGAAGCCCACTACCCTCATCACAGATTCCGAAGGAAATGTTGCCGATTCAGATGACTTCAAGCAGGACTCAGACTTTTCTGGGTCATCAGGAGGATCGAAGCAGCAATACAACAAACCATCTACCAAGAGCAGCAGTAAGACCACAACTTCTCAGACAAGCAAGGTGAAGCCAGGAAGCAATCGAATCACCAACAAGCAGATGATCGACAGGTATTCGGAATGTCTGCGGATGGGATTCGCCGTCCTTGCCTCAGAGCAGATTCAGCCGGCGCTCAAGCACTTCGATGTCGACCTTTCGAAGGTGGACAGGGGCTTCTTCCTGGCCTTGGCAAAGGATATCGGAGTCTCGATTGCCATCTCCTATGACCGACTTGGATACGAGCCGGAACAGAAGGCCGCAAAGCCTGCTGAGGAGGCTCAGCCCAAGAAGACGGGCGCCAAGGTGAAGCCGAAGCCTGAGCCCGAGCCTGAGCCTGAGCCTGAGGAAGAGGAAGAGCCGATTCCTGAGCCTCCTCCCGAGGAAGACGATCTTCCGTTCTGACAATCCCCACGGGCACCGGATTCTGAAATTCAGAAACAGAGTCCGGTGCCCTTCTTAAAAAGGATGGATTTATGCGAATCGAATATGATGGCAATGAAGTTAAAGTTATCTGGGAATTCACAGTGGAATGTGCAGAATGCGGAACCACCCTTGGAATCATCTACCACAAAAACAAAATGACCGTGTATCCCTGTAAGAACTGCCTTGAAGTTGCATGGAAACGAGGCATTGAACAAGCGAAGGAGGAATGAGATGGATATCCCATACGGAGGTAGGATATACTTCGCAGTTGAGTGCAGGGAGTGCTCCGAGGAACTGGTAGCCTCATACGAGAGACTTGAAGACGAATACAGCACGCTGGTAGTCGAACCATGCAAGAATTGCCTGCAAGCAACAAAAGATGCGGCAGAAGAGAAGGTTGTAAATGAATTAGCCGATGGCGATCGGTTACGCGAGAAGCTCGCAGCAGTTTACAGCATCCTGTGCAAAGTGGGTGTTCCGTATGTGGATATTCCGTATGGAGCAGAGGTAGAAAGTCTTATTCTATCAGCGGCAAGTGTTGCCATGAAGCAGCGCGAGTATGAGAGAGAGCGCTGTGCCAAGATATGTGAGGACGCATGCCCAACAGGAGGCAAGATGTGGACAGAGGAACAGTATGCGTGCAACGAAGCCCTTCGATACGTAGCTGATCTCATTAGAGCAGGGGGCAATTGGAATGAGTCTTCATGAAAACGATAAGTTCACGGTTATCTATACAGAATCTTGGATTGCAGGCAGTCACTGGCAGACCATCGTTCGTATGAGGCGAGTGACTATGCAACCAGAGGAGGACGTCGAGTCTATGTGCATCCGGGAGGAACTGGATCCCCTGAGCGTAGTGTATATCTTTGAAGGCCATCCTCCCATGGTTGGGGAAGACGAAACAAGCGAACAATGAAAAAGGTTTCTAAAATCTTGAACCTTATCATCACCGGCCTGCTGTGGATTGTCGGGATTCGACTGGTTCCCCGTCTTCTAACCTCTAACGACATCACTGGAATCTGCCTCGGAATCGCCTCAGCAATTTTCATTATTCGCTTCACAGTAATTTCACTTGTTGACAAGGGAGACTGAGAATGGGCAGCAAGTTCAAGCTCTTCAGTGAAGGAAACTTCAAGATCGACAAGACCAACAACGTTCAAGAAGAGTACATCGAAGCAATTCTCCACTTGGCACCAGATGATCTTAGCGGATATCGCGTCTGCCCCTTCGCTGACGCTTGCCGGAAGGGGTGCCTGAACACGGCTGGGGCAGCCTTCATGCAGAAAGGCAAGGATGCTTCTCGGATCCGAAGAACCAAGATGCTCTTCGAAGACCGGGAAGGGTTTGCTGTCATGTTATTCCGCGACATCTGGACCCTCAAAGTCCAATGCTGGCACGCCAAGAAGAAGCCTCTCATTCGCCTGAACGGAACCTCCGACCTGGCATGGGAAACCATGAGGCTTCCAGACCGCACCATCATGGAGCTTTTCCCAGATGTCCAGTTCATGGACTACACCAAGTGGACTTATCAGAAAAGAACCGCAAGAGAAACCGTCGAACTGCCGAAGAACTACCACCTAACCTTCTCCCTGTCGGTTGCCAACGACAAGGCTGCCAAGGAGTGGCTCGCTCACGGTGTAAACATTGCCGTGGTGTTTTCGACAGCAAAGGGTGCACCTCTTCCTGCCACCTTCTGGGACCTTCCCGTCATAGACGGAGACACGAGCGACGTCAGGGTAAATGACCCACATCCGGCCGTAGTGGGGCTAAGGGCAAAGGGACGGGCGATCTACGATACCACGGGATTCGTGAGACACCCACGGACCCAGAAGCCTATCACAGATGGAAAATTCTGGGAGCCAGAAGAGAGAGCCGCTTAATGGAATACACCGGGTATAAAGATCAAACATGGATAGACGACCTTTATTGGTGGATTTACTACGACGACATGGAATATGAAGCGGAAAGACAGAGAAAGTTAGAAGAAGAAGAGATGGAAGAATGTAATACTAACACAGAGAAGAAGAGTCGATGAACATTACCAGTATCGCCATAAAGAATATCGGGATTCTCAAGGATGTCACTATCGAAGTTAACAACCCGCTAATCGCTGTCTTCGGAGAGCCAAAACAAGGGAAGTCCACCATTCTAAAGGCTGCTAAGTGGGTCTTCGGGGGAGAAGTTCCTGAAGACATCATTCGCCACGGATGCCAAGAAGCCTCCATTAAGGTGGGACTAAACGATCCAAGCTGGACTGCCCCAGGCTATGCGGAGCGCACCTTCTACAGGGCAGCAGACGGCTCAACAAAGAGTCGAGCCGTTACCCTGGTCATGAACGGAGAGGTGAAGAAGCGTCCCTCGGACGAGATCAAGAAGATTCTCAATCCGTTCCTGATCGACCAGGACCACTTCGTCAAGATGAGCGACACAGCGAGGACCAAGTTCCTTGCAGAACTCCTTGGTGTCGACACATCCGATATTGACAAGGTAATCCTGGAAACCGAGAAGAAGGCCAGCGATCAACGGGTAAAGATCAAGGCCTATGGCAACATCGACACAGCGCCGGTAGAGGATGTCGATGTTGACGATCTCAAAAAGAAGAAAGACGTCATAGTTGATGCCTGGAGATCACAGAAGGAGGCAGTCGAAAAGCACAACGATGCTGCCCGGCCAATCAACAACAAGCGGGAGCGCGTAGCGGCAGAGATCGACTCCGTTAAGGCAGAGATCGAACGTCTGACAGAGCGCGCCAAAAACCTTGCTGGATGGCTGGTAGACAATCCTGATGTGTCCATTGATCCTATCCCAGAGATGCCTGATACCCATGAGCTTGACGAGGCCATCTCTAATGCCAAGGCCCAGAAGCTTCGGTTCACCACCTATCTTGAGAACAAGAAGCGCGCTCAAGCACTTGAGGACGACAAGGCCCTCCTCAGGGTAATGGAGGAGAGCGTGAAGGAGGCACGGATTGAGAAGAAGAGCCTCTTGTTCAGCATCTCGGAATCCTGTCCAATCGAAGGCCTTGGATTCAACGAGGAGGGAGATATCGTATTCGAGAATACCCACGTTTCCATGTTAAGCACCTCCCAGAACATGAGGCTGTCCAGTGCTTGCTTCTCGGTAATAGGAAAGGCAATCGAGAATGGGTTGAATCTCGAAATAATTGATCGGGCTGAATCTCTCGGGCGCTCCATCTGGGAATTCACCGAGAAGGCCGAAAAGGAAAACCTCACGATCTTGGCGGCCATCGTGGGACAGGCCAGTGCAGACATTCCGGAGAACGTCGGGGTGTTCGTGGTTGAGAATGGCGAAATTCAAAACCTTGGAAAGTGACATGGAATACCACGAAGTGAGAATCGGGTTTCCCAACGGCAATTTCCTACATGTTGGATTTGGACTTGTCGAATATCTGCCAGGTCCAGAGGAACCTGAAACGGTTCGCATTACAATTCACCATGCAAAAAACAGGAGGGGAGCGATGCCAGCGAGACCCATAACAATCGAATTACCATACCACAGCATCGATTACCTTATACCGGATTGGGGAAAGAAAGGAAAGGAGTAAATGTATACAAACGAAGAGGTTTCCGCTTACGACAATGACATTATTAGGAGTGAGTGGCGCGTGCTTAAGATTAGCACGCAGGACGAAGCGTCGTCCTATGGAATGGACATTGGCGTATACATAGTAGCCAGTATAGGGGTGTGCGTGGGCTACTACGACGACGTTTGGTATATCGCCCAGGTTTGCGAGGGACTACCCACAGACGATGACGGCGAGAAAACAGCACAGATGATCTGCGACACTCACAATTTTCACAACACCATGGTAACGGCAATCATGGGGAATAGGAGATAGATATGAGTACCGACACGCGATACCCATTCACCTATGCTTACGACTACGTTCGGGCGCTGGCCGGATATGATAGAACCGGAACAAAGATTAGCAGAGCCGACGCTGCCGGGATCGTTAGCGGAATCGCAACAGCCCTTGAGAAGGATAGGGTAGAGTTGGCTGAGGATCTTGCGAACTACTACCAGGTCCACAAGGAAGAAATTTGCAAGGATAGCACGGACGCAATACTCAGAGTCCTACAAGGAGGCGAATTTTGAAGCTCGCATTCGTTGACCTGGAAACAACGGGAATTTTCCCGAGCAAACACGGAATCCACAGTATCGCGATTAAACTGGTTGACGACGACCTGACAGATGGAAAGTGTGAATGGTTTGTGGAAAACGTGAGACCATTCCCTACAGATGACTTCGACGCAACGGCCCTTAAGATATCAGGGAAAACCTTTGAAGACCTCGCAGCCTACCCTTCGGCCAAAGAGGTCTACGCAAAGCTCAATACCTTCCTTGAGGCTAACATCAACAAGTTCAACAAGACCGACAAAGCATTCTTTCTTGCTTACAACGCGAGGTTCGATGCCGACTTCTTGAGGAAATATTTCGAGAAGTGTGGGGACAAGTATTTCGGGTCTTGGTTCTGGACTCCCCCCATCGACATCATGTCCCTGGCTTCTGTCCCACTCATGGACAAGCGGCATACCATGGAGAATTTCAAGCTCGGGACCGTGGCTGATACCCTTGGAGTAACGGTGGACAGCGGTAATCTGCACAACGCTCAATACGACGTATCCCTTGCAGAAGCCATCTACCGAAAGGTTGTCGAGGGCTATGGCAAAGCAAGTTAGAATCTTCCAACCGTCGGTGCTCTACTGCTTCTCGAAGTACAAAGAGGATCACTTTCAGCAAGATCAGTAGAATGAGACATGAGGCATCAAACAATCGCATCCAGCGGACGCGACTCTACATGAAGGAGTAGCTAGATGACCCAAAGAAAACTCATCGAACCCAATCTCGCGCCCGGAATATACCGAGAAGACGAAGTCCCTGAATCCGCGAAGACGGCTTGGGATTGCCCTCGACTTGAGGACATCAAGCTGGTTGCCCAGGGATACTCCATGGAGCATGTTCGCAATAACATGCTCACCAAGAAGAAGCAAACAGATGCCATGTGGGAAGGCCAGATGATCCACATGGTAATTCTCGAACCAGAAAAGTTCGATTGTATCATGGGGGAACTCCCAATAAACCAAAAGACCATGAAGCCCTATGGCCGGGATACCAAGACGGTTGAGGAAGCTGTCGAGGCTTGGCGATCACAATTCCCAGAAGGAGACTTGCTATCTCCCGAAGATAAGAGTAAATTCTTGAAGTACAGGGAGGTCTTCCACGGTAACCCGGAAGCCATGGAACTTCTGGAGGCATCACCCAAGGAGTGGAGAGAATTCTGGGTGATCTGGGAGGAACCTAACACCGGCCTGACCGTCAGGATCCGCCTCGATGCTTACGCACCAGACTTCCGGCATGGATCCATCTGGGATATCAAGAGCATCGCAGACGCCCACCCAGACGCCATAGCCAAAGCAGTTGACGAGAAGGGGTATGACATTCAGGATGTCACCTATGAGGCTGCCCTTGAGGACATGGGAATTCCGGTTTCCAACTTCTTCTTCGTGTTCCTGTCCAAAGACCCTACTCCAGAAGTGGTTCGTCGCCGCCTCAGCGAACAGGACCGCGAGTCCGCTCGCAGCGACATGATGTGGGCGATGAGCAAGATGGCCGACTGCTACCGAACTGGTGAGTGGCCTGGCTACACTTCTGACAACGACATCATCCAGATGCGGAAATTCCGCAAGCGCGTTCGCCTCGCCTACGATTAACACAGGAGATCGCCATGATTAGGTATTGCCCCAACTGCGACCATGAATCCGAGGGAGCCCAATTCCAAGATGCAACCTATGGATTCGGGAATCGAGTCTACAACCCACAAGGCGCGAAGCAGGCCGGGAAGGCAAGGTGCACCATATGCGGAATTAGTGTGGCAATTGGAAATGTGGAGGTTAAGAAGGAGACAAAGGAGAAGAAGTGATGGGATCCAAGGGCTACTCCCTTGAGATCGTGCGAAAAATATAGGATGACGATTTTGGAGATTATATCCAGGTCGGCCCAGATGCCGATGGTCTGGACATGGTCGAGATTCGGACCTACAATGAGAAAGGGGTAGAAAATGATCATAGATATATGGCCATAACAACGGAGCAGGCAAGGCTTCTCGCCAAGGCGCTTGTGGCATCCGCAAGAGAAATCGATCGCACT
>Ga0172375_10004013_pt1 | contig 22055 bp, 16 predicted proteins | sample LakKiv1m_FD_114537 | JGI IMG/M metagenome (GOLD analysis project Ga0172375, IMG submission 114537) | Freshwater microbial communities from Kabuno Bay, South-Kivu, Congo - kab_092012_11.1m | ecosystem: Environmental > Aquatic > Freshwater > Lake | place: Democratic Republic of the Congo... | reverse complement strand
TATTCGGAGGAAGCTGAGAAAAAGATAGATTACTACACAAAATTAGGTTATGATAAATTACCGGTGTGTATGGCAAAGACCCATCTGTCGCTTTCGCACGATCCTGAGCTTAAGGCGAGGCCAAAGGATTTTACCTTGCCTATAAGAGATGTGAGGATCTCTGCCGGGGCAGGTTTTCTATATCCGCTGTGCGGGGAAATGCGCACCATGCCCGGCCTTCCTTCTGTCCCTGCAGGGACCAGGGTGGATATTGATAAGGATGGAAGGGTGGTAGGGCTATTTTAAAAAAAACACAAAACACAGGAACCAAAACACAAATAAAACCCAGACTACCAAAAACATAAACTGTTAGTTTTCATTGTTTGTGTTTTTGTGCTTTATTTGTGCTTTGTGGAGTCTGTATTTTGTGATTTGCTCTATTATTTTAAATCTGTTATGTATATGCAAAAATCTATAAAAGAATATCTGGACGATTTAGCTTCTAGGCAGCCTGTCCCTGGCGGAGGAAGCGCGGCAAGCCTGGCCGGCGCTTTAGGGGCCGCTCTTTTAGAGATGGCCTGTAATTTTACTATCGGGCATAAAAAGTATAAAGATGCGGAAACGCCTGTAAGTCATTATCTGGAAGAAATTAAAAAGATAAGGGGTATTTTTCTGTCTTTGGTAGACGAGGATGTAAAAGTGTATTCATCTATCTGCGAGGCTTTTAAAACAAAGGATGAAAAAATAATTGATAATAGCCTGAAACAAGGTTATTATATTTCCTTAAAAATCTGCGGCCTGGCAAAATCATCCATGGATATTGCCTCAGGCCTGGCTGAAAAATCTAACGTAAACCTTATAACTGATGTTGGGTGCGGGGCAGAGCTTTTAAAGGCCAGTTTTGAATCAGCAGCGTTGAATTCTGAAATAAACCTGAAAGGCATCAAGGATACTTATTTTATAGGCAGAGAAAGCCAGGCTATTCCAGAGTTAAAAAAAGAGATATCAACTTTGCATAAGAAAACAATGTCCAGCGTGAGGGAAAGGATGGTGTAGCGATGCCCGCTAAAATACTGGATGGAAAGGCCATTGCCTCAAAGATAAAAAAAGAAATAAGGCTGGAAGCCGAGTCGCTTAAAAATAAATATGGCGTTCAGCCCAAACTCTTTAGCATACAGATAGGGGAAAATCTTTCTTCAGAGATATATCTCAAGTCTCAAGAAAAGACAGCTATTGGGCTGGGCATAGACTATGAGCCAAAAAAATTAGCCGCTGGCATAAGGCAGGACGAATTAATAAATATCATAGAATCCGCTAATAAGGATAAATCTATCCATGGCATCATGGTGCAGCTGCCTTTGCCTAAGCATATAGACACAAGGTCTGTCTCCAGGCGCATAAATCCTTTAAAGGATGTAGAGTCAGTCCATCCGCAGAATATGGGAGAGATTGTTTTTGGCTCGGCAAAGATTTTGCCATGCACAGCGGCTGCCTGTATGGAGCTTTTAAATTCAATAAAATCCCTTAAGTTATATGGAAAAGAGGCTGTTGTTGTGGGCCACAGCGAAATAGCCGGGAAGCCTCTGGCGCTATTATTGTTGAATAAGTTTGTCACGGTAAGTGTATGTCATATAGCTACAGACGAGAGGAACAGGCTTCAGGAATTTGTGAAAAACGCGGAAATCTTAATAGTGGCTGTAGGAAAACCAGCTCTTATAAAAGGCGGCTGGATAAGAGAAGGCGCTATTGTTATAGATGTTGGTATTAATAGGGTTGATGGCAGGATCGTAGGAGACGTTGAGTTTGACAGGGCAGCTGAAAAGGCCTCATACATTACCCCTGTGCCAGGCGGCGTAGGGCCTCTTACAGTGGCGATTTTAATGCGAAATGTGTTAGAGGCATACAAACAACAAATGAACTAAATCTAACTTGACACTCTGACATTGTTAGATTGTCAAGTTAATGTGTGTTTAACTTTACATTCTAACAATGTTAAAGTGTAAAGTTACAGCGAGGTTTGCCAAAAATGACGCTTTGCGATAAGATAAAATCAAGGGAATTTATAGTCACATCAGAGGTCGCGCCGCCAAAGGGCATCGATGTAGAGGGCGTGCTTCATGACGCGGAATTATTAAAAGGCAGGGTAGATGCGATCAATGTGACAGACCTGCAAAGCTCTGTTATGAGGGTAGGGTCTCTCGCTATCTGCAAGCTTCTTATAGAGCGCGGCATAGATCCTGTATTCCAGGTTACGTGCAGGGATAGAAACAGGCTCGCCCTTCAGTCTGATATTTTGTCAGCTGCTGTATTCGGGGTGAAGAATATACTGGCGCTTACAGGCGATCATCCTGTTGCGGGAGATCATCCTGGCGCAAAACCTGTGTTTGACTTAGACTCAATGCAGTTATTGGAAGCTATTAAGGCCTTGCAATCAGGCAGGGATATGGCTGGCAAAGAACTAAAAGGAAGCCCGAGGTTTTGCGTAGGCGCTGTTGTAAATCCTGGCGCGGACCCGATAGAGCCTGAAATTATTAAAATGGAAAAAAAGATAGCATCAGGCGCCCAGTTTTTTCAGACGCAGGCTGTATACGAGACGCGTATTTTTGAGAAATTTCTGAAGGCGTCTTCGCATTTAAAGGCGGCCATTATATCAGGGATAGTGCTTTTAAAGTCAGCTGGAATGGCAAGATATATGAATAAGAATGTAGCCGGCGTGTCTGTGCCGGATGATTTAATACAGGAAATGGAACTGGCAAAGGACAAGGGAACTGCTTCTGTAGAAATAGCGGCGAGGCTCATTAAAGAGCTTAAACCTATGTGCCATGGCGTGCATATAATGCCCATAGGATGGGATAAGAAGGTGCCGCTTGTCCTGGATGCGGCCGGGTTGTAAAAAAGAGGGAAGAGATGTCAGAATTGATAGGTATGCTTGGGAAAAAAGGAGCTGGAAGTGTTTTAGATATGGCGGAAAAAACTGCCACGGGGCTTATTGAAAGATTTGGAGCGTCAAAAGACGCGGGTTTCCCAGGCACAGCCTTTTACATGCCTACAGCGTTTGCGCTGCTTGGCAAAGAGGCCAAGACATTAGAGGACGCGATGGGTGTTTTGGCAGACGCCAGGATGTTGTATGAGAATAAAACAGCAGGCTCTTTTAATATCCAGGAATTAGGAGGCCTGTTAAACCTTGGGGCGTCAATGCTTTTGTCAGCGGAAGTTATAGCCGCTCTGCGGTATTTGGATGGGTATAGCCCTGAGCCGGGTTATACAGGATTTGTGCCTGACAGCGTATTGAGGTCCCTTGGTATCCAGCTGGTGGATGGCAGGATATCTGGCGTGGTTGTTTTTATAGGCCAGGCGCCTGATTCGAAATCAGCTGTAAGGTTGATAAGGGATGCCCAAAAAAGAAATCTGGTATCTCTGCTGGCAGGCAACACAAAAGGCCAGAATATGAAAAGCCAGCTTGAAGAGGAGAAAGTGGAGATTGGGCTGGAGACATATGTAGTCCCTCTTGGGGCAGATATAGTATCTGCTGTGTTTGCCGTGAACTTTGCGATAAGGGCAGCGCTTAGTTTTGGAGCTATTAAAAAAGGCGAATGGGAAAAATGCCTTGATTATTGCAGAAAACGGCTTCCTGTTTTTTGCGTAGTCCTGGGGTATATTGATGAAATAACCTGCGCCGCTGGATTAGGCGCGTTGTCTTTGGGTATACCTATAATTACAAATGATAAAAATGTCCCTGACATAGGCAAAATCCCTTCTACACTGTATGAGGCATTGGCAGTGGAAGGAAATATAGAAAAGATAATAGCCAGAGGTATAGAGGTAAAAGGCGTTAAGATAAAGGTGTCTGATATTGATATCCCTGTCCCTTATAGCGCAGCTTTTGAAGGCGAAAGGGTAAGAAGAGATGAGATGTATGCGCAGTTTGGGGGAAAGTACTCCGACGCTTTTGAATATGTAAAAATGGTTCCGCCCGATAGCATAGAGGACGGAAAGATAGAAGTTATAGGGCCTGATTTAGATGATATAAAAGAAGGCGGCGCTATGCCTCTAGGGATAACGGTAAAAGTGGCTGGCAGAAAGATGCAAAAGGATTTTGAGCCGATACTGGAAAGACAGATACACAGTTTTTTGAATCAGGCAATGGGTATATTTCATGTGGGCCAGAGGGATATGTGCTGGCTGAGGATATCAAAAGACGCAAAGGCAAAAGGTTTCATGCTTAGGCATTTTGGAGTCATACTGCACGCGAGGCTTCATGATGTCTTTAGCGCTATAGTGAATAAAGTCCAGGTTACGATATATACGAAACAGGAAGATGTGGAGAGATTGGTTAAAGAGGCTCAGGTATCTTACAAGGAAAGAGACGCCAGGGTGGAGAAGATGACAGACGAGAGCGTGGATTTATTCTGGACATGCACGCTTTGTCAGAGCTTTGCGCCTAATCACGTGTGCATTATTAAGCCGGAGAGGCTCGGGTTGTGCGGGGCTTATAACTGGTTAGACGCAAAGGCGTCTTATGAGTTAAATCCATCAGGCCCGAATCAGCCTGTTAAAAAAGGCGAATGCCTGGATCCGGTCAAAGGAGAATGGAAGGGCGTGAATGAGATCGTTTTTCAGAAATCCAATCATACCCTTGAGAGGTTTTGCGGGTATTCTATAATTGATGCCCCAGAGACGAGCTGCGGATGTTTTGAATGCATTATAGCTGTGCTTCCAGAGGCAAACGGTTTTATGGCGGTGAACAGGGAATATTCAGGCATGACGCCAAGCGGAATGACGTTTTCTACGCTTGCTGGCACAATAGGCGGAGGCCAGCAGACGCCTGGTTTTATGGGAGTAGGAAGGCTATATGTGGTAAGCAAAAAATTTATATCAGCTGAAGGCGGGCTTAAAAGGCTTGCGTGGATGCCGAAAGAATTAAAAGAGGCTTTGGCTGATAGATTGAGAAAAAGGGGAGAGGAGCTGGGCATCCCTGATATTCTTGATAAAATAGCGGATGAGACAGTGGCTACAACTACAGAACAGCTTTTGCCTTACCTTGAGAAAGTTGGGCATCCTGTTTTAACAATGAAAGCATTGATGTGAGAATAAAAACTTGTATCAGGTACCAGGTAACAAGTATCAGGTTTTACGTTTTACCTGCTGCGTAATACCTGTGACTAAAATAAACTTTAACCCAAATTTTGCAATAGCAAAATTTGTCCGATGCAAATTCTTGGATTAAAGCTAGATTGGAGTAAAAATGGCGCTATCAGGTTTAGATATTTACAAGTTATTACCCAAGACTAATTGCAAGAAATGCGGCTCTCCCACATGCCTTGCGTTTGCGATGAAGATCGCTATGAAAAAGGCGTCTTTAGATGAGTGCCCGGACATATCGCAGGAAGCGAAGAAGGCGCTGGAAGAGTCCTCCAGGCCGCCTATAGCGCTGTTAAAGTTTGGATCCGGAGAAAACATTGTAGAGGTGGGAGGGGAGACTGTTTTATTCAGGCATGAAAAGACGTTTTATCACCAGACAGCTATTGCGATAAGCCTGGATGATACGCTTGGCGAGTCAGCGCTTCTGGCCAGAATAAAAGAGATAGAGGATATAAGCTTTGAAAGGGTGGGCCAGCGTATCACAGTTGATATGATAGCGCTTATAAACAAGAGCTTAACCAGCGAGAAATTTCTTGGCGCCATAGACAGTATCCTTTTAAACTCAAAAAAACCAATTATACTGGCAAGCCCTGACCCGAAGATTATAGATAGCGCGTTAAAAAAATGCGCTGATAAAAAACCTCTTGTATATGCAGCTGATTCTAAAAATTTGAAAGATATGTGCGCCGCGACAAAACCTTTTAAGGTGCCGCTTGCCCTGAAGGCCGGCACCCTGGAAGAGCTTGACAAGCTTTCTCAAGAGGCGAGCAAATTAGGCGCTGGAGATATAGTGCTTGACCCTGGTTTTGAGACCTTGCGCAAGGCATTAAATGACCTTACCCAGATAAGGCGGTTGAGCCTGAAAAGAAATTACAGGGCTTTGGGTTTTCCTGTGATTATGTTTATAAAGAAATCTGATAAATATCAGGTTGTTAGAGACGCCTGCACAGTTATAGCTAAATACGCGGGGATAGTCGTATTGGATTCTACAGAAAAAGAAATTCTCCTGCCTATTGTGACAATGCGTCAGAATATATATACGGATCCGCAGAAGCCTGTTACTGTTGAGCCGAGGCTTTACAAATTTGGATCCCCTGATAAAAATTCTCCAGTAATGGTGACTACCAATTTTTCCCTGACCTATTATACTGTTTCTCCTGAAATAGAGGGGAGCGGACAGGGGGCGTATCTTCTGGTTACAGATTCAGAGGGCATGAGTGTTCTTACCGCGTGGGCGGCTGAGAAATTTACCCCGGAGATTATAGCGGAGACTATGAAAAAAATAGGTCTTGAGAACGTAGTTTCTCACAGAAAGATAATAATCCCTGGTTATGTGGCTGTTTTGAGCGGAAAACTTGAGGACGCATCCGGGTGGAAAGTGCTGGTAGGGCCGAAAGAGGCGTCTAGTATACCGAAATACTTAAAAGAAGTGTGGAGATAAAAGAAGCGGTTAAGTTATTGAGCGATTAAGCGATTGGGTTGTTGAGTAGCCTCTGATAACTTAGTTGCGCGATCGCTTAATCATATCCAAGTATGAACCTCGCTAATAAGATATCAATTTTGCGCATATTGCTGATACCGTTTTTTATAGTCTGTATTCTATATTACAGCGAGAGCAGGGAGTATTTGAGATTTGCAGCCCTGGGCATATTCTTGCTGGCTACCATTAGCGATGCTGTTGATGGCGGCATAGCGAGGCTGAAAAATCAGGTGACAGAGTTGGGCATGATTTTAGACCCTATAGCTGATAAGCTTTTAATAATAAGCGCTTTTGTGTCTCTGTCAATGATAAAGATAGTCCCTGAAGACCTGCGCATACCCGCGTGGGTAGTTTTGACGGTTATAAGCAGGGATATAATAATAGTGCTTGGTTCTGTGGTAATTTACTTTATTAAGGGCGATTTAAAGATAAGGCCAAGCTGGCTCGGAAAAGCCACAACGCTTTTTCAGATGCTTACAATTCTTGTTTTTCTTGCCGCCTTCAAGTATCACAGGTTTTTTCTTTATCCAGCAGTCCTTTTTACAATACTTTCCGCAATAGATTACATCTGGCGCGGTTCTAAGCAGCTCAATGAAACCCATAAAATCTAATCTCCATAAGGTGGTTATCGTGGGAAGGCCAAATGTAGGCAAATCCACCCTTTTTAACAGGATAATAAAAAAAAGAAAGGCCATCGTGGAGGAGTTTGGGCCGACTACGCGCGACAGGATAACCGCTGTTATTACATGGTCTGGCAGGACATTTGAGCTGATAGACACCCCTGGCCTTGATTTTGAAAAAAAAGAAAATCTCTCGAGGCTTGTAGAAAGACAGGTAATGTTTGCTGTAAAAGAAGCTGATCAGCTTATCTTTGTGTGCGACGCTATCGCCGGGATTTTGCGGATGGATTATAAGATAAGCGATATAATCAGGAAATCCGGTAAAAGTATCATATTAGCCGTGAATAAGACAGATAATGAGGCATTGTCTCAAAGGATGCCGGATTTTTATAGTTTAGGTTTTGGCGATCCTGTGGCAGTATCCAGCCTTCATGGTTTTGGGGTAGGGGATTTATTGGATAAGGTGGTCGCAGATAACAAGCTGTGTCAGCTGGATAAAATACAGCCGGAGCAGCTGAAAAGGCGCCATGAGCCAGTCAAGCTTGCTATTATAGGTAAGCCAAACGCTGGAAAATCTTCTTTTGTTAACAGCGTTTTAGGTGAAGAGAGAGTTACTGTCAGCGATATCCCAGGCACTACCAGGGATTCGATAGACACTTATTTTGAAAAAGATAAAAAACATTTTATTATAATTGATACCGCTGGGATACGCTCAAAGTCCAAGATAAAGGACGCTGTTACGTATTTCAGCGTATTGCGCGCGCGGGAAAGCATTAAAAGGAGCGATGCCGCGGTGATACTTATAGATGCCCCTCTTGGAATAACAAAAGAGGATCTCAGGATAGTGGATATTGCGCAGAAGAGCCTTAAGCCTTTTATACTGGCTGTAAATAAATGGGATCTTGCGAAAAAAGAAGGGGTTAAAAAAGATATGTATGAAAAAACAATTCGCGAGAATATCAGATTTATTTATAACGCGCCAATTGTTTTTATGTCAGCCTTAAAAAAAATAAATCTTATGGAGCCGCTTGATAAGGCGTATGAGCTGGCTGAGGGGGCCAGAAGAAATTTTTCAACAAGCGGCTTGAACAATATTCTGGAATGCATAGGGTTTAATCCCGCAAGGCTTTATTCTATCAGGCAGATGAAAAATTCTCCTCCGGAATTCGAGATTATAGCAAAGGACCCGTCCGCTATAAAGAGCTCGGAAAAGAGCTATTTGGTTAATATATTCAGAAAAAAATTACATTTAGAAGGTGTGCCGATAGTAATAAAGTTTAGAAAAAAAGAATTTAAATAGGGACAAGGAACAAGGGACAAGGGACACGGAAAAAAGAAAATAGCTGTGCTTATGGATTTTATTTTTACCTTGTCCCTTGTCTCATGTCTCTTGTTCCTGATAAAGGAGGTTCTTCATGGGTTATTTTGTGCTGTTTCTTGGTTTTTTATCAGCTTATGTAATAGGGTCTATTCCAACGGCTTACATGTTTGGCAGGATTTTAAAAGGCATAGATATACGAGAATACGGGAGCGGCAATGTTGGGGCTACTAATGTATTCAGGATTATGGGCAAGGTGCCGGGGGCTATAGTCCTTCTTATAGACGTTATCAAGGGTTACGTAGCGGCGACATGTCTCGCCTCAGGATTCCTGTATCTCGCGCCTGTCACAAGGCCTGAGCTTTACAGGATACTGGTAGGTCTTTCAGCTATCGCAGGCCATAATTGGACAATATTCCTTAAATTTAGAGGCGGCAAAGGTGTCGCCACAAGCGCGGGAGTTGTTATAGGCCTTATCCCTAAAATATTCTGGCTCGGATTTTTAGTATGGTTAGTAACGTTTTTTATAACAGGGTTTGTGTCTTTAGGTTCTATTGTGGCAGTTGTCTCAGTCCCTGTTTTTACGCTCGCATTCGGAGAGCCTGCGGAGATAGTGGTATTTACATGCCTTTTGTGCTTGCTTATAGTCTATAAGCATAAGGCAAATATCAGGCGCTTGGCTAACGGGGAAGAGAAGAGAATATCGTTTTTTAAAAAGAAATAAATGTACCTGTCCCGCTGCGTCGGCGGGCAAAAAGCCCGCCGACGCAGCGGGACAAGGTTAACTAATGAACAATTATATATCAGAGATTTTCAGTGATTCCGGGCCTATTGCCAAAGCTATGCCAGGCTATGAAGTCAGGCATGAGCAGATTGAGATGGCAGAGGCTATTAATAGCGCTGTAAGCCATTCTGAACAGCTGATTGTGGAGGCAGGGACAGGCATAGGCAAAAGTTTTGCGTATCTAACGCCGCTTGCAGAATACAGCCTTCAAAATGAAGCGTTGGGTATTATTTCTACAAACACTATTAGCCTCCAGGAACAAATTATTAATAAAGATATACCTTTTCTGGAAAAGGCCCTCGATAAGGATTTTAAAGCTGTCCTTGTAAAAGGCAGGAATAATTACCTATGCCTAAGGCGGCTCCACAGGTCTGAGTTCCTGCAGAAGGACCTCTTTTCCGACCAGTATGAGCTGACAGAATTTACAAAGATATTTGGCTGGTCGTTCAAGACACATGATGGCACGCTTTACGACCTGGAAGGAGAGCCTGATCCTAAGGTCTGGGGCATGGTGTCAGCTGATTCAGAGACATGCCTGGGCAAAAATTGCCAGCATTACAAAAAATGTTTTTTCCAAAAAGCCAGAGAAAAGATAAATGAAGCGAGGATACTGGTTATAAACCATCATTTATTTTTCTCAAATCTTGCGCTGCTGAAGGATAATAAGAGTATTTTTCCGGAATGGGGGGCGCTTGTATTTGATGAGGCGCACAGCATAGAAAACGTGGCTACGGAGCATCTTGGCGCAAGTATAACAAATACAGGCTCAAAATACCTACTGGATCTTTTGTTTAACCTAAAAAAACAAAAAGGTTTTCTGCTGACTATAGGAGATCAGGACAGCATGGAATGCGTGGAGCAGGCGCGCAGGCGCATAGACGCATTCTTTAAGGATATAAAAGAATACTTTGACGCGAACCTGAAAAAAGAGGATTCTGATACGCTAAGGGTAAGGCAGAGGAATTTTGTGGAGAACAGCGTATCTTTGTCTTTGCATGACCTGGCAGAGTCTCTTTTAGCCGCGAAAAAGACTGTAAAGGACAAGGAAGACGATGTGGAGATAGCCAGCTATATCAGAAAGGTGTCTGCCTTGAAAGACTCCGTAGAGCTTATCCTTAGCCAGGGCGCGGGAAATCATGTATATTGGATAGAATGCTCAAAGAATAAAAAAATAAACAAAATTTCTATAAACACAGCGCCTGTTAATATAGGTGAGATATTAAATAAAGAGCTTTTTAATGAACCTAAGCCAATTATCCTGACAAGCGCGACGCTTTCAACGGACAAAAGCTCTTTTAAATATTTTAAAGCCAGGATTGGCGCGGACACGGCAATAGAGCTGAAATTAGGCTCGCCATTTGACTATAAAAATCAGGTAAGGATGTATATAGCCAAAGACATGCCAAATCCTGACAATTTTACTGATTACGCGGTTAAGGCAGCAGACCGCATTAAAAGGTATCTGGAGCTTACTAACGGAAGCGCGTTTGTGCTTTTTACAAGCTATTCTATGATGAACAGCGTTTATGAAGAGCTCGAGGAACATCTGCTCCAGAGGGACTTCAATGTCTTAAGGCAGGGCAATGGTTTGAGCAGGAATAAGATGCTTGATAGCTTCAGAAAGGAGGCAGGGTCTGTGCTTTTCGGGGTGGACACTTTCTGGCAGGGCATAGATGTCCAGGGCAAGGCCCTTTCCAATGTAATTATAACAAAACTCCCCTTTAGCGTTCCAGATCATCCTGTAACTGAAGCAAGGATAGAGGATATAAAAAATAAAGGCGGGGACGCCTTTTTAGAATATAACCTGCCAGAGGCTGTGCTTAAGTTTAAACAGGGTTTTGGCAGGCTTATCCGCAGCAAAAAAGACACAGGCGTTATAGCCATTCTCGACAGCCGCATCATAAACAAATTCTATGGCAAGGCATTCCTTAATGCAATACCTAAATGCGAGGTAATAGTAGAATAAAATCTTTAAAAAATTATGATTGACAAAAATAATTAAAACGTTTAGAATAGTTGCATATTTATAATATATTTTAAAAACATTAAAAAGGAGGTATACAATGAAAAAGACGATTTTAGTAGTTCTTTTGTCATCTTTTCTTGCAATGTCCGATACTTATGCTTTTAGTATTCCGAAAAATGGAGCTTTAAGACCGCCTCTTGCTGGTTGGAGACAAACGCTTGCTAAATTAACAGATAGTAGAATAAGGACCGAATTAAAAGTTCCAGAAGGCCAAGCAAAAGAATATTTTACAAATGACTATCATTCTTATTGCTTAGCCGGGTTGTTTGCAAGGCCTGTAGATATTATACCTGATAGAGTAATAAATGCGGTCGAAAGAAAATTAGATACCTATATAAAAGAAGGGAAATTGTTGAGCGCTGTTGTTTTAGATTCTGCAGGGACAGATATTGATATCCATGTTACTCATAGGTATGGAGAGTTAAATGCAGCAGTGCAAAAATTAATTATTGAAGCTATGAGGGAAGGTGTTTTAGAAGCCCATAAGATGGGTTTATTAAAAGAGGAGATAGACCCATACTCTATGAGTTTGCGTGATTTATCTAGGCAATTAAGGGTTAAACATGCTACACATTCAATAAAGGAGAGAGGCTCAGAAGCAGTGGTGATCGCTAGGATAATTGGAGCAGGGGTTGGAGCCGCAAATATTAAACTATATCATGAGTTTTTTATACCAGGGTCTACCCCTTTGCAGAAATTAGGGTTTGTACCTGTAGTAGATACAAAAGGGAAACATAAAGATAAGCCTCCTGTTAGAGGTTTTAGGGCAGTTGTCAGAAGAACTGTAGATGTATTAAATGCGAATTACAATGGCCCTGTATGGGAATTTGAAAAATCTTCAGCTGCTACGATAGACGGGCAATACTATCCTTCTGTTGACCAAAGCTTAGAGCTTATGGGCCTCGTTAGCCAGCCTAATGATTATATAATTACTGCTATTTATCCAGTTGAAGGCAGCCTTTTGCCTTCAAGCGAGCCGGTTGTTACTGTAGTATATCAACCAGTATATGGAGAAGAGGGCGGGTTAAGAACTCTTAATCCTACGTTTATTTGCAGGAGCCAAAGCGGGGCAGACGCTGTAGGTGGAGTGGCAAGCATGTTTTATGACCCAAATTTTGTGCCTGGAGGAACCGGAGGAGATCATTATGTTGTGACCAAGCCGGCTACATTAAAAGAAGCTAGAAAAGCGCCTAAAGAAGGCACTGCTCATGTAGTGGTTTATGGTTGGCAAAGCAAAAGAAATGGAGTTATTCCTCAGGAAAGAGGCGGCGTTATCGATCATGTTGCTATGAATCCTACTGCCTTTGGTCCGGAAAGGAAATTAGCAGATTTTCTTGGTTCAGTTATGATTACTCATCAGTACGATCAGCCATATTTGGCGCCTTTTGCAGCTCAAGCAAGAGTAGCGGACATTAGACACAGACAGAGCGCTCTGTTTCAGCGAGCTCCAAAAGAGGCAGATGTAGATCCTCTCATGAGACACATAGAGGAAGGCGTGTCATCAGGTAGATTTATATCTGTTACTGACGATAAAGCTGACATGGGAGGAAAATTTGGGCATAACTATACTCCTGAGTATATGTTAGCTATTGATGTTGCAACTATAATAGAAGCTGTTGAAAGAGGCGAACTTGCCGATGGAAATATTATAGGTTTTACACAAAGAATGCGCAGGTTGCGAAACGGGACCACTACGAGCATAGGAGATGATAGTCATATTTTAATGTTAGGAGATAGGTCGCGCAATAGTTCGCAAGGGCATCAATTGTCATTTATGGCATTTACTAGAGGATATCTTGCTTCTATGGTAGGTAACACGCCTGATTTTGATCCTGAAAAACCTTATGGCAGGGCTCAGGATTTTGCAGGCAAAGAAGCAAAGGCAGCTATGAAAAATCCATATTTTTATTCTAAATTCAATGAACGATTTTTTCAAATATTGAGAGAGGTTATGCCATTAGATTATATGCAAATGGTGGATAACCTGGAAAAAGGATGGAAGTATTGGCAAGAAACAAAAACTGGCGTGGAGCTTGCCAAGACTTTTTCAGGGAATGTATCTAATCAAGGCATGGGTTCGGCAAGATATACTTTAGATATTGAAACTGGAGAAAGGTCTTTTGGTATATTAGCTGGAGATAAAATGGGCCCAGCAGCTTTAAATAGACCTATAAGGGAAGGTGTCTATGATGCGCTCAAATCCGGAAAATTTAGCAATGGTCTTGTTTTTGAGATATGGGACGCTAAGGCCTTAGACGAGGAAGGCAATATCCCTGTAGACGAATTGCCGGATCTATTTGTAGACGTGGAAGAATCAGCGTCCCAGTTATCAGACAAGTCAGAGCATGATTTTATTTTATCATGTTATTCTCAAGGCATCTTGCGAGCTGATTTGCCAGAGGCAGATAAAAAGAGATTAGCAGGCTTGCTTAAGAAATCCGGCTATGTCCCTTCTAAGAGGATATTTCTTGATGCGGAAAAGGATAGAGAAGCCATATATATATATTTAGCAGATTCCGATAGGTTTAACATAAAACAGGTTTGGGCTAAGACAAAACCTGGATGGGATATTACTGCTCCGGAAGACTTTTTAGATAGGCCAATGCTTGGCAGCTCAGTCACAAAATTAGGTATACTTGCAGGTGGAGAATATATAGGTAAAGACGATCCTGTTATGGTAGGAAATATAGTATTAATGGAGCATATATGGGGATTTTTGAAAAGTAATCCTTTAATCATCCAAGGAGATATGAATGGATCTCACTGGTTGGCAGCGCTTCCTACTAGATTTAGCTATGCGGTAGCTAATAAAGAAAGCCATCCTATTCTTGTAGGATTTCGCTATACTGTATCAGATGACGGTAAGCAATTGGTTGAAGCTGAAAGTATTTTTGATGGCAAGGATTATGCTCGTATTAGGAACTTATTATTTAAGTTTAATTTTGAATTTAAAAGAGCATGTTTGGGTGGGCAATTTGAGCCTTATGGCACTAATTGGCGCACAGTAGAAGCAGCATATCCTTTAGCTAAACTTTTGAGGGCGTTGAATAGCCCGGATTCCCCATTTTTAGTTACTAATAAAACACAGAGTAGCGGGGCAGCTAGTCCAATAGGTGTATTAAGTGAAAGGGATTTGCTATTTGAGACAGCAACTGTTGAAAATTTTGAAGACTTGATTAGGGCTAGGCTTGCTAATAATATGGCAGCTTTAAGTAACTTATGATTTTGAAATACAATATGTAAGCATCCTTAATTGACGCTATTGAATTTTCCAAAAAATGTGGTATATTTATTAAAAATATTTTTTGAGGGTTTTACTTGACAAAAACATGATAAAAAGGTATACTATTAATAGTTTATAAATCTATTTATAATATACAAAAGGGTATATGAAAAGATGCATGCGAGTATTATGGATTATTGTCCTGTGTTTTGTATTTGGCATTAATCTTTGTTATGCTGAGACTATCTGGGAAAAGAGGCAAAAGGTTTTAAGCGGGGAGACTGCTAAGGAAACAAAGGAAACGCCAGTTACTCCAGCAACTGATGCTACTGATTATGATACCTCATATAACACTGAAGATGATTTGATTCCGCCAGTGAGCGCAAATGAGCCTGTAACCCCAGCTGCAAATGCCAGTCCTTTTAACATAACTGTTCCAGCACAATATGGCAGTGTCATAGAGTCTAATCAGGGGACTAACGGCAAACTTATAATACATATACAGGACGCGCACGCGAACTACGAGGCGCAGAAAAATATAGCCGCGATAATAGAAAACCTTATTAAAAATAATGATGCGAAGGTGGTGTTAAAAGAGGCAGCAGCTACTGATAAAAATTTTATGTATTTAAGGGAGAAGGCTTCTGTTGAGGCGAGAGAAAAAGCCGCGGAGAAACTTCTTAAAGACGCTACTATTACAGGGACTGATTATTTCGCTTTGACATCTAGCTATCCAATGTCATTCCACGGTATTGAAGACAAGGCGCTTTATGATGAAAACAGGCAGGCCATATGGGACATGGATAAATTTAAAGATTCAGCCTTGGAATATGCGAATAAATCAGCAGGCTGCGCAGATTCTATTAAGGCTAAGATCTACAATGCTGATCTTTTAGCTATGGATAAAGCAAAGAAGGATTATGAAAACGAAACAATAGATCTTTTGGCTTATTATAAGGAATTAAACAAGCTTGTCCAGAAGAAGAATATCAATACTGGAGAATTCGCTAATTTTACCAACCTTGTGAAGATAGACACGCTTGAGCAGAAAATTAATATGGCAAAAATAAGGGACAATACTGCCACTGATGAAGAAAAGGCCTTATATAAGGAGTATCAGGGTGCGTTAAAAAATCTCAATGTAAACAAACTTTTCAAAGAAGAACCTTTAATTGAAAATAAGATCAAAGACGCTATTTCTGATAACGAAGACCAGAAACAATTATACGGGATAGCTAAAGCTATATCTATAATGGATAAAATGCTTTCTGTGAAACTGGTGCCTGAAGAATATAATTATTTTATGGAGAATAAAACAAAATTTGACCCAGAGACATGGGCAAATTTCTTCAGAAAAAAATCAGATGAATTAGGCTTGAATCTCGATGTGCCTGATAATTATTATTCTGTCAAAGACAATTTAGCCACGATTGAAAAGGTGTATAAAACAGCGATGCAGAGGGATAATGTATTTGTCAGTAAAACAGAAGAAGCAATAGGGAAAGATAACGCTAATTCTGCGATACTTGTGGTTGGTGGATTTCACACCCCTAACCTTACAAATATTCTGTCTGAAAAAGGTTACTCATATGTTGTTATCAGCCCAAGGGTAACCACTAAAACAGACGATAATTTATATAGACAGGCTTTAAAAAGCGATCAATAAAAAAAGGAGGAGAAGATGAAGTTAAGTAAGGTTATATTTTTAGGTGTTTTAAGTATCTTCGCAGTAGTTTCTTTGAGTTATGCTTATTCTGCGATGATAAACGTTGACCAGCCTCAAGCTGCAGCAAATCCTGCTGCAACAGCTAAGGTTGAAGGAGCAGTCGATGGTAGTCAAAGAGCTGTAGATGCTAAAGCTGCGCCTCAAGGAAATGAAGACGTTAAAGGTTCTCCATTTCATGCAGGAGGCGACATTGCAGCTTGGCTTCAAAATGAAGCTAATATAGCTGGAAAAACAAAGAAAATGACTATAGATGGGAAAGAAGTGGAAGTTGTTTCTTTCTCTATGAGTGACTTTGCAGAAAAAATTAGAACAAAAAAGAGAGATGGAAGTGCGTGGTCAGATTGGACGCTAAGAGTAGAATTGACAAGTTTGGTTAATATAGGCATATTAGGGATAGATAATGAAGGTAACTACGTGGTTTTTAGAGGTTTTACTCGAGACATGAATAATAGCATTAATGTAAAGGCTATTGAGCAGAATATTGTTGATAAAAAGCGTTATGGTAAGACATTGGGCACCAATGCTCACAGGTTAGATGATGAATGGTTAGGAAGCGGAGATCGTGCTATTGGCGCTGAAAAGTCAAGTAAGCTGAGAGGATTAGCGCGTGAAGCAATTGGGGTGGATATGACTAAGGCAGGCGAAAGGCAATCTGCCGAAGGCGGCATAAACAACGCAATAGCCCAAGCAGCGGCATTATCTGCTGAAATTGTTGCGGCTGAACACATGTCAGTTACGATAACTGGAGAAGATGTAGCATCAAAGACAGGAGTTGTTCAGGCTAACAATGAGCTTGCTGCACAAAATTTAAAAGTTAATGCTGAAGCATTGGTAGAAAATTTGGCAGGCATAGGGGTAATTACCCAGGAAGCTAACATTGAGGGAGCAGCTACAGCAAGAACCGCTAACTTTAACGAAACGAGAGTTAGAGCAATGCTGTATAAAGAAGATCTCGCAATAGAAGGCAAATTTGCTGTGGAATTTGAAAAGATTAAAGACGCAGGAGATATAGTAGCAGTAATTGTAGCTATTAATAACGATATGGAGATAATAGCGCAAGCTTTGCAAAAAGCAGGATTGTCGCAATATGTGGATAATCAAAAAATAATAATTATGGGGGTGGAAAAAGATTCTCCTGCAGCAATGGCGTTTGGAAGATTGTTTGGTGATAAGAATACTTTAGATCTTCAAAATGCAGCCAATATCCTGAACAATAAAGACGCAGTAATAGGAATTGCAGGCGCAGTATAATTCTTGGAACACAATCTAATACGTAGGGGCAGGTTTCAAACCTGCCCCTACAAAATATTACCCCGCACCTTTTTTATAAGGCGCGGGGTTTTTTTGTAACCCATTCCAGCTGCGTCGGCTAATTAGCCGACGCAGCTGGAATGGGGGGGGCTTGCAAAGTTATTGACATGCCTATTTTTTTTCTATATAATTTATATTCTATATAGGAGATATGGTATGCTACCTGATAAAAATGGCAAATTTGGCATATTTGGGGGTAAGTTTGTGCCTGAGACCCTTATGGTGGCTCTTGAGGAGCTTGAGAAGGCTTATAAAAAGGCGCAAAAAGATTCTAAATTTAAAAAAGAATTAGGCGAGCTTCTTGAGGTTTACGCAGGCAGGCCAACCCCGCTGTATCTTGCAAAAAATATATCTAAAAAAATAGGCAGAAAAATATATTTAAAAAGAGAAGATCTGCTTCACACTGGCGCTCATAAGATAAATAATACCTTGGGCCAGGCGCTTCTGGCTGTTAAGATGGGGAAGAAGCGTATAATAGCTGAAACAGGCGCAGGACAGCATGGCCTGGCAACTGCTACAAGCGCAGCGTTATTCGGCCTTAAATGCGACGTATATATGGGCGAAGAGGACATTCATAGGCAGGCGCTTAATGTATTTAAGATGAGGCTTCTTGGCGCAAGAGTAATACCTGTTTATTCAGGTAGTAGAACCCTTAAGGACGCTACAAGCGAGGCAATAAGGGATTGGGTCACAAATGTTAGAAACACATATTATGTCATAGGTTCTGCAATAGGCCCTCATCCATACCCAATGATAGTCAGGGATTTTCAGTCAATAATAGGCAGGGAGACAAAAAAGCAGATATTCAGATATGAAAAAAGGCTTCCTGATTATATGGTTGCATGTGTTGGGGGCGGAAGCAATGCCATAGGATTTTTTCATCAGTTTTTTAATACAAAGGTGAGATTTATTGGAGTGGAAGCAGGCGGCTTAGGCATTAATACAGAAAAGCACGGAGCAAGTCTTTGCAAGGGATCTGTAGGGATTTTACATGGTACCAAAAGTTATCTTTTACAGGATAAGCATGGACAGGTAAAAATAGCCCACTCAGTATCCGCAGGCCTGGACTATCCAGGCACAGGGCCTGAACATTCATATTACAAGGATATGCTTAGGGCTGAATATACAGCTATTACTGACAAAGAGGCGCTTCAGGGATTCAAGATGCTAACTGAAATGGAAGGAATAATACCTGCTTTGGAGTCAAGCCACGCAATATATTACGCTGTAAAAAAATTAGCGCCGAAGATAAACAAAAATAAAATCATAGCAGTATGTCTTTCCGGCAGAGGGGATAAGGATATAGATATAGTTAAAAAAATTATTTGAAGGTTGCTTAAAGTTGTATAAGGTTACGTAAAGTTGCTTAAGGTTGCAAAAGCAACATTATGCAACCTCAAGTAACTTCAAGCAACCTTATGCAACTTCTTAATACAATGAATCGCATTGACTTAAAATTCATAGAGCTTAGAAAAAAACACAAGAAGGCTTTTATCGCTTTTATAATGGCAGGAGATCCGTCTCTTGGGGTTACAAAGAAATTAGTTCATGAATTGTCGCGCTCAGGCGCTGATATCATAGAACTTGGCGTGCCGTTTTCTGACCCTATAGCAGACGGGCCTACAATACAGAAGGCGTCTTGCCGCGGCCTAAAAAGCAAAACAAGCTTAATCAAGGTTTTTAACCTGGTTAAAGATGTCAGGTTAGAGATGCAAACGCCCATTGTTTTTCTAATCTATTATAATCTCGTGTTTCATTATGGCATTGAGAAATTTGTGAAGGACGCGGTAGATAGCGGAGTGGACGGGATTGTTATACCTGATCTCTCTCTCGAAGAATCAAAAGAACTGCGCGAGGCGGCAAAAAAATATAAATTTGCAGTGATACATCTTCTTGCGCCCACCAGCTCAGATGAAAGGGTAAAAAAGGTCAGCGAAGCGTCAACAGGCTTTATATACTATGTTTCTCTTACAGGCACAACAGGCGCCAGGATAGGCCTGCCTGAAGGATTGAGCTCAAGCATAAAAAGTATAAAGAGGATTACTGATAAGCCTGTTTGCGTTGGGTTCGGGATTTCAACGCCAGGCCATGTAAGGGAGATTCAGAAAATAGCTGACGGCGCGATTGTAGGAAGCGCGATTGTCAAAGTTATAGAGAAGAATATTAAGAAAAAAAATCTGGTTAAAGAGGTTGGAAAGTTTGTGAAGCGATTAAGCAATTAAGCTATTGGGTGATTAATAGGCATAAATAACATAATCGCTAAATTGCTAAATTGCTTTTATATATTTTTTAGGAGGGTTAAACTATGTACGCAGTGATAATGGCAGGCGGTAAAGGTGAACGGCTTTGGCCTAAGAGCTCATCTGGAAAAGCAAAGCATGTCATATCTCTTGGGACAAGGAATGTAATGATTCAGGAGACCATTGCCAGGCTAAAGGAAAACCTGCCAGCAGGAAATATATTTCTTATAACAACTAAAAATCAGTTTTCCAGCCTGAAACCTTATATATCGAGCCTGAAGAAGGAAAATATTATATTAGAGCCTTTTGGCAGAGATACTGCCCCTGCAATATGCCTGGCCGCGCTTATCCTCAAAAAAAGATTTGGGGACGCTACAATGATAGTTTTGCCGGCGGACCATATAATAAAAAATACAAAGGCATTTTTTAAGAATCTCGCGTTCGCGGGAAAGATTGCGGAAAACAATCCGAACCTTCTAACCATAGGCATAAAGCCCAGATATCCTTCAGTTGGGTATGGCTATATAGAGACAGGGAAAGATCATAATGGCTATTATGGCGTAAAAAGATTTATAGAGAAACCGAAAAAGGCAAAGGCAGAGGCGTTTTACAAGAAGAAAAATTATCTCTGGAATAGCGGTATTTTTATATGGAAGACAGGAGCGCTCCTTAGTATGATGAAAAAATACACCCCGGATTTATATTATATTCTGGAAGATGCCTCCAGGTTTGAGGGTAAGGCTGGTTATTCCATAATGCTGGAGCACGAATATTCAAGGCTAAAGCCTATTTCCATAGATTATGCTATAATGGAGCCTGTCTCGCAAAACGACCACAGCAGGATATTCTGCATAAAGGCGGGTTTTGACTGGGTGGATATAGGGTCATGGTCAAGCATTGAAGAGATATATGATAAGGATAAAGACGGGAACATCATGCTTTCGAACGCGAACATAATAGATGTCAAGGGCTCTATTATAATAGGTGATAAAAATCATAGGATAGGCGCTATAGGCCTTAAGGATGTAATCATTGTCCAGACAAAATCAGGCACCCTTGTTTGCAATAAGAACAGGGCGCAGGAAGTAAAGGATTTAGTGAAAACTTTCGGGGGATTTTAAATAAAGCCTGTTAAAGCAGCGGGACATTACATGCATAGAATTATTGCCCTTGATTTAGGAGAGAAACGCATAGGCGTTGCTGTCAGCGACGCGTTGAATATAACAGCGCAGTCTGTTGGGACGATAGAAAGAAAAGGCATAAAGAACGATTTAAAAAAAATAGAAGAGCTGATAAAAGAGTATAGCGTAGGCACTCTGGTTGTGGGCCTTCCGTTAAATATGAATGGCACAAAAGGCAAGGCCGTGGATATCGCTATAAATTTTGTCAGCGAGCTAAAAAAAGAAATACAGATTAATGTAGAGATGATAGATGAGCGCCTTACGACTCGGCAGGGCGAACGGCTTTTCCTGGAAGCTGACATGTCCAGAACAAAACGCAGGAAGAATATAGATAAGGTAGCGGCGCAGTTGATTTTGCAGAATTATATAGAGTCGCATCAGGCGGCCCACGGGGCAGGATAAAATAAAATGTATAAAAAGACAGAATTTGACAATGGCCTGGCGCTTATAACAAACAATATGCCTGGCATGGAATCTTTGGCTGTAGGCATATGGATAAGGGCTGGCTCTAGGAATGAGAATGAAGCGAATTCAGGGATATCGCATTATCTGGAGCATATGCTTTTTAAAGGCACGTATTCCAGGAATTGCAGAAAACTAAAAGAGGAAATAGAGGGCAGAGGCGGATCTTTAAATGGATTTACCTCAGAAGAGGTTTCGTGCTTTCTGGCCAAGGTGAGTTTTAAGCATCAGGACATAGCCTTGGAGGTTCTGTCTGACATGGTGCTAAACGCAAGCATTGAGCAGGCTGAAGTTGAGCGCGAACGCGGGGTTATAATAGAAGAGATAAAGATGTATCAGGATCTCCCCAATCACCACGTGCACGATATACTGGGGGAGATTATGTGGCCTGACAATTCTCTGGGTTTGTCCATAGCCGGCAATATAGAATCTGTCGGCGCTATTTTAAGGAAGGACATAGTGAGATACAGGGATATGAATTATACGCCTGAAAATATAGTAGTTGCTTTGTGCGGTAACGTAGATCATGACGGAGTGGAGTCGAGGATTAAAAAGATATTCGC
>Ga0172375_10004012_pt1 | contig 22058 bp, 17 predicted proteins | sample LakKiv1m_FD_114537 | JGI IMG/M metagenome (GOLD analysis project Ga0172375, IMG submission 114537) | Freshwater microbial communities from Kabuno Bay, South-Kivu, Congo - kab_092012_11.1m | ecosystem: Environmental > Aquatic > Freshwater > Lake | place: Democratic Republic of the Congo... | reverse complement strand
GGGCTGACCCGCCGGCTTTGCGATCACCTACTTTCAGATCGCCGCTTTGGTCGGCGTGGAGACCGCCACCGATGCCCAACTCGGTCAGCGCCCGTATCAGCATCCGGTTGCAGAACGCCTTGGAAGCGCCGATGTCGTGCAGCGCAGGCGACAGCGAATACGGCATCGCAAACGCGTACTGGACCGTCCCGCTGCCGACCACCACGGCGCCGCCGCCGCTGGCACGGCGCAGCACCGCGACGCTGCTGCGCCGACAGTAGTCGAGGTCGACCTCGATTGCCGCATTCTGTCCGATACCGACTACCACCACCGGTTGCGCGCAACTCCACACGCGAACCGCCGGCGCCGCGCCTTCTTCGACGCGGTCGAGAAGATCGAAGTCTTCCTCGAGAGCGGCCTTGCACTGCGTGTCGCTTCCGGCCAACACTTCGACCGAAGGCCGCGCTCTTGCGCTGCGTTGGAGCGGCGCAGCCGGATCTTGCGGGCCGTGGCCGTTCATCGGTGGCGCCGCACCGCATTGACGTGCCGAGCTGACCTGACAGAGCGAGTGACGACCATCTTCAGACTACCGCGACGCCGCAGTATGCTCGCGACCTTGCGACGAGGCGAGAGGTCTTCTCCCCGCCGCACCGGCAATACGCGGTCGCGAGTGCGCACGACAGGAGGAGGAGTCGATGTCGATATTGACGCTGGTTCGAGGCGATATCACCGAGCAGCGGGTCGATGCCATCGTCAACGCGGCCAACCGGGCTCTGGCCGGCGGCGGGGGCGTGGACGGCGCGATCCACCGCGCCGGCGGGTCTGCGATCATGGCTGCGTGCGATCGCATTCGTGCCGCGCAGGGAGGATGTCCGACCGGCAGCGCGGTGGTCACCACGGCAGGCCGGTTGCCGGCCAAGGCCGTGATCCACACGGTCGGTCCGGTCTGGCGCGGTGGCGACGGCGGCGAGGCCGAACTGCTGGCGTCGTGCTATCGCGAATGTCTGCGCCTGGCTCGCGAAGGCGCGTTTCGTTCGCTGGCGTTTCCGTCGATCAGCACCGGAGTTTACGGCTATCCGGTGGCCGGGGCCGCCGCGGTTGCGATCGCCACGATAAACTCGGTGCTCGCTGACGGCGCCGACGCTTTCGACGAGGTTCGCATGGTGCTCTTTTCGCAGAGCGACCTCGAAGCCTACCGCCGCGCGGCTACGCTCGGGTACTGAGCCTGTGAAGCGAGCGGGATCCTGGAGGCCGCGCGCGCTGCGGTCTGGTCGCGCCGCTACTCTCGGATACTGAGCCTGCGCACTGGTATGTCCTGGTCGCGCAGCCGCATCGGCTCTGACTTTTCCTCGATCAGATTCTCGTGCTCGTCGTTGTAGGCGAAGCAGGTGTTGCGCATGCCTGGAATCGCGGCGTTGACCGCACGCCAGCGGTCGATCGGTACGTCGGCTTTCTGGCGTACATCTTTCGGCACGTTCTGGAAGAACACGACGAAGTGGAGTTGGTAGGCGGCCTGCGCGATCTCTACGACCAGTTCGGAGATACGGTGACAACCGTGGCTGCCGCCGACCACCTTGCGGGCCGCGAGCGTGAAGCCGCGTCCGACCTTCATTCCGACCAGGCCCGCCATGTTCGCGTGCGTCAGGTCGCAGACCTTGGTGAATGGGCCGTTGCGTACCCGGCTGCGCGCGGCGACGATCTCCAACGAAGGGTGGACGATTTCCACCTCGACGTGGACGTCGTGCACTTCGTCCTGCAGGAACGCCTCGATCAGAAAGCGATCCTCGCCCAACGGGTAGATGTTGACCTCTTTGGTGCGATGGTAGATCGCGCCGACGTCACGGGTTCTGGCAGCTTCCGGCATGGCGCTGCATAGCCCGGACGCTGGCAAAGGCAAGAGCGCCCACCCGCCGCTGGGAGCCCGTTGAAAATGGCCCACGAGCGCGGAGCTGGCGACGCGCGAGGATCACGCCTGCCTACTCGAGCTCGCCCCTCGCCAGCTCGGGGCTCGTGCGCGCGAAACCACTCGCTACGACGTAGCTCCGCTACGCCTCCGCTCGCGGCATTTCGCGCGCGCCTTGCATCTGGACCATTTTGAACGGGCTCACAACGCTTTTTCTGCTAGACACTCACTCGATCCGGTGCGGGTGATCCAAGCTCGCGGTACTGGCGCGCCTTCTCTTCCATTCCTTCGTCCAGCGCCTTGGTCTCGTCGATGCCGTGCTGCTGCGCGTATTCGCGCACCGTTTCGGTGATGCGCATCGAGCAGAACTTGGGGCCGCACATCGAGCAGAAGTGGGCGTGTTTGGCGCCGTCGGCCGGCATCGACTCGTCGTGGAAGGCGCGCGCGGTTTCGGGATCGAGCGAGAGGTTGAACTGGTCCTCCCAGCGAAACTCGAAGCGGGCTTTGGAGAGCGCGTCGTCGCGCTGCTGCGCGCCGGGGTGACCCTTGGCCACGTCGGCGGCGTGGGCGGCGATCTTGTAGGCGATCACGCCTTGCTTGACGTCGCCGCGATCGGGAAGTCCAAGATGCTCCTTCGGCGTGACGTAGCACAGCAGCGCGGTGCCCATCGAGCCGATCATCGCCGCACCGATCGCCGAGGTCAGGTGGTCGTAGCCGGGCGCGATGTCGGTGGTCAGCGGGCCGAGCGTGTAGAACGGCGCCTCGTGACAGACCGCCAGCTGGCGGTCCATGTTCTCCTTGATCAGGTGCATCGGTACGTGGCCGGGCCCCTCGATCATCACCTGCACGTCGTGCTCCCACGCTTTGAGCGTCAGCTCGCCGAGCGTGTCGAGTTCGGCGAACTGGGCCGCGTCGTTGGCGTCGGCGATGCACCCGGGACGCAGTCCGTCGCCGAGCGAGAACGCGACGTCGTAGGCCTTCATGATCTTGCAGATCTCGTCGAAGTGCGTGTAGAGGAAGTTCTCCTTGTGGTGTGCCAGGCACCACTGCGCCATGATCGAGCCGCCGCGCGAGACGATGCCGGTCAAGCGTCCCGCGGTCAGCGGAATGTACGACAGCCGCACGCCGGCATGGATGGTGAAGTAATCGACTCCCTGCTCGGCCTGCTCAACCAGGGTTTGCAGGAACAGATCGAGGGTGAGTTCCTCGGGTTGGGTCACCTTCTCGAGCGCCTGGTAGATCGGCACCGTTCCGATCGGTACCGCAGAGTTGCGCATGATGGCCTCGCGCGTCAGGTGGATGTCGGCGCCGGTCGAAAGATCCATAACCGTGTCGGCGCCCCAGCGCGTGGCCCATTGCAATTTTTCGACTTCCTCTGCAATCGAAGAACGCACCGCCGAGTTGCCGATGTTGGCGTTGATCTTGACCAGGAAGGCGCGCCCGATGACCATCGGTTCGAGCTCGAGATGGTTGACGTTGGCCGGGATGATGGCGCGGCCGGCCGCCACTTCGGCGCGCACGAACTCAGGATCGACGTTCTCGCGGATCGCGGCGAAGCGCATTTCTTCGGTGACGACGCCTTTTCGCGCCCAGTGCATCTGCGACATGTTGCGGTCACCGCTGGCGCGGCGCCGCTCCACCCAGGGTTTTCGCAGCGGCGGCAGCCCGACGCGGACGTCGTGATCTTCGGGACCCGAGGTGTCATAGACGCGCAGCGCAGGCTCTCCTGCGCCGAGTTCTATCTGGCGGGCCGGAACCGGCAGTTCGGGGCTGTGGTAGACCTTGCTGGAGTTCGGGAAGCTCTCGGCGATGGGGCGCAGCGTGGTTCCTGTCTTGTTCATCAATTAGATCCTTTAGATCCTTTCGTCGGTCTTCTCGTCGCTCGCGTTGCGATCCGCAAGTGCGGCCGGGCGCGCAGACCCGCGACTTTAGACCCCCGCGGTGTTCGGAGCAACGCGCGCCGCGCCGGTGGCGACTCGCCAGCGCGGCAACGCGCAACCGCCCGGGAAGCCGAACGCCTCGACTCGAGTATGCGCCAGCGCGGCAACACTGCTCAGGCAGCGACCGCGTCGTGCCGCGCCTTGACTCGCGCGCGCGGCAACGCGCAACCGCCCGGGAAGCCGAACGCCTCGACTCGAGTATGCGCCAGCGCGGCGACACTGCTCAGGCAGCGACCGCGTCGTGCCACGCCTTGACTCGCGCGCGCGGCAACGCGACAAGGCGCAATTCTCGGACACGCCCGGTGAGGCAGGGGCGCCGCAGGCGCCGGGCGCCGCAACGTCGAGTCCAGCGAGAGCGAATCATCGATGATCGAACCAGGACAACCCGCTCCTCCAGCCACGCTCGAGTCGTTGCAAGGTGCGCGGATTTCGCTCGAATCGCTGCGCGGCGACGGCAAGGCGATCGTGTTGTTCGTCGAGGCCGAGTGCCCGACTTCGCGGCTGGCGCTGCGCAGGCTTCAGGCGGTGTCGGCGTCGCTCGAACGCGGTGGAGTAAAGCTGGTCGCGATCCATCAGGATCCGCCCGATGTAGCCGCGCACACGATGCGCAGTTGCGAGGCCGATTTTGCGGCTCTGAGCGAAACCGAGCCGTACTCGACCTCGGCTGCTTTCAGCGTGCGAACGGTGCCGACCGCTTTTCTGATCGGCGCCGACGGTCGCGTCGAAACGGTGATCGAGGGTTGGAGCCGCGATGCGTTCGCGGATATCGCGGCCGGCGCCGCGGCAGTCGCCAAGGACGACGTCGATCGTCTGCTCGACCCCGCCGCCAAGCCGGCCTTCAAGCCGGGCTGCGCGTCGAAGAATACGCTGAGCGCAGAGCTGCTCGCGTCGACGCGAGCGGCAGAGGCTTCGTTCGACGAATTCGAGGATCTGTTCGAGCGCGGCTGGACCGACGGATTGCCGGTGGTGCCGCCGACGCGCAGTCGAGTCGCGCGCATGCTCGGCGACTACCGTTCCGACGTGTCGCTGGGGATCGTGCCGCCGGGTACCGGAGAACTCACGCTCGAGAGACTCGCGGTCTGCGCGGTGCTGGCCGGCTGTCACCCGAGCTACTTCCCGGTCGTCAAAGCCGCGGCCGAGGCGGTGCTCGACCCCGCTTTCAATCTGCACGGAGTGACCAACACGACCCACTCGTGCGGTCCGGTGCTGATCGTCAACGGCCCGGTGCGCGGCCGTATCGCGATGAACGCGGGGATGAACTGTCTGGGCGGGTGGAATCGGGCCAACGCCACGATCGGAAGAGCGATCCGGCTGCTTAGCGGTCTGACCGGGCGCGGCACTCCAGGGCTGCTCGACCGCTCGACGATGGGGCAGCCCGGCAAGATCGGTTTCTGTTTTGCCGAGAACGAAGAAGTGAGTCCCTGGGAATCGCTGGCGAGCGCACGCGGGTTCGCACAGGGAAGCAGCGTGGTGACAGCCTACGCCGGCGACGGGCCGCTGACGATCTCGGATCACTACTCGCGCGATCCCGAGCAGGTGGTACGGACGATCGCGCTGGGCGGCTCGGTGGCGTTCTCGCCGCACTTCTATCCGTTGGTCACCGAGACGGTGTTCGTGGTCTGTCCCGAGCACGTTTCGATGTTCGCCGAGGCCGGGTGGAGCAAACGCGACGTCGCCGAGCGCATCGTCGAAGGTTCGCGGCGCCGGGTGGCCGATCTTCGCACCGGCGACCAGGGGCCGTTCACGGCTTCGCTCGACGACGACGCCGAACTGACCAAGTGGCTGAGTGCCGACGAAATCGTTCTGGTGGTCGCAGGCGGCAGGGCAGGCCGGTTCACGATGCTACTTGCGCCGTGGGTCGGTTTCGGACTCGGCTCGCAGATGACGAGCCGGGTGATCGATGAGGTATGACGAAATGGAAGAGTACATCAGTCCGTTCGACGACCGCTCTCTGGAGCGTCGCGCTCTCGCGCCGCGCCTCGAGTCGCTGTCGGGCAAACGCGTAACGCTGCTGTCGATTCGCAAACCCAAGACCGCCGAGTTTCTGGCGGAGCTGGGCGAAATTCTCGCGCAGCAGCACGGCGCGCTGGTGTCGTACGACGAGAAGCCGACGTTCACGCGTCCGGCTCCGCCGCAGGTTATCGAACGACTGCGCGCCGGTGCCGACGCGGTGATCGAAGCGCTTGCCGATTGAGGATCGTGCGTGTCGTGCAGTGTGCACGACGTCGTACGACTCGAGAAGATGGGGATTCCCACGGCTGCCGTGGCCACCGACGCGTTTCTCGACGAAGGGGTCGAACAGGCACGGTTGCTGGCGATGCCGGACTACCGAGTGGTGTGGCTGGCGCACCCGATCGCGATTACTGACGAAGACGGAATACGGCGGCTGGCAGGGCAGGCGGCTGCCGAGATCGTTGCGAGATTGATAGTTTGACCAGAATAGTTTCGTGGAACGTCAACGGCGTTCGCGCCGCGCTGAAGAAGGGCTTGCTCGACTTCTTGTCGCGCGAGAGCCCCGACGTCTTGTGCCTTCAGGAGATCAAGGCCACGCCCGAACAGATCGCTGCGAGCGATCTCGCCGCACTCGAAAAGCTCGGCTACCGTGCCTACTGGCACCCCGCCAAGAAAGCCGGTTACAGCGGAGTTGCGACGCTGTGCAAGAAGGAGCCGTCGTTCGTCACGGCCGGGGTTCCGTTCGAGCGCGAAGAGGGGCGCGTACTCGCCACCGAACACGGCGACTTCACCCTCTACAACATCTACTTCCCGAACGGCCGCCAGACCGAGAACGGTCCCGATCCCGAGCGCCTCGCGTTCAAGCTCGAGTTCTACGAAGCCGTACTCGAACTGGTCGAGGAGGAGAGGGCGCAGGGCAAGCACCTGATCGTCGCCGGGGATTGGAACACGGCCCTCGAAGAGATCGATCTGGCGCGTCCCAAGGAGAACAAGGATCAGACCGGGTTTCTTCCCGAGGAGAGGCAGGCGCTGCGCGAGTACGTCAAGAAGGGCTGGGTGGACACCTTCCGGCACTTCCATCCGGCGCGGTTATACGAGGGCCGCAACCCCGAAGAGCGCGACTACACCTGGTGGACGTACCGCGCCGGCGCTCGCGAGCGCAACATCGGTTGGAGAATCGACTACCACTTCGTCAACAAGGAGTTTCTGCCGCGAGTGGTCGCGGCGGCGATCTGGGACGAGGTCCACGGTTCCGACCACTGCCCGGTGGTCGTTGACATCGAGAAGTGAGAGGCCCTCGCGGATTCGCGTGTGTTGATTCCGGGGGCGGGGGACGCGCAAGCCGCTCGGCCCGTCACCGAGAGTCGCGTCAGTCGACTCGGTAGCCGAGCAGCGGCAGCGGATCCAGCTGCTCGCCGTCCGGCGTCACGGCCGAAACGATCCGAATTGCAAAGTGCACCCCGGCGCGCTGCTCGGGCATCTCGAACTGACACCGGAACAGATCGGTGAGGCCCATGAAACCGGTCGTGGTGATGGCTCCGATCCTTAGACTGCCCTGATCGGTAACGTTGTAAAAGGCCCAGCACGCGTTCGGTCCCGAAATCATCGCGCTGCACGCTACGGCCTCGCCCTCCCCGACGAACGACCCGCCGGTCTTGCTGTAGTCGATATCGACCCCAAACGCGCCGATCGGGCGTGTCTCTTCGATCCAGAAGACGATGTTGCCGGTACCGATCGAACAGCGGTCGCCGACCTCGATCCCGACCGCTTTGCGTAGCGCCATCAGCGCATCGGAGCCAGTGATGGTATCGTCCCCATTCATGTCGCACACCGTTCGCGGGCAGGTAACCGACAAACCTACGGCGTTGCGCAGAATCACCATTGCGTCGCCGGCGGTGACGATACCCTCGCCGTCCGCGTCGCCGCACAGAGTGGCGAGCAGGCAATCGGCGGTACAGGCCAAGTGGTAGGCGGGGTCTTGCGGGTCGCATTCCTCGAAGCCGATGCTGGTGAAACCGTCGCCGCAGGTCGCCTTCGAGCAATCGCTCGGGCACGCGTCGTCGTCGAGCGTGTTGCCGTCGTCGCACGCTTCCAGCCACGGCGCCACGTAGCCGTCCCCACAACGCGGCAGCTTGCATTCCGGGGTGCAATCGGCCGTGGACTTGCCGCCGTTGTCGCACTGCTCGTAGCCTGCTCGCACTATGCCGTCGCCGCAGAAGGCCGTGGCCAGGCATGAGTTCGGACATTCGTCGGTGTCTACGCTGTTGCCGTCGTCGCAGCCTTCGCCCGACGATACGATGCCGTCACCGCAACCCGGTCGCTGGCAAGTTGACAGACAATCGTCGTCGTCGCGCAGGTTGCCGTCGTCGCACTGTTCCCCCACATCGACGATGCCGTTGTCACAGACCGGCAGTGTGCAGTCGTGGTCGCAGAGCGGGTCGTCGGCGCTGTTGCCGTCGTCGCACTGCTCGCCGATCTCGATCGTTCCGTTGCCGCAGGCAGCGTCCGCCGCCGCCACGACCAGTCCACCGTCTCTCCAGTCGTAGCCACTCTCGAACGGTCGCCGGTGCCAGATGGCCAGCCACCGGCTCGAACCTCGAGAGGCAAGCACCACCGCGCCGTCGTTGGCAGCATCGGTGTCCATCGCCGAGTCGAGCAACGCCGGCGCGCTCCAGGTCGCGCCGGCATCGGTCGACATCGAGACCAGCACGTCGGCATCAAGATCGTCGTGCGGACCGACCGCATTGTGCGAAATCCAGGCGACGACCCAGCGACCCGAATCATCGACCGCGATCGACGGTGCGAAATCCGGAGAGCCATCGGTGGTGGCGTTCGCGGCGATCTCGGCCGGTTGTGTCCAGCTAGCACCGCCGTCGCTCGAACGAAGCACGAATACGTCGCCGTCGGCGCCATACAGGTCGCGCCGGTACGAAGCAGAACTGAACGCGAGAACCCAATTGTCGCCACCATCGTTGGCGACTTGCAGGCGCCCGTGGCGCGCCGCGGCCGCGCAGGTACCGCACGATGCGCCTGCCACCAGCGTCTGCGGAACCGACCAACTCGCTGCGTCGTCGGTCGAAGTCAGCACAGCCAGGTCTCGATCAGCCACTGCCAGCACCCAGGTGCCATGCCCGTCGCTGGCCAGGTCGAGGCCGCGCGATCCCGAAGGCAGGACGTTGCTCGGCACGCTCGGCTGGCTCCAACTCAGTCCCGCATCCAGCGATCTGGCCACCAGTACCATTCCGGTGTCGGTGCGAGTCCACGCGGCAACCCACACACCATCGCCGGCAACGATCGCGAGCGCTCCGGGATCGCCGGGGCCGCCGCCGGCATCGTACAGCGCTGTCGGCACGCTCCAGGTCGCGCCGTCGTCGATCGAACGTGTGGTGCGCAGCACGCCGTCGGAGTTTGCGACGATCAGTTTGACCCACGTTCCGTTTCCATCGCTACCGAGCACTTCGCGCGCGGAGCCTTGCTCGGTTTGCGAGCGTTCCGCCCAGTGCGCGCTGTCGTCAGTGCTTCGATAGTGACCGTCGGCCGTGGAAAGGATCCACGTTGCGTCGGCACCCGCTGCGAGTTCCTTGGCAAGCAAGGGCCCTGAGTCCACCACGCGCGGCGTTCCGAAGCGCGGAAGCGACGCGACGAGTTTCGGCGCCGGCGCGGGTAGTGGCGCCGAGTCCCCGTACACGCCGACCCGGCGTGCCACGCGACCGCCTTCGAGCGCATTGGTCCAGGCGACTTCGAAATCTCCGTCGCCCAAGTTGCGCAGTGCCGGGTCCGTATCGATGCCGTACTGGAACGCGTTGACCGCGAAAGGGAGATCCAGCGGCCGCCCGTCCGGGGCCAGCAGTCGCGCCGCGATGCTCGTCGATCCGGACTCGGTGAGGTCGGCCTCCATCCAGGCCACCAACGCCGTTCCGTGATTGTCGATGGACACCTTGGACTGCAAGCGTCTGCGCGGCTCTGCTTCGGCGGCACTCACCTGCACGCTCTGGCCGAGCGGCACGCTGTCGGCCCCGAAGCTGCGCGCGAAGATTCGCGTATCGTTGTCGAGAAGAATTTCGAGCCACGCCGCGGTCCACGTTCCTCCGTCGCGGATCGCTATACCGGCGCGCACTCTGCAATCGCGAGCGGTCGAGGTCGTGGAAGCGCCCGCAGGCTCGTTGGAAGGATCGAACACGCGCTGGCGCATGCAGCCGTCCTGCGACCACTGCGCGAGCACCCAGCCTGCGTCGCTGCACGTGAGGTGATAGCCGGAGAGCAGAGCGGTTGCGTCGTTGACTTTGGCAAGCCGGCCGACGGGCTTGCCCGCGGAGTCGTAGCGCTGCAGCAGCAGATCGCCGTAGTGCGCGTCCTGCGCCGCGGCTTGCGCAATGAACTGCACACGACTGCCAGTGCCGTACGTGCAGCTTTCCCACCACCCTCTGGCCGGTACCGCACGATCGCCGATGCCATACTCGTCGCCGATCGGGCCGGGCGAGGCATCCGCCGCCACGGTCGCGCACATCAGCAGCGAGAAGCAGGCCGCCGCCTGGAGGAACCAACCAACGCGTGTCGCAGGACCAGTGTCGAACCGATTCATGCCGCACCTCCGATCGTCAGTGTCCGGTCCGTGAGCCTCGGCCGGAGATGGGGGCCAGCTTCGCAATGCTGGCGCGTCCGTCGCCCGGGACCTGTCTACCAAGGGGGGGGCACTCACGCCAGCACCGCACCCCGGGACACTCACACAGAGCCTCGAAGGCTCAAAATGAGAGACCGCTTCGCTGTTTGCGAAGCGGTCTCTCGGGCTGACGGTAATTGTCGATCGGAGCCGCGCGGGCGCGTCGGCGCAGTTCAAACCAGCCGGCCTTTTCCCTTGCGGAACGTCAATGTGGGAGGTTGATGGGTCGGGGTCTTGGCGTCTTTGCGACGCAGCAGCGCCGCGCCGCACGCGACCGAGAAGACCGCCATGGAGAAAACGAACAACGCGGATAGAACCGGCGGGAGGCTGGTCAACAGGTGGTTCAACAGAACCACGACCAGGATCACGCCCAGGATGCCCAGCGCCAACATCCCGACGATCGTCAGTGCGTCGGATTGGCTGGGATTGACCGGTCGGGAAATCTGCCTGCTTGCTTGGTTCATAGTTTTCCTCACCTCGTGGTGCCGGAAGTCCACCGTCATCTCTATCTGTGAAGCGTACGGAAGAAACTTTCCGCCAGCCAGCGGCCGCAGCGGCAACTGCGTAACTATTTCGGCTAATATTGTGACCTCGTTCACAATTCCGACTTGCCTGCATAACGAGGTATTCTGTGGCCAATGAGTCGATCTGATAATTTTACCAACAGTGCGGCGGCGGTGTCCCCTCGGCTGAGGGCTGAGGAGATTCGGGCGAGGCACGGGCAGACCAGACGACGCTGCCGAGCCCGGCGCGAACAGCCTCTTGCAAAGACCGTCCATCAGTCTGTTCAAAATGGTCCAGATGCAAGGCGCGCGCGAAAATCCGCGAGCGGAAGCGTACTTCTGTACGCTGTAGCGAGCGGTTTCGCGCGCAACGCAGCAGATGGGTCATTCCCAACAGGCTGCGAACAGAGGAAATCATGAGCGAGATTTGGCAGCTTTCGAGTTTCGAACTCAGTGGCTTGGTGCGGGCCGGCGATATTTCGCCGCGCGAATCCGTCGAGGCGGCGCTAGCACGCATAGATGAGGTGAATCCGGAGCTGAATGCCTTCGTGCATGTGTGCGCCGAGCGCGCCAGAGACGAGGCGCGGGTTCAAGAAAGGGCTCTGGCGGCCGGCGAGAGCATCGGCCCGTTGGCCGGTGTGCCGCTGGGGGTCAAGGATCTGGAAGACGTCGAGGGGCTTCCGACTTCGTTCGGGTCGTTGGCCTGGCGCAACTACGTGGCGCCCCGCGATTCGGTTCAGGTCTCACGCCTGCGCGCTGCCGGTGCGATCGTCGTCGGCAAGACCAACACACCGGAGTTCGGCTACACTGGTTTCACCAAGAACCGGGTCTTTGGCATCTCGCGCAACCCGTGGAACGCCGAGCGTACTCCGGGAGGTTCGAGCGGTGGCTCGGCCGCCGCCATCGCAGCACGCATGGTGCCGTTGGCCACCGCCTCCGACGGTGGTGGTTCGGTCCGCATCCCGGCGTGTTTCGTCGGTGCTTTCGGTCTCAAGCCTTCGTTTGGTCGCATCCCGCTCGGTCCCGAGCCGCACCATATGCTGCGTTGGGTTGATACCGTCCATCAGGGGCCGCTGACGCGTTCGGTGCGCGATGCCGCTCTGTTCCTCGACGTAGCGGCCGGATATCACCCGGCCGACCCGAATTCGCTGCCGGCTCCATCCGGTTCGTACCTCGACTGTCTGCAACAACCGCTGCCGCGACACACCCGCATCGCCTTCAGTCCCGACCTCGGCTACGCGCGGGTGGACCCTCAGGTCCGCCGCGAAGTGCTCGCGGCGGTCGATGTCTTCGCGCGTCTCGGCCACGAGGTCGAGCAGATTTCGACCGTGTTTCCCGACGTGGGCCGCGGTTGGGCCTACGCCAGCGGGGCAGAGGTGTACGCCGAGTTGGCCCGCGAAGTGGCGGGCAAGGAACACGAACTCGGCAAGGGCTTCTGGTCGGGAACGGTCGCGGCCAGTCACTTGAGCGTGGTCGAGACCGGCGACATCCAGCGCGAACGCTTCGCGCTCAACGAAGTGCTGGCGCGTCTGTTCGACCGCTACGATCTGTTGCTCACTCCGACGCTTCCGACCGCGGCCTTTGCAGCAGAGGGGCCGCTGCCGTCGATAGTGGACGGACAGCCGCTCGAGTCGCCGCTGCATGCGGTGGCGTTCACTTATCCGTTCAACTTCTCGGGGCATCCGGCCGCCAGCGTGCGCGCGGGCTTCACCGATAACGGCTTGCCGGTCGGTCTTCAGATCGTCGCCGAACGTCATCGCGACGACCTGGTGCTGCGTGCGGCAGCGGCTTACGACAACGAGCGGCCGATGGACCGCTGGCCTGACCTGTAAGCGGTCTGTCGAAAGAGGCCGGCTCGCTCGCCCGGCAGATCGCCAACGTGAACGGGCAAAATTTGACGAGTACTCGTCAAGCCGGGCCCGGCGACGGTCACAGAGACCGGAATCGGTCGATGGCTCAGTACGGAATGCGGCTTGCCGCCGTACGCATTCACGCCAGCAAGCGGCTCATCGGAACGACGAAGAGGCGGCCGTCGAGTTTCACGGCTTCCTTGCCGTTGTAAGCCAGCACTGCGGCGACGCATGCCGGCGTTCGTTGCAGAAATGCTCGCAAGCCCGACACGTCGCTCTGGCTCCAGCGCGTGGCAGCCTTGACTTCGATGGCCACGACCTTGCGGCCCATCTCGATCACGTCGATCTTGCCCGCGGCGTTGCGCGGCACAGCAGCGGTGAAGCGCAGCTCGCGCGGAACCTCGTAGACGGCGAGGCGCGCGCGACGCCACGTCGTCAGTTCGTGGGCAAAGTTGGCTGGTGGGTGTCGACGCCGTTGCGCAGCATCACTAGCGCGACGACTCGTCGGATTTTTCGGACGCCGAGAACCTGCCGACGCTCACGTTCTCGTTGCTCTACGTGTCTGTGGTGCTCGACCGCGAACGGCTGCGGGTTCTGCACATCGACGTGACCGCGCACCCGACCGCGGCGTGGACGGCGCAGCAGGTCCCCGATAAGTTCTCGCTACGGGTCGCGCTTCAATGGAAGATGAGCCAAGAATGGTTCTTGTGAGGCTTCTTCGAGCCATGCGACTGTTGCGGGGGCTGTACGCGGTACTTGCGCTGGTCCTCGCTCTTGCGAGTGCGCCGGCCGGCGCCCAGGAGACTGCCGCCCAGGAGGCTGCCCTGCGCAGAGCAGCATTGGCGAGCCTGCCGAACGATGCAGCGCGGCGTCTGTTCGGAGCGGTGATTTCGGCTGCTCCCGGCGCGGCAACGATCGTCGGCGAATACTGGAAAGGCTGCTACACGGGCGGTGCGCAACTCGCGCCCGTCGGTGACCACTGGCAGGTCATGAGGCTGTCGCGCAACCGCAATTGGGGGCACCCGCTCCTGGTCGCGTTCCTGCAGCGATTCGCGAGCAAGGCGGCAGCCGCGAGCGGCTGGCCCGGTATCCTGGTCGGCGATCTGTCACAACCCCGCGGCGGTCCAATGCTTACCGGACACGCATCGCATCAGCTCGGCATCGAAGCGGACATCTGGCTGAGGCCGATGCCGGCGCAGCCGTTCAGCAGCGAAGAGATCGAGCAGACGTTTTCGACAGGACTGGTTCGAGCCGACCGCAGAGACGTCGATTCGAAGATGTACACGCCCAGCCATCTGGCGCTGCTGCGCGCGGCCGCACAAGAACCGGAGGTGGCACGAGTGTTCGTCAATGCTGCAATCAAGAAGGCGCTGTGCCGCGATGCGGGCGCCGACCGTATATGGCTCCGCAAGATCCGGCCTGTCGCCGGCCACACGTACCATTTTCACATCCGGCTGGCGTGTCCCAAGGGAGAGTCCGGCTGCATCGATCAATCGCCGCCGCCAGCAAGCGATGGCTGCGGCAAGGAGTTGGACTACTGGTTCACGAACGGCGTGCTCCATCCCAAGCCCGGCGGCTCCGGAGCGCCGTTACGGCTGTCATCGATGCCCAAAGAGTGTCAGGGATTGGTGACCGCGCCCGCCGACAGTCGCCCGCCCGCCGCAGCACGAACTGCCAAAGTCACAGAGTGATCCTTCGGCGCGGAGGGTCTCCCGCTACAGCCCCAGACGCTCGGCCGTTGCGTCGGTCTGGCGCGAAATCTCGGGCGGCAGGCGCTCGCCGAACTTGGCGAAGAACTCGCGCTGACTCTGCAGTTCGGCTCGCCAGTCGTCACCGTCGATGCGCAATAGTTCGGCCAGTGCGCGCGGCGGCACCTGCTTCTCGATGCCGGTGAGATCGAGCGCACCCGCGGCCGGCACGTAGCCGATCGGAGTCTCGACCGCAGCGCCGCCGCCGCGGCAACGCTCGACGATCCAGCGCAGCACGCGCACGTTGTCGCCGAAGCCGGGCCACAGGAAGGTTCCCTGGTCGCTCTGGCGGAACCAGTTGACGTGGAAGATCTTCGGCAGCTTGTCCGAGCGGTCGCCGAGGCCGAGCCAGTGGCCGAAGTAGTCGCCCATGTTGTAGCCGCAGAACGGCAGCATCGCGAAGGGATCGCGGCGGATGACGCCGATCTCCTGGCCCTGGGCCGCGGCGGTGGTCTCTGATGCGACCGCCGCACCTAAGTAAACGCCGTGATTCCAATCGAACGCTTCCAGGACCAGCGGCGCGGTCTTGGCGCGGCGCCCGCCGAACAGGATTGCCGAGATCGGTACTCCCTGCGGGCTCTCCCACAGCGGAGAGATGCTGGGACACTGGCGGGCCGGTGCGGTGAAGCGCGAGTTGGGGTGCGCGGCCACGGTTCCGCTGAGCGGCGTCCAGTCGTTGCCGCGCCAGTCGATCGCGTGAGCCGGAGAGCGTCCCATCCCCTCCCACCACACGCCGCCTTCATCGGTCAGCGCGACGTTCGTGAAGATCGAGTTCTCGCGCAGCGACGCGAGCGCGTTCGGATTGGTTTTCTCGCTGGTCCCCCGTGCGACTCCGAAGAAGCCGGCTTCGGGATTGACCGCGTATAAACGGCCGTCGGAGCCGAACTTCATCCACGCGATGTCGTCGCCGACGGTCCAGATCTTCCAGCCCTTCTGCGACTCGGGCGGCAGCAGCATCGCCAGGTTGGTCTTGCCGCAGGCCGAGGGGAAGGCCGCTGCTATGTAGGTGACGTCGCCGTCGGGGCTTTCGAGCCCCAGGATCAGCATGTGTTCGGCCAGCCAGCCCTGTTCGCGCGCCATGTTCGAAGCGATGCGCAGCGCGAAGCACTTCTTGCCGAGCAGCGCGTTGCCGCCGTAGCCCGAGCCCACGCTCCAGATCTCACGGTCCGACGGGAAGTGCATGATGAAGCGGCGCTCGGGCGACAGATCGCCGATCGAGTGCAGGCCTTTCACGAACGCGCCGTCGCTGCCGAGCTGGTCGAGCGCGATGGTTCCCATGCGCGTCATGATGCGCATGTTGGCGACCACGTAGGGCGAGTCGGTCAGTTCAACGCCGACCTCCGAGATCGGCGAGCCGGCGGGGCCCATGATGTAGGGCACCACGAACATCGTGCGGCCTTTCATCGCGCCGCTGAGCAGCGGAAGCACCTTGGCCTTCGCTTCCGCCGGTGCCATCCAGTGGTTGGTCGGACCGGCGTCGTCGCGTTTCTCCGAGCAGATGAAAGTCAGGTGTTCAACGCGCGCGACGTCGTTCGGATCGCTGCGCGCCAGGAAGCTGTTCGGATACAGGTCCGGATTGAGGCGGGTGAGGTCTCCGCGTTCGACCATTTCGTTGCAGAGGCGGTCGTACTCCTGCTGCGAGCCGTCGCACCAGTAGATGCTGTCCGGTTGCGTCAGTTCGGCCGCTTCGCTCACCCATTGCGCGAGTCCTTTGTGCATCTGCGTTGCGTGTCTCTCTGTGTTTGTGTCGGGCACTGTCACGGCGGCTCCGGTCTCGAAAACGACTGCCTCCCTATGCCGATCGGACCAGAGAATCCAGCGCCGAAGCGGCGGCCTACTTTCGCGCGGGCTCGAGTCTTCGAGATCTTGTGCTCATCCGGCCGGCGGCACGAAAAACGATCGCACGTAGGCGACACCGCCGAGTATCAGTGCGCCGCCCATCGCGGTGTAGGGAATGATCAGGAGTTCTTTGGGCAGCGGCGAATTGCGCAGCGCGATTCCCATCCCGATCATCGTCGCGATCATCAGGTAACTCTTCATCGGTATGAAGTTCCAGACGTGGGTGCGGTGCGGCAGGTCGTCGATGCGGGCGATGTTCTTCTGCGCCACCTTCGAGAGCGCGAACGAGTAGAGGAAGAATCCGGTGGCGATCGCGCCGAGTTCCTCCATCCAGGTTCGGTTGGGCAGTTCGGTGTCGAGCCAGCCCCACGCACGCCAGCACAGCAGCAGTCCCACGCCGAACCAGGTGATGCCGGCGAGGATCAACAGCCAGCGGCGTGGAACGTGGAATCTGCTCATGGCCGGATCGTCGGATCGGAAACGACTCGCGTTCGTAGACTGAAGCATGGGCTGAGGCAATCGCCGGCGCGGTGCCGCGGATGCGGCGACGCGTTTCGGCGATGGCGCCGGCGCGCGTGTCAGGTCGCGGGGCAGGTCCTTTTCTTACTTCGTCCGTTGTGGCTATCGTGCGCCCGCATCGGCCGCAGTGGCCGGTGCGGCGGGAGTCAACGAGGATGGCGATTTGTGCGGCCTTTGTCGGACCCGCGCCGAGTAGCGGTCTGTTGAAAACCGTGCATCAGCCTGTTCAAAATGGTCCAGATGCAAGGCGCGCGCGAAAAGCCGCGAGCGGAAGCGTACTTCTGTACGCTGTAGCGAGCGGTTTCGCGCGCAACGCAGCAGATGGGCCATTTTCAACAGGCTGGTAGAGGTGGCGTCCGGCCACGGACAGCGCTGCACGAGGGAGGGGCGTTTCGATGTTGACGATACCGACCCGGGCTGACGTCGTACGGCAGGCCCGCGAGCGCGGCGAACGCGTCGCGGCAGTGCTGCCGATCCACTATCCGCGCGCGCTGCTGCGCGCCCACGGTTTCCAGCCGATGGAGGTGTGGGGTCCCCCGAGGGTCAGTGTCGTCGAGGGCAACGCGCACTTCCAGGCCTACACCTGCGGCATCGTCCGCAACGCGACCTCGTTCCTGATGCAGGGCGGCCTCGACGCCGCCGACGTCGTCGTCGTCCCGCACACCTGCGACGCACTGCAAGGCATGGCCTCGGTGCTCAAGGACTTCATCAAGCCCAGGCAGCCGGTCGCGACGATCTATCTGCCGCGCGCCGTTCGTGCGGTAGATCGGGGTTTCCTGGCCGCCGAGCTGCGGCGGCTGGCGCAGCAGTTGGCCGAGATTTACGGACTGCGGCCGAGCGACGCCGAGTTGCTCGCGGCCATCGAGCGCGAGGACGAAGCCGACCGCGAACTGCGCTTCCTGGCCGAACACCGCGGCGACATAGCGCTCGGTGATCGCGACTACTTCACGTTGCTGCGCGCCCGCGAGTTCCTGCCCGCCGAGAGTTTCGTCGAAGTGGCCCGCAGCGCGCCGCGCGGGCAGGCCCCCGGCGGCGGCGTGCCGCTGATGATCTCGGGTATCGTGCCCGAGCCGATGGAGCTGTTCGATCACATCAACGCGATGGGTGCTCACGTGGTCGCCGACGATCTGGCGTGCTGCAGCCGGCGTCTGTACCGGCCCAGCGGCGCGAGCGACCCGTTTCAGCGCATGGCTGACAGCCTCATCGACGCTCCGCTCGATCCGACGCGCGGGTCGCCGATCCTGGAACGTGCGCGCAACGTCTCGCGCAGGATCGCCGAGTGCGGGGCCAAGGGACTGCTGGTCTACGACGTCAAGTTCTGCGAACCCGAGTTGTTCGACGTGCCGTTGCTGCGCAAACACCTGACGGCGGAGGGCATCTCGATGCTGCACGTAGAGTTCGACATGACCGGATCGATCGCGCAGCAGACGCTGACGCGCATCGAAGCCTTCGTGGAGATGCTGCAATGAACCCGAAAGACTATCTCGCCTACACGCTCGGCTACCAGTTGCTCGGCAAGTCGTACCTGAGCTGGCAGCGCCACAGCGACGAACGCGCGATCAAGGCTTTGCGGCCGGCTGCCGACGATCCGCTCAATCCTCCGCTGGTCGGCACCGCGCGAATGAAGGAACTGATGTCGCGCCACTACCTGGAGGGCCGCTACGCCAACGGCGTCCGCAAAGTGGCGTGGGTGACTTCGGGGGCGCCGATCGAGGTGCTGCGCGCGCTGGATTTCTTCCTGATCTACCCCGAGAACCACGCCGCGCTGTGCGGCGCGCGCCGTCACGCCGAAGGGCTGTGCGTGGAGGCCGAGAACGCCGGCTACTCGCGCGACATCTGTTCGTACGCGCGCACCGACATCGGTTCGGCGCTGTCGGGGCGCACTCCTATGGGGAAGCTGCCACGGCCGGACCTGCTGCTGTGCTGCACCAACATCTGCCAGACGGTTCTGTACTGGTACCGGGTTCTGGCGGCGCACTTCAACGTTCCGCTGTACGTGGTCGACGCTCCGTTCTTGTACGACAAGGCCAGCGACCACCAGCTCGACTACGTCCTCGAGCAGATCGAAGGCTTGATTCCGGTGGCCGAAAAAGTCGCCGGCAAACGTGTTTCGCGCGAGCGTCTGCAGGAAATCATGGAGCAGGGCAAGAGCTGCGCCGAGCTGTGGCTGACGATAATGGATCGTGCCCAGCATCGTCCTTCGCCGATCACGGCTTTCGACGGCTTCATCAACATGGGGCCGATCGTGGATCTGCGCGGAGAGCCCGAGACATTCGCATTTTACACCGAACTGCTCGGCGAGATCGACCGGCGCATCGACAACGGCGTCGGCGCCATTCGCAACGAACGCAAGCGGGTGCTGTGGGACAACCTGCCGGTCTGGTACAAGATCGGCAAGCTCTCGCGCCACCTCGGTGCCAAGGGAGTCAACGTCGTCGTTTCGACTTACACCTACGCGTGGGGCGAACTCGCGCCGATGATGGACGCGGCCGATCCGATGCGGTCGTCTGCCAGAGTCTACCTGCACCCTATCCTCAACCGCTCGACCGGCGACAAGCTGCGCTCGATGCGCGAGATGGTCGCGAAGTTCCAGCTCGACGGCGCGATCCTGCACTCGGACCGTTCGTGCAAGCCTTACTCTCTCGGGCAGATCGATCAACGCGACAACCTCGCCAACGATCTGGAGGTCCCGGCGGTGCTGCTCGAAGCCGACCACAGCGATCCGCGCGTCTATTCCGACGAACAGGCCGACGCGCGACTCGACGCGTTCATCGAGACCATGGAAGCCGCCTAGATGGGCCACGCGAAGTGGATCGGGATCGATGCCGGCTCGACCACGTGCAAAGCGGTCGCAGTCGGTGAAGACGGTGCGCTGGCGGCGTGGCGCATCGAACCCGCGCACCCGGTGATCGAGGACCAAGCCGCGCGCCTGGTCGAAGAATTGCGCAGCGAGGCCGGCGCTGGCGCCGAGCTGCCGGTGGTCGCGACCGGTTACGGGCGCAAACTGGTGCGCTGCGCGAGCAGGAACATCACCGAGATCACCTGTCACGCGCGCGGCGTGTTCCGTGCGCTGGGACAGCCCGGGATGCTGGTCGACATCGGCGGGCAGGACACCAAGGTCATCGTCATCGGCGCGGGCGGCCGTGCCCTCGACTTCATGATGAACGACAAGTGCGCGGCCGGGACCGGGCGCTTTCTCGAACACTCGGCCGCGCGCCTGTCGGTCGCGATCGAAGACCTCGGTCCGCGTGCGTTGGCCTCGACGGGCGAAGAGAGCATCTCGAGCACCTGCACGGTGTTTGCCGAGTCCGAGATCATCTCGCTGGTAGCCCACGGCGCCAAGGTCGACGCGATCCTACTCGGACTGCACCGCTCGCTGATCAGCCGCGTGGTGGCGATGGTGCACAGCGTAGGGCTGCGCACGCCGCTGATGCTGTCGGGCGGAGTTGCCAAGAACCCCGCAGCGCGCGCGATGCTCGAACAGGCCACCGGCCAGACCGTGCACCTGCCCGAGTATCCGCAACTGATGGGAGCTTACGGCGCTGCGCTGGTAGGGCTCGAGAGCGGCGCGGGCGCGGCGGACAAGCAAGCCTAGCGCGCCGCGCTCTGTGACCCGCGGCGGCGACGGCGCTACATCACGGATACGGTCGGCGCCGCCACGTTTGTTGATGGGCGGGACCGGGCGGCCTGAGCACTATCTTTGACAAAACTTCCTAGCTCACCGCGCCGCGCACGTAGGCGTCGCCGCGAAATCGCAGCAGCGGCTGCCTGCCTGCCGACAGTCCGAGTTCCCAGTCGATCGCGCCGGGGGCCTGACCCGTTGCGCGTGCAAGCCCGCCGTGCAGCGCGCGCAGATGATGCCAGGCGCACAGTGTCGTGCGGTTGGAGAGATCGTTGGAGCCGCCCGCCGAGCGCGGGGTGATGTGATGGTCGTGCAGATTGGCGTACGAGCTGCATCCCGGCACTGTGCAGCGGTAGCCGTCGCGCTCGAAGACCGGGTCGCGATGGCGGGGCTGGGCCGTCCACTGCGACGTGACGTGCTCGAGCATGCGCTCGAAGGCGCTGCGGCGTGGCTCGAGCGGACTGGCGAAGCCCTGCATGACCGAGCAGAAGTGCTCGGCGACCGAAGTCGGTGCGAGAAAGGTGACATGAAAGCGGCCCAGAATGCCGAAAAGCTCGGCGCGCGCTTCGTTCGTGTGAGCTCCGGTTGTGGCCCTATCCCCGTTCTCGGGCCTACGCTGCGCACCGATTTGCCGCTCGCCTTCGGTAACGCCGGGGTTCTGGTCCGGCGTACGCTGCGCACCGATTTGCCGGTCGCCTTCGGTAGCCACGGGGTCCTGCTCCGGCGTACGTTGCGCATCGATTGGCCGGTCGCCGTCGGTAACGCCGGGGTCCTGCTCCGGCGCCGGGGCAGGCGACTGCGGCACGCTCTGATTCGGCGTGAGTTCTGCATCAAGCGCGGCCCACTCGACCTCGTCTGCCAGCCGGCGCAGCGTGACCGCGGATGCGCGCTCGATCCACGTCTGGGCGTTCCATGGCCGCACGATCCTCAGCAGCACGAGGGTCTGCAGGTGCGACAGACGTCCTTCAGCATAGGCGCCGGCCAGCTGCGGCGATCGCAGATGTGCCGTCTGCGCGACCCGCACCAGATCGCGCGTGGTGCGCTCGCAGATGCCGAGGCGTTTGCCGACGTAGTCGGCGCCGCTTGCGAAGCCGAGCGGTTCGAAGAACCCCAGGTCGAGAAACAGGGCAAGCTTCTGTCCAAGCAGTGAGCGATTCTTCTGCATCGAGGTGCGAACGCGCCGCATCGCTGCATCCAGGTCGAAGGCATCGAACTCGGCGAGATGCTCGAGCTCGGGCTCGAGATCGGGGGCATGCTCGGACTCGGACTCGGGCTCGGACTCGCGGCCTGTGTCGGGCGCGGGGTCCGCGTCGCGAACTGTGTCTGTGTCGGGGGCTGCGTCGCGGTCTACGTCGGGCGCGGCGTCTGCATTGCGACCTGTGCCGGGGCCGGGCTCGGACTCGCGGCCTGTGTCGGGCGCGGGGTCCGCGTCGCGACCTGTGTCTGTGCCGGGGTCTGCGTCGCGGTCTGTGTCGGGCTCGGCGTCTGCATCGCGACCTGTGTCTGTGCCGGGCTCGGACTCGCGGCCTGTGTCGGGCGCGG
>Ga0172375_10004010_pt1 | contig 22066 bp, 22 predicted proteins | sample LakKiv1m_FD_114537 | JGI IMG/M metagenome (GOLD analysis project Ga0172375, IMG submission 114537) | Freshwater microbial communities from Kabuno Bay, South-Kivu, Congo - kab_092012_11.1m | ecosystem: Environmental > Aquatic > Freshwater > Lake | place: Democratic Republic of the Congo... | reverse complement strand
TTCATACAGAAGAACATGTTGCATTAAACCATGAAAATGGTATTATATTAGATAGTACATCAGCAGGTCTAACCAATGCAGCAAAGAATAGTTGGAAGGCCTCGATTAATATTGATAATTTTACACTACATTTCGAGCCTCCTTACGCGGCATCTGCCTCTATAGGGGGTAAAATTTTTACAGGGACTCTTCCTGATTTTCCAACCGCGGGGACAAATGGCCAGTATTATTATATCGTTACTGATGCCACAGGTAGTGTATCACAAGTTTTAGCAAGTACTCTACCCGGTAATCAAAGGGATTCTCAATATTTAAAATTATGTTCTATCAATGTAATTTCTTCTGGTGATGATATAGAATTTATTAATTTTGGAGGAGAAGAATTGGATGGGGATTGTAGAAGATTTCATGGAATGTCTGCTGGTTTAATTAGATTGGATGTTACCGAAGCCATGTCCCCAGTAACTGATTTTACATCTGATGATAGACACCTTAATTTATTAACAAATTTAGGTAGAATTCGGTATCAATTAGGCAGAGCAATTGATGGGACATCTAACTGGAGAAGCCTTAGCCCTCCTCTTACTGCAGGGGTATCCTCCTATGCAGATTCTTATCACTCACATGCTGGAACACCCCTAAACTATTGGGGGATTGGTCAAGGAGGACTTACTGACACGGATAGGTGGTTAAGATTTTACAGAGGATCTTCAACTGCATTTGCTAGCCTTCATTGGAATCCAATAAATGAAAGATTTTCTTTTTACAAAAACGCAGTTTCTGGTCTTGCAGATATTTCCGTGGAATCTATATATCTTGGGTATGGTTCCTACGCACATCTTACTGGAGGTCAAGTAACTAATTTGACTGATGGTTCTAATGCGGATTCCTTACATACACATAGTGATTTTGGATCACCAATTACAATTGGATCACCAATTACAGTGGGAGGGGTTAGTTTAACAGGATCAAACCTCACCACACTTTTAAGTGGTGTGGATGCGGATTCATTACATACCCACGCTAATTTTCCATCATCTATTACTGTAGGAGGAGCGACAATTAGTTCTGCTAGTATTACTGATATGTTTTGGGGTGCTGATAAGGGTGACGGAAGAACACACAATGGGGATTATTATCATTATCATAAACAAGCATTTGGTAATATATCACATTTCACACAAGATATAAGAGATGCAAATATAACTTATTATAATGACAATTTTTACCCCGCCTGGATTGCAGCGCGTCTCATTGATAGTGGTTCTGTTGCGGGTTCTAGAGTAACATTAAAAGTATATCTTGATGGGTTATCAAGTGGTTCACATGCGGCAGTTGCAGAAGTTACAATTCCACGTGGTTCCTATGGAGTGTTATCTGGTTTAGTTCCGGCCCATTTTTATTATAGAATATCTACTTCGGTTGTGGGTAATGTGGTGGGAGTAGCTACAGATCCTGTTAATCGTTGGTGGGAAATTTATTAAAAATGTGTACAATATTTAATATTTTACGGTCTGCAGGGGTAACTATAAATTATACTAGTGGCAACATTTTTTTAGTTGCTGCCCTTAATATCTTCCTGAGACCGTTGCTATACAAGGAATTCCCGTAAAATTTTAGGTATGTTCTTAAAAAATTATATAAATTTTTAAGTATAATAAAAAAAAAGTAAAAAGTTTGTGTATAATACTTACCTTAAGTGTAAAGAAATTCCATATATTTATTATATAGAGATAGAGATAGAGATAGAGATAGAGATAGATATTTTTTAAAAACTAAAAAAGATAATTTACTATATGAAAAAATTCTTTTATTTCCTGTTTGTTTTATTTTGTTATTTATTTTTACCTTCCTGCACGCAACAATCACAATTACCAGATATTACCCCAGAGGAACAACTTCAGCAGGACATCAATGATAGATTGGATAAATACGCAACTAAGATTAGAATTATTTTAACTGTTTCTGAATTTAAATCCCACAAACTAAGTCCGGGGGAATATATTATCCTTGTAAATGATGGTACTGTTTTAGATAGTTTAAATATTAATGTAGATAGTGTAACTATTATTTGCAGTAATTTATTATTTGCAGAGAAACCTTTAACAACTTCTTTTGGATCAAAGGTTATAATTAATGGCCATAATAGGATATCTGCAGGAATTACTGTACGAGGGGATTACATTACATTAATAAATTTTGGAATAGAGAGAACTACACAGTATGGTTTAAAATGGGTTGGCTTAAATGGATATTGTGGTGGGTTTTCTATTTCCTCCATAGGATTTAATTATTTTGTAGGAACAGACTCTGTAATTTTTTCGCAACAGGCGGGGGTAAAAGTTTTTGGCACAGGCACAGTATTTAATCAAATAACAATTGATAGTACTGCGTTTAATGCATTTGGGGTGGGTTGTTCCGGTGTGGTTGTTAAAAATTCAACTTTTACCAATGTGGGTTTAGCAGGGCACACAAATGGGGATGGTATTCAATTGTATGAGGATGTGGTTCCTCAAAATGCTCAATTTACATTATTAGATAGTTATATTCAAGTAAAGTATCCTATTAAACATTGTTTATTAGGGCATAATAGACAAATAACTGCAATGGGAAATACCTTAATAGGGGGGTCCTCAGGAATAATTTGTGGGAAAAATTCAGTTATAACTCACAATAACATTAAGGACCAGCAACAAAATTTATACACAGGGGTAAAAAGTAGGGGAATTGTTATTTTTGACATTACTAATGTAATCTGCGAAGAAAATATTGTTAGTAATGATGATATTGGTATTCTTATTTTTTCTACAGATTTTCAAACTGGGGATATAGTGGATAGTAATTATTTTGTAAATTGTGCAAGTAATGTTATAGTTAAACATTAATATATATTTTAAATAATTTATTTTTTCTTTTCTTTTCTTTGTTGTGTATAATAAAAATATTATTGCTAAACATTTTTATATGGTGATATTCTGTGAAAAAAATTAAATTACTTGTGGTATCTGATGATATTAGATTTTTTACAGGAGTAGGAATTCAATGCGAAAAGTTATTAAGAGGGTTAAATAAGAAGGGAATATATGATATAGTTGAAATTGCGGGGTCATTAATCCCTCAAGAAAAGGTACCATTAATATATAATGGTATTAAATTATACCCCACTTCTGATGGATATGGTAATCCTAGTTTATTCAGAGAGGTTTTTGCAAAAGAGAAGCCTGATATAGTTTTAACCTTTTCTGATCCAAGATTTTTTTCGTATTTGTATGTATTAGACAATGAAATTAGAAGGTTCTCTAAATTATTATCCTACCATACTTGGGATAATGATCCTTTTCCCAATTTTAATTTGCCATGGTATTCTGCCTGTGATGAAATTGTATTTATATCTAATTTTGCTTACAATTTAATGAGTTCTCATGGGGTACCTTGTCATTTTATTCCACATGGAATGGATCCAACGGAGTTTTATCCTTTATCACCACAACAGATTCAAAGTGAGAGGGAGAAAATTTTTAAAGAAGCAAAAAATACCAATCTTGATTTTATTATATTTTGGAATAATAGAAACATTTCCAGAAAGAGGCCGGCGGATGTTATTAATATATTTCGAAAATTTAGTAGGATACATGAAAACTCATTATTATTTATGCACACACAGCCAAATGATCCTGAGGGTACTAATTTGTTTTCCATTATTGATGATATTAATGTTACTGACGCTCCTGTTATGATGAGTACCAAGAGCCAACCATCCAATATTTTAAATGTTTTATATAATCTTGCAGATGTTACTCTAAATATTGCTTATAGTGAAGGATTTGGATTATGTGTTTCCGAATCTCTTTGTGCGGGAACTCCTGTTATATGTTCACGAACTGGGGGAATGACTGAACAAATGAGTAAAAAAATTTCACGGGATGCCGGGACCGAGAATTATGAAGTAAAAGAATTTGGTAAATTATTAACTCCCCCGGTAAGATCCCTATATGGAAATCCACAGTCTCCATATATTTATGGGGACTATGTTAGTGATAATGATGTTGTAAATGCATTAGATTTTGCCTACAATAACAAATCTGATTGGAAACAGAGGGGAATAGATGGAAGGGACCATATAATAGAGAATTTCCATATAGATAATACCATTGATAAATGGCATAAGTTGTTACAACAAACAATTGGGAATTCATCAACATACAAAAAATGGAAATTTTTATGAAAAATCTTTTATTATTTGCTCCGGTTTTTAGCATTAGTGGGTATGGTGCTCATAGTAGAGATATTTTTAGTAGTTTATTTGATTCTCATAAATTTAATATTTCTTTAATTACTCCTGGTTGGGGGGGAACTTCTAATTCTTCCAATTTTCCTCAGGATTTAATTGATAAAATTAATTTTTGCAACAGTAATATAATAAGAAAAAACACTGACCTTATTTATGTTCATGTGGGTATTCCTGGGGAATTTTCAACTCCTGGTAAATATAATATAGGTATCACCGCGGGGTTAGAGGCAAATCAAATTCCCCGTGATTGGGTGGAAAAGAGTAACTTAATGACTTGTTTAGTTGTGCCTACTAAATTTTGTAAAAATATTTTTGAGGCTTGCGGGGTAACAGTACCAATTCATGTTGTTGGAGAGGGAGTGGATTTAAACTTTTTTAATTCAATTTCAGAAGGGGAATTACCTTTAGAAATTAAACCAGAATTTAATTTTTTATTTTGCGGGCAATGGGGGCAGGCTGGATTTGATAGAAAACAAGTGGAATTGTTAATCAATATATTTCAGAATACATTTCAAAATGATCCCAAGTTTGGGCTAATTTTAAAAACATATATAAATAACATATCTTCTCCTGATGCAATTTTTACGAAAAATAGGATATATTCAATTGTAAAAGAAAAAAATACTAATATCAAATTATTACATGGGGAGTTAACCGAGGTTGAATTAGGTCAGTTATATCATCATCCACAAATAAAAGCATTTATTTCTTTAACTAGTGGGGAAGGGTGGAATAGGCCAGCTGCGGAAGCCGTTGCATGTGATCTTCCCGTAATGCTTCCTGATTGGTCAGGACATATGGATTTCATTAAACCAGAATATAGTACAGTTTTTAAAACTACCCTCGTTGACATTCCTGAACAATACCTTCATACGGGGTGGTTTGAAATAGGATCTAAGTGGTGCCGGGTAGATCCAACTGAGGTGGGAATAAAAATGAAAAATATAGTAAAATATTATAAAGATGCTAAAGATGCAGCCATAAACTATGGTGTGGAGTTTAGGAGGTTGTATAATAAAGAAGTAATGTATACAAAATTGATCACTCTGTTGGATAATTACAAATTTGATTCACAAGAGAAATTAGAAGTTAAATCATTTTAGGGAATATTATTAATGCTAATCGATCAGTCTTTTGAAAAATTTCCATCACGGAAGTCTTTTGATAAATTTAAATTATTAGAAAGTGTAAATGCTTATAACATCCCGAATTTAAAAACCATTTTTTACAATTATTTAAATTTATGTAAGCAAGATGGAAGGGTAATTGGGGATCCGATATGGAGGGAAAATCTTAATGAAATTAACGTAATTGGGATTAGGTCAAATCCGGAGATAAGTTTTAATTTATCCGGGGAAACTTATTATAACGATCTATTATTAATAATTAATTATGAAATTATTCCCAAGATATATTTTTTTTCTGTTACCATGGATCCTAGGGCTAAAAAGAAAAACATTGCTCATTTACTCGAAGGTATTTATGCTTCTTATACAGCGTTAAGGCCACATAAATATGTTACAGGTAGAACTGCTTTAGTACAAGACCGTGGGGCTGTTTTTGTTGCAAGAACTGATAATCAAGGCAATGTGATAACTGCAAAACCTGAAAAAGGGTTTTTCGGTATAAACGTTCATGATAGCGGGGGATATCAAAATTCATCTCTAGGTTGCACGGTACTAGAACCAGACAGTGTTGAGAATAATTTTCAATTTGTCAATATATTTAAACCCATACTTTCGGGATGCTCCAATAAAGCTAAAATTGATTATTGTGTAATAAATTATGATACATTTAAATATCTCGCTATTAGTATATTTCAAAAACAAAAAGTGAATTCAACTACATTAGCTTTGCTTGCACATCCACAACCATTAATGTTAATACCAAGAGAAATTGCATAGTGAAATTAAAGTTAAATAATAAAAATACTATAAATAAAAATACTACTATTGGGGTTATTACCCCCCTATGCAACCAATTATTTTATACTAAAACCTTTTTGGAGTCCCTTCTGTTTCAGGAATTACCTGAAAACCTAAGATTGGTTTTTGTGGGTGTGGATAATGGTTCTACGGATGGCACAAATGATTTTCTTCTTGCAGAACAAAATAGATGGGAAAGTAATTCTTTCTTTATTATTTCTAATCAAGAGAATTTAGGATTTTCAAAAGCAGTTAATCAAGGAATTTCATTTCTTCATAATGAGTTTGGAATTATTGATATTCTTATTACAAACAATGATATGGTCTTGGATCCTGAATGCATATCAAATTTATTTTATTGCTCCCGAAGATATAATAATGCCGGCATTATTGGTGGTAGATTAAGGTTTCCCGATGGAACAATTCAACATGCCGGGGCATTTTTGAATGTTTTTGGGTGGGGACAACATAAAGGAGCTGGGGGAAATAATAATGACATATTGTTGAGGGGGACTGAAAGTGAAGAGGAGTATGTTACTGGGGCACTTTTTTTCATTAAAAAGGATGTTTTTACATATATAAATAAATTTGATGAGAAGTATTCCCCTGCATATTTTGAAGAAGTAAGTTTTTGTTATGAGGCCAGAAAATTTGGTTTGTTAACAATATATTGCCCGGGGGCAACCGCTATACATTATGAAAATGTAACAGGAAAGAATATTTATAATAATACTGAGGAGTTGAAGAGATCACTAAGTGATAAAAATCAAATCAAATTCTATGAGGAAAGAGAAGGGGACATTTATTCTTCTACAAGTGAAGATAAATTACTAATTTGTAGTCAGATTTATGGCAGGTGGAGTTTTTGTTATGTTATGAAAAATCTTGCTAAAGGTTTATCTAGAAATGGAGTTGATGTTTCTATTGCCCCAGAAGAATACCATAATATTGATAATATGGAAGACTGGGAAATTAAACAAATGATTTTAAAACCTAATGATTATTGGAATAGAGTAGTATTAAGGAGTAGTGAAGGGGATCATATGTATTTAATGCCACCCGGGAAGAAAAGAATTGCTCATACTACAGGAGAAAGTTCCTTAATAAATAAGGGGTGGAAGGAACAATTAAACAATTGTGATTTAGTTTTAACTACTTCAAACTTCTTTAAGGAAATTTTAATAAATGGAGGGGTTGTTTCCCCGGTTGAAGTTCTTCATAACGCTGTGGACACCTCCGTACATAATGTAAATGTATTAAAACACCCCATGCAAGGGCTTAGGAGTATGAATTTTTGTTCTGTTTTTCATTTTGGAGATAGAAAGGGTCCTGATAAACTTATTCAAGCCTTTGGAGAAGAATTTGGGGAATTTGAGGATGTTTCTCTTTATATTCATAGTCTTTCAATAGAACAAGTTTTAAAACAGAAGGGGATGTCTATCAAACAGTGGGTATCATTGTTGTTAAACAAGAAGAAAAATGCACCCATTCTTGTAACTTCTAATTATATTAGAGAAGATGTTTTACCTAGGATTTTGAAAAATTTTGATGTATTTGTTTTACCAACAAGAGGAGAAGGATTTGGTTTGCCAATAGCGGAGGTTTCCTTCATGGGGATTCCCTCTATTGTGACGGGATATAGTGGGGTATTAGACATTGTTGATTCTACCTGTGGATGGTTGATTGATTATGATTTAGAGGATATTCCTTTACAATATTTAACATACTTCAAAAATTATATCGGGGGGAAATGGGCTGAACCTAGTGTAGAACATCTTAGGTATCTTTTAAGATATTGTTATGAACACCCTGAAGAGGTGAAGGAAAAAGGAAAAAAAGCCATTGAAAAATCTCAACAGTTTTCAATTGAAAATGTTGGTAAAAAGGCTAAGGAATTAATTTTTTAAATAATTATCAGAGAAATTATGTTAGCAGGAATAAAGAAGGATTCAATAGTTGAATTAGATTTAGGTCTTCCAATATTATATGAATCGGGACTTTTATTTGCAATTAATCGAGAGATTCTTCATCCATTTGGTTTGGCTATTGGGGTTAAAACAGATAATGACGGCAAAATATCGGGGGGTATTTTTATTGATTGTTCTTCTGATCCGGGGGCACTAATTTTTGATCCAACAGCACTTATTGATGGGGCATTTAAATATAATAAATTTTTAGAGGAAATTGGAAGGGTAAAGAAACAATTACGAGGGGAAAAGTTGGGGTATGTTGTACAGCCAATTCAATTTGAATTTCCATTTATAGATAATATACAAGTAGAAGGGAAATCTGTACAAATAAAAAAGGAGGAGGTGGAGGTTGTTCCTAAAGATAATTTTGTTTCTAATGTAGAGAGGGGTGTTGAAAAAATTTTTGAGAAGGAAGAAAAGAACAAACCATCCGGCAGAGGGGCTGGGGTAAGAAAAGATTTAATTTCTAAAACTCCTTCTTTTTCCTCTAAAATTAAATCCCTAGCGGGGGAAGATGTTGATATAGATAATCTTTCGGAAACCCCATCAATAACGCCTAAAATAGATGTTTCAAAATTACATGTGCTAAATAAAACAAAGAACACTGCGGAATGTTCCCACCCGAATGAAAATTTAGTAAGTGAATTTACTCAAGGGGGTGGTAAAATTTTATTTTGCTCACTTTGTGGAACACAATTTCGTGATTCTGATTTGAATGATAACTTATGATAAAAATATTTCATATTTTACCCCAAAATATTATACCCTGTGGCGGTGTTAAGGTACATTATCAATTAAGTGAATTAGAAATGGAGCTGGGGTATGACAGTTACATAGCCATGCCAAATCCCGAGGATCCTCCAACCTGGTTTAAACATTCTTGCAGAGTTATTTCACATGTTGAAGTTCAGGATATTTGTAAGGAGGATGATATTATCATTGGTTATGAAGATCCACTTGTATTAAAGAATTTTAAAACTAGAAAGAAGGTTTGTTACATACAAGGGGAAGTATTTTTTAGAAAGGATGTATCATATGACAATTTTACTTTGTGGTTTAGTTCTTATTGGAATAGAAAAAAAGTAGTTAGAGTTGGTAATTTTGTTAGTCCCTTCATTGATCCTGATGTTTTTCCTTTTACTTATAAAAATTTTAATGTGGATAAATTTCAAGTATTGGTGCAAGAAAGAAAAAAAGGGAAGGATAAGTGGTATGAGATTACAAAATATTTGAAAAGTGTTGCAAGGGATATGACAGAAATAAAAATTTTACCTAATGTTAGTGAGAAGGAATTCTCAAAAGCGTTAAGGGAAAGTCACATTTTCTTTGCACATTCTTATCCGGAAGGATTGGGATTACCATCGTTAGAGGCAATGTCTACTGGAACTTTAGTTTTTGGTTTTTCCGGGGGAGGGGGAACAGATTTTATGGTGAATTCAAAGAATTGTTTTTGTGCAAGGGATGGAAATTTTAAGGAGGCTACTAGTGGATTACTTCAGATATTGATACAGGAGGAAGAAGATAGAAATTTAATGATTGCAGAAGCAAGACAAACTGTGAAAAAATATTCAAGAGAATTAACTAAACTTCAATTAACTAATGCATTGGAAATGTTGAATGAATCATAATTATTTTTGTTCTATTTGTGGGAATCATTATGAACTTTACCATGAAATTTGCCCAGTTTGTGAAACTGGCAGTTTAATTAAATATGATAATAGTGCATACTTAGTGAAAAGAATTTGTGCAACATGTGAAAATTCAAATATTATTTTTAACACCCCCTCATTTTTTGAGGAAAATCCTTTATGTGTTGTTTGTGGAAACCCCCTTGAGGTGGTTGAAATCCACAATGATACTCCCAATTTTAAGATTGGTTCTATATGGAATGGTGGAAATGTTGGAAAAAAGATTAGTGAAAAGAATAAACAATTAAAGAAAAAATATGCTGGAATGGAAGGGGATGAAAGAAATCTTAGACGAGAGATTAATGTAAAATCAATGAATCTTTTTGGTAAAAATGAAAATAAATTTTAATCGAAATTAGTTATTATGAATAATGGCCTGTCTTCTTATACCTTTATTTTTAACGGGATAAAATATGATTATCCTTTGGAAGAGTCTGTTGAATCAATTCTACCTGCTGTGGACCAACATATTTTATGTGAGTGTTTTTCTACGGACGGTACCGGGGAACTTTGTGATAAACTTGCTAAAAAACATAGTAAAATAAAACTTATTCATATGCCATGGGGGAATCATTTTTCTATACAGGAGGCTCTTGCTAATTATTGTGTGAATGCCACGGATTTTGAATGGTCATTTAAACTTGATGCTGATGAGATTCTCCATCATGATAGTATTGATAAATTAAGGGAAATACCAAAAGTAATGTCCATTGATGTTGGGGCGGTATCTACACATTACACACATTTTATGGCTAATTATGAAACGGAATTTGATTTTTGTTACAGAAGGGTCACTAGAATGACACGAAAGGGCTTCGGGTGGTATTGGTCTGGGGATGCCTGTGATTTGAACCCGGGGAGGGGTAAAGTATTTAATAGTGATATAGAAATTTTTCACTATGGTAAAGTAAAGAATGAAAAAATTGCCTTTCAAAAGGAATGGGATTTTCAACAAATGTATACTGATTTGGGTTTTCCTGATCCAAAAATGAGAGAAATGAAAGACAAGCTTGGGGAAGAAATTTGTGATTATTTGTATTTATTTGAAGATGCCATAACATCTGGGAAGGTAAGAAAATTTACTGGTACACATCCCTTGGTAATGCAAAGACGTATTCAAGAATTTAAGAGTGCGGGGTTTGAACAATTTGTAAGCAAAATGAAAGAAGGATTAAAGTTATAACTGATTTTAATTCTTTCAACCAGAATACTTATAAAAGAGTAATAAATAGTGAAATTATTCCAGGGGAACAAATTCCACTTCAGGCATACTTAACCATTTTAAAAAAAGATTGGGATGATCGGGCTGAATATGATGCCTCTAAATATGTTATGGCACATAACAATGCTGAAGAGGAGAATATATTATATTCTGGTGAACTTGATTTTCAAGGGGAGTTTTTACCCAGAATTACTCGTTATTTTCTCTTAGAAAACCTAAAAGGTGTTTTAGAGATTGGCTGTGGATTTGGTAGAATGACCACATACATTGCTCAATTTTGTTCTCCAAAACAATTATTTGCAGTTGATATTTCTCCTAAACTATTAGAAATAGCAAAGAGTAGGTGTAATAGGTATGGAATTAAAAATGTTTCTTTTATTGAAACTTCCGGGGATTCTCTTTTGGGAATTCCTAATGATTGTATAACTTTTGCTTTTGAATATATTGTATTTCAACATATTTCTGATTATGTAATTGTATATAGATATTTAAAAGAGTTGTCCAGAGTATTGCAAGAAGGAGGTATTTTTGTAATGCATATAAGGGATGTTTCAGGGGTTAATCCTGAAACAAATTCCGGGAATACCTGGCATGGTTGTAGAATGTCTCCAGAATTTATAGAAAATTCATTAAGAGGAATGCCTTTGAAAATATTTAATGTGGAGGGTGCTGGAACGGATCGTTGTTGGATTCATATTAAAAAAGAAGGTTAATTATGGGTGCTCTTTCTTCTTTTGCATTTTCAACTTTGTTACATAATAACGGTTTTGTTTTACCGTGCCATCCTGGGATTTCTTTTGATGACATTGATAATATTTGTAGTATGCTATTATGCAATATACCAATACATTTTTAAGATATTCAAAAGAATTAGCCTCTCCTAAATATTCTCCAATTACTCAGGAAAAAGAAAGGGAGTTATTTGTATTATATAAACAGGGTTCTGAAAGTGCTTTTCAAAAAATAATAAATTCAAATTTACGTTTTGTGCCTTTTTTAATTAACAAAGATTTTAAAATTCCTGAGGATGTTGATATTATGGATGTAATTCAGGAAGGAAATTTGGGGTTGTTAGAAGGGGTTAGGAGATTTAATTATATTAAATATGATTGTAGAATTTATAGCTATTGTTCATATTGGATTTATTTTTACATTAATATTTTTTTGAATATCGTCCAGAAAAGGAGATTGATTTTTTTTTCTTATGATGATGTGGAAGAAAATCAGAGAGATAATATAAGTATTGGAGGAAAAGCAGAAAGGTTAGGAGAAGAAATTTGTAAGAGTATTTCTACATTTAGTTTCAAGGGGCTTCAGGAGAGGGAAAGGATGATTCTTATTGCCTATTTTGGATTGTCCTTCCCTTTTGCACCAAAAACCCTTCAAGAAATTGGATCAATGCTGCATATTAACTTAGAAAGGGTAAGGCAGTTGAAAGATAGAGCTGTAAACAAAGTAAAAAATAAAATTATTGAAAACTTTACATAGATAGGAGATTAATGTGTTAACTTTTAAACGTAGATTTTCCAAATCCGGGGAAGATATTTATGATGGTGTTACCTGGAATAGAACATCGTTGGAAATAACAAATGTTAATGGTGAAAAAATTTTTAGTTTGGATGATGCGGAATTTCCAGAATTTTATTCTCGTAATTCTAAAAGTATTATTGCAAGTAAATATTTTATTAAAGGTGTAGAAACTTCATTAAAGCAATTGTTGGATAGGATTACAGATACTATTGGGGAATGGGCAATTCAACAAGAATATTTTAATGAAAATACCCTTGAGTCTTTGCAAATATTTAAGGATGAGTTGAAATATATGATGTTGCACCAGATGTTTGCATTTAACAGTCCAGTATATTTCAATTTGGGCAACCCTCTTACTGAACCTCAAATTTCTGCCTGTTTTATTGTGGGAATTGAGGATACCCTTGAGGATATAGCAGAAAAAGTTGCTTTAGAGATGCAAATTTTTAAGGGGGGTTCAGGTGCGGGGAGCAATCGTTCTGCTTTAAGAAGTTCTAGGGAAAGTATTTCGAGAGGAGGAAAAAGTTCAGGCCCATGCCCTTTTATGAAAATTTACGATATTGCCTCTGCTGTTACAAAGTCCGGTGGAATAACCAGAAGAGCTGCAAAAATGGAAATTCTTAACATGGACCATGGGGACATTCAAGAATTTATTTGGCAGAAAAAACTTGAGGAAGATAAGGCTAAGGCTTTAATACATGCCGGATGGAATCCTGAGTTTGATGATCCTAAAGGGGCATACGGAAATGTATTTTTTCAAAATAGTAATCAATCAGTTTCTGTTACTGACAATTTTATGTTATCTGTGGAATCCAAAGAACCTTGGGCTTTGATTGAGAGATATTCTGTTTTGCACACAGATTTAACCTTTGCTAAGGCAACGCATCAAGGAAAATTTTATTCTGATAACAGTGGACAAGATTTTTTGTTAGATATTGATGATTTATATTTTAAGGTAATTGAGTGGGTGTCTGCGGAGGATCTTTTTAAGAATCTTGGTTCCTGTGCTTGGGAGACAGGGGATCCAGGGGTACAATTCCATGATAATATCAATACATACCATACTTGTAAAGAAGATGGTGGGATTATTGCTAGTAATCCCTGTTCAGAGTATTTCTTTTTGAATGATACAAGTTGTAATTTAGCCTCTCTAAATTTAATTAAATTTCTTGATCCTGTAAAAAATAATTTTGATTTTGATAAATTTGAACATGCTTGTAGAATTGCAATAACCGCGCAGGATATTTTAATTTCCCCGGCGCATTACCCATCAGAAAAAATTGGGAATAACACTAGAAAGTATAGAACTTTGGGGCTTAATTATTCTAATGCTGGGGCATTGTTAATGAGAAAAGGGTTTGCTTATGGAAGTGACGAAGGAAGATATTATCTATCTAGTATTACAGCACTGATGCATAGTATTGCATACCATCAATCATCAGTTATTGCTAATTTTTTAGGATCCTTCGATGGGTATGCTAATAACAAGTCTTCTATGTTAGAGGTATTAACAAAACATGTATTAAATATTAAAAGGTTTCTTGGGGATGAAAAACAATTACCTTTTGAAACAGCTAATATTTTTGCTAGAGCACAAATTAGGTTAAACTCAGTAATTTCTTCTTCCTCTCCAAAATTTAGAAATGCACAAGTAACGGTATTAGCACCAACAGGAACAATTAGTTTTATGATGGATTGTGAAACAACTGGTTGTGAACCTGCAATAAATCTTATTACATATAAACAGTTGGTTGGTGGGGGGGAACTAAGACTTGGAATTCCTTCAGTTTCTATTGGATTAAAAACTCTTAATTATACTCAAGAAGAAATTCTTGAAATTGAAGCATATGTTGAAAAAAGAAATACTGTATTTGGTGCTCCTCATTTGAAAAGGGAGCATTATCCTGTATTTGCAACATCCAATGGAAGTGAGAATGTTTTGACTCCTATGGATCACATTAATATGTTGTCTGTTTTACAACCCTTTATATCTGGGGGGATATCAAAAACAGTAAATTTACCCAATGGGGCAACTAAAAAAGACATATTAAATATTTATTCAGCCTCTTGGAGATTGGGGTTAAAGTCAGTTGCGGTATATAGGGATGGTTGTAAATTATCACAACCCCTTAATACCAAGAGTGAAAAAAAGATTTCTGATACCCCACCCGTACAAACTCCGGTTAATCAATCAGTAAATGGTAGAGTTGCTCCGGCTAGACGGAGATTACCCCCAACTAGAAAGGGGAAAATACACAAGTTTCATATCGGTGGGCATAAAGGATATGTCATAGTTGGGGAATATGATGATGGTTCTTTAGGAGAAATTTTTCTAAATATGGGTAAAGAGGGGGGAACGGTATCAGGCTTTGCAGATCAATGGGGTGTTGTAATTTCTATAGCACTTCAATATGGAATACCCCTTAGCGTATTTATAAATGCAGGAAAGGGAACACGATTTGATCCAAGTGGTATTACAGATAATGAAAATATTCATTTTTCTACCTCTGTAATTGATTATGTACTTAAATTCTTAGAAACAGATTACGATAGGAAGAACTTAGCTAAGGAGGATGAAGTAAAAATTCTTCAAAAAAATAATAAAGAAGAACTTCTCAGTGACACAACAAATAATTCTACAACTGATATTATTTGTAGTTCATGTGGTAATTTTATGGTTAAAACAGGTTCCTGTTATGGATGTTCTAATTGTGGAAATAGTTCGGGATGTGCTTAATAATAAAAAGGTAATAATTTGTTATCTACAGTAAGAATATTTGGATTAAAATTTCCCTTTTTAATCCATAAACGAAATAAGGGACATGTTGATGTGGTAGGGGATTGCAATTTTGAAGCAGCTTGTAAAATTAAACCTTATGAGTTTATACTTTATTTAATTAAATACTCAAAAACACTTGTAACAAATCAAACAATTACTGATATGTCTGAGGAATTGCTTGATGTTTTCCCATTACGTCATTTTTCTTTACAAATTAATTTTAATTATCTTGTTGACAGGGTATCTGCAAGTTACTTAATGGCTCCTTATGCCTTGCAGTGTTGTTTTTTATCTCAATACAGTAATGATTTGAAAATTCAAAAAAAGGGGATGGAGATAACTATTCCGGTGAGAATTAGTAAATATAGCAATAGTGATGGGATTTTGAAATTTACTGTTTTTGAACCTAATACAATATTTTTTGAAGATTTATTAGATTTTGTTTTGATAAATTGTCATACAAGAATATATCCAATATTAAGTTTACAGGATAGAAATAAAATTGGGAGTCTTATTGACCCGGGGAAAGAACCTGAGGAATATGTTGAAATACTTAAAAAATGCCGGTTGGGATTAGGTGGTAAGGTTGTATTATATACAAAAGATATTTTTAACATGTATAATATGGAGTATGAAGAAGAATGGAAGATAGAATAAAGGTACCCGGAATAGAGGATGGATTACTTCTTTCTGGAGATAAAATCTTTTTTACTCTGCAGGGAGAGGGGATTAGTTTAGGAAGACCAGCGGTATTTTTAAGATTGCATATGTGCAATCTTGAGTGTAATTTTAGGTATGGTGGTATTTGTGATGCGTGGTATACTTGGAAGAAGGATACCACGGAATATACAATGGAATCTGTGGTAATGTCCTATTCGGATATTGCTGATAAAATAAAGAGTTATCCCACTAAGTTATTAGTAATAACAGGGGGAGAACCCCTTATACAGCAAAGAAATATTTTAAAATTAATTGAATTGTTACCCTCTTTTGAAATTGAAATTGAAACAAATGGAACTATTATTCCTTTACCTGATTTTAATAATAACCTTTTAAGAATATCTTTTAATTGTTCCCCTAAATTAAGTAACTCTGGAAATAGCTTAAGAAAAAGTGTAAGGAAGGATGCTATTACAGCAATTAGGGATATGGGAAGATCTTATTTTAAGTTTGTGGTATCCTGTGAGGAAGATTTTAATGAAATTGATAAGTTTGTAAATGATTTTGTTATTTCCACACACCAAGTTATTATTATGCCTGAGGGGGTTTATAGTCATATTTTAAGTAACAGAATGGTGTGGATATCGGAAGAAATTAAAAAAAGAGGGTGGAGAATGACACCAAGGTTGCAGGTATTTATTTGGGGAAATACGAGGGGGACATAGTGATGGATTTAAACATGCAACTAGAAAATATTTTTTTAAAACTAGATGAGAGATTAAAGATATTAGTAAATGGAAGAGTTCCTGATGTAATAAAAAGGGAGTTGTATGAAGTATTAAATGGATTGGGGTTAACTATTCTTCCAACAACAGGTCAAATTACAGCAACAGATGCAGATAATTTAGACAGAATTATTACCGCTTGGGTTAATACCACACCGGAGGAAAATATTAATGTTAATGTTAATGTTTCTCAGATTTTATACCAATTGTCTTTGGATGGGTGGATTGTTATCCCACCTAGATAAGTATGGGGTTTTACCTTGTATATATCAATATAATAATTTAATTGTTTTTATATATGATTGAAATACAATTTTCTTCAGTTTATTGTAATATTTTAAATACATCATTGGACCCAGTTATTGAGGAGGAATTATTTAATCTATTATCATATCATCCTGAGGGATACTTTTTTTCACCAAAATATCAAAGTAAGGTTTGGGATGGTTTCGTTCATCTATATCAAGTAAAAAATAAAAGATTTAAAACCGGATTATTGAATAGAGTTTTGAAATATTTGAAAGATAAGAATTTAGATTATGTCGTAATAGATTTTCCTGTATCCTCTAAATTTCTTCAAAAACACAATTCATATACTCTAAGGCCATATCAGGAGAAGGCAGTAAAACAAATTCTTTCTTTTAGATTTGGCATTTTGGAGGCTCCCCCCAGAAGTGGGAAGACATTAATTATGATAGCAACTGTGGATAGTGAAAGACAATTTCCAGTAGTTTTCTTTTGTAGAAATTTAGACTTAGCATATCAAACTAGGGAAAAGATACAAATTTTTTTACCAGATCTTCCCGTAGGGTTGATAGGGGATGGGAATATTCAATGTGAAGAACAAGGAATCACAATCGCGACTGTTCAAAGTGTTTTTTCGGCCTATGGCAAAAAATATGAATTATCTCGGGAAGAGAAGGAAGAAAAACCCATTTCTGATAGACTCAAATTAAAAAAACTTCTTTCCAAGGCTAAAATGGTTTTTTATGATGAGTGTCATCATGGAGGAGGAAAAACTTCTAAATTTGTTTTGGATAATTGTACCTCTGCTCATATAAGAATAGGGTTAAGTGCTACACCATTTTCTGATAGTGAAAGTGAACTAATTAATGAAAGTGCTATCGGGGAGGTTATTCATAAAATAAGTTATTCTGAATTAATTAAGGATGGGTATATTCTTGCACCTACTGTTTATCTTTACAAATTACCAAAACTATTCTGCGAGGGGACATATCCTTCAGTTTATAAAAAAGCAGTAATAGAGAACACTTTTTTAGAGGGATTAATTTTTAAAATTGTTAAAAAAATTGTTGAGAAAAATAAATCTGTGGTATTGCAAACGGAGTATATTAACCACTCCGTTAGATTAGGAAAATTTCTTAATTGTGCTGTTTTGACTGGAAAGGATACCACTGAAAAAAGAAAGGATATTATAGATAAATTAAAAAGAAAAGAAATTTTATGTTTGGTGTCTACATTATTTGAGGAGGGACTAGATATTCCTTCTTTGTCATATACAATTAATGTTGCAGGGGGATTGAGTAATATTTCTACTTTACAAAGAATGAGGTCTATAACCGCGGATGATGGCAAAACATCTTGTGGCATAGTAGACTTTCAACATCAATGTAAATATTTATCTAGGCATTCTTTAATTCGAAAAAAATTGTATGAAGCAGAATCAGAGTTTAAATTAAATAAAATTGATGTATCAAAAAAAACACTAGAGGAAATTTTATGACAACTTTTGCTAAACATGTAGGGAAAGATGTATCAACCTCACTTGTTCTAAACAAAGATTTATATACAATTACAAGTGATTTCAAGGAAACACAGATCATGGTATCTTTGCCTGGGTATGTAATAAAAACCATTATTAATTTATATTTTAAATTAAATCCGGGGGAGGTAAATAAATTCCTTAATCAGATTAAAAGGGAATATCAATTTAATTCTAAATTATCCGAAAATGAGTTGAATGTTTTTAAATATTTACAGGGTAAAACGGAATTTGTATCCCCTAAAAAAATAGGGATGGTAATCGGGGGGAAACTTCCAGATAAAGGTGCTAGTAAGTGGGGAAGTGTGATATGTAGAAAATTACTTAGTAAGGGGTATTTGGAAAGAAATAATAGAGGGCATTATCTTATTAAGGGCATTTCTTGAAAATAACGGTAATACATAAAGATATTGTAACTTGGTCAAATAAAGATTTTTTAATTTATTTTTCGAATCGTTTAAAAGAACTGACTGGAAGTTCTTTGGATATTCCTCCAGTTGCCTGGGCAGGATTTTTGAGTAGAATAAAAGGGTTTCGAAAAAAGTTAAATTTGGATAATTTTAAGTACAAAAAATTTATTGATAGTGTTTTTGTTATTTTTTTTAATACTGATGGGTATACCCCAGCATTTGGAGCGATTGTAAGTGAACGTGTATTTTATGTTGTAAATGGGGCAAAAAATATAACTCCAACACAACAGGTGGATTGGAAGAAATTAAGGGATGAACTGTATAAAAATAATTTATTATTCCAGGGGATGAAATGATTTCTCCATTTGTATCTGGGGATATGGTTCAGGGATTAAAGGAAAAAATCATTGGAAAATATTGTAGAGGTCTTTGCAAGGGGTCAGGAACAATATTTGAAAATTTTACTTTTTCGGACTGTTCATGTATTAAAGAATTTCAGTATCAGTTAGATCTTACCTGTGCTAATATCCCTAAAAAATATTGGGGGTTTGACTACAGAAATCTTTTAAGAAAATTTACGGAGGATAACAGCGTATCCCTCTCCATTATAAAGAATTATTCTCTTAAAATTAATGAAATGATTGAGGGTGGAATTGGGTTATACATTGAGGGGAATGCAGGGTTAGCTAAAAGTTCTTTGGGATGTTATATCCTCAAGGAGGCACTAAAAAATAAACAAACAGTTTTTTGTATTAGAATGTCTCAATTGACTAAATTGCTAGTTGAAAATTTATTAAATAATGAAGTTCATGTTGATCATACGCAATGGATAAAGGATAAGGTGTCCCTGTTAATGATTGATGAGATAGAAAAAGATTATAAAATAAATGATACTAATTCATTTTCAGGTAGTATTGTTAATGATTTTTTTGGTGCGGTATATGATTCTAAAAAGTCGCTAATAGTTACTTCTAATAAACCTAAACATTTATTGAAAGGAATTCATGCCGAGAGTGTTATCGATCGACTTGAAGAACTTGCGGATGTTATTTTGATAGGTTCTAGTTTTAGGGGGCAGAATGAAGCAATTTCACAAATTTTAAAATAATATGTCTGTAAAATTTGAAGATTTTGATACCGAAAAATATATATTAGCGGCATGCCTAAGGGGTCCTGAGAATTGGAAAAATTTTCCTAAAAATTGGTTTAAGGAAGAAATAAGCAGAAGGACATATGAAGAATTAAGTAGATTTCTTAGACCGCCATATTCTTCTTATCCAACTACAGAAAGTGTAATTGATAAAATAGAAGATCTTGACACTAAACTCTTTGTAAAGGAACTTTCCTCAATTTCTGTGCATACTTCAACAGTAAATATAAAATTGTATGACTTATTTGAAATGTATGCAGCAAGAAAAGTATATGAAGTTGCCCAGTCAATTCCAAATGATCTAGAAAAAAATCGTGTAGAAGAAGTGGTAAGAGCGAAGATTGCTGATCTCGCGGATCTGGTAAATCCACTAGAAAAAGGAACTAGGGAGAGGGGATTTATTTGGGAAAGTGCAAAGGCTAGATGGCAAAGATACAGGGATACCGAAAAAGGGATCCAATTTGAAATTCCAATGCCTTATCATATTGAGGAATTGGATAAACACACAAGGGGTGGGATGAGAAAAACTCATATTGTTTGTTTTTACGCAGGGACTAACACATTTAAAACTAAGGTTATGGCAAATTTGGGGTATAACTTTACATTTTTAGATAATGCCTCTGTTATGGTATTAACACTAGAGGCACCCAAGAATGAATATGAAGGAATAATTGATAGTAGAAATTCCTTACTTAGTTACAATGATACGATGGAGGGGAAATTGGGGTCTAGTAGAAATATTTATAGGCAGGCACTAATAAAACAACAACAGGATAAACCCAAACTCTATGTTGTAGATATTCCTGATTCAGCTACATCAGCCGATATAATTGCGGAACTTGAATTGTATTATACTCGAGTAGGTAAGTATCCCGATGTGGTTATTCTTGATTATGTTAATGAAATGGAGCCAATGTCTAAATGGGATAACACTAGTTCTAAATATAAAAATTTAGGTGTAGAAATTAGAAGGATAACAAGATCATACAAAATAGGATTTGTTACAGCAATGCAAGAGAACAGAGATGGAAAAAAAATAAAGGATAAAGAAAAAATTGGTTTGGAACATGTTGGAGAGTCGCATTATTTTGCTAATGTGTGTCATCTTTTTATTCATTTATATAGAGACGATGAGGGGGTGGATGAAGCTATTAATCAACTGCACTGGGCAATTAAAAAAACTAGATTTGGGAAAAAACATGTTTCATTTACCACATTTGCTAACGGTGACTTTAATTATGTAGGGGATAGGAAGGTAATAATAGGGGTTTAATTAATATAACAACTTATCAAATCGAATTAGTGATATTTTATTAACTTTGGAAATTTAACTAATTAATAATTTAACAATAATCTCCACTAAACAAATATAACGGTGTTGTGGTTAAGTTGCAAACAATCTTAGGAGATAAAATGTTAGACATAAAAAACTTTTTTTGAAAGAAAGAAATTGGAAATGATTACTAAAGAAGAAATGCAAAAAATACAAGATAAACACACAGAAGCAAAGAAGGACTTTAAAAATAGGTGTTTTTTGGTAATAGAAACACTTGTGGGTGGAGATATTGAATATACTGACATTGAAAAACTCAAAACAGATATTTATGAAATAGCACATATAGGGGCGCAAACTTGCGGGAATAAACATACAGACTGGGTTGCCAATATGGAAAAACTATTTACGTCATTTGAACAATGCGGACTAATTTAGCCAAAAACATTCATAACGGATTTGCGGTTTACCTGTTGTGAAAACTAAAAGGAGAAAGAAAACAATGGAAGAATTTATAAAAGAAAAAACAAAAATGTTAGATGATAAATATTGTAACCTTTTCACTACATATAAAGGTTTAAGGCAAGATATTGTACAACT